>Ga0070731_10002230_pt1 | contig 18766 bp, 20 predicted proteins | sample Coa_R1_2_FD_66448 | JGI IMG/M metagenome (GOLD analysis project Ga0070731, IMG submission 66448) | Surface soil microbial communities from Centralia Pennsylvania, which are recovering from an underground coalmine fire - Coalmine... | ecosystem: Environmental > Terrestrial > Soil > Unclassified ... | reverse complement strand
GTCGGCTTCGACAAGCCGAAGGATCGCGGCGTGTCGGGGCCGAGCGTCGCGGTCACGGGCGTGCGCGGCCTCCCCGCGACGCCGGCCGGCTGGTTCTCACACTGTGCCGCGCGCTACTTCGAGACGTTCGGTGCGGGGCGCGAGGACCTCGCGCGCATCGCCGTCAAGAACCACCACAACGGGACGCTCGCGCCGAAGTCGATGCTGAAGCGCGAGATCACCGTCGACGACGTGCTGAAGGCGCGCATCATCTCGTGGCCGTTCGGCCTCTACGACTGCGCCGCGCAGTCGGACGGCGCCGCAGCGGCGATCATCACCCGCCGCGAGCTGGCGAAGGGCTACCGCGACGACTTCGTCCTCGTGCGCGCCGTCGCGATCGCGCTCGCGCCCGATCCGAAGGAGGACCCGGACTTCGACTTCCTGCGCTGGAAGCCGACCGTCTACGCCGCGAAGCAGGCGTACGAGCAGGCCGGCATTGCCAATCCCCGGAAGGAGATCGACGTCGCGCAGGTCCACGACTGCTTCACGCTGACCGAGTTGCTCGCCTACGAGGACCTCGGCTTCTGCGAGAAGGGCGCAGCGAAGGAGCACATCAAGAGCGGGACCTTCGCGCTCGACGGCGAGCTGCCGGTGAACACCGACGGCGGGCTCAAGACGTTCGGCCACCCGACCGGCGCGACCGGCGTGCGCATGATCTACGAGAACTACAAGCAGCTGCAGGGCAAGGCCGAGAAGCGGCAGGTGAAAAACCCGACCGTCGCGCTGAGCCACAACATCGGCGGCGCGCCGCAGGCGTGCGGGGTCTGCATCGTCGCGCTGCCGTGAGCGCGGCTAGGACCGAATCCGGATCGAACATCGTGGCCGAAGAATTCTTCGTCGTGTTCAACTGACGTCGAAACGCTCGTCGTTGATTCGAGCTGCGCCGGCCACTAGAAGCGGACGATGACCGCGCCCGCCGTGGCGAGCGAGCTGCCGCTCGACGCCACGGCGTCGTGGCCGGAGCTGCGTCGCCGGACGTGGTCGCTCGCGTGGCCGGTCATCTTCTCGTTCTCGATCGAGGCGCTCGTCGGGTTGTTCGACATCCTGATGGTGGGACGCCTCGGCGCCACGGCGGTCGCGGGCGTCGGCGTCGGCATCCAGGTGATGGGGGCGGTCGATGCGACGCTGTTCGCCGTCGGCACGGGGGCGCTCGCGATCGTCGCGCGCCATATCGGGGCCGGTGACCGACGCGCGGCGGACGAGACGCTCCGCCAGTCGATCGTCGCCGCGGCGGCGCTCTCGATCCTGGCTGCCGTCCCGGTGTTCCTCGCCGCGCCAGCGATCATCCGTGCGTTCCACGTGGACGAAGCCGTCGTCGCGGCGGGGACGCCGTTCCTGCGCACCGTCATGCTCGGCGTCCCGGCCGCGGCGGTGCTGTTCGTCGTCGTCGCGACGCTGCGCGGCGCGGGCGACACGCGGACGCCGCTCGCGGTCGGCGCGGTGGTCGGGACCGCGAACGTCGGCCTCGCGTACGTCCTGATCTTCGGACGCCTCGGGTTGCCGGCGCTCGGCGTCGCCGGCGCGGCGACGGCGACGGTGCTCGCGTTCACGATCGGCGCGACGCTCGGCGTGACCCTGCTCCTGCGCGGTGGGCTCGTGCTCCGCCTCCGGCTCCGTCCGTTGCGGCTGCGCCCCGACGTCATCCGACGCGTGCTCGACATCGGCGTCCCCGCCGCCCTCGAGCACCTGCTCATGCAGGTCGGCTTCTTCATCTACATCGTCTTCGCGGCGCACCACGGGACGGCGCCGGTGGCGGCGTACTTCATCGGCGCCCGCATCCTCTCGCTCTCGTTCCTGCCCGGGTTCGGGTTCGGCGCCGCGGCGGCGACGATGGTCGGGCAGAGCCTCGGCGCCGGTCGGCCGGACGACGCCGAGCGGAGCGGCGGGGCCGCCGTGCGGCTGGCGCTCGGACTCATGACGGCGGCGGGCGCGGTCGTGTTCGTAGCCGCGCGGCCGATCGCCCGCCTGTTCGTCGACGACGACGCGGTGGTCGAGAATGCGTTCGGGTTCATCCGCGTGCTGGCCACCGTGCAGCCGCTCATGGCGATCGACTTCAGCCTGGGCGGCGCGTTGCGCGGCGCGGGCGACACGCGGTATCCGCTGCTCACCGTCATCCTCGGCTTCTACGTCTGCCGTCTCGGGTTCGCGTATCTGGTGACATTCACGCTCGGACTCGGCGTCCTCTGGCTCTGGCTCGCCGTGCTCGGCGATTATGCCGCGCGCGCGACGCTGAAGGCGCGCCGCTTCCGGTCCGGCGCGTGGAAGCTGGTGCGCGTCTAGGTATGGAGAGAGAGATCGTCGTTACGGGCATCGGCGGGCAGGGCGTGCAGCTCATCGCCAAGCTGCTCGCGCAGGCCGCCGTGCGCGAGGGCCGGCAGGTGATGACGTTCGGCATGTTCATGGGGACGATCCGCGGCGGCTCGAGCGAGTCGACGGTCGTCGTCGCCGACGCCGACATCCAGTCGCCGCCGATCGTGCCACGCATCTGGGCCATCGTGGCGATGCACGGTGCCGCGCTCCCGAAGCTCGCGGCGAAGGTGCGTCCCGGCGGCGTGCTCCTCTACAACCGCTCGCTCATGCCCGAGCCCGCGGGCTGGGAGGGCGCGCGCTTGATCTCCGTGCCCGCCACCGAGATGGCGAAGGCGATGGGGCAGGTGCTCGCGGCCGGCATGATCGCGCTCGGCGCCTTCGCGCGCGCGACCGGGATCGTCGCCATCGACTCGCTCGTGGCCGCGCTGGGCGACGTCCTCCCCGCCCACCGCCGGAAGCTCATCGACACGAATGCGGCCTGCATCGCCCGCGGCGCGGAGCACGTGGACGGCATCGATGCCGCGGCCCTCGCCTGGCCGCCCTCTTGACGGCGACCGCCGCGCGGGCCGAGATGGGCCCATGACCGACGCCGAGTGGGAGCAGCTGCGCGACAGCTGGTCGCACCTCGCGCAGGCCGGCGAGCAGTTCGCGCGCCGCGTTGCGAAGGACGCGCGCAAGTTCGCCGAGCGCGTCGAGGTTCATGTCGAGGAGCTGACCGAGGACCTGCGCCGCGAATGGGGTGCCGCCGAGCACCGCGGGGCGGCGCCCGACGTCCGACGTGTCGTCGAGGAGCTGCGCGGCGTCGTCGGCAGCGTGCTCGAGACGGTCGACGATCTCGTCACCGACCTGTTCGCGGGTCCGGACGCCGACAAGTGGAGCCGCCGCGTCTGCACGCGCGTGACGACGTGCCCTGCTTGTGGACGGCCGGTCGCGGCCGGCGCGGAGGCCTGGATCCGCGGGCGCGGCGCGGGACGCGAGCTGCGCTGCCTCGACTGCGGCATGCCAAAGAGCAGCGCCGGCCGGGCGTAGACATCGCGCGCGATCACGCGTCGAGATGACGCTCGCCGTGCGTGCGGAGCATCGGAACGAGCGCCGGCGTCGGATCCTCGTCGACGAGCTGGGGTGTCTGCGCGAACACTGAGGGGGTCCGGGGCGTCCGCCCACGAGTAAGGGATGGCCGTCACTCTGGACTTCTACCGCGACCCTGCGGAGTTCCTCGCGGCGGCCGGCGATCACCTCGCGGCCGATCCCGTGCTGAGCACGGTCGTCGCCAACGTCGCCGATCGGGCGGCTCGGGAGAGCGCCGACGGCGTCAACCCGCCCGATCGCGACTGGTACGTCGTCGCGCGCGACGACGACGTGGTCGCCGGGGTCGGCATGCGGACGGCGTCCTTCGAGCCGCGCCCGCTGTACCTGCTGCCGATGCCCGAGGAGGCAGCCGTCCTGCTGGCTCGCACGCTACATGAGCGCGGCGAGGAGGTCGCCGCGGTCAACGGAGCGTTACCCGCCACCTGGCTATTCGCCGACGAAGCGGCCCGGCTCCTCGGGCGGCGGGCCGAGGTCACGCTCCACATGCGCCTGTTCGAGCTGCGTGAGCCACCGCCGACGACGAACACGCCTGGACGGTTGCGCGCTGCCACCCGCGACGAGATCGACGTCGTCACGACGTGGTTCGACGCTTTCATGAACGAGGCCGACGAGCAGGCCGGCCGACCCCGAGGCACGACTCCGCACGAGACGCCGGAGCGGCCCGCAATGCTCCGCCGGCTGGACGAGGAGCGCGTCTGGCTGTGGGTGGACGCAGGCGAGCGTCCCGTCCATCTGATCGGCGTCAATCCGCCGAGCTTCCGCGCGGCACGGATCGGGCCCGTGTACACGCCGCCCGAGGAGCGCGGCCGTGGGTGGGCCGGTGCGGCCGTTGCGGAGGTCTCCCGGCGGATCCTGGCCGGCGGCGCCCGGCCGTGCCTGTTCACCGATCAGGCGAATCCCACCTCCAACGCGCTCTACCAGCGGCTCGGCTACCGCCCGGTCGTCGACATGGTCAACGTCCGCGTCGTCTGAAGGGGTCACGTCGCGACGACAGCCCCGAGCGCGGCGAGGACCTGGCGACCTACGCCGTCGCTCCCGGCGCGCCCGCGGCGAGCGACGGATCGACGTGTAGCGCCCGCCGTCGCTTCTCCGGCACGAACCCTCGCTCGATGACCCACGCGACGGTCCGCCGGATCGTCTCGCGCGCGGAGAGATACGTGTAGCCGAGCTCGCGCTTCGCCTTCGCGCAGTCGAAGTACGCCCACTTGCCGCCGAACTCGTCCACTTGGCTGCGGTCGATCATCGGCCGCTGGCCGGTGAGCTTGCTCACGAGCTCCATCGCGCCGGCGGCGACGCGAAGCACGGGCACCGGCAGCTTCAGCCCCGGCGCGCGGAGCCCGGTAAGCTCGGCCATCGTGTCGAAGAGCTGCTTCACCGTGATGTTCTCGCCGGCGAGGATGTAGCGCTCGCCGTTCCGGCCCTTCTCCATCGCGAGCACGGCACCGCGCGCGACATCCTCGACGTCGACGACGCTGAACCCGCCGTCGAAGTAGACCGGCGCGCCCTGGTTCACGAACTGGACGATCTGCGCCACCGACTCGCTCGGCTTCCAGAAGCGCGGCCCGAGGATCAGGCCGGGATGGATCGACGTCATCGCGACTCCGGTCCGGCGCGCGATCGCGAACGCCTCGTTCTCCGCTGCGATCTTGCCGCGCAGGTAGTGCGTGTGCGGCTCGGTGTTGGAGTGCGTCTCGTCGAAGATCTGATCCGGCGACGACGAGTGGCCGATCGTGCCCGACGAGCTCGTGTAGACGACCTTCTCGACGCCGGCGCGGGCCGCGGCCTCCATCACGTGCCGTGTGCCGTCGACGCTCGGGCGGATGATGTCGCGCTCGGGATCGTTCGACCACATGAGGAACCCGGCGGCGGTGTGAAAGACGCGCGCGCAGCCTTGCACGGCGGCAGCAGTGGAGGCCGGATCCATGATGTCGCCGCGCACGATCTCGACGTCGAGCCCGGCGAGCGGAGCCGCGTCGGCGCTCGCCCGGATCATCGCCCGCACGCGCCGCCCGCGCGCGAGGAGCTCGCGGCAGAGATTGTTCCCGACGTGTCCGTTCGCCCCCGTAACGAGATCGAGTGCCATGGAGGCGTTGCCTCGCATCGCTCGCGTGCTACGTCAAGACACTTCGTTGACGGTCGGGTACCCGGGTGTTACCGGTCGCGGCGATGCGGCGGGCGGCGACCGTCACGATCGACGTCGAGACCTGCAAGGGGTGCGTGCTCTGCGTCGAGGTGTGCCCGCCGAAGGTGCTGGTGATGTCCGAGCTCACCAACACGATGGGCTATCGCTACCCGCTGCTCCTCGACGGCTGCACCGGCTGCGAGCTCTGCTACAAGATCTGTCCCGACTTCTGCTTCGAGGTATACCGGGCGTGACGCGTGTGCTGCTGGAAGGGAGCCACGCGATCGCCGAGGCCGCGATCCAGGCCGGCTGCCGCTTCTACGCCGGCTATCCGATCACGCCGTCGACCGAGATCCTCGAGTACATGTCGCACCGCATGCCGCAGGTCGGCGGCGTGTGCATGAACGCGGAGAGCGAGATCGAGGCCATCAACATGGTGTGGGGCGCGGCGGCGTGCGGCGTGCGCGCGATGATCGCGTCGACCGGGCAGGGCATCAGTCTCATGCAGGAGAGCCTCGCCGAGATGGCGAACGCCGAGCTGCCGTGCGTCGTCGTCAACATGATGCGCGGGCAGGGCGACTACTTCCAGGCGACGCGCGGCGGCGGGCACGGCGACTACCGTCACATCGTGCTCTCCCCGCACACGGTGCAGGAGGGGGTCGACGTGGTCGCGCTCGCGTTCGAGCTGGCCGACCGCTGGCGGAACCCGGTCGACGTGCTCGGCGACTTCCTCCTCGGCCACACCGCCGAGGCGGTTGCGTTCCCGTCCCGCGATGGCCGCGAGCCGCCGGCGAAGCCGTGGGCGGCGACCGGCGCGCGCGGGCGACGGGCGCACAACGTGACGCCGCTCGGCTCGCCCGAGAAGCTGAACCTCGACCCGGGCTCGCACCACGCCGCCATCGCGGCGAAGCTCCCCCGCATCGCAGCGGCGGAGCAGCGCCACGAGACCGGGGTGCTCGACGACGCCGAGATCGCGGTCGTCGCCTTCGGATCGCCGGCGCGCTTCGTCAAGTACGCGGTGCGGGTGTGTCGCGAGCGCGGCATGCGCGTCGGCTGGTTCCGTCCGATCTCGCTCTGGCCGTTTCCGGCCGACGCGCTCGCCGGCGTCGCGACCCGCGTGCGCGCGCTCGCCGTGTTCGAGCAGAATGCGGGCCAGATGATCGACGACGTGCGGCTCGCGGTGCTCGGCCGCGTCCCGGTCGTCGCGATCGGCGGCATCAGCCACGATCACTCCGGGTTCGGCGTCGGGCCGGCGCTCGAGCCCGATCACATCGTCGCTCGTATCGCGGACGCCTACGGCCAGCACGTTGCGTCGCGCACGACGGAGGGGTAGGGCACGACACGGATGGACGCGGCGCTCGAGAAGGTCTCGGCGAAGCCCGACCTGCTGCTCTCGACGAAGCATTCGCTCTGCCCCGGCTGCGGGGAGCCGCTCGCGTTGCGCACGATCCTGGAGCTCGTGCAGGAGCTCGGCCTGCGCGAGCGGACCGTCTGCGTCTGCGGCATCGGCTGCTACACGGCGTTCCCGTCGATCATCGACGTGGACGTCATCCAGGCGCTGCACGGGAGGGCGCCGTCCGTCGCCACCGGCGCGAAGCGCGTCCTGCCGGATCGCTTCGTCTTCACGCTCCAGGGCGACGGCGACATGGTGTCGGAGGGGTTGCAGGAGATCGTCCACAGCGCGGCACGGGGCGAGAAGTTCACTGCCGTGCTGCTGAACAACGGCGTCTTCGGCGAGACCGGTGGCCACATGACCGCGACCAGCGTGCTCGGGCAGAAAACGAAGACGACGATGGAGACCGGACGCGTCGCCGAGCGGCACGGCTATCCGATCCGCATCGCCGACGTGCTCGCGGGGCTCGACGGCCCGGCGTACGTCGCGCGCGGCGCCGTGCACACTGCTGCGGCGATCGCGTGGACGAAGCGCATCCTGCGCGAGGCGTTCGAGGCGCAGCTCGCCGGGCGCGGGTTCTCGTTCGTCGAGATCCTCACGATGTGTCCAACCGACTGGTACGTCGAGCCGAGCGAGAGCGCCGACTGGGTCGAGACGAATTTCAGCGGGACGTACCCGCTCCGCATCCTGAAGGGCGGAATGATGGTGCGATAGCGCGCGCGCTCCCCGACCGGCGGGAGCACACGCAGGGCAATCGACGGGATTTCGAGGCGGCGGAGGAGGTTTCAGGATGCGCACATGCGAACTGGCAAGTGCGTTCTCGCAGCATGCGCTGCGATCCTGCTCGCCGGCGCGATGTCGCGCGCCGGGGCGGTCTGCGGCGACGGCGTCCGCGACGGCACTGAGCAGTGCGACGGGACGGATCTCGGAGGCGAGACATGCGCCGATGTGACGAGCGGCTTCGTCCACGGCGGTACGCTCGCCTGCAATCCCGACTGCACGTTCAACACGGATGGTTGTCGGCAGGCGTTCATCCAGTCGCTGGTCCCAGCGCGCGGCGGCACGGTCAGGAACCGCTGCCAGCTCGAGTGGACCGTCGTCGGCGCGCACGCGACGGGCACGAAGCTCTCGTGCAGCGACGGCGACGGTGGATGCGACCAGGACCGGAGCTTCGACGGCACCTGCACGATGGAGCTGCAGCTCTGTCTCAACGTGCCGGATCCGAAGGTGCCCGGCTGCGCATTCATGACCGACGGGTCGGGCAAGGTCTTCCAGCTGACCGTCCTCCAGCCGCAGGCGCTGCCGGACGTCGTGCAGGCGGTCCTCGATGCGGCGACAGGCCTCGCGCGCGGCGCGAACGTCACCGCGAGCGCGGGCTCGTCGGACGTCGGCTTCAGTCCGCCGGTCACGAGCTTCGCGTGCGGCCAGGCGACGGTGAAGGTGCCGCTGCGCGGGACGACCGGGCACGCCCGCCCCGGCAAGGTGAAGCTCCGGGCGCGCAGCAGCGACAACAGCGGCAAGATCAAGGCCGTCGGCCAGCTCACGCTCGTCTGCATGCCGTAGCGCTGCTCGTACTCCTGCTCGCCCGCCCGGCGTTCGCGATCAACCACCTCATCGCGATCGACGAGGTGCTCGGCAGCTGGCAGGGCGACGACAGCGTCCAGTTCGTCGAGCTCCGGATGCTCGCGCCGGGACAGCAGTTCCTGTCCGACGGCGGCGGCGTGCGCGGCCCGGCGGTGCTGATCTTCGACGACGCGACCGGCTCGGCGGACACGCGTCGCGTGTTCACCTTCACGCACGACCTCTCGGTCGGCTTCATGGACTCGCGCATCCTGATCGCGACGTCCGCGCTCGCGTCGCTCGCGGGCGTCACACCCGACTTCGTCCTGCCGGCCGGGATGCTCGCCCCGAAGTCGGGGCGCGTCTGTTACTACGTGAACCCACCGCAGCAGGAGGGACAGCAGACCGGCGTCATCGACTGCGTCGCCTACGGCGCGTTCACGGGCGACAACGGGCCCTTCGGTCCTCCGACGCCGGTCACCCCGGACGATCGATCTCTGCAGCGCACCGATGCCACCGGCGTCAACCGCAACGACTGGACGGGCGTACTCACGCCCACGCCGCAGAATAATGCCGCCGACGCCGCGCAGCTCAGGACGCTGTGCGGCGACGGCCTCGTGTCGCAGGGCGAGGAGTGCGACGGTACCGCGCTCGGCGGGAAGACGTGCGCGTCGCTCGGCTTCGCGACCGGAACGCTCTCGTGCGTGCAGTGTCACATCGACGCGAGCCAGTGCTCCGCGTGCGGTAACGGCGCCATCAACGCGAACGAGCAATGCGACGGCGCGGACTTCGGCGGGCGGACGTGCGAGGCGCTCGGCTTCACCGGCGGGACGCTCACGTGCAGCGACCAGTGCCGCGCGTCGACGCGCAACTGCTCGCCCGATTTCTACGTCCCCGGCGGCGGGCCGGCGGGTCCCGAGTGCCTCGCCGAGTGGCGGATCACGAACCCGACCACGCGTCCCGGGATCAACGGCAAGGCGCCCGTGCTTCAGCGCTGCAAGGACGGCGACGGCGGCTGCGACTCGGACCCGGCGGCGGGCACGTGCGCATTCACGCTCGCGGTCTGCTTCGACCACGACGACGCGCGCTTCGCGACGAACGGCCAGTCGTGTCGACGGCCGGCGATCGAGAGCTGGACGCTGCTCGCGCCGACGACCGGTGCGGAGACGCTCGTGGCGGCGGTCGCGGCGGTCGGGTCATCGACGACGGCGGGCGCAACGGTCACGTTCGCGCCGGCGCTCGATGCGACGGAGCGCTGCACCGCGCCGGTCACGGTTCCCGTCGCGACGCGCGGCCACCGACCCGGCATGCTCAAGCTGCGTGCGCGGACGACCGCGAGCGGTGGAAAGCCTCGCGACGTCGACACGCTGAAGCTCGTCTGCATGCCGTAGCGCGGCCACTTGCATGTAAGCGTAGAAAAGGCGAAAAGATGATCTAGCGATGCGTCCCGACCTCCCGGGTCGCGGGGCGACCACGAACCCGCCGAACCGCTACGAGCCGCTCCACGTCGAGCTCGACCCTGATCCGGACGTCGACGTCGATCACGACACGCGCGAGACGCTTACGCTCTTCTACCGCGACGCGAGTCGCACGGTGCTCGCGGAGAACGACAGCCCGGACGTCGGCTTCCGGTTCAGCCTGAACCCGTACCGGGGATGTGAGCACGGCTGCTCCTACTGCGTGAGTCCCGATACGCCGGTCCTGTATGCGGATATGGGATGGCGATCGATCGGCGACGTCCGCGTAGGCGACGTGCTCTTCGGCTTCGACGAATTTCCCGAGCCGCGACGGACGCGGAAGTTCCGACCGGCCATCGTCGAGGCCGTTTGGTGGTCCAGACGTCCGACGTATCGGCTCGTAACCGAACGAACGGAACTCGTCACGACCGCGGAACACCGCTGGTTGCAGGCCCGGAATTTCCGCTGGTCGCGGACGCGGCAGCTCAGCGTAGGTAGTCGCCTACGCTACGTACCGGTCGTCGAAGAGCGCTGCGACGACGATTACCGCATCGGCTATCTCGCCGGCATGACGCTTGGTGACGGGACGTTTCGATTCAGTCCGGGTCAGCGCAGCGCCCGGCTCGGTTTCCCGTCGGCGTACTGGCGCGTTGCGCTGATTGATCGAGAGCCGCTGCTACGCCTCGTCGATATCCTCGGGCGGCTCGGCATCGAGGGTCGCCTGAGACGTTTCGATAGCGGCAGCCCGCATTCCCGGTGTGCGATGCAGAAGGTCGAGCTCCGCTCCCTCGCGCAGCTCGCGATCATCCATGCTTTGCTCGCCACGGAACGCGACACTCGAAATTACCGTCGCGGGTTCCTGGCGGGCTTCTTCGATGCCGAAGGCCACGACGGCGACTCACTACGTCTCACACAACTCGACGTCTCCGTCCTCGAACGCGTGCGGCGGTACGCCGCGACGCTCGGTTTCCGATTCGACCTCGAGCTTCGTTCATGCAGGGCGAGCACACTTCGCCTCGTTGGTCGCCTCGTCGACCGCATTCGCTTCTTCTCCACCTGCCGCCCGGCGATCCGTCGTAAGATCGGCGCGCTCTACGGCTTCGAGATGAACCTCGACCCCGAGCCGATCGTCGCCGTCGAGCCCGGCCCGGTCACCGACGTCGTCGACATCCAGACGTCCACCGGTACCTTCTTTGCCGCCGGCCTTGCGACCCACAACTGCTACGCGCGGCCGAGTCACGAGTACCTCGGCTTCAGCGCCGGCCTCGACTTCGAGCGGCGCATCATGGTGAAGGAGGACGCGCCCGCGCTTCTCCGGAAGGAGCTCGCCGCGCCGCGCTGGAAGCCGCAGGTCGTCGCGCTCTCCGGCAACACCGACTGCTACCAGCCCGTCGAGCGCCGGCTCCGCATCACGCGCCGCTGCCTCGAGGTGTTCGCCGAATTCCGGAATCCGGTCTCGGCGATCACCAAGTCCGCGCTCGTCGCGCGTGACGCCGATCTCTTCGCCGAGCTCGCCCGTCACGACGCGGCGCACGTGCTCTTCTCCGTCACGACGTTGGATTCCGAGCTCGCGCGCCGCCTCGAGCCGCGCGCGGCGCGGCCCGATCGTCGGCTCGAGGCGATGGCAATGGTCGCCGCGGCCGGCGTGCCGGTCGGCGTCATGATCGGGCCCGTCATCCCGGGGCTCAACGATGCCGAGATCCCGCGCATCCTCGAGGCGGCGGCGCGCGCCGGGGCGCAGAGCGCGAGCTGGGTGCTCGTCCGGCTCGCGAAGCCGCTCGACGAGCTCTTCGACGCGTGGCTCGCGACGCACTACCCGGAGCGGCGCGAGCGCGTGCTGTCCCGCATCCGCGACACGCGCGGCGGACGCATCAGCGACTCACGCTTCTTCCACCGCCAGCGCGGGCGGGGCGAGTACGCGGACCAGATCGCATCGCTGTTCGCGATCGCCGCGCGCAAGTACGGGCTCGACCGACGGCTCCCGCCGCTCGAGACCGGCGCCTTCCGTCGGCCGCCGCGTCCCGGCGATCAGATCCCATTGCTGTAACGCGCGCGAGCGGCGTAGAAGCGGCCGCATGCAGGTCGAGCCCTTCCGCATCTCCGTCCCCGACGCCGTGCTCGCCGATCTCCGCGAGCGCCTCGCGCGCACCCGCTTCCCTGACGAGATCCCGAACTCCGGATGGAAGTACGGGACGAACCTCGCCTACCTGCGCGAGCTCGTCGCGTACTGGCGCGAACGCTACGACTGGCGCGCGGCGGAGGCGCGGCTCAACACGCTGCCGCAGTTCCGGGCGCGCGTCGGCGGGCTCGGCATCCACTTCATTCACGTACGCGGCAACGGGCCGCGACCGCTTCCGCTCATCATCACGCACGGCTGGCCGGGGTCGGTCGCGGAGTTCATGGAGATCATCGGACCGCTCACCGATCCGGCACGCCACGGGGGCGACGCGGCGGACGCCTTCGACGTCGTCGCGCCGTCGATGCCCGGCTACGGGTTCTCCGACCATCCGACGGAGGGGGGGATGGAGCCGGAGCGGATCGCGTCGCTGTGGGTCGAGCTCATGCGCGGCGTCGGCTACGAGCGCTTCGGCGCGCAGGGTGGCGACTGGGGCGCGATGGTCACGACCTACCTCGGTGCCCGGCACGCTCCGCACGTCCTCGGCATCCACCTGAACATGGTCCTCGCGCTGCCGGAGGACCCGCAGAATCCGGACCTGACCGGCGTCACGCAGGAGGAGATGGTCGGTCTCATGGAGGCGCAGCAGTTCCTCAAGGAGGAGACCGGGTACCAGCGTATCCAGGGGACGAAGCCGCAGACGCTCGCGTACGGGCTCAACGACTCCCCCGCGGGCCTCGCCGCATGGATCGTCGAGAAGTTCCGCACCTGGAGCGACTGCGACGGCGACGTCGAGCGGCGCTTCACGAAGGACCAGCTGCTGACGAACGTGATGCTCTACTGGGTTCCGCAGACCGCGAACTCGTCGTGTCGTCTCTATTACGAGACGATCCACGCCGATAAGTTCCCGCCCACGGGAATCCGGGTCGACGTCCCGACCGGCTGCGCCATCTTTCCGAAGGAGTTGATCAAGCCGCCCAGAAAATGGGCAGAGCGGGTCTTCAACGTGCAGCAGTGGACCCGGATGCCGGCCGGCGGACACTTCGCGGCGATGGAGGAGCCGGCGGCACTCGTGGACGACATCCGTTCGTTCTTCAGACCACGGCGGGCCTGAGCGTCCGACCCACCGGACGGAAGTCCACCCGAGTGGACGGCGTACGCCGGCGCGCCGGGGCATTTGGCGACCCCACGGATGGCAGGGCGCTTGCTGCGTAGCCGGCCATGGACGCGCAGCCGCAAATCCCCCCCACGCCCCATCCCCCTGCGAGAGTTTTCTCCCTCGACCGCTACCGCCAGGGCGGCGTCCCGTCCGAGGACGTGCCGCTCAACGCCGAATGGGATCGGCTCGCCCGCCTCGCGGAGGATGCGTGGACGTGGCGCGACCCGGAGACACTCGCCGCACTTGGCCTCTGCGTCGCGCGGCTCGGGCTGCGCGCCCTCGAGGACTGGCGGTAGCTAGCCGCGGAACGGCTGGTTCCCGTACCGGTCGAGGTGCACTACCTCCCCGACCGGACGTCGCGTCGTCGGGCCGTAGCGCCCGCGCGGCCAGCCGAGCGGGACGACCGCGCACGGCTTCACGCGCCACGGGAGCCCGAGCGCGCGCCGGGCAAGGAACGTGCTCCAGAGCGGGAGCGTGATCAGCGCTGCGCCGAGCCCGGCCGCGCGCGCCGCGAGTAGCAGGTTCTGCACCGACGGGTAGATCGATCCGTAGTAGCTCGTTGCGGCGATCGCGGGGAACGGGATCCGCGGTCCGCGGAGGCACGCGACGACGATCACCGGGATCTCGGTGAAGTGGTCCGCCTGCCACTGGACGGCGTCGATGATGCGCAGCATCGCCGGGTCGTTGCGCGCGATCCGTCGCCCGAGGCCGCCGTAGAGACGCCACGCGCCGCGGTTCAACCGGCCGAGGCGCTCCTTCACGGCGCGGTCCTTGACGACCACGAACTCCCAGTTCTGCGCGTTGCTGCCCGTGGGCGCGCGCAGCGCGAGCTCGATCAGATATAAGACGAGGGCGTCGTCCACGGGATCCGGCTTGAGCCGCCGGATGGCGCGCTGCGTCCGCATCGCGTCCTCGAGCGGCATCGTCATGGGCGCGACCGTCGCCGGCGCGGGATTCGTCATGGACACGACGTAGAGCACCAGGCGCGCGCCGTTGCCAGCCGGGCGGCGGCGACCCTATAACCCCGCCCGCATGTCGCTCGACCTGCGCCGGAGGGTGGCCGTCGTGGGCGTCGGGTGCACGCCGTTCGGCGAGCTGTACGAGAAGAGCGCCGAGGACCTCCTCTGCGACGCGGTGGACGAGGCGCTCGCCGACGCCGGCTGCGAGCGCGAGCGGATCGAGGCAGCCTGGGTCGGCACCGTCATGTCGACGTTCGGCGGCGACGCGCTCGCCGACGCGCTGAAGCTCTTCGGCCGGCCGATGACGCGTGTGCAGAACTACTGCGCCTCGGGCATGGACGCGTTCCGGAACGCATGCCTGGCGGTCGCCGCCGGCATGCACGACGTCGTGCTCGCGGTCGGCTTCGAGAAGATGCGCGACGGCGGGTTCGCAAGGCCGAACCGGAGCCACCCGGTCGTCGACTTCGGCGAGCGCGCGCCGCACGTGTTTGCGCTCTCCGCCAACCGTTACTTCGCGCGCTACGGCGCCTCCAAGAAGACGCTCGCTGCGGTGGCGGTGAAGAACCACCGCCACGGGAAGCTCAGCCCGAAGGCGCATCTCCGGATGGACGTCGACGAGAGCACGGTGCTGCGCGCGCCGATGATCTACAGCCCGCTCGGCCTCTTCGACTGCTGCCCGACGACCGACGGCGCCGCCGCCGCGATCGTCTGCCGCGCGGACCTGGTCGGGTCGTTCACCGGCACCCCGGTGTGGCCCCTCGGCATCGGTCTCGCCGCCGTCTCGGGACAGCCGTACTACAAGCCGAGCTTCGGCTACGTGGGCTTCGAGGCGACGGTCCGCGCCGCCGAGCAGGCGTACGCGCAGGCGAAGCTGACGCCCGCCGACGTCGACTTCGCCGAGGTGCACGACTGCTTCACGATCACGGAGATCCTCAACTACGAGGACCTCGGCTTTTGCGCGCGTGGCGAGGGCGGGCGTTTCGTCGAGGAAGGCCGCGCAGATATCGGCGGCGAGAAGCCGGTGAACGCGTCGGGTGGACTCAAGTCGTACGGCCACCCGATCGGCGCGACCGGCGTGCGCATGATCTACGAGCTCGTGACGCAGCTCCGCGGCCGGGCGGGGAACCGACAGGTGAGAGACGCCCACGTCGGACTCGCGCACAATCTCGGCGGTCCGGGCGCGATCTCGTGCGTGTCCATCCTCACCAACGAGCCCTAGCCGGCGCGACGGCGACGCTGCTCGCCGCGCTCGTCGCGCGGGCCGCCGACCCGCCCGGCACGCCGCGGGCAAACCAAGCGCTCGACGTCTGCAGCCAGGCGCGCGCGACCCGTCACGCGGAGGAGAAGAACCGGCTCGCCGCCCGCGGCCTCGTGCTCGCCGAGCAGGCCGTGGCCGAGGACGAGCGCGATCCGAAGGCCCACTTCGCCATCTTCTGCAACCTCGGGACCGAGATGAAGCAGCGCGGCGTCAGCATCCGGAGCCTGGTCGACGTCCGCAGGCTCCGGCGCGAGATCGACCGCACCATCGAGCTCGCACCCGAATGGCCCGACGCGCTCGTCGGCAAGGGCTCGTTCCTCATCGAGCTGCCCGGCATGCTCGGCGGCGACCCGCGCGAAGGGGAACGCCTCCTGCGCGAGGCGCTCCGCATCGACCCGGACTTCCTGACGGCGCGGGTCACGCTAGCCCACGCGCTCGCCGACCGCGGCGCCCGTGACGAAGCGCGCGACGAGGCGAATCGTGCGGCCGCGCTCGCCGCGCGCAAGGGCGACCGGGAGGCAGCCGACGATCTGCACGCGCTCCTCGCGCTGCTCGCCGCGCGGTGAGTTGTAATCCCTCCGTTTGGGCGCTACACGCGCGCCGTGCGAAGGATCACGAGCGGACTGGCGATGGTGGTTCTGGTCGCGACCGGTGCACGGGCGGACCGGCAGGTGATCGCGCCCGGCACCGGGCCGCAGGATGCGGTCGTCGTCGACTCGGGCAACAACGGCATCTGCGAGACCACGGCCCGGGGTGACGACTTCCAGGCGACGCCCGTCGGGCGCGGCGCGCCCTTCCAGGGCGAGATCCAGTGTGGCCCGGACAACATCGCGAACACCGCCGCCGCCGGGGACGACACGCAGCTCATCCCGGTCGGTACCGCGTGTGACAACGGCGGGCAGACGATCATCGACACCGGCGCCGACGGGATCGCCAACACGACCGCGGTCGGCGACGACCGCCAGTCCGTCCCGGTTGGCACGGCGGCGCCCCACGCGCCCTGCGTCGAGACCGGGCCGAATGGCGTCGCGGATACCGACCTGTTCGGCGGTGACGACGTCCGGCTCCTCGCGAAGGGCGCCTCCGTGCCGAACCGGCCCGTCATCCGCTGCGGCCCGAACAAGATCGCCGAGACGGCCGCCAACAACTTCCGCGCCGGCGACGACATACAGAAGATCGGCGTCGGCGCGTCGTGTAACTCCGCCAACGACATCGTCGTCGACTCCGGCGCCGACGGTATCGCGACGACGCGCGCGCAGGGCACGGATCTCGTCATGTTGCTCTCGAACCCGCGCCCGTTGAAGCTGACGATCCGTCGCCGGCGCTCGTCCGCCAGCGCGCGCGCGAAGCTCGTCGTCTTCAACGAGGAGTTCGGCGCGTCCGCGCCTCCGGGCCGCGTTTACACGCTCTCGGTGACCGACGGGTCGTGCCCGCGTGGGACCGTATCGCAGGTCGACGCCGACGCCCGCACCCCGGGCGCGCAGCCCACGGCCATCGTCCCGCTCCACGGACACGTGAAGGGCATGTTCGTCGTGACGCTCGGCCTCGCCGACGTGACGACGGTCGACCGCCACATCCCGTTCCGCTGCACGGTCAACGTCGAGGCGGACGCGCTCGACTCGCCACCCGGCGCCGCCGACGACGCGGTGAACCCGGCGAACAACGCGGCGCGGGTGGATCTCTACGCGGTCGACCTGAACGACCTCTAGCCGCTACTCGCGCAGCATCACGTCGAGCGCGAACCGCACGCGCTTCAGCACCCGGCCGAGGCGGTTCGTGTGGATGTTCCGGCGGAGCGCGACCAGCGCCCTTCGCTCGAGGCGATAGCGGAGCGGCGCCCCGCGCTTCACGGGCACCGGGGCGCCCTTCGCCGCTTCGAGCTGGGCCACGATCCTGTCGCGCGGGTAGCCGAGGGTCTCGAGATCGGCGGGGTCGAGCTCGTCGACGAGGCGGGCCACGAGCGCGAGCACGTCCGGGTTCGCCGCGATCTCCGCCGCCCACCGGCTGACGGACGTGGTCACCGGGCGCGTGTGCTGCGCGACGCCCGTCGGGTCGCCGAGCCCCTTCGGCGCGTCGCCCTGCTCGCCGTAGGCGATCGCACCCGCTTCGAACGGAATGCCGAGATGCTCGCAGACGCGATGGAACTGCGTCTCCGGATCGCGCACGAGCTCCTCGTACCGGACGTGGACGAACGGCACCGGACGCTCGCGTAGCATCGCCGCGAGCGCGGGGACGTAGCGGGCGAGGATCGGGTTGTGCTCGACGGCGACGTGCCAGTCGCCGTCGAAGAAGGACTCGACGTAGGAGCTCAGGATCGCGAGCGGGTGGCGCGTGAGCACGAGGTAGCGCGCCTTCGGGTAGAGCTTGGTCAGGAACGGGAGCACGAGCGTGTACGCCGGCGTCTTGTCGAGGAAGAGCTGCTTCCCGGCCGCGTTCGCCATGATGCGGGCGTACATCGTGTCGGTGTAGGCGCGCAGCGCGTCCAGGTAGTCGGCCTCGCCGCGCGGCAGGTCGGCGACGAACTCGCGCAGCGCCTGCTCGACGTTGTTCTGGTCGTAGGGCGCCTTCTGCACCTTGCCGAAGTAGCCGAGGTGCGCGATCGGCGTGATCAGGTGCGGCTCGGCGCGCTGGTAGACCATCGAGTGCGCGCCGAGCATGCGGGCGAGGAGCGTCGTGCCGGAGCGCGGCGCGCCGATCAGGAAGACGAGCCGGTCTTCCACTCAGAACGCCTTCGGCAGCTGGTCCACGGGCAGCTTCGCGAAGCCGTCGTCTTCTATTCGGAGGGACCTATTCGCCCGCGCGCGGAAGTTCTCGAACGCCGCCTGCAGCGTCAGCTCGACGATCTGCCGCTCGCTGAAGTGCCGGCGCAGCTCGGCGAACTGCTCGTCACTGATATCGTTGGGCGAGATCGTGACCATCTCGGCGTAGCCGAGCGCCGCCCGCTCGCGGGGCGTGAACCCGGGGTGCTCCGCCCAGCGATCGACCGCCTGGAGCTTGTCCTCCGGTATTCCGCGTTTCCTGCCCACGGCAGTGTTGATGTCCATTCAGAAGACGCAGCCGACGATCTGCGCGACGCGCAGGTGGACGAGCTTCCGGAGCGGTAGCTCGATCTCCCACCGACCCGTCTCGAAGATCGCGTTCATCACCGTGGCCGCCGGGACGCCGCGCGGCGCGTGCGCCCAGATCGCGTATGGGCGCGGCTCGCGGCCGAAGATGCGGCGCACGAGCCAGAGCGAGAAGCGCGTCGCGAGGTTCCGACCGGCGGTCGGGGCGTCGGGGAGACGCGCCATTACGCGCTCCACTG
>Ga0070731_10002229_pt1 | contig 18771 bp, 11 predicted proteins | sample Coa_R1_2_FD_66448 | JGI IMG/M metagenome (GOLD analysis project Ga0070731, IMG submission 66448) | Surface soil microbial communities from Centralia Pennsylvania, which are recovering from an underground coalmine fire - Coalmine... | ecosystem: Environmental > Terrestrial > Soil > Unclassified ... | reverse complement strand
AGATGCGGGAGATGACCGCGCGGTAAAGCGCAACTTGCGCAAGATAGGGAGGCGGCACTTCATCAAGCTGCCGCGGCACCGCGCTATCGGTCTTATAGTCGGCGATCAGGACGGCATCGTCCGTCACGATCAAGCGGTCCACCTGCCCGGCAATCGCGACCGCGTTGCCATCCGGGCGCGCGATGCGGCCGACGATCGGCACTTCGGCGCGGCTTCCCGATGCGAACACTTCCATGAAATCCGGCGCATCGAGAATCGCGAACACCTGCCGCGCAATTTCAGTCCGCTCGGCCGATGAGAGATCCTTGGCTGTGCGGTCAAGATACCGCTCGGCGGCGTCCTTGCGGTGCGCCGGCGCAATGTCGGGCAATGATTGCAGCAGCCGATGCACGATCCGCCCGCGTTGCAGTGCCTTTTGCCGGTCGGCGGCGGACGCTCCCGCATGCGCGGTGCGGTCAATCTCGTCGTCAAAGGCCGTGGACGGCGACAACGGTGCGGCGCGCGGCGCTTGCGGGGGCGCCTGTTCCTGCAGCCAGAACGGTAATCCGAGCCGCGCCGATTTTGCCCGGCCGTTTGCCGCGGCCGCGCGCTCCCCGGCGGGGGGCGGCGTCTTGCGATAGCGCCAGACTTTTTCATCGCCGTCGCTTTCTTCGACCAGGCACGGATCGAGCCCCGCACGCACGAGATCGTACCAGCAGCCGTCCGGGCGCTTTCGCTCGCCTTCCGCGCCGCAAATAATCAGCCGGTCGGCGGCGCGCGTCATGGCGACGTAAAGGAGCCGGCGATATTCATCGCTCGCGGCGGCAAGCGCCGCTTGCCGGGCGGCGGCAACAGGCGGCGCATCGTCGGCTTTGCGTCCCGCCCAGATCGTCGCCTCGCCGGCAAGCGTAAGGAGGCGCGGCTGTTGCGGGCCGGCTGGTGGCGTCATGGTATCGGCCAGGATAACGATCGGCGCTTCGAGGCCTTTGGCGCCATGCACGGTCATGACCCGCACCTCGTTGCGCGCAATCTCCATGTCGCGTTTTACCTCGGCGCGCGCCTCGCGCAGCCAGGCCAGGAAACCCTGCAGCGACGGCGTTTCGCGTCGCTCGTATTCGAAGGCGAGATTGAGGAACTCGTCGAGCGCGTCGTTGGCTTCCATGCCAAGTCGCGCCAGGAAGCGATGCCGCGCGCGCTCGGCGCCGAGGATTTCGGCGTAAAAGGCAAACGGCGTCTTGCGGCGCGCATCCTCCGCCAATTTATCGAGCATTACGTTTGCGGCGGCGAATTTCTCCTGTTCGCCGGCCTTGCGTCCAAGCGCCGCGCGCAGCGACAGCGGGCCGCGATTCCAGGCGACCGCGAACAAGTCTTCGTCCTCGAAGCCGAACAGCGGACTGCGCAGCACGGTGGCGAGTGCAAGGTCGTCGGCCGGCAGCAGCAGCGCGTCGGCCAGTGCGATCAGGTCCATCACGGCGATGTGCTCGGTGAGCACGAGCCGGTCGGCGCCGGCGACCTCGACGTGCTCGTTCTTGAGCGCGCGGATGATGGCCTCGAACAGTTCGCCACGCTGGCGCACCAGAATCAAAACGTCGCCGTAACGCACCGCGCGGCGTTCGATCCCGACCGGCTCCCGGCCGTCGACCAGCCGCCGCACCCGCCGCGCGATGCGTTGCGCCAGCTTCACGCGCGCGCTGGCTTCATTCACGGTGTCGAACGGTGCGTCCCAGCCTTCGATCGCGTCGCGTTTGTCTGGTTCGATCGAATCCCAGATTTCGACCACGCTCGGCGCGGCGTCCGGCAGTGCGATATGCGGCGGGAAGCCGGTCTGATCCGAGGTGACGCTTGGCGCGATGTCGCGGAACACCATGTCCACGGCGGCGAGAATGCTTTCGCCGGAGCGGAATGAGTGTTCCAGCCGCCCGGGCATAAACGCAAGTCCGCTCGCCGCGTGCGCGCGCTCGAAATAACGCTGCATTTCCGCAAACTCTTTCGGCGCGGCGTTCTGGAACGAATAGATCGATTGCTTTTCGTCGCCGACCGCGAAAATCGTGCGCGGCACAGTGCGGGCGCCAACGCCGGCAGTGAATTCGGCGACCAGCAGGCGGACAATCTGCCACTGCTTGCTGCTGGTATCCTGCGCCTCATCGATCAACAGATGGTCGATGCCGAAATCAAGCTTGTAGTGGACCCAGGCCGCATCGACATTGCCGAGCAGTTCCAGTGTTTTGTCGATCAGATCGTCGTAATCAAGCAGGCCGCGGCGGGCCTTTTCAGCCTGGTAACGCGTGAGCACATCGTGGGCGACCGTGAGCAATGCGGCGGAGCGGTCGCGGCAGATCACGGCGCGCAGCCGTTCCAGCAGAGCGCAGACGCGGACCTGTTCCGCATTCAACCGTGCGATCAGGCCCGCATCCTCTATCGCCTTGGTAACGATGGATTTACGCGGCGAGCGCGTGTCGGCGGTGCAGAATATATCGAGATAGGTCTCGACACGGTCGGAGCGCGACAGCGCGGCGAGCGATTTGAAGCGGCGCGCCTGCTCTGCGTCGGATTTGTTGCCCTGCATCAAGATCGCCGCGATCGTGGCCCATTCTGCCGGCGCTATCGGCGCACCGGCAAAGAACTCTTCCTCGATACTGGCGCGGCTTTCCGCCGGGTCGAGGCCGAGCGCGCGCGACGTCGCGGCAATCGCCGCCGCGACGCCGCCTGAGGCGATGACCCAGCGGCTGATCGCATCGCGCCGACCGATCGCGGTGCGGATCACGTCACGAAACGTCTGGTCGGCGGCCGCCGTCATGGCGACGGCAAGCGCGCGGCCAAGCGCGCCATCCGGATCGTTGGCGCCGTCGAGCAGCACTTGCAGCGTCAATTGCTCCAAAAGCTGGGTGTGCTCGGTCTCGTCGAGCACGGAAAAACGGGCGGCGACATTGGCCTCGAACGGGAACTGGTGCAGGAGCCGCGTGCAGAAGGCGTGGACGGTCTGCACTTTAAGCCCACCCGGCGTTTCCAGTGCGCGGGCGAACAAGCGCCGCGCCAGGGCGCGCCGTTCGGCATCGGGGGTTTTGCCCGACTGCTCGCCAATGACGCGATCGAGCGTCTCGTCGTCGAACGTGGTCCAGGCGGCGAGCGTGTCGAAAACGCGCTTCGCCATAGTGGCGGCGGCCGCCTTGGTGAAGGTGATGCAGAGGATTTTCTCCGGTTGCACATTCTCGAGCAGAAGATTAATCACCCGCTGCGCCAGCACATGGGTCTTACCCGATCCGGCATTGGCGGCGACCCAGGCGGAGACGCCGGGGTCCGATACTTCCCCTTGCATGCGGCGCACGTCGGGCGGAACCACCCTGCTCATTCGCCGCCTCCGACGTCGTCGATCTCGCCGCCGCTGCGCGACCATTCTTTCACGCGCGCCAGATGGTCGTAATCGCCGTAATGCGTTCGCCACATCGGGTGCACCAGCGAGCGGTAGGGTTCGCTCTCATCGTCGAAGCGGCGGGCAAGTTCGCTCAGTTTTGCCAGAGCGCGGTCAGCCTGGCTGTCCGGCGTGCCGTCCTTGAATTTGATCGGTGCATATTCGCCCGGCGGCTCGCCGCCCTTGAGTTTGACATAGGCGATTTCGGCGACCGAAGAGTTGGCCGGAATATTTTCAAAGCCGCCCTGGCGCAGCATTGCGGCTTCCAGCGTGAGCTGTGGCGCGAGCCCGGTGCGGACCTGCTTTTCGCTGCGCACCGCGCCAGTCTTGTAATCGAGGATGGCGTAACGGCCGTCCGGGGCGCGCTCGATGCGGTCGGCGATGCCGCGGAGCTTGAATGTGCCGCTCGTGAGCGGGATGTCGATTACCCCGCGGATCTCGGCGGCAATGCCGGCGATTGCCGCGCGCCGCTCCGCCTCCCAGCGCGCGAACCAATGCGCGATGCGGAGGAACCGCGGCCACCAAAAGGCGCGCGCCTCGGGAAAATCTGCCAGCGCGACGAAGTGCGGCTCGCCCAGCGCGATGAGTTCACTCACCGGATCGGCCGGGAGCGTCGTGGCGAAGTTCTGAGTGAACGCGCCGATGGCGGCGTGGATGATGGTGCCGCGTTCGGCGGCGCCTGGCTCGGTATCGACCGCGTCGAGTGGTTTCAGACGCAGAATATGTTTGGCATAAATCGTATAGGGATCGCGCAGCCAATCCTCGATCTCGGTCACGGAAAGGCCTTTCGGCCTTGCCGCACGCGGCGGTTTCGGCGCGGGCTGCGGCGCCGGCGCGACCCGCTCCGGACGGTCGAGTTCGCGCGCCCAGGCGAGATAATTTTCGCCGCGCGCCACCGCTGCCTGCCAACGTGGGCCGGCGACCGCGGCCAGACGCTGGACGAAGCGCGACGGCACCGTGGGCGCGCCGGCAATCTTGGCGGCATGGCTCAGGACGACTTCGCGTGAACCGAGGAGCTGCGCGAAGTCGTGTGCGGACAGCCCAATGCGCCGCTCGGGCAGATCAAGCCCGAGCGCAAGCCGCATCGGCCGGCTGAGCCAGGCGTCGCTATTGCTTTCCGGCGGCCAGGTACCCTCGGCCAGGCTGCCAAGCACGACACGGTCGCTGTCCGTCAGGCGCGCTTCGATGGTCCCCAAGATGCGTACGCGCGCGTCGGGCTGCGGCGGCCGACGCACCACACGGCCGGCAATCGCCGCCGAAAACAGTTCAATATAATCGGATTTATCGACGAGAAGGCCGGCGGCAGCTTTGCTGGTTGCGAGTTCATCCAGCGCCTCGGCAAGCCGCGTGCCGTCGGGGCCGGCAAAGGCGAACGCATTGCCGTCCTGCTGCGACAGCGCGGCAACAACGTCGCGATGTCGTGCAGCGAGTTCGGCGAGCGAATGTGCCTCGCGGCCCAGGCCTTCGAGCGGGGTCAGCGCAAGAGCGAGCCGATCGACAAGCTCCGTGGCGGCGCCAAGTTCACGGTCGCTTAGCTCGCGGCGCGGATCGGACCAATGAAGCTGATCCTTCGCCTTTTGAAATGTCTTCAGCGCGCTGGCGAGGCCGCGACTGCCGGCGCGCGGACGGGGGCCGCGCAGGATCGCGCGTTCGAGCGCGGCGACGGCGTTTTGTCCGCCAAGTCGCAGGAGTGAATGCTTAAGCAAAGCCAGAAGCGTAACCGGCGGGGTCCCATCGAGCGCCGCAGCCGCGGCCAGCCGAGCAAACACTCCGGCCGAAGTGTCGGCCAGCGCCTCGCCGCTGGAATCCTCAGCCGTGATATTCCAGCGTTGCAGCGCGGCGAGCACGCGCCGGCCGAGCGCGCGGTCCGGCGTGACCAGCGCTGCAGTCTTGCCGTCATGCACCGCTTCGCGCAGCGCGACCGCGATTGCGAGGGCTTCTTCCTCCGGGTTTGCCGCCTCGATCACTGTCAGAGAATCGACGGCGGCAGCGGCATGAGCTGCAAATTCCGGATCGGCGGCCTTGGCGCGCCACATATCGGTCGCGGCGGCAGGACGAAGCGCTTCCGACACGAAACGCTCGCGCCCATTCGGCTGTGCGAGGGACGCCACGGCGTCGCGCGTGATGCCGATGCGCGCGAGCAAGGCCTGCATCGCGAATTGCGGATGTCCCGGCGCCGCCGCGATTCCCCTTTTCTCGTCGCCCGCGATCAACCGCCAAGACTTTTCGTCGAGATCGGCATCGAGCCCCGGCAGCACCACGGCGCCATGCGGTAGCCGCGCGATGGTGGCGATGAGTTCGGCGGTCGATGGAATCGAGCCGGTCGAGCCTGCGACGATCACTGGGGCATCGGTTTTTCGCGCAAGCCGCGCCGTTTCAGCCTTAATCAGGCGGTCACGCCGTTCGACGGCTTCTATGCGGTCGCGTTCCTCTAAAACCTCCGGCCATCGCTCACGCGCGATCTGCAAAAATTTCAGCGTCAGCTGCCAATAGGCATCGAACTGGTCGGGCACCAGATCGTCGAGCCGCTCCCACGGCACGCCGCGCGTCGTCATATCGTCGATCAGCCGCGCCAGATCGTCGGCCAGCGCGCAGGCCGCTGCCGGAGTCTGGGCGATCAGTGGCGCGCCGCTAGCGCCGTGAAGCTCGGGGGATTGAGCCCATTGGGCGATGAGCCGCGTGAGCAGGAGCCGCCGCTCGAGGCCGCTGAGCGCCTCCGGCAGCGCAAGGGCCTCGGCGGCGATGTCGCCGGAGGCGGCTTCGGCGAACGCGATCTCGTCCTCATCGATATCGCCGATGGCGACGATGCGGGGCAGGATGACGGCATCGCCTTTGAGTACGTCGAGGAAGGCGTCGCGCAACAGCCGGCAGGCCCGGCGCGTCGGCAGGTAAATCGTCGCCGCGGCGAGTGCGAGCGGATCGTCGGCGAAGGCGAAGCCGAGCTCGCCGTTTCGCAACGTCTCGATCAGCGTCGGCAGAAACGGCGCCGACGCCGGAATGGTGAAGACACGTGCGCCCATGTCGGAATCGCGAATTTCGCGCGACTGCTTTAGCAGGTTTTACGCCATCGCTGCGAGCGCCGCTTCGGCCGCGGCCACGGCTTCCGGCGTGCCGACATGCATCCACACCCCTTCGAGCCGCAGCCCAAATAGTCGGCCCCTTTCGCCGGCGCGGTCGAAGAGGCGCGTGAGCGGAAAGGCGCCCGTGGGCGCGGCAGCGAACAGCGCAGGGGCAAGGATCGCCGCGCCGGCATAGATGAACGGCACCGCCTCCTGCTCGATGCGACGTCGCAAGCGGCCATCAGGCAGCATGGCGTAGTCGCCGCGGCCTTCATAACCCAGGCTGCCTGTGGTCGGCGCCAGCAGCAAAAGCGCATCCATGGAGTTCGGATCGAAGTTTTCGGCAAGCCGCGCGAAATTCGGTTTGACGCCGTCGAGCCAGAGCGTATCCGAATTGACCAGAAAGAACGGCGCGTCACCCAGTTGCGGGAGCGCCTTGGCGATGCCGCCGCCGGTGCCGAGCAATTCTTCGCGCTCATCGGAAATGACGATGAGCGGTTTACGGCGTGTCGCGAGATGGTGCTCCACTGCGTCGGCGAGGTGATGCACATTGACCACCGCCTGCTCCACTCCGGCGTCGGCCAGACGGTCCAGCCCATAGTCGATCAGAGATTTGCCGCCGACCGCGACCAGCGGTTTCGGGATCTGGCCGTTATACGGCCGCATGCGCGTGCCAAGGCCCGCGGCCAGCACGATCGCGCTTTTCGGCATCATCGCTTCGCCCGCCCAGCCGTTACCGTCGCCATCGTCCGAATCGCAATATCATAATCCATCGGGAGCCGGCACATTTGTGGCGTACCAGGTCTTCAGCGAATTGAGCGCCGGATGCGCCAGCGAGCGCTGCAAGTAGTTCCAGAGGCGGGGCATATGCCGCAGGTATTGCGGCTTGCCATCGCGGCGGTCGAGCCTGGCAAAGATGCCGAGGATTTTTGTCGCGCGTTGCGCCGCCAATGTTGCATAGGTGCGCGTGAAGCCGGTGGTATCGAATTCCGGATTGTCGGTCAGCCGCGCGCGAACGTAATGGCCGAGCAACGCCATTTCCATCGCTTCGGGAACGTCGACGCGCGCATCCTGGAGAAGCGAAGCGACGTCATAGGCGGCGGGTCCGCTCAGCGCATCCTGAAAATCGAGCAGACCGATGCGCGCAATGTCGTCGCGCTGCGCCAGCCACAACAGATTGGGCGAATGGTAATCGCGTAACACCCATGTCGCCGGCGCCGCGATGGCTGGTAACAGCGCCTCCCGCCATAGGTCCAGAAAAGACGCACGGACAGGAGCCGCCGCAGGCTGGCCGGCGCCGACGAGGTACCAATCGAGCAGCAGCTCGGCCTCGATCAGGAACGCCTCCAAGTCGTAGGGCGGCAGGCGATATTCGAGTTGTGCAGTGACCGGCAGCATCTCCGGCAATTTGCGGCTGTGAAGCGCGCCAAGAAGATCGATCGCCGCGGCATAGCGCGCCTCAATCGGCGCCGGCGGATCGCCCTCGACGAGGCGCACGTCGCCGAAATCTTCCATGATGATGAGGCCGCGGTCGAGATCAGCGTGCAGGATTTCCGGCGCTGACAGGCCGATGTCGCGCAAGCCGAGAGCAATCGCAACGTAGGGCACGATGTCCTCGGCGAGATGGGCGATGGCGCTATAGGGCTTGCCATCGCGCACCGGCGGACCGTCGGGACGGCGCGGTGCGTTCATCAGAACGAACGTCTGATCGTTCACGGTCAGCCGCTCGAAGATGCGTGTGGAGGCATCGCCCTGCATCCGCACGCGATACGCTTCGGCAAAGCCGGATTGGTCGAGGAACGCGCGTATCTGTGCGATACGTTCGGTGCGCGCGGCGAAACTGCCAAAGCCGACACAACGGACGTTGCGGACCTCGGGTCCAAGCGCCGGCGCTAGCGTAAAGGCGATGTCGAGACGGTCCGGCGGCAGGATTCCGGCGGCGCGATCGGGCCATTCCATCAGCACGACGGCGCCGTCGGGAAGATCGTCGAAGCCGAGTTCGGCAAGTTCGCCCACGCCTGCAAGCCGGTACAGATCGGCATGAACGAGGGTAAAACGCGGCAGCTCATAGGTCTGCAGCAAGGTGAAGGTCGGGCTGGGCACCTCAATCGTTGCATCGCCGGCGAGGTAGCGGACGAGCGCACGTGCGAAGGTCGTCTTGCCGGCCCCGAGATCGCCCGACAGCGTGACCAGGTCGCCGGGCTCGAGCGCCGCGGCAATATCGATCGCCAATCGCTGCGTCGCCTGCTCGTTCGCCAATGTCACCGTAAAGCTTGCGCCACCGGGGGTGGTCAGAAGCATCGTTACTCCGCAGCCGTCAGCGTGGCGGTTTCAGTGAGTGGGAATGTACAGGTCACTGTGGTGCCTTGTCCGACGGAGGAAATGATCGTCACCGTGCCGCCATGCAGCTCCACGAATGAACGGACGAGCGAGAGACCAATTCCCGGGCCGCGATGCTGCGAGCCCAATGAATGGGTCTCGAACCAGTCAAACACCTTCTCCAGGACGTGGGGCGGAATGCCGGGCCCCTGATCGGTAACTGAGAAGATTACGGCGTCGGCGTTGCGTTTGGCCGATAAGGTCACCGTCGCGCCGGCCGGAGAAAAGCTCACCGCGTTGGCCAGGAGATTGAAAAAGATCTGCCGCACCCGCAGCTTGTCGGCGACAAAGTCACCGATATTGTCGGCGGAAACGATATCGAGTGAAAGGCCTGCGCTCACCAACCGATCCTGCACGCCTTCGGCGGCTGCCGCCATGGTTTCCCGGATATCGACCGGCCCGAGATTGAGCTGCATGCGGCCGGCGTCGATGGTCGCGAGATCGAGAATGTTGTTGATCAGCGCCAGCAAAGTATTGGTCGAGACCGTGATGTAATCGAGATATTCGCGTTGCTTTTCCCTTAGCGGTCCGGTCGCCGGATCGCCGAGGAGGTGGACGAAACCGATGATATTGGTCAGCGGCGAGCGCAGCTCGTAGGACACGTGGTGGACGAAATCGATTTTGATCTTGTCGGCGTCTTCAAGCGCTTCGTTGCGTTCGCGCAGCGCGCGCTCGACGTTGACCGAGTCGGTGACGTCGTGAAAGGTGACCAAAGTGGCGCCGTCGGGCAATGACACGGTCGTGCAATCGAGGATGCTGCCATCGCGCCGTTCGAGCTTATCCTCGATCGCTTCGCGGCTATCGATGGCAGTGACGAAGGCGCGCAACGCCTGCCAGGTTGGATGATCGCCATGCAGCGGCTGGCATAAAGCCGTGATCCTTTCGATGTGCGGCCGATCGGCGAGCGCGCGGGGCGGCAGCCGCCACATGCGCGCAAAGGCGGCATTGTGCAGCCGCAGCCGTCCGTCGCTGCCGAACACGGCGACGCCTTCGGCGAGATTGTCGAGCGTTTCGCCTTGAACGCGGATCAGCTCCTCAAAGCGCCGTTCGAGATCGAGCCGCGCGGTGACGTCATGGAACAGATAGGTCACCCCACCGTCGGGATTGGGCGTGGTGACGACGCGAAGGGTGCGCCCGCCGGGCAGATGCCAAGTATGTTCCTTGGCTTCAGTGGCGCGATAGGCCTCGTGCAGCTGCGCCTTCCATTGCCGGAAATCCTGCTCCTCCGGCAGCTTACGCGCCGCGCGCAGGGCCTCGATCACTGCCGAATCGGCCGGGCCCTGCTCGAGGAAGTCGGCATCCAGGTCCCACAGCGCTCGATAAGCGGCATTGTAGAATGTCAGCCGGTGATCGGCGCCGAACATGGCGACGCCGGTAGAAAGCTGATCGAGCGTGCGGCGATGCGCGTCGGCGAGGCGGGTGAGCGCGCTCCGCATCGTCTCTTCTTCGGTGGCGTCCATGCCGACGCCGGCGCTGCCGGTCTCGGTGCGAAAATCAAGCACGTCGAACGTTCGCCGCGCGCCGGCGACCACCGCGCGAAGCCGACCGGTATAGGTGCCGTTGGCGATGCGTTGCTGCGCGATGTTTTCCCGCGCGGTGCTGTCGAGCAATTCCACGCGGCGTTCGATGGCGTCGGCGGCGTTCTTGGCTTCGACGGCGCGCGCGTAAGCGGCATTGACGAAGGTCAACCGTCCTGCCGCATCGCGCGTCCATACCGGCGACGGCAGTTTTTCGGCGAGCGCGCGCAGCGAGGCAAGTTCGGTGGTCTGCCTGTCGTAGCGCGCCACCAGCTCCACCAGTTCGCGCTTGATGCCGCTGGCGTCCTTCAGCCGCAATACGGCGCGGCCGCCGATGGCGCGGCCATGCGCCTCTATCGGATGACCGGCCAGCGTGGTGAGCGTCATCGAGAACGCTTCGCCCCGCGCCCGCAAGGCGTCAACGGCTCGTTCCATCGCGCTCGCTTTGCCGGCATCAAGCCAGCTGCCGAAGGCAAGAACGCGATGGGAGGCGGATATACCCAAGGCGGCCAGGTCGCCTTCGATACCGGGCTCGTCGGAACCCGCCGGCCAATCCACAACGACCTGCGGTTCGGAGAGAATAACCGCGTTGGCGCGTGCGATTTCGTCACGCAGGATTGCGATTTCATTGCGCGACCACGTTTCCAGCCGCGCTGCGCGCGCTCGCGTATGCACCAGCATGATCGCCGTTACGACGGCAAACAAAACAACGCCGAGAACCACCGCAAGAAATACGATCTCGTGCTGGTCGATACTGCGATGCGCGGTCAAGACCAGCTGTTGCAGCGACAGCGACGGCTGCTCGGCTGCGGCCGTCGACGGCGGCGCGATGGCGCCCAACAAGGTGCAAATGGCCGCAAGGAATCCGCCAATTCCCCGCACGTGCCATCGCTGCACATGGTTTCGGCTGGTCCGGATCGTGTCCGGCATGCCCCTTCGCCTCTGCTGGCTTCCCGCCATGCCGCCAGCGGATTCCGTTGCGGGAGAGCCCGCGAATCGCACGACTTTACTCTCAAGCCGAATCGCGCCGAAAGAGTCCAGATCGTGAACGCAAGGCCGGGACGAGAACGTTGTTATGGTTGCGCGGCGCCGCGGCCCGTTTTGCTCAGGGCCTGAGCATCGCGCGCCATGTCTTCAACGCTGATCCGGGCCAGCGCGATGCCAAACTCGTATTCGGCGTTGGCCATGGCAGGCAGCACGATCTTGACCAGTAGATCGGAGCCGCCGTGCATCGTTTCGCCCTCCTCGACCGTTTCGGCCGCGCGCAAAATGTCGTTGGCCGTCACGCGCCGACGGTCGCGGGCCAGTTCGTAACCGCCGCGAGGACCGCGAATGCCGCGCAAGATCCCGCAACGCACGAGCGCTTGGAGGACGGGTTCGAGATGCCGTGGCGGCAGGCCATGACGCTCGGCAAGAGTTTTCGCAGAAATCGGTTGCCCATGCTCTTGCATTGCAACATCGATGACTGCGGCAACGGCAAGAACTCCTTTGCGGGGTAGCAGAGGCATCGAGGTGAACGGATGTCCGGCTGCGGTGAGTAGTTCGCCCATAGCGGTGATATCGTACGAGATTCGCGCGGTCTACTTGAACTTGTATTCAGTCCTGTTTGTTCACAGTGTTTGTCGCAATTCCGGTAGAGCCGAAACCCCCTGCGTTACGTTCCGTGCTGTCCAATCCAGTTGATTCAACAAGTCTTACATGTTGTATTGGCGCGATTACTAACTGGGCGATGCGCATTCCGCGTTTGATTACGATGGGTTCAGCGCCATGATTTACAAGAATAACTTGTAATTCTCCGCGGTAATCGGCATCGACGGTTCCCGGCGCATTCAGCACGGTCACGCCGTGATGGATGGCTAATCCGGAACGCGGCCGGATCTGGCCTTCATGGCCCGGCGGCAAAGCGATCGCGATCCCGGTCGGAATCATGGCGCGGCCGCCCGGCGCGATCGTGACCGGCACGTCGGTCGCCACCGCGGCAAGAAGATCAAGCCCGGCGGCAAGCGCGCTTTGATATGACGGCAGCGGTAGGTCTACCGCATGCGGCAAGCGCATGATGCGGACCTCCGGTTTCACCGGTCGTCTCCCGCGAGCGCAGCGGCAATCCGCTCGATGAGAGCGCGCGCAACGTCCTCCTTCGATTGCGGCGGCCAGGATTCGACCGTTGACGGAGTGACCAAGTGGATCGTGTTGCTGTCGCCGCCCATGATGCCGGTCGCCGGCGAAACATCGTTGGCGAGAATCCAGTCGCAGCCTTTCTTGGCAAGCTTGGTCTTGGCATTGGCGATGACGTGATCGGTTTCCGCAGCAAATCCGATGACGAGCTTGGGTCGGCTGGATTTGCGATGCGCGACCGTCGACAAAATGTCGGGGTTTTCGATCAGTTTGAGCGTTGGCGTCCGGCCTTGCTGTTTTTTGATCTTGGTTGCGCTCGGCTCGGCCGCGCGCCAGTCGGCGACGGCTGCGGCGAATATGGCGACATCGGCCGGCAACGCCTTGTCGACTGCATCGAGCATTTGCCGCGCCGTTTCGACCTTGATCACGGCAACGCCGGTCGGATCGGGCAGGTTGACCGGACCGCTCACCAGGACTACGTCGGCGCCGGCCGCAGTGGCAGCCGCAGCGATGGCGTGGCCCTGCTTGCCCGACGAGCGGTTGGCGATAAACCGGACCGGATCGATTGGTTCGGTGGTCGGACCGGACGTGACCAGAACGCGTCGGCCGGACAGCGATCCGGCACGGCGCAACAGCGCTTCCACGGCGGCAGCGATTTCGAGCGGCTCGGCCATGCGGCCGATGCCGGCTTCGCCGCGTTCCGCCATCGCGCCGGAATTCGGCCCGACCAGGCGAATGCCGTCGGCCGCAAGCTGCGCCAGATTGCGTTGCGTTGCCTTGGCCGCCCACATAAGCGGATTCATCGCCGGCGCGATGAGGATCGGCTTGTCGGTCGCCAGAAGCACCGCAGTGGCAAGATCGTCGGCGTGGCCGGCGGCTATCTTCGCGATCAAGTCGGCCGTCGCCGGCGCCACGATGACCAGATCGGTGTCGCGGGCAAGACGAATGTGGCCGACGTCGAACTCGCTCTGCGCATCGAACAGATCGGTATAGGCGCGCGCGCCGGAGAGCGCGCCGGCGGCAAGCGGCGTTATGAAATGCTGGGCGGCGGCGGTGAGGATGCAGCGCGCATGTAGGCCGCGCTCCTGCAGGCGGCGGATCAGATCGAGCGACTTATAGGCGGCAATGCCGCCGCCTATGATCAGAAGAACACGCGGTTGTTCTGGCGCAGCGGCGACATGCTCTTTCTGCGTTACCCGCGAAACGGGAGTTTCGAATTGGTCCAACGCTTCGCGGCCGGTGTCTTCCGCCGCTTGCCGCAGAATGACCCGCACTTCGTCTTCCATCGAGCGGCCCTGCCGCGCTGCGCGCAACCGCAACTGCTTCTTGAGCTTGTCGTCGAGCTGGCGGACCGTGAGGCTGGCCAATGGAATTTCCTTAAGTAGCTTCAGATGTGTACCACCATGTTGATTGCATTGCAATCAACGCAATCACTAGCGCCGAAGGACGAGCCATGCCAGCAGCGCCGCGATGATCCAAAGCGCCGCGACGGTCCAGCGGCTGCGGCGTGCCTCGGCCTTGTCGATTTCGGTAATGGTTTGCGGCGACAGCACCAGACCGTCGCGCGTGACTTCGTCGAGCTGATCGAGCAGACGGGCGCCGCGCGTAAGCAGCCCCGGCGCGTTGCCGACAAAACGTCCGATCTCGGCGACACCTGCCGCCGCATTTTCGAGTTTGCCGGCGGGGCCGAGATTTCGCGTCATCCATTCCCGCACCACCGGCTCGGCTGTGCTCCACATGTCGAGCTTGGGATCCATCGAGCGCGCCACACCTTCGACCACGACCATGGTCTTCTGCAACAACAGCAATTCCGGCCGCGTGCGCATGTCGAACAAACCGGTCACCTCGAACAGCAGCGTGAGCAGTTTCGCCATTGAAATATCTTCGGCGGCGCGGTTGTGAATCGGCTCGCCGATGGCGCGGATCGCCTGCGCGAAATCCTCGATCGAGTGCCGCGGCGGCACATAGCCGGCCTCGAAATGAACCTGAGCGGTGCGGTAGTAATCGCGGGTGATGAAACCGTGCAAAATCTCGGCAAGGAACAGCCGCTCTTTGGCGCCGAGCCGGCCCATGATGCCGAAGTCGACGGCTATTAACCTGCCTTCATCGTCGACGAACAGATTACCGGGATGCATGTCGGCGTGAAAAAAGCCGTCGCGCAGCGCATGGCGCAGAAAGGTCTGGATCAGGGCGCGCGCGAGCTGCGGCAGGTCGAAACCTTTGGCTTGCAATCGCGCGCGGTCGGACAACGGCGTGGCTTCGATCCATTCCAGCGTGAGCACTTCCTTGGTGGTGCGGTCCCAGTCGACCGCCGGCACGCGGAAATCCGGATCGTCCTTGGTGTTCTCGGCCATTTCCGAGAGCGCCGCGGCCTCGAGGCGGAAATCCATTTCGACCATCACCGAGCGCCGCAACGTATCCACCACTTCGACGAAACGCAGCCGCCGCGCTTCGGCGGAAAGATTCTCGGCGTGCTGCGCGGCAAAGGTGAAGGCGGCGAGGTCGGCGTGAAAACGGTGCTCGACGCCGGGCCGCAACACTTTCACAGCGACGGCACGAGGCCCGGTTGCCGTCGCGACTGTCGCCCGATGCACTTGAGCGATCGAGGCGGCGGCGACCGGGGGACCGAAGCTGGCAAACACCGCGGCGACCGGCCGGCCGAACGAAGCCGCTACCGCCGCTTCGGCTTGATCTTGCGGGAACGGCGGCATCTGATCCTGCAAGCGTTCGAGATCATGCGCCAAGGCGGCGCCAACCACATCCGGCCGCGTCGCCAGGAACTGCCCGAGCTTCACATAGCTTGGGCCGAGGCGGGTGAGTGCCGCCGACAATCGCGTCTCCGCCGCGCCGCTGGAGCGCCGCTCGAACAGCCGCGCCATGCGCAACAGCGGGCGCGCCGGCACCGGCACCATGGCCGGATCGACAATGCCGAAAACGCCTTCGCGGGCGAACACGAAGCCGGCACGGCCGAGACGGACGAGATGCGCGGGAGCCGAGATCACAAACGCCAGCCGGAATGCAGGGCCACGATGCCGCCGCTCAACGGCTGGAACGAAACCCGGGCAAAGCCGGTCGTCCGCAACATGGCGGCGAAGCTTTGCGGATTCGGAAAGCGGCGGATCGATTCCACCAGATAGCGATAGGATTCGGCATCGCCGGCAACCACGCGGCCGAGTCTCGGAATGACGTTGAAAGAATAGAAGTCGTAAAGCCGGTCGAGCCCGGGAACATCGACGGCCGAGAATTCCAGACACAAGAATCTTCCGCCGATTTTGAGGACGCGATAGGCCTCGGCGAGCGCCTGTTCGATGCGGGGTACATTGCGAATGCCGAATGCGATCGTCGCCGCATCGAACCTCTTATCGGCAAACGGCAAGGCCTCGGCATTGGCTTCGATGAAGCTGACGACTTCGCCGCGCCCGCGGGCGGCGGCGCGCGCGCGACCGATGTCGAGCATGTCGGTATTGATATCGCAGACCGTGGCTCGCGTTGCCGCGCCGCCGGCATCGATGACGCGAAAGGCGATGTCGCCGGTACCGCCGGCGATATCGAGCAGGGCAAACGGGCCGCTCTTCGGCGGATTGACCGCCGTGACCAGCGCGTCTTTCCAGGCCCGATGCAACCCGAGCGACATCAGGTCGTTCATCAGGTCGTAGCGGCGCGCCACGCTGTGAAACACGTCGTCGACCATGCCCTGCTTGTCCTCAAGCGGCACGTCGCGCGAACCGAAATGCGTGCTCTCTGCCATCGCCGATCCTTCCACGGATAAACATAGCGCGACGCTGTGAGTGACGCTATGTGTTTGAAATTAACCATGTTGCCGCGGTCGCAGCATGATCCCGAAAAGCGGCTGCCGGTTTTTCGATAAGGTCATGCCGAAATAAAATACCGGACCAAGCGATGCCCGAACTTCCCGAAGTCGAAACCGTACGCCGTGGGCTTGCCGAGGCCATGGAAGGGCAACGCCTTGCCAAGATCGAGGTCCGCCGCAGGGATCTGCGCTGGCCGTTGCCAAAGGACTTTGCCGAGCGGCTCAAGGGCAAAACCGTGACCGGCATCGGCCGGCGCGCCAAATATCTGCTTGCCGATTTGTCCTCCGGCGACGTGCTGTTGATGCATCTCGGCATGTCCGGCTCGTTTCATGTCTTTCGCGAGAAAGACGATCGTCTCGGCCGCTATCATCACGAGCGCAAAAAACATGTCGCCCACGACCACGTTGTCTTTCATATGTCGTCGGGCGCCAGCGTGACCTTCAACGATCCGCGCCGCTTCGGCTCGATGAAACTGGTGGCCCGGGCCAAACTCGAGGCCGAACCGCTCCTCAATGGCCTCGGTCCCGAACCGCTCGGCAATGAATTCGATGCCGCCATGCTGGCGCGCGCCTGCCACGGCAAGAAGACGAGTCTGAAGGCGGCTTTGTTGGATCAGCGGGTCGTTGCCGGCCTCGGCAACATCTACGTGTGCGAGGCGCTGTATTGCGCGCGCCTCTCGCCAAAGCGCATGGCGGCGACGATCGCCGGCAGAAACGGCAAGCCGAATGAGCGCGCCGCACGGCTGGTCGAATGCATCAAGGCGGTGCTGAACGCGGCCATCAGGGATGGCGGCTCGTCGCTGCGCGATCACCGCCTCACCGATGGCGACCTCGGCATGTTTCAGCATCATTTCCGCGTTTACGATCGCGAAGGCGCACCCTGCCCGACGCCGGACTGCCGCGGCACGGTCAAACGCATCGTGCAGAACGGCCGCTCGACGTTTTACTGTCCGGTGTGCCAGAAGTAGCGGCACTCATGCCTGGAAACCGTCTATGAGCACCGAGACCATCATCGTCGAAACCCGCGGCCGCGTCGGCCTCATCCGGCTCAACCGGCCGCAGGCGCTCAATGCGCTCAACAGCGTGCTGCTGCGCGAGCTGACGTCCGCCGTGGACGGATTCGAGACTGATAGTGCGATCGGTTGCATGGTTATCACCGGCTCGGACAAGGCGTTCGCGGCCGGCGCCGACATCAAGGAAATGGCGGATAAGACTTTCATCGACGTTTTTTTTGAGGATTTTTGCGCGGCTTCGCATCGCGTCGCAGCGGCGCGCAAGCCGGTGATCGCTGCGGTGGCGGGCTTCGCGCTCGGCGGCGGCTGCGAGCTTGCGTTACAGTGCGACCTCATCATTGCCGCCGACAATGCAAGATTCGGACAGCCGGAGATCAAGCTCGGCATCATCCCGGGCATCGGCGGCACGCAGCGGCTGACCCATGCGATCGGCAAGTCGAAGGCGATGGATCTGATCCTCACCGGGCGCATGATGGACGCTTCGGAAGCCGAGCGGTCCGGTCTTGTCGCGCGGATCGTGCCGCTGCAAAGCCTGCGCGATGAGGCGCTCAAGATCGCCGAGACCATCGCCTCGATGTCGCTGCCGTCGGTGCTGGCGGCGAAAGAGGCGGTCAATCGCGCGTTCGAGACTTCGCTGGCCGAAGGGATACGCTTCGAGCGGCGTATCTTTCATTCGCTGTTCGCCACCGCCGACCGGAAGGAAGGCATGGCGGCCTTCATCGAAAAACGTCCGCCGAGGTTCGAGCATAAGTAATCCCCGGCGCGCTTGCTGCGGACGTACTATATTGCCGGCATGCTGACTGCGGACGAACTTGAGCGTTACGCGCGCCATATCGTGCTGCGCGAGGTCGGTGGGCCGGGACAGGCCGCGCTTGGCCGCGCCCGCGTGCTGGTCGTTGGCGCCGGCGGCCTCGGCGCGCCGGTGCTGCTTTATCTCGCCGCCGCTGGCGTCGGGACGCTCGGCGTCATCGACGATGACGTAGTGGCGCTGTCGAACTTGCAGCGGCAAGTGATTCACACGACGCCTGATATCGGCGCGGCGAAGGTCGACAGCGCCGCGGCGATGATCCATCGCCTCAATCCGCACGTCGCCGTGAAGCAATACAATGCCCGGCTGACGGCAAAAAATGCGCTTGAGTTGATCGGCAGTTACGACGTCATTGCCGACGGTTCAGACAATTTCGCCACGCGCTATCTGGTGTCGGACGCCTGCTTTTTTGCCGGCAAGCCGCTGGTGACGGCAGCGCTCGGCACCTTCGACGGCACGCTGACGACGATTCGCGCTCACCAGCGCGGCGCCGACGGCAAACCGAATCCGACCTATCGCTGCCTGTTTCCCGAGCCACCACCGCCGGGCACCGTTCCGGCTTGCGCCGAGGCCGGCGTGCTCGGCGCGCTCGCCGGCGTGATCGGATCGATGATGGCGCTCGAAGTGATCCGGGAGATTGTCGGCTTCGGCGAAGGTCTGGTCGGCCGTCTCGTCATGCTC
>Ga0070731_10002228_pt1 | contig 18772 bp, 12 predicted proteins | sample Coa_R1_2_FD_66448 | JGI IMG/M metagenome (GOLD analysis project Ga0070731, IMG submission 66448) | Surface soil microbial communities from Centralia Pennsylvania, which are recovering from an underground coalmine fire - Coalmine... | ecosystem: Environmental > Terrestrial > Soil > Unclassified ... | reverse complement strand
TCCAAAGTAGTCATGGGCAGGAAAGGTAGCCGGTTGATCGAACAGCGCCTGGTACCATTTGGCGCTGCGCGGGACGTCGCCTACCCCTATGATCGTCCACGTGAGATCCGGCTCTGGCAACCAGCCAGGCCAGGCCAGCAGGACGACATTACGCTAATCCTGATTGACGTGGTTTAGTCATGGCGAATGCCAGTGGGATGCGGCACACAAGACAATGTTGGCCAAATCCGTGGATACTGGTCGCATCGTCGGCAATTCGGAAGTCGCGCCTCGGGCCGAGCTGAGTCGCAGGAGCGCGACAACGAGTGTGAAGTCGGCCATATCACCTTTCCGAGTGTCACTAGCGATAAGCATACGAGTCAAGGGCGCACCTTCGACACTTCTTCGTACATCTTCGCCAGCTCTTTCTTGCGGTGCCGCTACGGATCTGTGCCGGCTATATAATGGCGCCGGCATCGCATTTGCGCAGTCGCAAAGAGGCAACATGACTGTTGAAAGCCGAGAAGACGATAAGGAGTCGGCGCCTGTCGCTTCCGCCATTGGTTCACCGCATCTCCGGCTTCTGGGTCTCGTTTTCATCATGTGCTTCACCGCTACAACCGCATTTGCGGTGCACGCTGACGCAAAGAATAGCCATGTCTTTGGCGATCCCAGCCTTTGGCACTGGCCTCCCAGCAGGACCTATCATGTGAAGAATTATCGCCTCAAATTGCATTTCGATCAGGCCAAAGGCGAAGTCTTCGGTGACGAAGTGGTCACATTGGAGCCGTTTTTCTCCGGATTTCGCAAATTTTATTTGGATAGCTCAGGGTTGAAGATTGACGCAGTCTCCTTGCGGCCCGCCCGGGGAGCGCCGGTGCCGTTAAAATTCATAAGAGAGGATCCGCATCTCTGGATAACTCTGGATCACAACTACGACGCCGCGCGCCCGTTGCAGGTCCGCATCGTTTACCACGGGTTTCCTAAAACCGGACTCTTCTTTGTCAATCCAACTCCGGCTTATCCACGCTGGCCGCGAGAAATATGGTCGCAGGGTGAAACCGAGTTCAATCATTACTGGTTTCCCTGCTGGGACTACCCCAACGACATGGCCACCAGCCAAACTATCACGACCGTTCCCGACGGGCAGATCGTGGTTTCCAACGGCAAGCTGGTCAGCGTGACCCACTCCTCCGGCCGAACTACCTATGACTGGAAGGAAAGCGTTCCCCATAGCTCTTACTTGATTTCCATCGCTGTTGGGGCCTGGCGCAAAGTGAGTGATCAATACGAAGGCAAGCCTGTAGACTATTACGTTCCCTCATATGTCGATGAGGCCACCGCGCGCCGCTCCTTCCACCTGACTCCCGACATGATCGCCTTCTTTTCCCGCGCCACCGGCGTGGACTGGCCTTACGAACAATACGCGCAAACCACGGTGCACAATTATCTCTTTGGTGGCATGGAAAACGTTAGCGCCACCACGCTCACGGAATGGACCCTGCACGATGAGCGCGCCGACCGGGACTATCCCAGCACGGACTTGGTATCGCACGAGCTGGGACAAGAGTGGTTAGGCGACCTGGTGCAGGGGCGGGACTGGGCCAACATCTGGCTCAACGAAGGTTTCGCCACTTATCTGGAAGCCTTGTACATCCAACACCACGCCGGCAACGATGCCTTCCGGTACAAGATGTACATGGACCAGATGGCGGAGCAGGCGCAGGATCGCGAGGATTACCGGCGGCCCATCGTGGATCGCCACTACAGCGATTCCTTGCAGATGTTTGACGCCATTACTCACGAGAAGGGCGCGGTTGTCCTCGACATGCTTCGTTACCTGCTTGATGGAGCAGAGACGACAGAGCATGCCGCCTCACAGCAAGAGCCCTTCTTTCGCGCCGTGTGCCAGTACTTAAACGCCCATCGGGCGAGCACCACGGTCACGGCTGACTTGATTGATGCCATTCGGGCGACCACCGGGCAGGAGTTGGGCTGGTTCTTCCGGGAATGGGTGTTCATGGCCGGCCACCCTGACTATGACGTCCAGGCGGTCTACGAACCGGTGAAGAAACTGGACATGGTGACGGTGCGCCAGACACAGCAGCCGAATTCGTTTACCCCGATTTTCGACATGCCCATTCTGCTCGTGTTTCATGGAGCGAACGGTGAGCGCAAACAGGTACAGGTGCGGGATCATTTGGCCTCCCAGGAATTCGATATACCACTCGATTTTCAGCCCCAGTGGGTAACGTTTGACCCTGACGCCATCATTGACAAAACGGTACACTTTCCCCAACCGGAAGATGCTCTGATCGCACAGGCTCGAAAAGATAGCTCCATGATGAGCCGCTTCTGGGCAGTTCAGCAGCTGGGCGGACCGCAGCCGGATGTAGATAAAAGTGTTGTCACACTCACCTGGGTTCTGAACAACGATTCTTTTGATGGCGTGCGCGCCGCAGCGGCTAAGAGCCTGGGGGCCACCCGCACCGAGTTAGCAAAATCCGCGCTGCTTTCGGCGTTGAAGCAACCGGAAGACCGCGTGCGTGTAGCCGCTGTCCAGGCGCTCGGACCTTTTGCCAAGGATCCTGCAGTATTTCGCGTTTTGGCTGATACGCTGCGCACGGATTCCAGCTACGCGGCCGAAGCCGCAGCCGCGGAAGTATTGGGCAAATCGAGGATGAAGCAAGCGTTCGATGCATTGCGGTCCAGAGTAGCGGCCAATCCCGAGGTCCACGTCATGCAGGCCGCGCTTGAGGGTCTGGCCGCGACCCATGACTCCCGTGCCGTTCCCATTCTGCTTTCCAAGGCTCAGCCCGGCCAGATGGAACGTGTGCGTCTGTCCGCGCTCGCCGGCCTGGCCGAATTCTCGCCGACTTTGCAAAAAGATCATCGACAGGAAGTGGCCAACACGGTTCGCGCCGCCTTACTAGACCCGTTCGCGCCCCTCCAGCAGGCCGGGGCAGGGCTCGCTGGGGGACTCATGCTGACTCAATTCTGCCCGGACATTGAGGCTATAGCCCGCGATGCGCCCATCGTTCCCTACCGCAATGCTGCGCAGAAGGTTGTGCAGCAACTGCGCTGCGCATCTTTGGGATTGTAAGCAGCAGGATTCAGAACAGGACCGGCAGTGCTTGGCCTTGGGGTGATCCTCTACTCGTGCTCAATATTGGAATATGTGAAGCCACACCGACGACACAATTCGCATGGCTGAGCTGCGCTATGAATCCGGTTCCGGCCTTTCGGTCTCCGGTGAAAGCTCGCGAAGTCTTCCTTCAGCGTTGTTCCGTCTGGATGTCCAGCTGCCTCTCGGCCGATTGGAAGTGTTGGCTCGCTACCTGTGAAGGAAGAATCGTTGGCCAGGTGTGGCTGCATGTAATCGAAAAGCTGCCCAACCCTGGCACCAAGCCGGAGCGGCACGGGTACATTACCAACCTGTACGCGAAGCCTGAGATCTGAGCTAGAATATCCAAAGCTACTCATGCCTTCGAGCAAGTATGGAGCTTCTGCTTAATCTGGTGTGGCTGCTGGTGGTCGCCGTGGCGATTGTCAGTTGGCTGTACCACAATCACGATCGGTCGAGCGCTCGACCCGGCGTGCTGCTGCAGGTGATTGCGCTAGCCTGCATTCTGGCAGTGCTGTTCCCTGCGATTTCCGCCACCGATGATCTGCACGCCTCACAATTGGCGGTGGAAGCTTCGGATGTAGCTCGCAAGGTGTTGAGGAGCATGAACACGGTCAGCTCCTCCGGGACGTTAGACTGGCTGCATCTCCTGCCCGCTCTCCTGCTGCTGGCCTTAGCCGTGATGCCTCGTCGCAAGTTCTTCACCAAGGCTTCACAATCCGGCCGTATGCTGCCGGCTGCGGGGCACTTCTCTCTCCTGGAAAGCCGGGCTCCTCCGGCACGCGTTAGCGCGTAAATCCTTTTAACAAGTTGTTGTTTAAAAAAGGGAAGATGCGAGGCCCCTCGGGCCACTCGCGCCAGCTTTTCACGGGCGCTATAGGGCTCCCGCGAAATGGATTTAGTCAGGAGATAAGTTCGTGAAGCACATTTTTCTGTACGGCCTGGTGCTGACGGCGCTGGCCGCAGACATCGGCTGCTCGCACGGCGAGGTCGCCGCCAAGACGCCGCCGGCGAAGGTGGAAGAAACATCAGATGTGAATTTGCTGAGGGTGGCGCATCCGCAGCAGTTCTCACTGGTGCGGGTGGTCACGCGCGAAATGCGGGACCAGTTGAACGTGAACGGAACCGTCGCGCCGGACGTAAACCGCACCCTGCCAGTCAGTTCGCTGGCCTCCGGGCGGGTGACCTCGTTACGGGTGCAACTGGGTGACGACGTCAAGAAGGGCCAGCTGCTGCTTACCATTCACAGTCCTGACCTGGCTAGCGCGGCCGCCAATCTGAAAAAAGCCCAGGAGGACGACTGGCTGGCGCGCAAAGGCCTGGACCGGGCCCAGGGGCTTTATGCCAAAGGAGCGCTGGCGGAGAAGGACCTGGAGGCCGCACAGGATACCGCACAAAAGACCAAGGTGGATGTAGAAACGGCGCAGGACGCGGTGCGCGTGCTGGGCGGTGACGTGAATAATCCTTCGCCGGTAGTGGTGCTGCGCGCGCCCGCGTCTGGCACCATCATCGAGCAGAACGTGAACCCGGCGGCGGCAGTGAAGTCGCTGGACAATTCACCCAATCTGTTCACCATCGCCGACCTGTCGCGGGTGTGGATTCTGTGCGACGTTTACGAAAACAATCTCTCCCAGGTGCGGCTGGGAGATTCTGCCGACGTGCAACTTGCGGCCTATCCGGGCCTGGTGCTCAAGGGCCGGATCGGGAACATCAGCCGCATGCTTGACCCCAACACCCGCACGGCCAAGGTGCGACTGGAACTGCGCAATGCCAAAGGCATCCTGCGGCCGGGGATGTTTGCCACGGTAACCTTCGTCTCGCAGGCCGACCATGCGCGCACGGTTGTGCCGGCATCCGCGGTCATGCGGTTACACGACAAGGACTGGGTGTTCGTGCCGCAGGCTGGATACCAGTTCCGCCGCACGCAGGTGCAGGCAGGGCCGCAAACCAACGATGGCTGGCGCGAGGTGCTGGCCGGCCTCAGCCCCGGGGAGCAGGTCGTCAAAGACGCGCTGCAGTTCTCCAGCACCGTGGAAAACGAGCAGTCCAGCGAGCAGGAGCAAGCGCATGATCAAGTGGCTCGTTGATCTCGCGCTGCACAACAAGTACCTGATGCTGTGTGCAGGTGTGCTCCTGCTGGTATGGGGAGCGTTTTCCTTCCACACCCTGCCGGTGGAAGCCTACCCCGACGTGGCCAACAACTGGGTGCAGGTGATCACGCAATGGCCGGGGCGTGCGGCCGAAGAAGTTGAACAGCAGGTTACGGTGCCCATCGAGGTGCAGATGAACGGCATCGCGCACCTCACCAGTCTGCGCTCCACCTCGGTATTCGGGCTATCCACGGTCACCATGATTTTCGACGACGAGTCCCATGACCTGAGCAATCGGCAGCAGGTACTGGAACGGATCTCGCAGGTGGCCCTGCCACCCAACATCAACCCGCAGCTGGGACCCGATTACAGCCCGGTAGGCCAGATTTACTGGTACACGCTCAGTAGCAGCAACCCGCGATACGACCTGATGCAGCTGAAATCGCTGCAGGATTGGGTGCTGGAGAAGGAATTCAAGTCGGTTCCCGGGGTGGTGGACGTGAGCAGCTTCGGCGGCCTGACCCGCGAATACCAGGTGCAGGTGGACCCCAACAAGCTGGTGGATTACGGGCTGACCATCGGCCAGGTGGAACAGGCGCTGGCGGCTAACAATACCAACGCCGGGGGAAGTTTCATCGAGCAGGGTACGCAGGAAATCAACGTCCGCGCCGTGGGCCTCATGACCAGCACCGACGACATTGGGGCCACGGTGCTGAAAACCCAAAACGGCACGCCGGTGAGGGTGCGCGACGTGGCCTTAGTCACGCAGGGGCCCAAGATTCGCCTAGGCCAGATCGGCAAGGCGATTCACCGCGAAGCCGGGCGGGTGATTGATTCCGATGACGTGGTAGAGGGAATTGTTCTGCTGCGCAAGGCCGAGGAGGCGGATACCACCCTGCGCGGCATCCACGACAAGGTGGCGGAGCTGAACACCCACGTGCTGCCGCCGGGTGTGAAAATTGTTCCTTTTCTCGACCGCAGCGACCTGCTGCACTACACCACTCACACCGTGCTGCGCAACCTGACGGAAGGGCTGCTGCTGGTATCGGTGATTCTGTTTGTGTTTCTCGGCACCGAGCGCGGCGCCCTGATTGTGGCGTTCACCATTCCATTCTCGCTGCTGTTCGCTTCCATCCTGCTGGACCTGCGGCACATCCCCGCCAACCTGCTATCACTGGGAGCGCTGGATTTCGGTATGGTGGTGGATGGCTCGGTGGTGATGATCGAGAACATCGTGCGACATCTCAATGATCCGGCGAGCGAAGGGCTGAGCGCGTTTCAGAAGATATCGCGCGCCGCGCACGAAGTGCAGCGGCCGGTGTTCTACGCCCGCGCCATCATCATCACCGCCTATTTACCGATTTTCACGCTGCAAAGCGTGGAAGGGAGGTTGTTCCGTCCCATGGCCTGGACGGTCGCCTTCGCCTTGCTGGGAGCGCTGCTGTTTTCGCTGCTGCTGGCGCCGGTGCTGGCCCTGCTGGTATTTCGCAAGGGAGTACACGAGTGGCACAACCCGCTGTTGCACTGGCTCACGCAGCATTACCGCACTTCGCTGACCTGGACTCTTGAACACAGCAAGGTCACCGTCGGCATCTCGCTGGTGGCGCTGGCAGCGAGTTTGTATCTGGCGTTTGGAGGCGCCATTGGATCGGAGTTCCTGCCGCACCTGGACGAAGGCGCCATCTGGGCCCGCGGGACGCTGGCCCCCAGCACCGGGCCCACGGAGGGTGAGCGCGTGGTGAAGCAGGCGCGGCTGATTTTTGCCAGCTTTCCCGAGGTGACGCAGGTGGTCAGCCAGGTGGGCCGGCCCGACGACGGCACCGACTACACCGGCTTCTTTGACACGGAATACTTCGTGGACTTGAAGCCGCGCTCGCAATGGCGTCCGCAGTTCCATAGCAAGGACGAACTGATCGCCGCCATGGATCAGGCAGTCTCGACTATCCCGGGGGGTAGCTGGAATTTCTCGCAGCCCATCTCCGACAACGTCGAGGAGGCAGTCAGCGGGGTAAAAGGTGAACTGGCAGTGAAGATTTACGGTGACGACCTGAGGACCCTGGAGCAAAAGGGCGACGAAATCCTGAAGACCATGGGCGATATCCCCGGGGTGGCTGACCTGGGCATTTTCCGGGTGATGGGCCAGCCCAACCTTGACCTGGTGGTGGACCGGGCCAAGACCGACCGCTACGGCATCAACGTGGCAGACGTGCAGGATGCGGTGGAAACGGCGGTCGGGGGCAAGGCGGTCAGCCAGATACTGCGCAGCGAGCGCCGCTATGACGTGGTGGTGCGCTATCAGGAACCGTATCGGGCGACCATGGATGAAATCAGGAACATCCGCATTGTGGCGCCGGGCGGCGAGCGCGTGTCGCTGGGACAGTTGTGCGATATAAGGGAAGAGGACGGCGCCTCGGTTATCAACCGGGAAAATAATTCACGCTATATCGCCATCAAATACAGCGTGCGCGGCCGTGACCTGGGAAGCACGGTGGAAGAAGCGATTCGCAAGGTTCGCAAGCAGGTGAAGCTGCCGGAAGGCTACCGCATTGACTGGGCAGGAGAGTACGCCAGCCAGAAGCGCTCGGAGCGCCGGCTCATGCTGATTGTTCCCATCACCATGCTGGTGATTTTTTTCATTCTCTACATGGGCTTCAATTCGGCGAAATGGGGGCTGCTGGTCATCTGCAGCGTGGCCATGGCACCCATAGGCGGGCTGCTGGCTCTGTTCGTTAGCGGGACCAATTTCAGTGTCTCCTCCGGGATAGGCTTCCTGGCGCTGTTTGGGGTGTCGGTGGAAATCGGAGTCATTATGGTTGAATACATCAACCAGTTGCGGGCCAGCGGTCTTCCCATCAAGGAGGCGGTCCGGGAGGGCGCGATTCTGCGCCTGCGCCCCATCATGATGACCATGCTGGTGGCGACCCTGGGGCTGCTGCCGGCGGCGCTCTCGCACGATATCGGCTCCGATTCGCAGCGGCCTTTCGCCATCGTAATTGTCGGCGGATTGGTAACCGACCTGCTGCTGAGTATCTACCTATTGCCCACTCTGTATGTGTGGTTCGCGCGCCCTAACGACAAACTGCCGGCAGCTCCCGGCCAGCAGACTCGCCGGCGCAAGACGGACAAAGAGGAGACGGAAGAGAGCTGGGCTACTTAAGTCTCGCCTCGAAGGGAGTGGATGGTCGGCAACCCTTCCCTTACCAGGTTAGGTACGAGTAGCCCGTGATTTGGCCAAGACCCTGAGAGAACCGCCACTCCCCCGCGTATCGCCGAACGCGCCGTGCGCTAAGATTTCTCAGGCGAGCGGAAGTACCCGCCGGCGCCCATTATGACTATCGACGACATTCGGCCGCTCTACCAGTACGACCGCTGGGCCAATAACAGAGTCTTGCAAGCCGCTTCCAGGCTTAGCGTCGAGGAGTTCACGCGCGATCTTGGCGGCAGCTTTCGTTCCGTGCGCGACACACTTGTGCACATCATCGGCGGAGAGTGGATTTGGCTTAGGTATTGGAAAGAGCCGCCCACCAGCTCTGCCCTGCTGACAGGCTTGCGAACGCGCCGGGACCTTTTGTTCAATCCGGACTCATTCCCCAACCTCGCTACGCTGCAGCTAAAGTGGGCCGAAGTCGAGAACGAACAGACCGAGTTCGTGAACGGCCTGACCGATGAACTCCTGGGACGTATGCTCCCATTTCGAGCAAGGCACGTCAGATTGGCGCACTTGATGCAACATGTGGCAAACCATTCCACTTACCACCGAGGCCAAGTCGCACTGATGATGCGGCAGCTTGGTGCCCAGCCTGTGGCCACGGACTTCCATGTGTTTTTGGTGGAGTGTTCGAGCGAAGCCGCGCCTCCGCGGTAGAGCCTCATCGCGTCAGCCGATCCAGATCGTGCAACGTTTGCGCCGGCACTTTTCCGGTCGGATGGTTGAAACCCTTACCTTGGGATTACTTGCGGATCGCCCGTGATGCTTCCGCAGTGGCACGGCAAATAGAGAAAGACAAGGAGCGCTGAAAGAGAGCCGCACGACTATTGCGGGAGACCCGTTTTGTAGAGAATGGCTTTCTGACGCGAGTCAGGGCTGTAGGGATTTTATAACGGAGCGTTTTACATCGATAACCGCTTGCCTTTAACAATGGAATTATTTCGTCAGATTGCCTTTTTCATTCTGAGCTGCAAGCCCATCTCGTATTGCCGCTCCAAGCGTATCGATGTTTATATCCTTTAGAGCTTTAAACCGAATGCAATATCCGGTAACGCTCGCCTTACCTAGCTTTTTTCCATACGTTTTGGCTAAGTACTTCTTGTCTTTGAGACCAAGAATATAGACAGAGATTCCAGTTTTGTTTCCGCTCACACCAATTCGAAAAAACTCTCTACTTTTTCCCGTGGCATATTTTATTATGTGAAATCCATATCCAATCGTAGGGTTGGAGACAGTATGATTTTTGCGGTCTTTGCCATCGAAAAACCATAATTTGCATTCTGGTGACACTTGAAGTGTGAGCCGATGCAACTCTCGCATGGCAGTGCGTTTTGGCTCCGGTTGGCTGGTAATATACGTCTTGATTTGTTCTTGTATGCTCATGTGTTCTGCTCCCCAGTTGCGCGCACGAGATTATACGACGTTTAATCCTTCTCCCCCTTGCAAGGGCGGTCCTGACAGTTGAAGTCACGAGGGCGCCCCGCAAGCCGTTGTTGCGTGCAGGTTTTTAAGAATTCCCAAGAGCTCTAAATTTGTGGAGCGCCGAAAAGTGCACGCTACTTCTATGAGTTGTGGAATATAATTCGCGCCACCATGCCATTAGCACTAAACACGAAGCTGGGGCCCTACGAACTGCTCGCTCCCATAGGTGCGGGGGGAATGGGTGAGGTCTATCGTGCGCGCGATGCACGGCTGAACCGTGAAGTCGCCATCAAGATGCTGCCCGATGCTGTTGTCAGCGACCCGGAGCGCCTGCGCAGATTCGAGACCGAGGCGCGCAGCGCTGGGATGCTCAACCATCCCAACCTGCTCTCCGTTTTCGATATCGGTGAGTATAACGGCGCCCCTTACATTGTCGCCGAACTGCTGCAAGGCGAGACCCTGCGCGACAAGCTCCGCCAAGGTCCGCTGCCCGTGCGGACCGCCATTGATTACGGAATCCAGATCGCACACGGACTCGCCGCCGCTCACGAACAGGGAGTCGTTCACCGTGATCTCAAGCCTGAGAACATTTTCATTTGTCGCGATGACCGGGTGAAAATCCTGGACTTCGGCCTCGCCAAGCTGGTGCACGGAGAGAAGGCCCTTGCCGGAGCTACGGCAGCCACTATGCCAGCCAAAACCGAGCCTGGAGTCGTGCTCGGCACATTGGGCTACATGTCCCCCGAGCAGGTGCGCGGCCAGGAAGCCGACTGGCGGAGCGATATTTTCGCGTTCGGCGCAGTGCTCTACGAGATGCTCAGTGGCAAGCACGCGTTCCATGGTGCGACCACCGCCGACACCATCAGCGCCATTTTGACGCAAGATCCCCCTGATCTCGCGGAGACAAACCGCAACATCAATCCTGCGCTCGAACACATAGTCCGCCACTGCCTGGAGAAGAACCCGGACCGGCGGTTTCAGGCAGCGCTGGACGTTGCGTTTGACCTCCAGTTGCTAACTGTCACCTCTTCGAGCGGAAAGGTAGCCGCCGCGGTGCAGGTGGCGGCACGGTCACGACGACGGCGGCTCCTCGCCTATGCTGCCCTGGCAGTGGTGGCGGTTGTACTCCTTGCGGCGACGTACTGGATTGGCCGGGCCCGGGGCTGGGGCGGCGCGCCCGATTTCACCCGGCTAACATTTCGACGAGGCACGATTCGCAACGCGCGTTTCACGCCCGATGGCCAAAACGTGATTTATGGTGCTGCATGGGACGGTAAGCCGTACGAGCTGTACTCTACCAAGCCTGGCAATCCCGAATCGCGAACGCTGGGCCTTGCCGACGCGGATGTGTTGGCGGTATCAGCGGCTGGCGACCTGGCCGTACTACTTAGGCCAACGACGTTGCAACTGGCCTATAACGGCGTCCTGGCGACGATGCCGGCCCAGGGAGGCGCGCCTCGCGAATTGTTGGAGGACGTTGCCTCTGCCGATTGGCTGCCAGACGGTTCCGGCTTGGCGGTTGTCATCACGCCATCCGTCGGGGTCACCTCCGAAGTGCAGTTCCCCATTGGTCACCGCGTCTATCGCACGGAGGACGGGTGGTTTTCTCATCTGCGTGTTGCACCCGACGGCGGCCGGGTAGCATTTCTCGAACACCCCTCCTACGGTGACGACTCCTCTGTGGTCACTGTGGACCGCTCCGGTAAGGCTAAGAAGTTGTCCACGGGTTGGATCAGCGGCGAGGGGCTTTCGTGGTCCCCTGATGGCAAGGAAGTTTGGTTCTCAGCCACCCGCAAGGGCGCTAGTCGTGCTGTGTATGCGGTAAGTCTCTCCTCTGGCAAGGAGCGGCTCGTGACTGCCATTGCGGGCAACATGACTCTCGAGGATGTCACCCGCGACGGCAAGCTGCTTTTTGTTCGCGGTGACGACAGCGCCGGGATGATTGGCGTTTCTCCGGGTGCGACGAAGGAGAGGGATCTCTCCTGGTTCGACTGGTCGCTGGCACGCGACCTGTCTGCCGACGGCAAGACCCTAATCTTTGTGGAAGGTGGGGAGGCGGCCGGGTCCGCATATGCCGTGTATATGCGTGGCACCGACGGGTCACCGGCCGTCCGCCTCGCGTTAGGTGAAGCGTCGCGCCTGTCGCCCGATGGCAAATGGGTTTCGGCGACGACCCTCGGGAATCATCCGCAACTCGTACTGCTGCCTACCGGCCCCGGCCAGCCGCAAACAATTAATACCGGCGATCTGGAAGCGAGTTCCTTCCGCTCGGCTTGGATGCCCGGCGGCCACGCACTTCTCTTCATCGCTACGGAGCCGGGACACAAGCCACGCACTTATGAGGTCGCCCTGACCGGAGGAACGCCCAAACCCCTTACCCCGGAAGGCGTCACCGGCCTACTGCTCTCGCCTGACGGCAGTGCCCTCGTGGCCCGTAACGCGGATGGTGACCTAGTTCTGTTTAACCTGCGCCAGGCGACATCCACGCCGTTGGCCAAGCTGTCCAGGCAATGGGTGCCATTCGCTTGGTCATCTGACGGGAAACAGTTGTATGTGCGGGAAGGGACGGTCCCCGTGCACGTGGTTAGATTCAACGTCGCTACCGGTGAGGTTAAACCTTGGCGCGATTTCGTACCGAACGATCCGGCCGGGATCTCGGATATCTTCAACGTCCTCATGACCCCTGATGAGCGCACCTACGTCTACAGCTATTATCGCCAGTCAAGCACGTTGTACCTGGAAAAGCTGCAATGAGGCCGAGGATGTAAGACTAGTCAGTGCCAGGTTCAAATCGCCACCGAAGCGCAGCCGCAAAAAGGACGGCCATGTTCATCGATGCTGCCGCTTCTGGTGGGGATCACAGCCATTATCCTGGGCACCGCCTCGAGCCCAAGTCGTCCGCGGGTGAGCCCGTCGAAGCGGTAGGAGGAGCGGTTCTGGAAGTAATCACGCCGATTTAGGGTGCGGCGCGGCAGCTCCGCGTCGGGGACAGGCTCAATGTTGGACATGCCGCGTCTTATGCCATTGAACCTGTGCAGGAAGTTATCGCCGGCGCTGATGCCGGGGAAGGAGCTTTCCTCATTGTCGGCAGTGTGGTAGATCGTCCACATTTAGCCGATCAAGATTTCATTCGCTGGCGTTGCTTACTTCGCTACCTCCAGTGCTTGCCGGTTGTTAGTCCGTCGTTCCACCCTTATAACGCAAATCCGCCCTACAATCCGGCCCACGAATCAGAATGGATACCAGATTCCGCCGGCACGGAGCGTGGGATTCGTGCAGCATACTTTGGGCAGTCGCGGTTCGTCCAGATGTCGCTGCACTTAACGTTCTGGGCGGAATGTAGGCCGCCGTTGACTTGCCTTCGGCTGCGCCCTAACATGCTTGTTTTATACGCAGGAGTTCCGTCCACATGCTCGGCCAGACCATCTCACACTACCGCATCGTCGAGAAGCTCGGAGGTGGCGGGATGGGCGTTGTCTACAAGGCTGAAGACACGCGCCTTGAGCGCTTCGTGGCTCTGAAGTTCCTGCCGGACGAAGTAGCGAGTGACCCCCAAGCCTTAAGTCGCTTCCGGCGCGAGGCGAAAGCAGCATCCGCGCTGAATCATCCCAATATCTGCACGATCTATGACATCGGTGAGCAGGATGGCCATGCTTTCATCGCCATGGAGTTCCTGGACGGCGCCACCCTGAAGCATCTGATCACCGGCCCGCATATGGAACTGGAGAGTTTGCTTGCAATCGGGATGAATGTTGCCGATGGGCTCGATGCGGCGCACTCAGGCGGCATCGTGCACCGCGACATTAAGCCGGCAAATATTTTTGTCACCAAGCGCGGGCATGCCAAGATTCTCGACTTCGGTCTCGCAAAAGTTGCGCTGAGTGGCAGCCGTGTGGCCGCAGCCGCTGGATTGATGGAAGCGACTGCGGCGGTCAGCGCGGAGCACCTGACCAGCCCCGGCACGGCGCTCGGCACGGTAGCCTACATGTCGCCGGAGCAGGTCCGCGGTAAAGAACTGGATTCGCGGACCGACTTGTTCTCCTTTGGCGTAGTGCTCTACGAGATGGCAACCGGAACATTGCCCTTCCGGGGCGAAACCTCGGGAGTGATATTCGACGGCATTCTCAATCGCGCCCCGGTGGCGCCCGTGCGGCTGAACCCGGAACTTCCTCCCAAGCTGGAGGACATCATCAATAAGGCACTGGAGAAGGACCGCAATTTGCGTTACCAGCACGCGGCCGATATCCGTGCCGATCTACAACGGCTGAAGCGGGACACGGAAAGCGGGCGCGTGGTCGCTGTGGGCCCGGAGGCCGTAGTCGCCGCGCAGGAACCTGCTCCCGGATGGGCCGCGCAACCGCCTCCTCGCCACGCTTCCTCCGCCGCGGTACCGGCGGCAGCTTCGTCGAGTGCAGTGCCTGCCGTTGCGGCGCCCATGCCGGCGGCGCACAAGACGAGATTCTGGAAGATTCCGGCCATTGCAGCCGTGGTACTCGCAATCCTTGTTGCCGGCGGCTTGTTCTGGCGGCACCGCAGCATGAACGCTTTCACGGAAAAGGATTCGGTTGTCCTCGCCGACTTTGTTAACACCACCGGCGATTCGGTATTCGACGGAACCCTCACCCAGGCACTGGCGGTAGAGCTGTCTCAGTCACCCTATCTGAATTTGCTGCCCGAATCCCGCATCCGCGAAGCGCTCCGCTTCATGGGCCGCTCGCCCGACAGCCGCGTGACCAACGAAGTTGCCCGCGAGATCTGCCTGCGCGAGGGCGTGAAGGCCATGATTACCGGCTCCATCGCCAGCCTGGGCACGCATTACGTCATTACTCTCTCCGCCATCAATGCCCAGACTGGCGATGTGCTGGCTCGCGACGACATTGAGGCCGATAGCAAGGAAAAGGTGCTCAAGTCCCTCGATCAGGCTGCCTCCGGACTGCGCGGCAAACTGGGCGAGTCCCTGGCCTCGCAGCAGAAGTTCGCCATGCCCTTGGAGCAGGCCACCACCTCATCTCTGGAAGCGCTGCAGGCCTTCAGCCAGGGACAGGCGGAGCACCTTAAGCTCCGGGATGACAAAGCCATCCCCTACCTCAAGCGAGCGATCGAACTCGATCCCAATTTCGCCATGGCCCAGGCCACTCTGGGTGTGGCTTACAACAATCTCACTCAGGGCGAGGCGGCAGCCACTTACATCAGCAAAGCCTTTGACCTGCGAAACCGAGCCAGCGAACGTGAACGGTTCTACATCTCTTCCCATTACTATGACCTGGTCACCCGCGACTTGGAGAAGGCTATCCAGACGTATCAGCAATGGATACAGACTTATCCGCGCGACACTCCTCCCCGCGACAATCTGTCGCTGCGCTATGAGGCCATCGGACAAATCGAAAAGGCCTTGGCCAGTTCCAGCGAGGCCATGCGCCTTGACCCCAAGGATGGTTATGCCTATCAGAATGTGGCCGATCTCTACGAGCGCCTGAATCGCTTTGACGAAGCCACGGCGGTGGCCGACAAGGCGGTTGCAATGAATATCCCGTCGGCACACTTTACGCTTTTTGACCTGGCTTTCCTGCACGGCGATGAAGCTGCTCAACAGCAGCAATTGCAGTGGGCCGCCGGCACGCCGGATGAATCGATCGTGACCTGGTTCCAGGCACGCGCCAACTGCTCGCGCGGCAAGCTGCAGGCAGCCCGGGCAGCCTACGTGCAAAGCCAAGCCATCTCTCAGCGCCTTGGATACAAGGAATTCCGGGGTGTGACCATGGTGGATCAAGCCTGGTGCGAGGCTTCGTTGGGCAACCAGGCAGAGGCCCGGCGAGACCTTGACAGGGCCCTGTCTGCCTCGCAGGATCGCGACACACAGGCCTACGCGATGCAAATATCGGCGATGACCGGGGATACTGCGCGCAGCCAGAAAATTGCCGAAGATATGGTGCGCCGCTATCCCGACGACACCCTGCTGAACAAGGTGTTTGTCCCTCTTGGTCAGGCCTATAGCGATTTACAGCGCAACCAGCCCAAAGAAGCTTTGGCGCGGCTGGAGGTGGCTAGACCGTATGAATTCGGCAGTGGTCCCAATACTGCCGGGTACACGATCAATTACGCTCGCGCTGAAGTCTTCCTACGACTCAAAGATGGCAATAGCGCCGTCTCTGAATACCAGAACATCCTCGCTCATCGCGGCACTGACCCCTTGGACGTTTCCTACGCTCTTTCCCGGCTTGGCCTGGGGCGGGCGTATGCTCTTGAGGGGGACCGCCCCTCCGCCAAATCCGCGTATCAGGATTTCTTCGCCGCCTGGAAAGATGCCGACCCCGACCTCCCCGTCCTGAAAGATGGCAAGACGGAGTACGCGAAGCTGCAATAGAGGGACGAGCGTTGTTTTGGGGTGCTCGTAAGCCGCTTTCGCCTCCTTCACTTGCAGGTCTCCAACCCGGCAGCTGAGCGCGTGAGAGCTTGTTTGTGTTTTGTGCATGCGCTTAGCAAAACTAGACTTCTCCAATTTAAGCTGCTGAAGCCCTTTTCTCGGGAGGTCGTGGTCTTCGGTAATCTTCGGTTTGGGGCTGAATCGACCATATATTTAGGTAGACGTATTTTCCATTTTTCAGAATTGCTTCCATGCCACCTGGCAGACAGCGTTATCGGCGTACCAAGATGGTCCTGCCTCTGCGATTTGCCCCCCAGTGTGGCGACGAAACAACCCCAAACCTGTTGGCCCATACCGTGGACATCAGTTCGGCAGGGGCACAGTTGGGCGGCCTTCCTGTTCAGCTGATTCCCGGCCATACCATCACATTGCAGCGACATCACAACCGTGCCCGATTTCGTGTCGTATGGACCCGCCAGCTTGGCACTTCCGAGATCCGGGCGGGCCTTGAATCGTCTCTGCCAGCCAGGGATTTTTGGGGCCTCCAGCTCCCTCCCGATGCACCGGAGCTGTGCGTTACCCCCAGATCTGATGTTCGTCGGCAAAGAAGGATCAGACTTGCCACGATCTGGCAATCTTTAGCGCTGAAGCGCACGCGCATTGCTGCTATCGGTGCTTCCATGATCATCATGCTGACCGCACTGGCATGGCATGCGCCCGCTGGGCGGACGACAACAGAATTGCCCAGATTCTCTGCGCTCCCGGCTGTGCCCTGGGACCTTGTGGCCACGCTTCCCCGTCCGACCATGCCCATACGCGAGGAGTCTGACCGTGTGCAGGTGATTTCCCGCGTGGCTGCCCCCATCGCGCTCCCGCAGGTGGCGGTGGCGCCCGAAGGACGTCCCATTTATCCGGAGACACCTACGCCCAACCTCGTGGGGAAAGTGATGCTGAACGTTGTGATCAGCACAACCGGACGGGTGAAAGCCATTCAGATCCTGAGTGGAGATCCGAGGTTGACGCTGGCTGCCATTCAGGCGGTTCGGTATTGGCGCTACAACCCTTATCAGCTGCACGGCCAAGCCGTAGAGGCCGAAACCGGAGTTAGCATCACTTTTCTAGGGGAAGACGCCGTTTCGATGAGCTTTCCTGTCGACAGGTGCAGCCAAACCTTCAACACTGGGTGCGCAGGAAGTACGCCCCGAACGGTTCCGATTTTCCATAAGGCTGTGTGAACCCTTCAAGAAGCACAGCCAATGATCTATAACGCGATACCGGCTGTCCGGTTTGCTGGGGCAAACCTCAACGCGAAGTGCCCATGCGGGTAGCTCACGCGCTCGGGTGGACGGCCAAGACCCTTTCCTGCTGCGGTCCGTCGGTGTGCTCGATCAGATAACGGGTAGCGAGAACCACAACAACCAACAATACTACGGGCACCAACACCCAAACCAGTCTTCTCAAAGTCAAGTCTCCTTTCGGTCACCCACGAGAAAGGGGATGGCTTGAAACCCGCTCTGCGAGCCGCACAACAAGGATTGGGATTATATAACCCGCGTCAAGAGCACAGCAGCCTTGGCGCGATTTTGGTTTGCGGGTGAGCAATGCACTCGAGAACCTTGCGCGAACTACACTGCTGCAAAGGCCACGCCGAGCTGATCCAGCGCATCGGTGGACTAAGGAAGCGCTCTATCCTGAGTGGCGTCTGAAGGACTGGCAACAACACAGCGTGCCTTGAGGGGTCGTCCAGCACCTATCCCTTTAGTCCTTGCCGTGGGTCAGACGCTTGGAGATGAGGGTGGCGTGAAGCACATTCTTCTTGTCGTAGGTGCCCAAGCAAATGACGCGATCGTGATCCTTTATCTGTGTGGGATCAATTGCATTGACCTTTTTGCTGCCGTGCTCCTGGCTCGTCCACAGGGTCGAATCATCATATGCAACGTCTCTCTCAATGCCTGAACTTACTTCGCGGACAGTGAGCATCTTCTTCTCTTTGTCGCTTCGAGTGACAAAGCCTTCCCAACGGGCTTGCTTGTGCTTCTTGGTACCTTGTGCAGATGCACTCTGTGTGGCGCCGCTCTGATTACCGCCTTCTTGGGCGACGACCGCTGTGGCCAACAGCCCTGCCGCCAATACGACGATTGACAAACCACTATAAGTCGCGATCAGCCTCTTCACCTTGATTCGTCCTTCGCTTTGGAGAACGGACCGCATTTAACTCCACAAGCGTGCTTTAGTACAAGACTTCACTCTCTCCTTTTTCGGCGATCAGCTTTTGAAAATGGTTCACAATCTTGTCACGCCGTGCCATGACCGCCTTAACTTCTTCTTTAGTAAGAAAGCCCTTCGTTCTTGCCGCCAGCTCAGTGCCATCGACTGCCTTCAGCTTGGTAAAAAGCTGACGGTCGCATTGCACCAGATCCTTTTCGCTTTTCAGAGTTTTGAAGTCACGGAATGCCCGGCTGAAATCAATCCTGTAGATTTTCCAGTCCTCTCCGATCAGCACATTGGTCAGATTAGCGTCGGTGTCGTAGACAAGCTGATCTAACACACGGATCTTATACATCTGTTTGTTCCAACTATCGGCA
>Ga0070731_10002227_pt1 | contig 18773 bp, 22 predicted proteins | sample Coa_R1_2_FD_66448 | JGI IMG/M metagenome (GOLD analysis project Ga0070731, IMG submission 66448) | Surface soil microbial communities from Centralia Pennsylvania, which are recovering from an underground coalmine fire - Coalmine... | ecosystem: Environmental > Terrestrial > Soil > Unclassified ... | reverse complement strand
ACTGCTCGGTGGTGAGCAGCATCACGATGAAGATAATCCCGGTCGCGATGAAGCCATGCACGTCAATAAAGTGCCAGACCCGCGCAATCCCGATGGTGTGCCTGTATCCGGGGGTGCCAACCAGAGGCGAAATGTAGCGAGCATCATCTTTTGCCGTCCAAATACGATCACGAGGAACTTTGATAGGCGTCAGCCTGATCCATTCACTTCCCGGTGTGCAGTCATCGTTGAAGTACAGACGGGGATGATCCATTAGGATCGATAGACCGCTTCTAATCAGCATCATTACAAACAGGAAATTGAAGAAATGACAGTAGCGCACCCAGAGCGGAAATCCGTGCGGCCCCGCAAAATTATTGGGATAGACCTGCGGGACAGGGGGAACATAAGGCAACCCGACAGCAGCGACCTCAATCCACGCGGCAATAATCAAGAGGACAATCATCGCCGCCATGCCGATCAGGATGGAAGGGCGCACCCAGATGCGAAAGCGACGATCTTGCGGATAATGCACTGCCTGATGCGGAGGATCAAAGGAAATCATGAGCCCACTCTAAGAAACAACCGTAATTTCAGTTCCAAGCCCCACAGTCGTTTGGAACCCATTACATCAATTCAACCACAAACTGACCCGCAGGCGGGGCATCAAACAAGAAGTGACAGACAAGTAATTCGGGAACTCCATTCCTCTCCTCTAGCGCAATTCTTCAATCGGAATTCGCGAAAGCAAGCCTTTCTTGTAGTCCGTTATCCAGACCGAATCGAATCCAAAGCGGAGAGAGTCTCCACCTTCGCCGACCCACTGCTTCACGACTCTATTCGTGGTTGCCTCAACGCGAGTGAGCGGAACATCAAACACAGTGAGCCAAACAGAGTCCGCGCCGTAGCCGACGTCACCACCTGTGCCGGGTATGCCTGCTTGGATCGTCGCCACCAGCTTTCTACTCTTTTCATCAACGCGGCTGACGGTTCCGTCGCCTTGGTTCAGCGTCCAGATGGAGCCTGCACCTGCGGTGAGAAATCGCGGTCTCGGACCGACAGGTATCGATTCCAGAACTTTGCCGCTATTGGCATCGACGGCAGTCAGAACGCTCTTTTCGATTCCAGTGATCCAAACGATTCCATCGCTGAAAATCGGGTTATAGGAACCGGGAGGGATTGAGATTTTCTGGCGCACATTGTTCGTAGATGGATCGATTCGCACCAGCGTTCCGTTCGCGCCTTTTGCCAGCCAAATGCTGTCGTCGCTTGCAGCAATTCCACCCTCCGGTCCTGCTGGCGCTATCGGCAGGATGGCGCTAATGGCGTTCTTGGCGGCATCGATCCGAACGAGAGCAGGCTGCTTGCCACAGATCGGAGCCCAAATGCTTCCGAAGCCTGAAGCTAGACCAGAGCAAGCCTCACCGGGAATTCTTATACTCGCAACAATCTTATTGGTTGCCGGATCGATCCGCACAACTTCAAAAGGTTTTGTGCTGGCGACCCATACAGCATCTTCTGTCACCAGAACCCAGTCCGCCGTACCGCCAATCTTCATCGTGACGGATGGCTTAATCGAAGAATAAGGAACCTGAACTTCCTTGATACCCGGCTTTGGGACGCTCTGCCCAGCACCGGAACCCGGTGTGAACAGCATTATCAGTGATGCAAGCAGGTGAATTACGGGTTTTTGAGCGTTCGAGATCACAGATTCACTTGATTAAGTCAATGAGCATACCAGTTCGAATGAGGCGACCATTTTGAACAGGCGAGGCACTGCGTCTCAGCCCATTGATGTAGGCGGCGGAAGCAGACCAAGCTGGCGCATCATTCCAACGTCGTCGCGATTCGCAAAGTGCTCAGCGATCTTGCCATCGAGCACTCGATACATGTGGATGTGCTGAACTTCGAAAGCGCGACCGGTGGGCTGGACGCCCACCAGCATTCCGCCATCGACGGGAAAGCGAGACGAACCCCGGTGGGTTCCGCTATAAGTGCATCGGACAGCCGATCGCATTGCTATTGCGCTTACGGTCGCTGGCACCCGCTCCGTCGCGCCTCCTTCATATTGAGCCAACTTCCGTGCCGCCAGAATCGCGGCGGCGATCAGCAGTATGCGCTTGCGCCCTTCGTCCACGTCCTAAAGTCTACCATCTTCGCCTTTACTTCGCCTCTACCCTGTGCAAAACTTTGATGGTAGCGCCGGGAGGTCTGCTGTATGCTTCCTTTTCACCCCTTAGACTCTGAGAACGAGATGGCCAACTGGTTACGGAAAGAATCGGACCTAATCAGTGCTGCTCTCGCGCTGGGCGCGCGCACTGTTCGCGGCTGGTCATGGCAGGAAGAGCGACTTGCTGCCAAGGCTGCGTCATTCCCTAAGGAAGTCGTTGCCGACTTCGTGCGTCGTATTCAAAGCGGCTCTGATCCGCTTGGTACGGCGTTCTGTAAACTTCGTTCATCGGAGACACGACGCACGTTGGGTGCGACGTACACTCCCTCTGCAATCGTCTCGTCCATGCTGCGCTGGACGAACCTCCACGGCACAGAACCAGCACGCATAGTCGAGCCAGGTGCAGGATCCGCTCGATTCTTGATGCGCGCCGGTCGTCGATTCACGACCGCGGAACTTGTAGGAATCGAGGTCGATCCGCTCCCGGCGCTAATCGCCCGAGCCAACCTTGCGGCCTGTGGATTCGCCGATCGCTCACTCGTGATTGTGCGCGACTACCGCTCTGCTGCTCTGCCTGAAATCGAAGGGCCAACACTTTACATTGGCAATCCGCCATACGTCCGACATCACCAGATAGACGCGAACGCGAAGCAATGGCTGACGAACTCAGCCGAAAAACTCGGCTACGATGCGAGTCAACTTTCTGGGCTGCATGTCTACTTCTACTTGGCAACCGCCACAAGAGCGAAGTCTGGCGATTTCGGTGTGTTCATAACATCCGCCGAATGGCTCGATGTGAACTATGGACGTCTGGTGCGACAGTTATTTCTCAACGAACTCGGTGGAGAGTCGCTGACGGTAATCGAACCGACCGCCAAGCCATTTGAAGATGCAGACACAACGGCTGCCATCTCGACCTTCGTGGTCGGATCAGCACAGAAGAGCATCCGACTTGCCCGCACCGCCGATGTGAAGGCGCTGGGCGATCTCACCAAAGGGCAGCAGATTCATCGCGGTCGCCTTGAATCTGAGACTCGTTGGTCGCATCTGATGCGTTCTCCTCGGTCGATTCCGGAAGGCCATGTCGAACTCGGTGAGCTTTGCAGGGTTCATCGTGGACAAGTCACCGGAGCGAATCGTGTATGGATTGCAGGGCTGCATAGCGCAGAGTTACCGACAAGTGTTCTCTTCCGAACCGTTACACGCGCCCGCGAACTTTTCAGGGCGGGAGGTGTTCTTTCCGATGCTTCAAGTCTTCGGGACGTTATTGATCTACCCACTAATCTAGACACTCTTCCAGAAGACGAGCGAAAAGCCGTGAAGCGATTCTTGCGCTTCGCGAAGACGGTTGGCGCGGACGCGGGATATATCGCGAAAACCAGAAGAGCTTGGTGGTCTGTCGGCCTGCGGGCACCCGCACCCATTCTCGCTACCTACATGGCGAGACGCCCTCCAGCATTCGTTCGCAACCTAGCTGAAGCTCGACACATTAACATCGCGCACGGTCTATATCCTCGTCAGAGCTTTTGCTCGAAAGTCCTCGATAACCTAGCAAGGTACTTGTCACGCGCTGTCTCAGTGAGTGATGGTCGGACTTACGCAGGTGGTCTGACCAAATTTGAGCCGCGCGAGATGGAACGCCTTATTGTGCCATCCCCTGATGCGCTCAACGCCACCGTAATGGCCTGATGATTGCACCTCCAAAATGGACTGACGAACAGCTCGATGCTGAACGAAACAAGGCACGTGAGATATTCCGGCAGGAAAGAATGCTGGAGCCTCTCGAACAATACCTTGAGACGTTCGAGCACTATCAAGGTGTTGTAGAGGATTTGCTCGAAACGACTATCGACCTCTCCAACCTCAACGAAACTGCTCTTGACGTGCTCACAAATGAAGACCTGCTGTATGCTTTCCGCTATCTCGCCGGGCCCCCAGTCTCCACCGATGACTTGAAGGTTCTGGCGGAGGCAAAACTGAGTCATAAGCAGCTGCGCAAGAATCCCGACATGGTTAAGCGGCTGGTCGAGGTAATACTGGCAGGACTCGACCGACGAAGATTTCCGTGGGTTTCGGACAATCGCGAGGCCACCGCAGCAGAGCGAGTGAGCGCCGTACTTGCGTCGGCTTCACTGATTGCGACGAGTCGTCTGAGCACGTCGCGCCGCAGCGAAAGCAAAGATCGACAGGAGACGCTTGTTCAAGAGGCTCTCGTTCGCGCTCAAATGGTGAAGGTTGCTACCAGACCTATTCAAACGATGAATCAGGCGCCCCGCCCTGGAGAGTTTTGTCGCGAAACAGAGTTGGGCTCGCGCAAAGCGGATTTTGTGATTGGGTTGTACGATCAACGCTTATTGGCTCTTGAATGCAAAGTGTCGAACTCCGAGACCAACTCAATCAAACGACTGAACAATGATGCCGCCGCAAAAGCGAGTCGGTGGCTTAAAGAGTTTGGAGAAAATAATGTAGTTCCTTCCGCGGTTTTAAGCGGTGTTTTCAAACTCCGTAATCTTCTAGCAGCCCAGAACAATCAAAGCTGTACGATTTTCTGGGCACACGACATCAATACGATGATTGAATGGATTCAATCATCGCGCAACTGATCTCGTCAGAAACGTTTTTAGTTTGGTTCTGCTGACCCTATGTCAGCGTAGTTGCCAGTGTTCCCTCACCCTCAATGGCAAGAATCTTGTCGTACAAGAGTTTTTCGGCCTCAGCCACGCTTGAGTAGGCGATAAAAGCGAACTGCCGAACGTCGAATCTCACATCTTTCAAATCGTCGGTTTTACACATCCAGATTACGTTTCTCGCAAGTCCGTGCATCATGCCCGCTTCAAAGTAGACGCTGTGGCGCTGCCCTGTAAAATCCGCAACCATAAATCTGCAGCGTTTTATTTGGCCGATGATTTCGTCGTCAATCCGATTCACATGCGGGTGTCTATCAATCCGAAGCGGTAGATAACCTGCCCTTGAGATAGCGGGCGCTATCGCCTTGTCGTACACTTCGTCCATCGAGCCATCAAACCACATAGCCACGAACACGCGCTTAGACTCCCTGCCGGACTTCTGAATGTGCTGAATCCGCTCCCAGCCCTTCATTGTTACCTGGGTGCCCGCATTCTTATTCTGAATGAACCCGTCCGTCCACAAGGTCTCTTTCAGGAAAGCAATCTCGTCCTCATGGCAGACGAGTAGCGGCGCATCCACTTCCTCGTTCAAGAGCGCATTCGCCCCGAGTTTGGTCGTCCGGTCTCCAAAAAGCAGTAAAAGATTATCCAGTTTTTCTAGTGGCCCAAAGACGGGTATCGTTTCCAGCAGCGCCTCTATGTTATCGCTCCTTATTAGAGGCGGCGGTATCGTCTTTCCAGCTCTGCGCGTGTACGCGGAAAGGCGAAAACTTCTGCTGCGGTTTGAGTACTTGCAGAGCTTCCCACGTTATTTTGAACTCCCCGCACCGATCGCACCTTACGTTGTATGTGTCCGAGAGCTTTTGATCGAGTGCGAGGTACTTTGCGTCTTTTCCGCACAAAGGACAGAGGCTAGATGTATCGGGCATCTGGAGCGGCTCCTGAATAAGTTACAGGCAAAGCGTTTTACAAAACACGCGATCTGCCGAATCGTCACATCAAAATGATTGCGTTATCCACTATTTTCATCGTATTGCGATTCCAAATCGTGTCGAGATACTGCTGCGGATTTGAAATCCCCGCGAGGACGTCGCAAGAGAAGTCGAGGACTTCCATAAACCTCTCCTTTGTGGCCGGAGCCCATTCATCGTCCGAGGAAGGCTTATAGAGTTTCTTGAACGTGTTGTTGTCCACCGGTATACACAGATCAGGAAAGATAAAGTGTATGCATTTCGAGTTGGAGATTGTTCGCTCCTCTGTCTTCATTAAAGACAATGAATCAAACAATGACGACACTGCTTGGACGGCAGGAACACGGTTTGTCCACGTGAATGATTGTGATACCGCTTCGACCGCCTGAAAGGCAGACGATGCTCCTTGGACATTGCTTTTGAAATCGGCGTAATCCTTCATCTTGGCCGCTCGGGAGTTCATGCCCCAAGACAACAGTGCTGCGTAGAGCGTCTCGATGCAATCGTTTGATTGCAGAAACGACGAGACAATCGGAAACTGTAGTCGGAGATCCAGTATTCGATGATAGAAGTGTAGTGCAGGCCCATTCGGATAACTCGACAGATTTATCTCTGCGATGCGAGTCTGAATGATGTTTGTGAGGGTGGGTTGCGTGCTTCGGTCTAGTGCGTATTTGCTTTTTCGTGCCATTGGATGAACGTGAGATTGTAAGCCGGTTTGAACTTCAGTGCCATCCCTGCGTTTCCCTCCCATCGCATGAAGGAGAAACACTCATGCGAGCCCTCACCGTTCGTCAGCCCTACGCTCAACTGATCGCAGACGGAATCAAGACAGCAGAACTTCGCAGTCGTCGTCTGACCACCAACGAGCAGATTGCCATTCACGCTGGATCGAGCATTGATCTTGAAGCGTGTCAGCGGCACAACATCGCGCACCTTCTGCTCACACTTCATTCTCTTCATTTTCAGGGAAGATCCACACCACTTCAGGTAGGCGTTGATCGCGATGATAAAGCCGTTGACAGATCGTGGACTCAGACCTGCCTCACGCATCCTCAAGATGCAGTCTTTGAAGGCAGCCTCATCAGGTGATTCGATGACGAGCCATTTGAAGGCCCACTGATACCAGTCAATGCTGCGTTCTGAGATGTTGCCGAGGTACTTTCTTGCGCGAAGGAACTGTTCGAAACGGGTCATTTTCCCTCCAACGAGCCAGGGGCTCAAGATGTGAAGGAAAACCTCGTAAGTTATTGAATGGTCGAGGAGGGAGGATTTGAACCTCCGACCCGTGGTCCCGAACCAAGCAGGGCTGTCATCTAACTACTGTGTCTGGAATCGCTTAGCTTTTTGAAAAAGGTCTGAGTTGCACCCATGCACCCAAGGGTTCGGGGAGTCAATGAGTTCTATAAAAAGGGATGTCAAGAAAAAAGCTCCGCCTCGACCGGAGGCCGAGAAGATTTTGGTCTCGAGATCCAGCCCACTGCTGTAAGTGTGTCCTCCCGATTGGTTCGAGAGGGTTTCTCTGGCTTGTTTGCCGCTCCCTTGGGGCCTTCATTCTTACGTTGATGACGACGCCAATCGAGTCTTGAGACTTGGGCAAGCGACATTGGTACTTAAGTGGCAACCATGGTTCTATCGGAGGCTCGTGGCCTATGGCTATTTCTGGTTATCCGAGAGGGCATAGCGTGAAATAAGTGACTCGGTGCCGAAGCACTCGGGGCCAACCTCATTGACTGATACTCACCCTCGAACCGAGCGTCTCTAGACTCGGCCAGCCACCACCAGAGAGAATCCCCAGAGATGGAGAAGCCGCTTCACCAGAGAGGCTCAAGCTGCTTGCCGATGCAATTGTTTGGGGTCGAAATCCACTCCTTTCTTCCAAAGGGTTAAAGTGATCGCGGCCATTTTCCGGGCCAGGGTAAGACGTGCCATAGTCGGCCGCATCCCCTTCGCCAGAAGGCCGGCATAGAAATCGTAGAGTGGTCCGGGCCGAGTGCTGGCCGAGATGGCAGCGCTTTTGAAGAGATTCTTCAGATCGCGATTATGGTTGTCATTCAGACCACGTACGCTGATGCGCTCCCGGTTTCGTTGCCGCTTTCCTCGCACGTAGCGAAACTCGCCGCTGTCATGAATCTCAACCGAGAAACCGCTGTAAGCCCACAGCTGTCGCTTGGTGCGAAAACGATTTGGGGTCTGCAGCAACCCTACCAGCAAGGCAGCGCGAATCGGACCGATCGCAGGAATCTGGCGCAGGAGTTTCACGCCCTGGTGCTTGCGGCTCTCCAGCACCAGGTCGTGTCGCGCTTGTTGGCGCACCGGTTGCAACAGATCCAGTTGCTGATACAACCGTTCGGCGCGAAGATGAACTCCGGGTTCCTGAATCTTGGCCAACCATTCCGCGCGATGACGCGCAGCATAGACGGTCGTGCCCTGACAGGGAACGGCCCAACTGCGGTACAGAGCTTTGATCCGATTCATGACTCGGGTGACATCTTGGGTGAGAGTTAGATAACTGCGACCCAACTCTTTTAAGGTACGTACCCCGTTCTCTCCGTGATACACCGCTTTGAGTTGATTCCCCCGTAACAGCTCCGCCAGTTTGCGCGCATCGATCCGGTCACTCTTGTTGCCGTCTTTCAACAGAGCGTTTCGTCGCGGATCGCAGACCACCAGATGACTGACGTGAGGCTTCAGCAGGTCATGTAACCAGGCAGCCGAGGTCCCCTCTTCGAAGGTCAGCGATAGAGTTCCACGCAGCCCTTCGATAAATTCCAGAATCGTGGCTGATTTGGTTTCCAGAATACATTCCATGATCAGCTTGCCTTGGTCATCCACGACAGCCGCGGAGATCGTTGCTTGGTGCACATCCATAACGATCTCGGCGTCCTTGTCGGGCAAAACCTGCGGGGCAAGTTCCTTGATGCGTTCGGGCGGGATGTTCAACGCGCCGGGGATGTGCGCTTCGCGATAGCGTTCTGGCGCGAGCGTCTCGACCACCGTGAGTTGTTTCTGGTCAAGTTTGGATTTCAGGCCTTTCGTAGAAATTGTGCTGTCCATTTTGATCTCCCTGCGGATGACGTTTTCGATGCCGAAAGAGGTCAGCTCGATTCCCTGCATAACCTCAAGTGACAGCGTTGCCGCGCTGTTTGAAAGTTAGTCAGTCTTCTTCTCGACCGCATCAACAGATGCCTCGATGGTGACATCGACCTCCGCACCCGGCTTGAGTGGTACTTTCTCGCCATTGGCGTTGCGCAGTGTGTTTTCGACACGAATTTCTCTGTACAAGTCGTCAGCCCCGTGTACGGCGATCTGCGCTTTTTCTGGTTCGCTCGGAGTGATCGGTTTAACGATCTTTTCCACAACTCCGGGCAGCGTGACAGCGGGTTTCTCATTGTCACCGTTTTCGTCACCGTTTTCGCCCTTCGGATCGTCTCTCATGCCCTCTCCTGCTGGGATGCTTGATAACGCAGAATATTAGACCCGCCGCGACTCAGGATGGATGGCTCAGTTCATACAGTGAAGCCTGTACATCCTACCGACACTCGATGTGCTAGTGTTAGATGGTTCTCTTCCTGCCGTCCGTGGAAAGCGCACCTGCGTCATGCAGAGGAAGTAGTGCGAGGGGGCAGGTTGCAGGCAATCATTCTACGTGTGCTCGTAGTGGACGACAGCGAAATCGTCCGGCGTGGCATCTGCCAAATTCTTCAAACACAAGTGGACATCGAGGTCATCTGCGAAGCCTCAGACGGAGCGGATGCCGTTCGTAAGGCACGGGAGCACCGTCCCGACATTGTGTTGCTGGACATAACGATGCCAGTGATGAATGGCTTTGAAGCTGCCCGCCGCATCAAGCATGAACTGCCATCAACTCTGATCCTTATGGTGAGTCAGTTCGACTCGGCTCCCTTTCAAAGAGAAGCAATTACAGCAGGGGCGAGCGGATACGTTGTGAAGAGTAGCGCTGCTTCCGAATTGATTCCGGCGTTGAGAAAACTTCATTCTCAGCATGCGGCGAATCTTAGGGAGTCGTCAAATGGATGAGGCTCTAAGAGCCAAACTCGATGAGGCACGAGCACGGCTGAATAGTCAGCAGGCTGGAATCAACGCAGATCGCAAAGACGAGGATCGCGCAACACGGGAGTGGGCGAGAGGAAAACAGCGACCTGCAAATGCGGAACGCATGCAGTTTAGGAACTCGTTGACCGATGAGGATCGCAGACAGATTGAAGAACGCATACAGCAGCTTCTCGACGACAACCCGCCGTTGTCCGTGACGAGTGCTGCGACACTGAACGCGAAGACAGAGCCGCCCCCCGTCTCTGTCGAAGTGCTTGATGAATACTATTTTCTGAGAGACATGATCGCTTGACGAACTAGGCTTCGCGTTATTTATTGCGGATTGTAGCGATTGACTCGACTTCGACACCACTTCCACAAGGAATCGCAAACTGTCCAATACAGACCAGCGTGAAATCTAATCATCGTTCCGCAATCCGACCGTGATTAGGTCTCCGGATGATCTGGACTAGGACTGATCGCAACCTAGAACGCCGACATTAAACCGTGTATCGAAAATCCGATGCGGTGCCGCAACCTTGTCTGACCGGAGCGCATCGAAAATCTGATCGGATATAGCGCAAAGTTCGCCAACCAAGAAACTTTGGAGACTGGCTCGTGATCTGCGGGCGCTGAATTCCAGAACTCAGTAAGGGACTGATGAGGATTCTGCTTTACAACCCCGACAACGGTGTGACGCGAAACTTCATGCCGCACCTATGGATGTTCTTGCTCAAAGCCCTGACTCCTCCCGGCCATGAAGTGCTGCTCATCGATGGCAATGCCCAGCCCATGGATGAGGCGCAGATCGTTCAATACGTCCGCGAACAGCAAATTGAACTCGTAGGGATCGGTGCCATGACTCGGATGATCGCCAAGGCTTACCGCATCGCCGATGCCATTCGTTCCACTGGAGTTTCGGTTGTCATGGGAGGGCCTCATGTTACCGAACTGCCCGACGAAGCACTTGGTCGCAAGGGCGGGCCGCGCCACGCCGACGCTGTCGCTCTTGGAGAAGCCGATGAAACTTGGCCTCGAATCGTGAACGATGCAGTCCGGGGAGAGCTTAAAGATATTTATGCACCACTTGATGACACGGGCAAAGAGCGCAAGCCGTCGCTAAAGCAGTACCCCGTGATCCCATGGGATTCAATCGAACTCGAACAGTTTAACCTCGTCCCCAAAATCGCTGCCCCAATGCTACAGAAAGTCGCTGATGGCTGGGGAACCTTTCGCATTATTCCGGTCGAATCTGGGCGAGGATGTCCTTATGGCTGCGAGTTTTGCACCGTCACAGGTTTCTTCGGTGACTCGATTCGTTTCCGCACTAACGAAAGTGTAGTCAATGAATTGCTCTTGCTGAAAACCCGTGCGCGGCGAGAAAAAGGCCAGATAGCCGTTTTCTTTATTGACGACAATTTCGCCATTAACGTTAAACGTACCAAGTCCCTGCTGCGGGACATCATCGCCGCTAAAGCTCAGTTGCATTGGGTCGCACAGATCAGCGCGAATTTGTTACGCGACGAGGAACTGATCGACCTTATCGCTGCTTCGGGCGGCAAGTGGATTTTCATCGGCATGGAGTCGATTGATCCGACCAATCTGAAAGATGTCAATAAGGGATTCAACAAACCCGGTGAGTATGGTGCGGTTCTCGAACGCCTCGCGCAACGAAACGTGTACGCCATCACATCATTTATCTTCGGCATGGACAACGACACTATGGGCGTGGCAGAGCGCACGCTCACGGAGGTTCGGAACTGGCCTCCGGGTCTGCCCATTTTCGGACTGCTGACCCCTTTGCCCGCAACCCCGCTCTACAAGCGTCTGGAAAGCTCAGGTCGGCTGACGCGCCCTCGGCACTGGGAGGACTTCATCCCGTTTACTATGGCCCACACGCCGTTGAAGATGACCATTGAAGAAGCTCATGCCGAAGTGAAATACGGTTGGGAGCATTCCTACAGTCCCGAGGCTCTAGCCCATGCAGTCGATTCTCTCAATCACCAGCCTCTTGGTTATCGGGTCAATATCTTCCTTGCGCGTTTATGCTTCCGAGGTATCTATTTCCCAATGATGGGAAAAATGGCATGGCTAAGAGTTGTCTTTCAAAACCGCCATACTATTTCTAAACTGGTAAGAGAAGCCTTGTTTGGCAGCCGAGCACGACCAACAAATTCAAGCGCCCTCGATACGTATGAAGAAGATGTCGCGGCCTCGGAAGCATCTCCCGAAATGGAGCGTAAATCCGCCTGACGAGGACTATCTTCTAAGAGACATCGTTGCTTGATGCATGAAACGAACTCGGCCAATCGTGATGAACTTCCTGTCGCCAGTTCTGGTTTTCATGGCGACGGTCCTCTCTTCATCGCAAGTATCTTTGCTTACTGCTGAAATCAAATCTCCCGACCTCAACCTGATTCTGCAACAAATGGAAGATGTCGAACACAAAGATTTCGCACAGTCTAAGTCCTATGACGTGACGCGAGAATATACACTCTTCCGTGGTTCCGAGACGCAACCCGCTTCTGAGATTACGGCGCAAGTAGATTTTGTTCCACCCGACACGGTCGGATACAAGATTACCCAGACAAGAGGAAGCTCAAGGGGCGAACAAATAGTTCGTTACCTTTTAGACCTAGAAACTGGCTCAGCAAAGAAAGCGCGTGGCAGCGACATCAGTCGAGCGAACTACGACTTCGTTTTTCTCAGGCAAGAGGACATCGGTGTCGTTCCTGAGTACGTTTTGGGAATCGTTCCCAAGCGGAAAAATAAATACCTCTTGCGGGGGCAGATTTGGGTAGAAGCGAGCACCTTTCACATAAGGCGAATTGAGGGTATTCCCGCCAAGAGCCCCTCTTTATGGGTTAGGGGCATTTACATCACCCTGCAACTTGGGCAGCTTGACAGTATGTGGGTGCCGATTTCCTTCGATGCGGTTGGCACAGTCCGCTTTTTGGGACAGTTCACACTCGACGGATTCGATGTACGATCCGCGAAGACGCAAGCCGCTGTGCCGTTGTATCTGCGAACAAATCCAGTAAATTGACTTTTCTACGGATGAAAATGGCTGGCCATGCACGAGGAGCGTCACGGCCCGGTAGCTACTGAGCTTGCTTACTTGCGCCAAAGCCGCACGAAGCTTATCGCTAAACTTTCTTCAGTCATGGTTAGTGCAGTCTTGTACGACCATCTCAGTCCCCCGACTCAATGGTCGTTCCGCATATTTCAGGAGGAACAGGTGGTCACAAGGTATACTGGCTGACCGCCTAACGCCGAGGCGAAACAGGGGGCGAAAGGTCGCGAAAATTGGGTTCGCCACGCGCACCCTTTTTGACCACTGGGTAGGCAACGGCTTGGGAAAGCCTGAAATCACTGGGATTTGCCCGTTCCTGCTTCCATCGGCGTACCGTCCTCGTTGTTGACTCTGCCTTGCTCCATCCCTATTGCTGCACGTAGACTCCTCGTGAAGGCGGTTAACCATGATGGCAGGACACACGCAAGTCGTCGCCGAACATCAAACTCTTGTCATTCGCCGCGCCACTCCCGCCGACGCCGAGGTGTGCGGAAGAATCTGCTTCGACGCTTTCACAACCCTCGCGAACAAGCACAAATTCGAGCCAGATTTTCCATCCGCGGAGATTCCTGTACATGTGCTCTCGACAATGTTTTCGCACCTGTCGTTCTTCTGCGTGGTGGCTGAACAGGACGGAAAAATCATCGGAAGCAACTGCTTGGACGAGAGGACGCCTATTGCGGGCGTAGGACCGATCACGATTGATCCCGCCGCACAAAACCACAGTGCGGGACGGCAAATGATGCAAGCCGTGATGACACGGGCGGCGGAGAGGAAGTTCGCGGGAGTTCGCCTTATTCAAGCGGCGTACCACAATCGCTCGCTCTCACTTTATGCGAAGCTCGGTTTCGTGGTGCGGGAACCACTTGCATGTATGCAGGGGACACCGATTCAGAAGACGCCGCTCGGCTATCGCGTCCGCCCAGCCGAGCCGAGCGACCTCGCGACCTGCAACGACCTCTGTGTGCGAGTCCACGGCCACGACCGTGGGGGCGAACTCAATGACGCAATTCAGCAAGGCACAGCCGTGGTCGCCGAATCGGAGGGGCGAATCAGAGCCTACGCATCGTCCGTTGCCTATTTCGGTCATGCCGTTGGCGAAACCAATTGGGATTTGCAAGCACTTATCTCAGCAGCCACGGAGTTTCAAGGTCCGGGAATCCTTGTACCTACTCGCAACGCGGCACTGTTTCGCTGGTGTCTTGAGAGCGGGCTTCGCGTGGTGCAGCCGATGACGTTGATGACGACTGGACTTTACAACGAACCCGCTGGCGCGTATCTGCCTTCGATTCTGTTTTAGTGCAGTGCTGAAGGTGTACGGGTATGACCAAGAGAAAGCATCTCTCGCGAGAGGCTCTGGAATCGAGCTTGCTGCCCAAGCAGCGCAAACCCATTCCGCATGCGTTCGTGCTTGATGCGATTTCCAACCTATCGCCGTACATCCGCCAGATGTTTGGCTGCCTTGCAATCTATGTAAAAGACAAAATCGTGTTGATCCTGCGGGATAAGCCTACGAACACTGCGGATAACGGCATATGGCTCGCCACTACTCAAGAACACCACCAAAGCTTGCGGCGCGAGTTCCCGAACATGCGATCCATTCAAGTATTGGGCAAACGCGTAACGGGTTGGCAGGTCTTACCAAACGATGCCCCTGACTTTGAATCAGCGGCACTGCGGGCATGCGACCTTGTGCTGGCTGGAGATGCTCGGATCGGCAAAATTCCGGGCGCACGAACGTCGAAGCCCCGATCAAGAGCGGATGGAAGATCGCCGAAACAGATCAAAAGCTCGAAGAAACACGCGAGCACCATTGACTTCGACACCGTGCGAAAGATCGGCTTGGCATTGCCGAGCGTGGAAGAGAGCACAGCCTACGGGTCACCCGCGCTCAAGATTCGCGGAAAACTGCTGGCGTGCGTGCCTACTCATCGCTCGGCTGAGCCGAATTCGCTTGCGGTTCGCGTCGGCTTCGACGACCGTGCCGAACTGCTCTCAGCCGCTCCCGACGTTTACTACGTGACCGACCACTATCTCGGCTACACCGCCGTGCTGGTTCGCCTGTCCCGTGTCACACCCGATGTCCTGCGGGACTTGCTAGGCATCCTACCTCCGTTGTCCCGGTTCCATCGATAGCTGGGACGCCTGTTGACTGGAATTGTGACGGCACAGTTCAGCCTAGAATCGTCGCTACTGACATTAATGGTGATCAGCACATCACTGACTTGGCAGGATTTAACGACTGGCAGAACATTATTCTGAAGCCATCGGTGTCCGCCTTAGGTGCCACGCCGCAAAGCGTAGTTGGCGTGAAAGTTTCCAGCGAGATCACACCCAAAGAAGCTGACACTATTCGATTGTTCCCGGTGGCGGACGTGGCAGCCGTCAAAACAGGCGCTAATATATTTGTGCGCTGGAATCAAATCCCGCTAGATCGTGTCTTAGCTTATCGCGTCTATCGCGCAACAGGAACGGGCGCGAGACCGGAATTGGCTGGAACGGTGGATGCAACGATTCATCCAAGTTTCACCGATGCTGGTGTTAAGCAGGGAGCGTATCAGTATTTCGTGACCGCTGTTTTCGCACCCCACTCTTTTGCTGTTCAAAAAGGGACTGCCAGCTTTCCTCTTCCGGTCAAGAACGCCGAGATTCCTCTGAATCCAGTCAAGCCTGCAGGGCACTTTGCGGCACTGAGCCATATTCAAATGGGCTTACCTGTTCGCGAAATTCTCAACTCCGATCAGGTCGCAGACATTCGGGAAACGTCGTCTACGAAATCGGCCCGCTTCGAAAATCTAGGACAGTATGCACCACAAAACCGGGGTTCATTTGGAGATTTCCCAAAGACTCTCTACGAAACTGATTTATCCGCAGCTGCCACCGTCGTAGTAAAATGAGGGCTGGTGCGGTATGAAATCCAGAGCCTCATTGCTCCTATGTGCGCTGCTGCTGGGCTGTTCGACAGGCGGAACGTCTCAGGCCAATGGTAAGCCGGACATCAGTGTCACCGAAGCTCGTAAAGTCCCATTGTTCCCGCCAAGGGGCGTATCGGTCAAAAACCAAGGTGAGCACGCAGTAGTCAATTGGGAACCGATTCCGCTCGACAACATTGTGGGATACAAAATCTACAGAAAAGTTGGGGATGAGTCCTTTACGTACATCGGTACTGCGAAACGACCTCCATTTGTGGATGAAGAACCCCCTTCGGGTTCCGCTTTGTACACGGTCACAGCAGTAAACACTTATAAAACGGAAAGCAAGTTAGCCACGCCAGCCAAGAAGTGAATCTCGCGACTGCCGTAAGTACTCGAAGGAGTGGTCACAAAGGCTGCCTGCACCTCTGAAACGCTTCAGCCCACCTGAACCTCCTCCGGGCAGCCGAACTGCCTCAAAACGGCTTTTCAGAGGGCCTAGATTGATACAATCCTCGGCAAGGAGAATTCAATGGCTGACTTGGCTGGTGTCGTCCAGCAGTTGCGGAAGGAACGGGATCAGGCTGCGCGAACTGTCCAGCAACTTGACGCGGCACTCGCCGCTCTCGATGGCGGCTCATACAGAAGACGAACTGGAACTAGGCGCAAGATTTCAGCAGCAGGAAGGGCGAGGATCGCAGCTGCCCAGCGTGCACGATGGGCAAAGGTGCGGAGGAATGGAGGGCAGAAACAAAACGTCGTCAGCATGCCGAGAAAGAAAACGATGTCAGCCGCCGCTCGGAAGAAGATTGCCGCTGCACAACGGGCGCGATGGGCGAAGGTGAAGGCTGCCCAAAAGAAGACCGCATAACGAGACCCGAATCAGTGATCACATGAATACCCGACAGGGATTTCGGTACAACTGGAGTACAACTGAGGGAGAGAAAGAATGGCTTTCTTGGTTCCTAAGCGACACCAAATGAAGCACTTGAAATTTTGACCTCTTCAGTTCGGGACCAGGGGGTCAGAGGTTCAAATCCTCTCTCCCCGACCGTTTCAAATCAACAGCTTTCAAAATCGCCAGGAGTGCGAGGACTTCCAAAAGGACTTACATTCGCGTTACCGGCACGGGTTGCGCCAAAAACCCGCGCCACCCCCGTAGCGGCAGCCAAGCGTACTGACTGGGCCGACTGACTGTTTGAATGCTAAGTCCAAGAGAAGCACGTGGTGTAAGAAAGAGCTGAACTCAACGGCACGTTGATTCAGATCACAACCACGGAGGCTCCTCGAAGAACATATGTATTACATCGGACTGGATGTACACAAGAAGACCATCAGCTACTGTGTTAAGGACGTGAGCGGCCGCATCTGGCAGGAAGGAAGGTCGGAGCGACCCGCTGGGAACTGGACATCTGGATCAAAACTCTTCCCCAGCCGTGGACGGTCGCAATGGAAGCAACGATCTTCACCGGCTGGATCTACGACCATCTAAAGCCACATGCGGCGACCACGAAGGTCGCTCATTCCCTCATGTTGCGTGCGATCGCCGCAGCCAAGAAGAAGAACGGCAGCATCGATGCCGGCAAGATCGCTGATTGTCTGCGCTGCGATTTTCTTCCAGAGTGCTACATGGCAACGACCGAGATTCGTGAGCGGCGCCGAACTCTGCGGTATCGGCATCTGCTGGTGCGAGAAATGGTCCAGATGAAGAATCGTGTATCTAGCTTGCTGATGGAAACTGGAGTGAGCCATAACAAGCAGCGCTTACACAAACTGGGTTATTTTCCGGAGTTGCTGGCGAACGCGGATGCGGTGAACGCTAGTATCCGTCCGTTGTTGCAGATGAGTCGGGACTCGATCACTCAGCTGCAGAGAACTGAGGCCGCCATGATCCGCTCACTCCAGCGAGATCCGTTGCTGGCGGAGAGAGTACGGCGGCTGCAGACGATTCCAGCTGTCGGCAAGGTCACAGCACTGACGTGGGCTTTAGAGATGGGAGAGATTTCACGTTTCCGATCGATCCGGCAGGCGATCAGCTACTGTGGACTTTGCGGAGATGAGAAGCGTTCCGCAGAAAAAGCGATGCGGACGCCACTTTCGAAGCAGCGAAACAAACACATTCAGCGAGTGCTCGTGGAAGCGGCAAAGTTGGCCCCGAGGCGTAATCCTGATCTGGCGCTGGTGTACGAGAATGCCAAGAAGAAGGGCAGTGCCAATTGCGCAACACTCGCAGTGGCTCGGAAGCTGGTTGCATATCTGATGGCTGTAGATCGCGGGCAGCGAGACTTTGAACCGGTACGAGAGTTCGCCGGCATTGCGGCATAAAAACCGCCACTAAAGGAAAATCTCAAGATCGTAAAGCGCGCAGACTGTCCCGCGCCTGACCGAGTGAGCGACGGAGATCGAACTCTCCAGAGGCTCTCCACTGACTGTTTCGGGACTGGCAGAGAACACCGACTCAATCTTCTGCGAGGGCCCAGACGGGCCTGAGGCAGCAAATGGATGTCCGGTTCTGCAGAGGCAGGAACCACAGCCGAGAGGCACCGATGCGGGCTGAAGATCTTGACCGAAGAGTGCGCGCTCTCATGAGCGCGCCTGGGCACGTGTGTTTTTCCTTGACAGAGGACTTACATGGATGTCGGTGGGTGGGAGCAGGCCAGTTTCGTGGCTTTCGACCGGCTTGGGTGTGCGAACTGTGTGCGCGACCACGCGTACATCGAAAATGAGTTCGGGTTCGCACGGGCAGCGCGTCCCGAATCTGAAGCCCTTTGAAACAATTCTGAAATAGATTTGTCGAAGGAACGGGCAAGGGCGACATTCGTGTTAAGGCGCGCCTCGGTGCTACCATTTTCGAGCTCTAATAGTGCTCTTTGCACCGCCGCTGTGGATGGCAATAGAGCTGAAGTTCCGACCGCGGGACTCCGGCAGATGCCTAATTCTCTGACCGAGTCTGATCTGTTGCGGAGGATCGTCGTCCTTAGCCGG
>Ga0070731_10002226_pt1 | contig 18783 bp, 16 predicted proteins | sample Coa_R1_2_FD_66448 | JGI IMG/M metagenome (GOLD analysis project Ga0070731, IMG submission 66448) | Surface soil microbial communities from Centralia Pennsylvania, which are recovering from an underground coalmine fire - Coalmine... | ecosystem: Environmental > Terrestrial > Soil > Unclassified ... | reverse complement strand
ACCACCTTGGCGATCGGCTCCCCGCCCTGCGTGCACTTGGCGATCATCTTGGTCATGATCGACTGGACGTACATCTGCTGCGCGACGCCGGAGGGCGCCGGCGCGCAGGCCATCCAGGCCACCTGGTCCTTGCGCGGCGGGTAGTGATACACGGCACCTTTGGGCGGCTCGACCTGCTCCCAGATCTTGAAATTCCGCATGCTCTCGAACGACGGGATGTCGTAACCGATGCTCGCATTAACCAGCTTCTCGACGTTCTCGCGCTGCAGGAGATGCGCGAGCAGGCTCTTGCCCGCCGACTTGTTCTTGGAGAAGCCCCACAGCGCCCACAGGAAGGGCAGGAACGGCGCATAGCGCCCCTTCGGGCCCTTGGGCATCTCGATGGTGTACAGCTGCTCGCCGACCTTGGGATTGTCGCGCTTCGCGACCGCGTAGGCCGAGGGCGGGTTCATGATCAACGAGCCCTGGCCGGAGATGATGTACTTGTTGTTGGAGGCATCGTCCCAGGCGAAGACATCCGGCGGCATGACCTTCACCAGCCGCTGCGAGTACTCGAGCACGTGCTTCACCGAGTCGGACTTGACGGTAATGTTCCCCTTGGCATCGACCAGGTCCGCGCCAAAGGAAGCGAACAGCGCTCCCACCCAGTCGACCGAGTCCGTGGTTTCACCGAGTCCGAGGCCGATCGGATTGCCGGCCTTTTGCAGTTTCTCGGCGGCGCTCAGCAGCGTGTCCCAGGTCCAGTTGTCCGCCTCCTTGGTGGGCGCCTTGTTGACGGGGTACATCGCCTGGATGTCGATTCCGGCGTGCTGCTTGAAAAGATCCAGGCGCACGCAGGGCGGCTTGACCTGCGTCCCGGTCACAGCCGGCACCGCGATCCAGTGGCCGTCCTTTTTCGACAGGAATTCGGCTGCCGGCGCGACCGGGCCGTATTTCTTGATCAGAGGGCCCATCACATCGTCGAGCGGCTCAAGCTGCTTGGCGTAGGTGAGTCCGTACCAGGCCGGATGCGCGAGGATGTCGTGCCCCGATTTCGCCTGCGACTCGGCGACGATCGTCAGCATGTTCTTGTTGCCCTGCGACGTGATGTAGTCGATCTTCACGTCCACTTTTTCCTTCGCGCCCCAATCCATGCACAGCTTGGTGAGCGTGTCGTTCGCCCCCGGCACCCAATGGTCCCAGAAGCCGATCGTAAGAGAGCCCGCGGCGTAAGAGGTACGGATGTAAGGTGCTGCGACGGCGGCGGCCGAAGCGGCAGCAGTGGTCTTCAGGAAGCGCCTGCGATTGAACGGGACGGCCATAGAGAATTCCCTCCTCAGGGTGATGGGCGTACAGCGAGTTTTGACAATGCCCGAACCGGAGAGATTCCGCAATAAAACTTGTGTTTCCCGGTATTTTTTTGCCGCGTCGCAGCAAGCGGCCAACCGGCTAGCCCAACTCGACGCGCGAAGCCATGGCCGGCACCACCTCTCGCGCGAACAGCGTCATGGAGCGCTCGACGCGGTCCGGCGCCAGCGCGCCGAAATTGTGCATGGTCGCGACATGGCGGATGCCCATTTCGTGTAGCTGGCGCATCTTTCCCGCGACCGTGGCGACCGAACCGAACAGGCAGATGCCGTTGGCGATGATGTCTTCGTAGACGTGTTTTTGGGCATAGAGCCGCGTATCCACGTACAGGTCATAGGCGGCCTTGCACTGCGCTTTCGCCTCCGCATCGCTTTGCGCAACATGGGTATGTAGCGTGAATACGTGGTCGTCGTCATCTGCCGGCATCCCGGCCTCGGCGCGACCCTTGCGGTACTCGGCGAGCATGGCGCCGATGTCGTCGAAGTCCCTGCAGGACGCATAGGGCACGGTGAAGATGCGATTGCCCTGCTTACCGACGTGGTAGGCCGCATCGCGCGCGAGCACCGCTACGTAGATCGGCGGCACGCGGCCTTCGTGCGGCCGGACATTGAGCACCGCCTTTTCGCTCTTCGAGAACTGGCCGCGGTACGACAGCGTCTCACCCGCCAGCAGGCGCTTCACCAGGTCGAGGTTCTCGTTGAAGCGATCGCGCTTTTCCGCCGGGTCGACGTCGTAGCCGGCGAATTCATGGGAAAGGTAGCCCGAGCCGGCGCCGAATACCAACCTGCCGCCGCTCATCATGTCGAGCATGGCGTAGCTCTCGGCGATGCGCCGCGGGTCATGGAAAGTGAGGACCGAGATCGCAGTGCCGAGCCGCACGCGGCGCGTGCGCTGCGCCAGCGCCGACAGCATCACCGCAGGGTCCGGCACCACGCCGTATTCATGGAAGTGGTGCTCGGCGCAGAAAAAGGTGTCGTAGCCGAGCGCCTCGCTCAACTCGCACTGGTGCATCACCTGTTGGTAGAGCTCCGGCACAGTCCGCGCAAGGCGCGGGTGATGATCGTTGACGGAAAAAATCGAAAAACGCATCACCGCGCCGAATCGACGCGCCGCTTTACCTCGCCCACGAGACGCCGCCATCCACAACAAGGGTCGATCCGACCACGTAGTCGCCGGCGCGGGACGCGAGATAGATGGCCGCGCCAGCCATGTCTTCGTCCGTCCCGATGCGCCTTGCCGGGATCCGGGCCGCGACCTCTTCGGCGTGGTCGCGCGCCAGGGTATTCATGTCGGAGCTGAAGGCCCCGGGCGCGATCGCCGAAACCACGATGTGGTCCTCGATCAGGCGCAGCGCCATGCGCCTGGTGAGGTGGATCAGCCCCGCCTTGCTCGCGGCATAGGAGTAGGTCTCCTGCTGGTTCACCGACACGCCGTCGATCGACGCAATATTGATCACCTTTGCCGGCCGGGCCTTCGTGGCCGCAGCGCGCAACGCGCCGCCCACTGCCTGCGTGAGGAAAAACGGCGACTTCAGATTCAGGTCCATGACCTTGTCCCAGCCTTTTTCCGGGAAGGCGTCGAATTTCTCCAGCCAGGCCGCGCCCGCGTTGTTCACCAGGATGTCGAGCTTCGGCTCGCGCGCGCCGAATTCCTTCGCGAGCTGCTTCGCGCCGGCGACGGTGGAGGTATCCACCGGAAGAGCGATGCAGCTGCCGCCGCTTTTGGACAATTCGGCCGCGGTCTTCTGGCACGCATCGGCTTTGCGCGAGGTGATGTAGACCTTCGCGCCCTGCGCGATGAAGCCCGCGGCGATCATCCTGCCGATGCCGCGCGAACCGCCGGTCACCAGGGCGACGCGGCCTTGGAGCGAAAACAGATCATTCGCCATTCACTTCCCCTTGAAGTCAGGCAACCGGCGCTCGGCCATCGCCTTCACGCCTTCCTTGAAATCGGCGGTGCGGCGCTGCCACTCCTGCTCCACCAGTTCGCGCTCGGTGGAGGATTCGATCGCATCCGCCAGTCCGCGGCGCAGCGTTTCGCGAGTAGATATCAGCGCGAGCGGCGCCGATTGCGCCATTTCGAGGGCCAGCGCCTGCGCCGCGGTCCGCACCTCGCCCTGCGCCACCAGCTGGTCTGCGAGGCCGATGCGCACCGCTTCATCGCCCGGAATGCGCCGGCCGGTATAGAACAGCAGCGCCGCCTGCTGCACCCCGACCAGGCGCGGCAGCGTGGTGGTCAGGCCGAAGCCTGGATGGAAACCGAGCCGGTTGAAGTTGGCGCTGAAGCGCGCCTCGCTGCAGGTGACGCGAAAGTCCGCCACCAGCGCAAGCCCCAGGCCGCCGCCGACCGCGGCGCCGTGCACCGCGGCGACGATCGGCTTGCGCACCCGGAACAGACGCGTTGCTTCCTTATAGAGGTGCTTCGTTGCGCCGCCCTCGCCCGCCGTAGCGACGTCGGGACGATTGGCGAAATCCGCCCCGGCGCAGAATGCCTTTCCCTGCGCGGCCAGCACGATGGCGCGGCACTGCGGATCGCCGTCCAGGGCCTCGAAAGCCGCGGCAATCTCGGCGATCAGCGCGTTATCGAAGAAATTGTTCGGCGACCGGCGGATTTCAACGGTGGCGACGTGTCCCACCAAGGCGACTGCGATGTCACGGTAAGTGGCAGTGCTCACGTTTTTCGCAATCCTCCGGGCAGAATTTCGGCATTGTGCTGTCCGATGCGCGGCGCGGGCCGCTGGATCGCCGGGCGCTCACCGTTGAACGATAGCGGCATGCGGACGAACTCGCCCAGCCCGGGAATGGACTGCAGCATTTCCACCGCCGCCGTCTGCGGTTCTTTTGCCACGTCGGCCACTGTATTGATCGGCGCGCAGGGAATGCCGGCGGCTTCCAGGCACTCGGTCCATTCGGCGCTGCTGCGCGTTCGCATCAGGGCTTCTATCTGCGGCATCAGCACTTCCTGGTGCTCGAGCCGGAGCGCATTGGTCCTGTAGCGCGCGTCGGCATTCCATTCCGCGCGCCCGACGGCCACGGCAAACTTGGCGAACAAGCGGTCGTTGGCGGCGGCGACGACGATTTCCCCGTTGCGGGTCTCGAAGGAGCGGAAAATGATGATGCGCGGCGATCCGCTGCGGTGGCGCGTCGGCAGCGTGCCGGTGGTCTTGTAATTGCCCAGACTGAGGCTGAGCCACGCCAGTGCAGTTTCGAACAGCGAGGAATCGACTACGCAACCCTTGCCGGTGATCTGGCGACGGTACAGCGCCGCGATGCAGCCGAGCGCGGTCCACATGCCGGTTCCCATGTCGAGCGCCTGCAGCCCTACGCGGGCGGGCGGGGATTCGGGCGCGCCGTTGACGCTGAACATCCCCGAGAAAGCCTGCACGATCGGTTCATAACCCGGCTGCATCTTCATCGGGCCCTTGTTGCCATAGGCGCCCACCGAGCAATAGACCAGCAGCGGATTGGCCCTCATGAGCACGGCTGCGTCGAGGCCGAGTTCTTCCACAACGCCCGGCCGCAGGTTCTGCACCACGACGTCGCATTCCGAAGCGTAAACCTTGAGCCAGGCGATGGCTGCGGGATCGCGCAGGTCCACCGCCACGCCGCGCTTGTTGCAATTGAAAGTGTGGAACAGGTGCGACGCGTCGGGCGTCAGCTTTGGCCCCCAGGCGCGCGCGTCGTCGCCCTCGGGCCGCTCCACTTTCACCACGTCGGCGCCGAGGCTGGCGAGGATCTCCGCGGCGAACGGCCCGGAAATGTTCTGCGCAATCTCGACCACCTTGATCCCGCTCAGCGGCAGCATTGGCTCGGCTGTCTCCGGTATCAGCGCAGGCCGAGTACGCGGCGCGCCACCACCCAGCGGTGGACCTCGGAAGGGCCCTCGTAGACGCGCATGGTGCGCACCTTGCCCGCCATCAATTGCAGCGGCATTTCCTTGGTCATGCCCATGGCGCCGAACACCTGCATCGCGTGGTCGATCACCTCCGCCGCCATCTCGGTGGCGTACACCTTGATCATCGACACCTCGGTGCGTACTTCGTGCTTCTTGTCCAGCTTGACCGCGATGTCGTAGGCCATCAGCCGGCAGGCGTGAATCCTGGTCGCGGCGTCGGCAACCCACCACTGTACCGTCTGCCGTTCCGCCAGCGGAGCGCCGAAGGTGACGCGCAGGCGCGCGTGCTCGCACATCATGTCCAGCGCACGTTGCGCCGTGCCGATGCACCAGCAGGCCATCTGCAGGCGGCGCGTCGATAACCGCAGCTGCATCGGCGCGAAGCCCTCGCCCTCCCGGCCGAGCAGCCGCGATCCCGGCACGCGGCAATCCTCCAGCGCGATTTCGTAGGTGTACTGGCCGCCGATCATCGGGATACGGCGCAGCACGTTGAAACCTTTGGTGCCCTTGTCGATCAGGAAGGCGGAAATGCCGCCGCGCGCGCGCTTGGCCTTGTCAGTGACCGCCATCAGGATGGTGAAATCCGCGTGCTCGGCACGGCTGATCCAGATTTTTCGACCGTTGATCACCCAGTCGTTTCCGTCCTTCACCGCGCGCGTCGCCATTCCGGCCGGGTCGCCGCCGGCGCCGGGCTCGGAGATGCCGATCGCCGAAGTCGTTTCTCCGCGCGCATAAGGATCGAGGTAGCGCTGGCGCTGCTCCGGATTGGCGGTCGCCATCAGCATGCGCAGGTTGGGTGAATCCGGCGGCAGGATGTAGGGCGTGACGGTTTTCCCCATTTCCTCGTACACCCCGACCATCGCCTGCTCCGGCAAGTCGGCGCCGCCGTATTCCTCCGGCGCGTCGAGCCCCCACAAGCCGAGTGCGCGCGATTTCCCGTCGACCGCCTCCCGCTCGCTCTCGCTCAGGCCCGAGCCCTGCCCCGCCGCATCGCGCTCCAGCACTACGCGCTCGAGCGGCACCAGTTCCTCGCGCACGAAGCGCGCGGCCAGGTCCTTGAGCATCTTGTGCTCGTCGCTGAGTTCGAAATCCATCCTTCTCCCCTGCGCCTCCGCGTCCGGGACGACAGCTTAGCACCCGGTTTCCTAGAAAAAACCGCGGGCCGCCCCCATAATCTGCGAACCGATGAAATACAAGGACTACTACGCCATCCTCGGCGTCGCGCGCGACGCCGGCGACGAGGAAATCAAGAAGGCCTACCGCAAGCTCGCGCGCAAATATCACCCGGACGTATCGAAGGAAACCAACGCCAAGGAACGCTTCCAGGAGGTCGCGGAGGCCTACGAGACGCTCAAGGACAAGGAAAAGCGCGCCGCCTACGACGGCCTCGGCAGCTTCGATCCCGGGCAGGACTTCCGCCCGCCGCCCGATTGGCAGCAGCGCTACAGCGCCGGCGGCGCGGACGACCTCGGCGGCATCGACCTGTCGGACCTGTTCGCGTCGCTCGGCAGGCGCGGCGGCCGGGGCTTTCACGGCGGCGAGGTCGCGTTTCCCGGGGAGGACTACGAAGTCACCGTCCAGCTTGACCTGGACGAGGCGATGCGCGGCACCGAAGTCGCGCTCGACTTGAGCGTGCGCAAGATCGGCGGCGACGGCCGCATCGAGCGCGCGCCGCTCAGCATCAAGGCGCGCATCCCGCCGGGCGTCACCGACGGACAGAAGCTCCGCTTGCGCGGCAAGGGCGGCGCCGGCGCGAACGGCGGACGGGCCGGCGACCTGTACCTGAACATCGTCTTGCGGCCGCACCCGCTGTTCCGCGTCAGCGGACGCGATTTCTACCTCGACGTGCCGATAGCGCCCTGGGAAGCGGCATTGGGAGCCGAGATCGAAATACCCACGCCTGGCGGCCGCGTGGCGCTGAAAATTCCCGCGGGCTCCAAGAGCGGGCAGCGGCTGCGGCTCGCGGGCAAGGGCATGCCCAATCCCAACGGCGCCGCTGGAGACCTGTACGCGGTGCTCGCCATCTCGATGCCGGGCCTGCTGTCGGAAAGCGAGCGCAAACTGTACGAGGAACTGCGCGCAGCCTCGAACTCCAACCCGCGCGCGCACTTTGGCGGCTGAATCTGCCTAGCGAGGCCACCGTGGACTACGAACTGATCGTGTTTGCCGAATTCGAATCCGCCTCGGGCCTGACGCGCACCGAGATCGTCGAACTGGTCGAACACGGCGTTTTCGCGCCGCGGGGCAGATCCGTCGAAGAATGGGCGTTCCCGGAGAGCGCGCTCGCGCTGGCACGCGTTGCCGCACAGCTGCGGTCCGGATTCGATCTGCCGCCCGCGAGCCTCGCGCTGCTGCTCGCCTATCGCGAGCGCATGTTGGAACTCGAACAACGCCTGCGCGAGCTCGAGTGCCGGCTGCCGCGCTGAATCACGGCTAGCGTCGTCCGGATGACGATCCTGCGCACGCCGGACCTGGAAGCCGCGGTAGATGCGATCCTCTCGCTCGCCGGGAACCGCGTCGTCTGCGGCACGCCGCTGGGCCTGGGCAAGCCGGTGCCGCTGCTCAATGCCCTGTACGCGCGCGTCCGGGGAGATGTGCGGCTGCGCTTGTCCATCATCACCGCGCTCTCGCTGGAAGTGCCGAAGGCTGCGGGCGAACTTGAGCGGCGCTTCCTCGAGCCTTATGCGCGCCGCGCCTTCTCCGGCGTGCCCGCGCTGGACTACCTGCGCGACCTGCGCTCGGGCGGCCTGCCCTCGAACATCGAGCTGTGCGAGTTCTACTTCCGCCCCGGCGCGATGCTGGGCGTGCCTGCCGCGCAGCAGAGCTACATCAGCAGCAACTACACGCACGTAGCCCGCGACATGCGCTCGCGCGGCGTCAACGCGGTGCTGGTCATGGTCGCCGAGCGCGGCGGCCGCTACAGCCTGAGCTGCAACCCGGACCTGACGCTGGACGTGGTGCGCGCGGTGCGTGCGGCACGTGCGGACAGCGCGCCCTGCGTGGTGGCGGGCCTCGTCAACCGCAATCTTCCCTTCATGCTGCACGATGCCGAGGTCGGCGAAGATTATTTCGACGTGCTGGTGGATGCGCCGCAGTGGGAACATCCGCTTTTCGCGGTCCCCAACCCGTCGGCGGACGCCGCGGACCACGCCATCGGCATCCACGCCGCCGCGCTGGTCAGGGACGGCGGCACGCTGCAGCTCGGCATCGGTTCGCTTGGCGATGCCGTGGCGTACTGGCTGCGGCGGCGCCATGCCGACCCGGAAGCCTTCGTCGCGGCGTTGCAGCGGCTGGATGTCGAACGCCAGGCAACGCTGATCGAGCGCGAGGGCGGCCGCGGGCCGTTCAGGGAAGGACTGTATGCATCCAGCGAAATGTTCAGCTGGGGCCTGATGACGCTCTACCAGGCCGGCGTGATCAAGCGCCGTGCAAACGGCACCGACGGACCGGTGCTGCAGGGCGGCTTTTTCCTGGGTCCGGACCAGTTCTACCGCGCGCTGCGCGAGCTCCCCGAGAATGAACGCCAGCTGTTCGACATGACCTCGGTGGCGCGCATCAACGCTCTCTACGGCGAAGAAGCGCTCGGCCGCAGGCAGCGTCGCGACGCGCGCTTCATCAACATCTGCATGAAGATGGGCCTGTTCGGCGCCGCGGTATCGGACGGCCTGGAGGACGGCCGCGTGGTGAGCGGCGTCGGCGGCCAGTACAACTTCGTCGCTATGGCGCACGAACTCGCAGGCGCGCGCTCGATCCTGCTGCTGCGCGCGGCGCGCGAATCGGGCGGCCGCATGGAATCGAACATCGTGTTCAACTACGGGCACGAAACCATCCCGCGGCACCTGCGCGACATCGTGGTCACGCAGTACGGCATCGCCGACCTGCGTGGCCGCACCGACGCCGAAGTGGCGGCGGCGCTGATCGCGATCGCCGAGCAGCGGTTCCAGGAACCGCTTGCCGAGCGCGCCAAGGCGGCGGGCAAGCTGCCCCGCGGCTGGCAGGTGCCGGAGCACGCACGCGGCAACACCGCCGAGCGGCTTGCCCAGCGGCTCGCGCCACTCGGAGAGCGCGGCCTGCTGCCGATATTCCCGCTAGGCACCGACTTCGACGCCGACGAACAGCGCCTCGTCGCGGCACTGCTTTGGCTGGAGAAGAACGCTGCAAGCTGGCGCGGTCGCCTCGCGCTCGCCGCCTCTCTTTTCAGCGCGCAGCCGCTACCGGGGGATGCATCGGCGCTCGCGCGCATGGGGTTCGACAAGCCGCGGGGCATGCGCGAGCGCCTGTTGCGCCGGGCCGTGACGCTCGGCCTGCGCCGCGCCAGGGGCTAGAACGCGCCGCGCTCGATCACCACTTCACATCCGTCGCGCAGCACGACTACGGCATGGAGACCAATCCGAGGTTCGTCGCCCGATAGATGGCCTGCGCCCGGCGCTCCACGCCAAGCTTCGAAAACACGTTCTTTATGTGAGTTTTCACGGTCTCCGGGGAGATCTGAAGTGCGCGGGCAATTTCCTTGTTGGATTGGCCCTGGCCGATAAGCTCGAGGATCCGCCGCTCCCGCGGACTCAATGCATTACCGGTTTCCAGCTCCCCGAACTGCGGATCTACCGCAGCCCTGACAATATGATCTTCTCGTCCGATTCGAGGTCGCGCATGTGATGCCGCGTCGTGTGTACTTGTCACACCTTTCTCCGGTGGCGTGATCAGCGCCCGCCACAGTTCCCCACTCTCCATCCGAGTCAATTGAACTGGCATGTCAACATGGCCAGCGCGAAAAATCGATGGCAAGCGATGGAAAAACGCCCAGAGCGACGGGTGCGCCGCGGAAAAAGAGTCATCAATATGGAGCGCCGAACGCGCGTTCCGGTCGGCGCCCACGATGCGTTGATCATCGTCGACTGCAAGCATCAATACCTCGCCGGGTGTGGACGGAACCGCGACGGCGAGGGTCCAAGCACGACGGAAGGTCAGTCGAAACAGTCCTTCCTCGATAGCGCGCGCCGAACTGACCGTGACGGCGAGGGCAAGCGCATGCGATCGATCGGACGCCTCCGGGTCGGTCGAGCTGACATCAAGCACTGCAGCGAGCTTGCCATCCGCTCCAAAAACGGGCGCTCCGCAACAGCTCAGGCTGCCGTGCCGCGTGCGGAAATGTTGCGTGCGGTGGACCGTTACCGGCCGTTGTTCGGCGATGCACGTGCCTATGCCGTTCGTGCCCTCGACGCTCTCCGCCCAGTTGCCCCCCTTCCAAATTCCCCAGTGAAGAAACTCATCTCTCCTGAACGGGTCACCGCGAGCATCCACAACCACGCCCGTAGGCGATGTAAAAAGCACGACGTACCCCACCTTGCCAACGATCGCGTGCAATCGATCGTTTTCCTCCCGGGCAGCCGCAACAATGTCTTCGACTGACTCGCGAGTTTCGCGCAGCTCTCGGCTGGTCAGGATTTGCGGGGCCTGGCGGCTGGCCGGGTCGACCCAATGGCCGACTAGGCAACGTCGCCACGAGGCCGACATTTCCCCGGCGTCGGGGTGCGCATCCTCGTCGTCTAGGGCCGCGTAGAGCCGGTCCGGGTCTGACACGCTGGAGCCTGTTCGACTCATTTCGTTCGCAGATGGGGGCGAATAACCCCACAGAGTTCAGGGCTACCGGGCCCGTGATCATCGGAGCGAGTTTACTCGGGTCCCCCTATTGGGGGATGACGCCTGTTTCTCGTTCCAAGAACAATAAGGCAACGAGGCAAATTCGATCGCAATCATGAGAGCCACAATCGACAGCCCTAGTTCCAGCAAGACAACGAGCACCCGTTTGCGCGCAGCGTTGCTCGAATGCCAGCGCCGCGTACTGGAGCGCATTGCCAGCGGCGCGCCACTCGAGGAGATCCTCGAAAGACTGGCCGGGCTAGTCGAGGAGCAGGCTTCCGGTATTCGCTGCGTCCTGCTGGTTGCGGACGCAGCGGGGGAGCGTCTTCGCTTCGCGGCGGGCCCGAATATCCCGGAGGACTTCAAGCGTGGAATGGAGCCGTACCTCGGCATCGCGCCCAATATGCCGGCGTGCGGAAGTGCCGCGTACCTGCGCCAGCCCGTGTATTCCAGAGACATCGCCACCGACCCCATGTGGGAGCGTTGCAGGGAGATCGCGCTTCGTCACGGCTTCCGCGCTGCGTGGTCGACGCCCATTCTTTCCGACGAGAACGGGGTCCTCGGAACCTTCGCCATGTTCTACGGCGAGCCGCAGCTGCCCGCAGCAGAGCATATCCAATTGATCGACATGGCAATTCAGATGGCGCGCGTCGCTATCGAGGCGAGGTGCAACGACGACTTTCTGCGCGTGGTTTTCGACGGTTCACCCAATGGGATATTGATCACCGACCTCGCCGGAAAAATACTCACGGTGAATCGCTCGCTCGCAAATACGCTCGGCTACACGCCGGCACAGCTCGCGGGCAAGAGCATCGCGGAGATTACCGATGCGGCCGACTACCCGGCCCTTGTGGATCAATTGCTGTCTCGCCAGGAAGTGCCCGCGAGCGTCCGACACTACCGCGGGGAGGGCGGGACCATCCTGTCGGCGCGCCAGCGCTCTTCACTTAGCCGCAACCAGGCCGGTCAACAGCGTTACGTGCTTACCTACATTAGCAATATGAACGAGGTTCGGCCTGGCCCGGTGGAACGTCTCAGCCGCCGCGAACGCGAGGTGCTCGATCTGGTGGTTTCCGGGCTGACGAGCAAGGAAGCAGCCAGCCGACTCGACCTCTCGCCGGCGAGCGTCGATACGTACCGCAGCCGGATCATGCAAAAGCTCGGCATCAAAAGCCTTCCGGATCTTGTGCGATTCGCAATTCGGCACGGCATGGCAGCCCTCTAACGCTTCACGCGTAAATATCTTCGCATAACCACTTATCGAAGGTCGGAATTTCCAGTACTTCAATCTCGCAAGCCGAATCGAGCAAGCATTTCGCGTCGCCCGGCTCTCGTGACGTTCAATACCCGGCTGTCCAGGTCCTGGATCACCCATTTCCTCTTCAATGCGACGTTCAACAAGGCGGCTCCCAGCGCTCCGCCAATATGGGGCCGCCGCTCGCTCCAGTCCAGGCACGCGAACGCGAAGCGTCGCCGCAGCGCCCGCGTAGCTTCGATGTCGATGCCTAGAGATTTCAACGCCGTCGCTCCATCTGCAGTGAGGTCGTAGGCATCGCTGCTCTTCGGCACGGCCGACACCCAGCCCAGTGCCTTGAAGCGATCGTGAAGCGCAACCGCGACAGTGCCCGCCATGTGGTCGTAGCAGGTGCGTGCGCCGCGCAGGCGGCTGGGCGTGCCGGGCGCGAACTTCACCCGAGGCCCGCCGGCGAGCACGCTCAACGCTTCGAGCGCGCTGGCCACGCCGGCCCCTTCCATGCTGTAGTAACGATGCCTTCCCTGGACCAGCACCCGGACCAGCCGCGCTTCCTTCAGCCGGCTCAAATGCGCACTGGCGGTCGACGGACTCACCTCCGCTGCCGCCGCAAGCTCGGTGCTGGTGCGTGCGTGCCCGTCCATCAGGCAGTACAGCATTCGGGCTCGCGCCGGCTCGCCGATGGCGGCGGCAATTCTGGAAACAGCGGCGTCTGTCGTTTCTACATCCACACTTCGATCCTAAACGAAGTGCGGTGGTTAAGCAACCGGCAAACTGCCCGCCATACATGCAACCGACTGCACAACCGGGAAGACCGATTGACCATCACCTGCATCATCCGCTACGAAATCGATCCGTTCCAGCGCGAGGCGTTCAAGGAGTATGCCGCGAACTGGGGCCGCATCATCCCGCGTTGCGGCGGCCACCTGGTCGGCTATTTTCTCCCGCACGAGGGCACCAACAACGTTGCCTGGGGTTTGATCGCGCTCGACAGTCTGACTTCGTACGAAGTCTACCGGGCACGCCTGTGGTCCGACCCGGAAGCACTCGCAAATTTCGCCCTGGCGCAGAGCAAGCGGTTCATCCTTCGCGAAGAGAGAAACTTCGTCGAAGTCGTCGAGGGCACGCTCGGAATTCCCGTAGTGTCCACAAGGATCAGAGTTTGATACTGAACGATGCCTTGGCACCGTTTACCGTCACGTCGACGCGGTACGCGCCTGGCGACATGGTGACGTTGTTGCCATAGTGGGTCGATCCCGGCCCTTTTCCCATCGCTTCCATGACGACCACAGGCACTGCCATTTGAGGACCTGCTGCTCTGCCATCCTTGTCGAGGGGCACGTAGGCTATGGTGACGTCCGCGTTCGTGGCCGCTTTGCCCGATGCCCTGTCGTATACGTGCACGACGAGATGGTGGTTCGGATGCGATGCCGCGCCTGCCTCAACCGGCGCAGCGCCACCCTTAACGACCATCATGCCCGCGTGCCCGGACATGCTGCCGCCCATGGCCATGCCGGCGCCTGCGAACGGCTCGGCGTTGAGCACATTGAGTTCAATGCGATAGTCGCCCGCGCTCCTAGTCGCTTTGATGTCCCCAGCGTGCGCAGCGAGGGGCGTGAAGGCCACGATCGCGAGGCCTGCGGCAATCAAAGCGTGGATGAATCGGTGAATGGCGTAGCTCCTTCCCAATGGTCCGCCAATTTGTCGTGGGGCATAGGTCGGTTTATTCGACAATGATGCCCCCGGTCATGCCGTCCCAGTCGTGATCCGCGCAGGTCAAACTGTAACGGCCTGGAATTCGGGCGACAAAATATAGGTCCTTGCGCTCCTTGGGCTGAAGCAGCAATTCATTTCGGCCCGCTTCCAGGACTTCCGGATTCCTTACCTCAATCAACTTGAAGAAATCGGGCGCGGTGAATTCGTGCATTTCGGTTCCGTTGTTCTCCAGGCGCAGATGATACCGAACGCCGCGCCGGAAACTGAATTGATCCGGGATGAAGCGATCATCCACCAATTGGACCGTGACCAATCGGGCGCTCGACCAGTCAACGTTCGCAACGCCCGCCTGCGCCAGCGTGTCTACGGCCGATACGTCGTCCTGATAAGAGCCAAGCAGAATTCCGAGCGTGACAACCCCCGCGCGGAGAACCTCATAGGCCCTCCGCCGGGCTCTCGTCGCCAGATTTGGATCCGCGGCGATGAGCAAACCCTGTCTGTCGTTCCTAGGGTGTCAGTTGCCCGCGAATCTCGCCGCCCTTGTGGTCAGCGCTATGCACGTTGACATAGAGCCCGCCTGCCTGGTAGGCGGCGTACTGCGCGTCGGTAAGCTTCGCGCCAGCCGGAACCGACCAGACGTTGTCGCCCGTCTTCTGAAGTGGCACGATAACCGGCCCATTCTGTCCCATCGCAGCCATATGGATGTGGGCCGCGACGCCGGCGATGCCCGAGGTCGTAACGCTGCCACTTACCGAGTGGTCCGCGCCGATCGTGATGCTCCCGCTGCCCGTAGCCGCCGTCGACACTGCCGGCACTTCCTTGTCTCCGCTGAGCATGACCTTGGTGCCACCGCTCATCCCCATGTTGGCGCACCCAGTCAACAGAATCGCTGCAGAACCAATACCCATCCAAAACGACCGTCTCCAAATCTGTCTCATGTTTTGCATTTGTAGCCTCCTTGAGGAATTAGATCCGGGTCGCCGATCTATGGGTCGAACCGGATGAGAAAGGTTAACACCGGGGCAAGGTGAATATTCCGGTGCACTGCACCATCCGGATCATTCGCGCCGATTATGTTCGTTACCGCACATAAGGAAGCATTGAAGATTGCTAGGATTTTCTGGTGAGGAGAAGGTCGGTGGGGGGCGCGCCTCCCCGCATTCCCCACCCTGCAGTACCGGGGCTAGCAGAGTTTCCGACCTGGACGGAGCTTTGCTAGCCCCTCTTTCAATACCAGAACGGGTACGCTGATTTCCGCAGGATGTAACGGGCGGAATCTTCACGATCGTCCCTTGTCAACCCCATGAAGGCATGTGGGTCGTTCGCTGAAGGAGGAAACACCTTGCTATCCAATCTCGCTGCCGCCTCTCTGGTCATCGCAATCTTTTCCGGTTCATGCGCGTTCGGCGTAGGCAAGAGCCTGGGGCGCATCATGCGGCCGCTCACATATGCCGCGCTTGCAATAGCGGCAGTGTTATACGTTGTTGCTGCGTTTTCCAGTTAAGGGCCTCGAGCGCGGCTCGAACTCCCTCAGGCACCTGATTTATGCGATCACTATCCAGGGTTCGCCGCGGCGAATTGCCAGTCTGACGGAATCATCAATTCAATCCGCCCGCGGAATCTCGCCGCGGGTCTTCAGCATTTCAGTTATTTGGTCGAACGGGACCGGGCGGCTGAACAGATAACCTTGCATCTCTTCGCAACCCAGCAAGCGCAGCAGCTTTGCCTGCTCCTCCTCGTCCACGCCTTCGGCGATCACCTTCAGCCCGAGTGAATGTGCGAGCGAAATGATCGTCTGCACCAAGGTCATCGCGTTCGGATCTTTCAGCATCGTGATGATAAACGAGCGGTCTATTTTCAGCGCCTGAATCGGCAGCTTGGCAAGATAGCCGAGCGAGGAATAGCCGGTGCCGAAGTCGTCAATCGCAATGCGCACACCCAGACTGCGCACCGCCTTCAGCTTCCGGATGTTGCCCTCGACATCCTCCATGACTAGGCTCTCGGTGATCTCCAAATCAATCCCGGTAGGCGCAATGCCTTCCATGATCGCCTCTTCGACTGCCCCTACGAATTCCCGCTGCCGCAGCTGAATCGCAGAGACGTTCACTGCGACCCGCGGCGCGGGCAGCCGCTGCTCGACCCATTTGCGGTGGTCAGCGGCCGCTCGCCGTAGCGCCCACGAGCCGACCTCTAGGATCATGCCCGTCTCTTCCATTAGCGGGATGAACTTCATCGGCGGTACAAGGCCCAGTTCAGGGCTCTGCCAGCGGATCAACGCCTCCGCCCCGACGATGCGCCGGTTCTCCAGGTCTACCTTGGGCTGGTAATACAGCACGAACTCGTCCTTCTCCAGCGCCTGCCTCAGCTGGTTTTCGAACGTCAGCCGTCCAGTGGACCGCTCGCTCAGCGCAGAGGTATATACGACGTGTCGCTCGCCCAGATCCTTCGTTTTTCTTAGCGCCGTCTCCGCATTTAGCAGCAGCATTTCCGCATCGTTCCCTCCGCCCGGATACAGCGCCACGCCAGCCTTCGCCGAGATCCGCAGTTCCGTGTCGCTGACGCGAAATGATTTACCGAAGCATTTCTGCATTGCGTCGTTCACGGCCCGGCTCGCCTGCGATCTTCCCTTGACAATGCCCACAATCAGTGCGAAGTGATCCGCGCTGATCCGACCCACTCCGCCCGCTCCGTCGATGTTCTTCAGGCGCTCCGCCACCAGCTTGAGCAGCGCGTCACCCGCATGCCGACCGAGGGACTCGTTGATGGTGTTGAGGCGTTCGATATCGAGCATCGCGAGCGCGAACTTGTTGTCCTTGCGCCCCGCGGCATGGATGGTCTGATCCAGCCGCTCGAGAAAAAGCGCGCGGTTAGCCAGTCCGGTGAGCTGGTCGTAGAAGGCCAGGTAGTCGAGCTTTTCCTTTTTCTCGATATGGTCGATTGCGAATGCGATGTCCCCCGCAAGCTCGGTCAGGAGTTTCACTTCCTCTTCGTCGAAGAACCCGGCCTCGGCGGCAACCAGCGTCAACGTGCCGACCGTCTCACCAGACACAAGCAGCGGCAGCACGATCGCGGATCGCAGCCCCTCTGCAAGCATTTCGTTCTTCAACAGGATCCTCGGGTCGCGCTCGACGTCGTTCGAAATCGCAGGGCGAGCTTCCCGGATCGCCTGTGCGGCAAGCATGTCCCTTGCCGGCGAATCTTCGCCGACCTCGATGTTCAGCTTCGCGGCATGTTCGCCGCCGATTCCTTGCCACGCGACCGGCCGCAACTTCAGCGTGTTGCGATCCAACCCTCCGATCCAGGCGATTCCGAACCCGCCCGCCTCGACTGCGATGCGGCAGGCCTCGCGGAACAGTTCTTCTGCGTTGTTGACCCGAACGATCAGGGCGTTGATGCCGCTCAAAACAGCATACACGCGATTCAGCCGCCTGATCCGATCGTCTGCTCGCTTTCGTTCAGTGATATCGCGCGCATTCACCACTATGCCCCGCACCGCCGGGTCGTCCAGCGCGTTCTTGCTGACGGTGGCAAGTACGATCCATCCGCCGTTCTTGCGCCGGTACCGGAATTCGCCTGCATATGGGTGGTTTGGATTCGTGAAGATCACGCCCATTTCCTTCATCAGGGTGGCGATGTCGTCTGGGTGGATGAATTCCTGGAACATCCGGCCGACCACTTCGTCGACCGCATAGCCCGATACCCACTCGACTGACGGGCTCACATACCGCATGACACCTTCACGATCGTGTATCACCACGAGGTCCGACGAATGTTCTGTAAGGGCGCGAAAGCGTCCTTCGCTGTGTTGCAAGGCGACCTGCGCGCGCTTGCGTTCGGAGATGTCGTCAAGGACCGATATGAAGCAGGACGGCTGGCCGTCCGCATCGCGAATCAGGGATGTGGTGATATGCACCCAGATCTCCGACCGATCTTTTCGTACCAGGCGCATCTCCCTCTCATAAGCGCCTCCCGAAACCAACAGCCGCTGCGACCGGCTGTCGACGCTCTCCTGGATGTCGTCCGGGTGCGTCAGGTCCTTGATGCTCATTTGGACCATCTCGGTGTGCGTGTATCCGGTCATCTCGCAGATCTTGGGATTGACCATCTGCAGGATTCCTTCGAGGGAGGTGTGGGCGATGCCGACTGCAGCCTGCTCGAACATTGCCCGGTGGCGCTGCTCGCTCGCTTGCAACGCCCGCTCCGTCTCGCGCTTGGCCGCGTGCTCACGCGCTTGCCGAAGCGCGCGCTCGATCGCAGGAGGCAGGCGAATCAGATTGGTCTTCAGGACATAGTCGGTCGCGCCGTCCTTGAGCGCGCGAATCGCGTTTTCCTCTCCGATCGTTCCCGAAACGAATATGAAAGGAATATCCGGCGCCGTTTCCCTGGCAATGGCGAGCGCGGACAAACCGTCGAACTTCGGCATCGAGAAGTCCGAAAGGATGACATCCGGACGGAATTCCGTGAGTCCGCGTGTGAAGTCCTCTCTGCGTTCGACGACACGATGGTCAACCGCCAACCCCGTGCGGGTCAGTTCCCTCAGCTCCAGTTGCACGTCTGTGAGACTGTCTTCGACGAACAAGATCCGGATTCGCTCTAGCTGAGCCACGGTCGGAGCGTTACGGCGAATTGATCGGTGGCATTCAAGCCATACTTTAGCGGTGACGGCTCTCTGACACTGTCTCGTAAGGCGGACAAATCGTGTCAGGCATTTCCTGACAGCGACGTTCCGATCCGGTCGCGTTGGGCACATAATGCCGGGACATACGCAGAATTGCATAACGAAACCACCCGAGCCGCCGCGCTCCAGTTCTTCGTGGCCAAGCGCCTTGCGAAGGGGAAGGAATATGCCGACACCCGATCGGTGGCCGAAACAGCACGAGTTCTTGAGTTACGGGATGGCGGTTCTGTCCGTGATCGCCGCGCTATTCATCGCA
>Ga0070731_10002225_pt1 | contig 18786 bp, 11 predicted proteins | sample Coa_R1_2_FD_66448 | JGI IMG/M metagenome (GOLD analysis project Ga0070731, IMG submission 66448) | Surface soil microbial communities from Centralia Pennsylvania, which are recovering from an underground coalmine fire - Coalmine... | ecosystem: Environmental > Terrestrial > Soil > Unclassified ... | reverse complement strand
GGACCCGGTCTCTTTGCCTTGCCGAATCGTGGCTGCCAGGTGTTTCTCATCCTCGTGCCGCACCAATAAGGCCTCGATTTGCCGAAGCAGATTCTCCGTCCCGATGGGCTTGACCAGAAGTGTTTGGGCTTCGTGCCAATCGCCATCCGAGGGAGGATAGGCAGTCAGCAACGCTGTGGCTGGATTGTACGGCTGGCTACGGGCTGCGCGAATCACTTCTAGACCCGCCATATCGTGATCCATGCGCGCGTCGGTAATCACCAGGTGATAGGAGCCGGACCCTAGTCTCTCTTTGGCTTCCTTCGTAGAGCTTGCCGTATCCACGTGGAATTGATTCAATTCCAGGACTGCTTTCAATGTCAGCAGCACCGCAGCGTCGTCATCAACCAGCAAAATACGGCGCTTGAGAATCGGCTTCGCCACCGGATCGGCTTCGGATTGTGTGTCTTTCGTTCCCATGATGTTCACCAGTATAGACAGTGATTGGCGCTCGAGGTTACTCCGCCATGAATTTTTGTTTCCTGGGTAAAATACGAGTTCGTTATTCGAGGAATACAGATCTCACGGTATTGAGGATGCGCGACGATTTGCGATCAGGCTGCGACCTAAGATTGCTCCGTCCGGGGTACTATAGAAACTGTGGGACGCTTCTACGTCGAGAACTTTGGCTGCCGCGCAACCCAGGCGGACGGGGCTGCGATTGAACATCAATTCCAGGAACGCGGACTCGATCGGGCGGTCACGTCGTCCGAAGCTGAGGTCGTGGTTGTCAACACCTGCACGGTTACAGCCGCCGCTGACCAGGACGCACGGGCCTTCATCCGCCGAGTTCATCGGGAAAACCCCAATTGCCAGATTGTGGTGACGGGTTGCTATGCGCAGCGCGCGCCCCAAGAAATTGCAGCCCTGCCAGGTGTGACCCAGGTGGTCGGAAATTCTCACAAGCATCATCTGGCGGAAATTACCGGCCGCACATTCGTGCCAATTACCCAACTCGAAGCGAATGCGGATGAGAGCTCAATTTTTGTTTCCGACATCTTCGCGCATACCGAATTGCTTGCTGCGCCCGTTTTCGACGCCGCCAACGAGCGCACGCGGCCCAACCTCAAAGTGCAGGATGGATGCGACAATCGCTGCTCATTCTGTGTGATTCCTTACGTTCGCGGCAACAGCCGCTCGCTGCCATTGTCGCGCATCATTGATGAGGTGAAGTCGCTCGTTGATGCCGGATATCGCGAGGTAGTCGTCTCCGGAATTAACCTTGGGCGATGGGGTCGAGATCTTGAGAATCCGCAGACTCTGCCAGATCTGATTCATGCCACTCTTTACCACACATCATTGGAAAAGCTACGCATCAGCTCCGTCGAGCCCATGGATTGGAGCGACGAACTCATTCAACTGATAGCGAACTCAAAACGTGTCGCGAAACATGCCCACGTGCCGATGCAGTCGGGCAGTGACCGCATTCTCCGCAGCATGCATCGCAAGTATCGCCCCTGGCATTACCGCGAGAAGATCGAGAAAATTCGCAGGGCAATGCCAACTGCAGCGATTGGTGCCGATGTCATGGTTGGATTTCCCGGAGAATCGGACGCGGATTTCGAGCAAACCCGCAGAATGGTTGGGGAACTGCCGTTTACCTATCTCCACGTGTTTACATACTCAGCTCGGCCCGGAACCCCGGCAGCGGCGATGTGCGACCAAATCCCGGTCCGGATCGCCCGCGAGCGAAATCAGGTTTTGCGGGAGCTCGCTGCCCAGAAAAAACTCGCTTTCATGCGCTCGCTCATCGGCGAGTCCGTTGAGGCAATCACGCTTAAGGCCTGCAATGCGAGAATAAATTCGTCACAATCGGGAACTTCAAACGTCGGCACGGAAGCTCTGACCGACAATTACTTGAAGCTGCGGCTGAAACAGGATCTCCAGCCGAACCAGTGGCTCGCAGCGCGGATAGAAAGCATTCGAGAAGGAATGCTCCACGGTGAAGTAGTGCCCATGGCAGCGTAGCTAAGTCGCTACGATCGTTCTTAAGGTTGTCAGGAAACGGTCGATTTCTTCCGCAGTGTTGTAATGCGCAATCCCAATGCGCAAAAACCCGCCGTCTTTCTCGACATCCAGGCGCTCAGTTACATTTACTGCATAGTAATTTCCGTCCCAGGTGAAAATTCCGTGTTCACCCAGACGGTTGGCCAATTGAAGAGGCGTGTGGCCTTGGATCCGGACCGCAATTGTCGGGCATCGCTTATCGAAATGCACGGGATCCTGAATGCCGTACAGCCTCAGCCCGGAGATTTTCTGTAGCCCACGAATCAGTTTGTCCATCAACTCGTGCTCATGCCTCTTGATTGCGTCATATGCAGCCAGAATCGCGGCGCGACGATTCGATGGTGAACTGACGTTCCGGCCAAGATCCGCGAGGTATTCCACACACGCGGTAATTCCGGCTATGCACTCATGGTTCAACGTGCCCCACTCCCAGCGATTGGGGATGGCATCGGTATTGGCGCGCAGCTTATATGGCTGCAGCCGTTTCAAATGGTCCCGCTTGCCGAAGAGCACACCCATGTGAGGACCGAAGAATTTGTAAGTAGAGCAAACCAGAAAGTCGCAGTCGATTGCCCGCACGTCAATCGGCCCATGCGGAGCATAGTGGACAGCATCGATGTATGCCAGCGCACCATGATCGTGAGCTAGTTGCACAATGCGCTGTACATCATTGATCGTGCCGACGGCGTTCGAGGCATAGCCAACTGCAACCACTTTGGTTTTACCAGTGATTTTGCGGGCCATATCATCCATGTCGAGGGTGCAATCGTCTGCGTGGATGTCTACCATGCGAATCGTGGCGCCGCGCTCTTCCAATGCACGCCAGGGAGCGATATTTGCGTCATGATCCAGATGGGTGAGAACAATCTCGTCGCCTGGCTGGAGTTCTCTACCGATCGCTCGACTCATCGCGTAAGTCAGCGTAGTCATGTTGGGCCCGAAGACGATCTCATCGGCCGAGCAGCCGAGAAAATCCGCCATGGCGGCGCGCGCGCTGGCAATCATCGCATCCGTATTGCGGCTGGTGGGGTAGGCCCCACCGCTGTTGGCATTGTCTCGACAAAGGTAATTGGATATTGCGTCGATGACACGCTGCGGTACCTGCGTGCCACCCGGTCCATCAAGAAAAATTGCAGGCTGCCCGTCTACTTTCTGCGACAGCGAAGGAAACTGGGAGCGAACCCAGGAAAGATCAAGTTCGGAAGCTACTAAAGCACCTGTCTGAGGCAATGATTTCCTTTCCAAAACGGATTTATCCATCGAACTGGGAGGATCTGTTCAGCCCATCATGGTTGTGTGCTCAGGTGTGATCTTGTACATCACGCGCACTTCGCCCGCCTGGCGATAGGGGTATTTGTCTACACCCAAATATTTCTTAGCCATCTTGTCGATGTGCGCGTCCGCACCCTCTTCGGTGATCTCGGTTACCCGTCCCCGAATTTCCAGATAACGATAAGGGTTTTCCGGATCCACGATCGCCAGCGCCACTCGCGGGTCACGACGCACGTTCCGATCTTTCTGCCGGCCCTTGGCGGAGTTGAAAATTACATGTTCGCCATCAAAGTCGACCCACACCGGAGTCACCTGTGGCCGCCCGTCCGGCATCAGCGTGCCTAGGCTCGCGAACGCCCGTTTGCTGAACAAATCACGATATTTTTCCGGGATAGCTCCAGCCATTCCAACCTCCTTGCGGTTGTGTTGTGCAACGGTCGCACTCTGAAAGGCGATCCGGACATGATTATAGCTTTGCCGTCGCGACTTGTAGCAAGCGCCATGTGATGCCCGACACTTCTCGCGGGGGTAGCTTGCGGTTACAATCGTCGCTACTCCAATAAATGAATGTGCGGGACTCGTGCATCTTTGGTGCCGAAACGCACGGTCTTGGGAAACCAATGGAAAAATTGATGGTGAACAACTGCCCAGTTTCACGACGGCTCGTCCTGTTACTTCTCGTTTTCTCAGGCATTCTGGCGAGTGCGCAAACCCCAACCAACGGGCGGCCGACCATTGTTTTTATGACGGACTTCGGGGTTCGCGATGACTCTGTGGCTATTTGCAAGGGAGTGATGTATTCGATCGTTCCTGGCGCGAGAATCGTCGACCTTACTCACGAGGTGACGCCATTTTCTATTGCGGACGGTGCGCGCTTTCTTTATGGGGCGACGCCATATTTTCCATCAGGCTCGGTGTTTGTCGTGGTGGTTGATCCTACTGTCGGGAGCACGCGCAAAGCCATCGTGGTGAAGTCCAAGCGGGGTCAGTTTTTCGTGCTTCCAGATAACGGTTTGATGACCCTGGTGCAAGACCGCGATGGACTGGAAGCGGCGCGCGAGATCACAAATCCTGCTTGGATGATCGGCTCTGCCTTGTCCTCCACTTTTCATGGTCGCGATATCTTTTCGCCTGCCGGGGCTCATCTCGCGCACGGCGAAGATTGGGCTCAGGTCGGGCCGGAACTGGAGCTTGCCAAACTCGTGCGTTTGGACATCAGCGCAGCAAAGCTGGACCAGGAAGGGCTGTCGGGGCAGGTAATTGCCACCGATGGGCCATTTGGAAACCTGGTCACCAATGTTAGCTCCGAGACTTTCTTGAAGCTGGGCTATTCGCGTGGGCAAACGGTTCCAATCACCATCGGTGACAAGAAACTGGAAATCCCATTTGTCCGGACGTTCAGTGATGTGCCGCTGAAAAAGCCGTTGCTGTATATCGATTCTCGTGGAAGGTTGGGAATCGCTGTCGATCAGGGAAATTTTTCGCAGATCTATGGCATCGTGCCGCCGCAGCCGATTTTTGTTCCGCGAGCAGGGCAAAAGTGAAATTCGTGCTTGGAATCTTCGGCTAGACAGATTGCGTTCTGGGGAGGTCGCATGCGCTGTGAATCCATGTTGGGCAATAGCCGAGTTCGATTCGCGAGTGTTTTTATTTCTATGCTGCTGCTGATAGCCCAGCTTTTTGGCCAGAGCTATCGCGGTTCGATTCGCGGCCACGTTGTCGATCCGAGTGGAGGCGTGATCGCGAGTGCGAAGGTTACCGCCAGAAACGTCGCCACAGGCCTTACGCGCGACTCCCTCACCGGTCCCGACGGAGCCTATGTTCTGGCAGAACTGCCGGCAGGTGAGTACACGGTGACGGCGGCTGCCGGAGGACTGTCTCCAGTTGCCCAGAACGTTACGGTAGCGGTGGGCCTTGATACCACGGCTGATTTTGATCTCACCAAACTGGAAAAGCACGCGGAGCAATTGACCGTCACGGCTGAGGCTCCGGTAATTGACGAAAGCCGCGACGTGCTTGGTGAAGTAGTGGAACGAAAACTGGTGGACGATTTACCCCTCAACGGTCGTGATTTCGGAAAGCTCGTTGCTTTGGTGCCGGGAGCCACAGTGGAACCTTCCGGCGTGGCAGCGGTCCAGGATGGATTTGGGCAATTCAGCATCAACGGAAGCCGCGATCGCTCGAATAACTACACGCTGGATGGCACCGACAATAACGATCCTTTTTTTAACAACTCAGCCATGAATCAAACGGGCATTGGAGGGGCGCCTGCCTCCTTATTGCCCATCGACGCGATCCAGGAATTCAACCTGCAGTCGCAATTTCCTGCGGAATACGGCCGAAATAGCGGATCGGTGATCAACATCATCACCAAGTCGGGGACGAATCAATTTCACGGCAGCGCGTTTGAATTCGTGCGTAACGATCTTTTTGACGCGCGGAATTATTTCAATCGCGTGGTGGATTCATCCGGGAATCCGCAGCCGAAGACGGGCTTCCACAATAATCAGTTCGGAGTCTCGCTGGGTGGTCCCATTATCAAAGATAAGACCTTTTTCTTTGGCGCTTATGAAGGACAACGGGAGCGTGTGGGTTCTGATTTTTCACTGTTGGTTCCGACTCAGACCCAAATCACTGAAGCGCAGGCCATCATGACAGCACTGGGAACTCCGGCGAGCCCAGCGCTCACGAAAATTCTGACGACATTTTTCCCGAGTAGCACGACGGGTCTGGCTCCCGGCGTGGTGAATGACAAGAACGACGTCGACAGCCTGATCGCAAAGGTCGACCATCAGTTCAGCGATCGAGAGAGTGTTTCGGCGCGCTACGCCTACGCGAGCAGCCAACAAGTATTTCCGCTGGGTGGTTTGGGAGGGTTTGGCAGCGGATCCCGTCTCCCGGAATTTGCGCAGACATCCCCGGCTCGAGTGCAGATATTTTCCGCGAGCTTTCTTTCCAGCATCGGCGTGCACAAGCTGAATGAAGTTCGCTTCGGATACAGCCGCTACACGACTTCGTTCAGTTCGCTGGATGCAGGTTTTGATCCGTCAACTCTGGGAATCGATTTCGGAACCGGTAAGCTTGGGTTGCCTGAGATTGATTTTGGCGGAACCTTCGATAATCTTGGCGCGACAGCTTTCAGCGTCCCGCGCGGGCGTACCAGCCAGAGTTTCCAGATCCTCGATAACTTCACCTACGAAGCAGGTCGAAACACGTTCAAGTTCGGCGGAGAATATCGCCGCGCGATTATCAATAGCTTCAATGACAATCTGGAGCGCGGCCTGTTTTCTTTCAGCGCCGCGGATCCGACGACGCTCGGCCCATGTACGCAGGTTGCTCCTTTAGCCGGTTGCGCGGACTCCGGCGCCCTGACTCTGGTGAGCTACTATCAGGGAAATAACTTCCCCTCGATCGACGCCGGCAACACGCAGCGCACAACGTTTAACAACGGCCTGGCTTTCTTTGCTCAGGATGATTTTCGTGTTTCTTCCCACCTGACTCTCAATCTGGGCCTGCGCTGGGAATATTTCGGCCCAATCAGTGAGCAAAATAACATCCTGGCAAATCTCGGCACGGATAGTGTTCTTCACATGGTCGGAACCGGTGGGGTGAATCGCGCCTACAATCGCGATCTCAACAATTTTGGGCCGCGCTTCGGTTTCGCCTGGAATCCGTTGCGAAAGACGATTGTTCGCGGCGGCTACGGAATTTATTACGACTACATTCCCCAGGACCTGATGATTGCAAATTTCACGAATGATGCGGGATTAGTTACTCCGCCGCTTGGGCCGAAGCCTGTCATCTCGCTGGCGAACAATTACAATCAGGCGGCGTTCAGCAATCCGGCCCCGAATGCGCCTGTGTTTACGGTCCCGCCGGGACCTTATCCCATCGCAGGTTCTGACATTTTCTTTACGCCTCGCAATCTGCCGACTCCGTACAGCCAGAATTGGAACTTTAATCTGCAACAGGAAGTTGCGAAAAATGTAGCTTTCCAATTGGGATACGTGGGCAGCAAAGGCACAAAGCTGGATCGATTGCTGGACGCAAACCAGCCCGATGTCAATGGAAACCGTCCGAATCCGAATTATGGGTTTATGGACGAATTTGCCACGATCAGTGCGTCGACTTACAACTCGCTCCAGGCAACCCTGCGGGTGCAGGGGACGCACGGTGTGTCCGGGTTTGCGGGTTACACTTTTTCCAAGTCGCTGGATGATGCTTCCGACGGAATCGACTACAACTTTTCCACCGTGGCATTGCCGCAGAATTCCAACGATCTGAAGGCCGAACACGGACCTTCGAACTTCGATAATCGGCATCGCTTCACCGCGGCATTTACGTATCAAATCCCGAGCCTCCACGGACCGCAGCGGCTGGTTGACGGCTGGCAATTGAATACCATTTTTACCGCATTAAGTGGACGGCCAGTGCCGATTGTCAATTCCAATGACACAAGCGGGGCTAACTCCAGCGTGTTTCCCACTCCGTCGAATTTTCATCAGAGGCCCAACATCGTGCCGGGAGTGGATCCGATCAATCCCAATTGGGAATCATCGCCGGACACCATTGGCTACCTGAATGGCGCAGCTTTTGCGAACCCGCCGTTCGGCACATTCGGCGATCTCGGCCGCAATTCGATTTATGGACCTCACTTCTGGAACCTCGATTTTGCATTGAGCAAGAGCACACCCATAAGTGAACGAGTGAGCTTGCAGTTACGCGCCGAGTTCTTCAACATTTTCAATCATCCGAATTTCGCACTGCCGAATTGGTTTGTGGTCCCCGGCCAAACCGGGCAAGGGTTGATCACTCAAACTCCGGATCAAGCCCAAACCAATCCTGGCCTTGGTGGCGGGGGGCCACGCGTAATCCAGTTGGCGGCAAAAATGATTTTCTAACTCCGGTGCGGTACGATAGGCGGGCCATTCGTAACCAACATTGACATCAAGTTCGCTGGAGCCCATATGCGCTTCATCTGCAGTCGACTCGTATTTCTCCTGTTGTTTGTTTTTCCATTTTTCCTATCAGCGCAAGCGTCGCATCCCTTGCTGCAGAGGCCCGCGTTCAATGGCAAAGTAGTTGTGTTTTCCTATGCGGGCGACCTCTGGAGCGTGGATCGCAACGGTGGCCGCGCCTCGCGGCTCACGACCGGCACGGGGATAGAGACCGATCCTGTGTTTTCGCCGGATGGCAATACCATCGCCTTTACCGGCGAATACGACGGCAATACGGATGTCTTCGTCATGCCGACCAGCGGCGGCATTCCGAAGCGGCTGACGTATCATCCCTCGGCTGACTCCGCGGTTGCTTGGACCCCAGACGGAAAATCTGTGATCTTCCGCTCGAATCGCGAGAGTGGCAGCCCACGCTACACAAAGCTATTCAAAGTTTCGCTGAATGGTGGGCTTCCCACTGCATTGCCATTGCCGATCGCGTTTGCCGGCAAATTTTCCGAGGACGGAAAATATTTCGCCTATTCGCAGGTACCCGGTGGTTCGCCGTTTAACTACTCCACCTATGTTGCCTGGAGGAACTATCGTGGCGGATTCGCCAGCACCGTATGGATTGCCGACATGACGACCCTGGACGTCGTGAAGATCCCGCGTGAGCGCTCCAACGATTTCAGTCCGGTCTGGGTTGGCAATCAGGTTTACTTCCTTTCCGACCGCAATGGCCCGGTGTCACTGTTTCGCTTCGATCCCGCTACGAAGGCGGTGACCGAAGTGTTTAAAAATGACGGCCCGGATATCCGTTCCGCGAGCGGAGGGCCGGGTGGAATTGTCTACGACAGATTTGGGGAGTTATTTCTCTATGACACGGCGGGCGGCCAAACCCATCAGATCAACGTCGATGTGAGCGCCGACATGCCGGAGGTGCGAGATCGCATTTCTACCGTCGATCGCGATATTCAGAATGCCGATATCTCGCCCACCGGATTGCGAGCTGTCTTTGAAGCGCACGGCGACATTCTGACAGTTCCGGCAAAAGAGAGCTCCACGCGGGATATTACGAATACCCCCGGTGTCATGGAGAGAGAGCCGGCATGGTCACCCGATGGCCAGAGCATCTGTTACTTCTCAGATGAGACTGGGCAATACGCATTGCACATCAGCAGCCAGACCGGTTCAGGCGAGGTGAAGAAGTTTCCGCTGGCGAAAGACGCAACCTATTACTTCCATCCGATTTGGTCGCCGGATTCCAAGCTGATCGCATTTCACGATAACAAGATGCAGATCTGGCTGCTCAACACCACGACAGGCAAAGCCTCGGCGATCGACAAAGCCATGGTCAATGATGGTGACTACGACGCATCCTGGTCGCCCGACTCGAAGTGGCTTGCCTACACCCAGAGCACAGCCAATCGGTTTCATGCGCTGTTCTTCTATTCCGTTGAATCCGGCAAGAGCACGCGAGTGACCGACGCTATGAGCGATGTTCGCAGCCCGGCATTCGATCGTGGCGGGAAGTATCTTTACTTCACCGAAAGCACGAATTACGGCACCTCAACCAGCGGCCTTGATATGAGCAGCGACGAATTCGAGGTCACGCGCTACGTTTATGGACTTGCTCTCGCCGCCGATACACCGTCTCCTATCGCGCCGCAGGCCGAGGACGAGAAGAAACCGGAAGAACGGCAGAAAGAAAAAGATAAAGAAAAGGATTCAAAAGACAAGAAAAACTCCGGCGACGAACATCCTGATAACAAGTCTGACAGTGACAGCAAAGCGGCCGATCAAACCGACACAGCAAAGGGCGAAAAGCCCGAATCACCGAAGCCGGTTAAGGTTGATCTCGAGCATCTCGAAGATCGCGCGGTCGCGATGCCGATTCCTGCCGCGCCCTACACTGATCTGACAACTGGAAAAGAAGGGGTGCTGTACCTGTTGCAAGGACTCGACAGGTTCGGCGGAGAACGCGGGCAGACCCTCACCCGCTTCGTGGTCAAAACCAAGAAAGCCGAAAAGCTGGTGGAGCACATTGCAGGATTCTATCTTTCAGCGGATGGAGAAAAAATGCTGTTGGAGATGGCGCACGAAGAACCGCCCAGCACTCAGCCGGACGCAACTCGTCCCGCTCCAACCTTCGTGATTGTTCCTGCGGATGCTCCGGTCAAATCGGCCGAAGGCAAGCTGGACCTGTCCAAAATGCAGATGCGTGTAGATCCGCGCGCGGAATGGCGCCAGATGTTTCACGAAATCTGGCAAGTTGAGCGGAGCTTTTTCTACGATCCGCATTATCACGGGGTGAATCCCGATGCCGAAGAAGCGAAATACAAGCCCTACCTGGAGGAAGTCGGCTCGCGTAGCGACCTGAACTATCTCTTCCAGGAAATGCTCGGGGATTTCTCCATCGGACATTTGCGCGGCTCCGGTGGAACCATTCCTCATCCCAATCGTGTGCCCGGCGGCCTGCTCGGGGCCGATTACGAAATTGTCGACGGTCACTATCGTATTAAGCGGATCTACACCGGCGAGCATTGGAACGCGCGGCAGCATGCGCCTTTGGCGGAGCCCGGACTCAAAGTAAAAGAAGGAGATTTCATCCTCGCGGTGGGCGGGCAGGAACTCAGCGCCAACGATGATATTCAACGCTTGCTCGAAGGCACAGCCCAAACGCAAGTGGTCTTGAAGATCGCATCTGACGCCGGCGGCAAAAATGCGCACGATGTTACCGTGACTCCAATCGGGGATGATCTTGCGCTTCGAAATGCCGCATGGATCGAATCCAATCGCCGGAAGGTTGAGCAACTCAGCGGCGGCAAGCTCGCCTATGTCTACCTTCCGGATACGGCAATGGGAGGTCTGACCAACTTCAATCGCTATTATTTTGCCCAACTGGAGAAACAGGGCGCCGTCATCGACGAGCGCTTTAACAGCGGTGGGCAGGCGGCTGACTACATCATTCACGCCATGCAGCGCTCATTGATGAGCTGGTGGGCGCCGCGTTACGGTGAAATCTACCGCACTCCAGAAGCCGCCATTCTCGGCCCGAAGGTGATGATCATCAATTCCTTTGCAGGATCTGGCGGCGATGCCATGCCTTGGTACTTCCGCCAGGCAAAACTGGGACCGCTCGTCGGCGAGCGCACCTGGGGCGGACTCGTAGGGATCGGCGGCATACCAACCCTGATGGATGGCGGTCGTGTCACTTCGCCGAGCTTCGGCTTCTTTAATCCTGAAGGCCACTGGGAAGTCGAGAACCACGGCGTACAGCCGGATTACGAAGTTGATCTCGAACCCAAGCCGGCGAGCGAAGGGCATGATCCGCAATTAGAAAAGGCCGTGAGCCTCGCGCTTGATGAGCTTGCGAAACATCCTGTGCCCGAGCCTCACAAGCCCGCTTATCCAAATTACAATCAGCATGGGAGCAGTCAGTAGACATCGCGGTTCACGGCGCTCGTCATGCACCTCGAAACCAAATCCGTAGCCACAACCCTGCCGGCCCGCTATTACACGGACTCGGAGGTGTTCAAGCGTGAACTGGAACATTTTTACTGCCAGATGTGGATATGTGCGGGGAGGGCTAGTCAAATTCCAAGTTCCGGCGACTACTTCCTGCGTGAGATTGCCGGTGAAAGCATCATCATCGTGCGGGGCCAGGATCACGCGATTCGCGCTTTCTTCAACGTTTGCCGGCATCGCGGCACGCGCATCTGCGCGACGGCAGAAGGGCAGTTCAGTGGCCGCATTCAATGCGGGTATCACGGCTGGACTTATGGATTGGATGGCCGTTTGATCGGGGCTCCGCATATGCATGAGGATTTCTGCCGCGAAGAATATCCGCTGAATTCGGTACAACTGGATGTATGGGACGGACACATCTTCATCAATCTCGGTGACGACCCCAAGCCTCTAAGCAACCAACTAGCAGACCTTCCGCAGAAGTTCGCGAATTGGCGAATGGATGAGCTTCGAATGTATCGGCGCATGTCTTATGACGTGAGGGCAAACTGGAAGCTCATCATGTTGAACTACAACGAGTGCCTGCATTGTCCGGTGCTGCATCCCGCGCTTAGTTCGATTTCCGACTATATGTCTGGCGACAATGATCGGCCTCATCCTTCCTACATTGGCGGCTCGATGGAATTTCAAAACGACGCCCAAACCATGAGCAAGGACGGCAAGCTTCGGCGGGCATATCTTGCCGGCCTCACCGCGGAACAACAAGGCAGAGTCTATTACTACGCGATTTATCCCAACCTGCTATTGAGCCTGCATCCCGACTACATGATGACGCACACTTTATGGCCGCGAGCGGTGGACCGCACCGAAATCATTTGCGAGTGGCACTTCCATTCGGATGAGATGGCCAAACAGGATTTCATGGGAGAAGATGCGGTAGAGTTTTGGGATATGACCAATCGCGAGGACTGGAGAATCTCAGAACTCTCGCAGGCCGGTATAGCATCGCGAGCCTATAAGCCGGGGCCATACTCCCAGCGCGAGGGCCTGCCTCAGGCATTTGATCAGATGATTCTCGATCACGAGAAGCGAATGAGATGAATCTCATTTTGCGCGATACACAGTTTTGCCGGCCACCATCGTCCACAACACTTTTGTATTTCGCATGGCTTCAGGAGAAACCGTCAGGACATCGCGATCCAACAAAACCAAATCCGCGCGCTTGCCCGGGGCGATGCTTCCGATGGAATCAAGATTCATCGCCCGCGCTGAATTTCGGGTATAGGCGTACAACATGGCTTCCCGTGGCATGTCCTGTGACGCGTCCAGAACTCCCTCCGCTCCCTTCCGCGTTTCCGCCTGATAAATTGCCCGGAATACGTTGGCGGTGGAAACTGGCCAGTCGCTCGCTCCCGAGATAATTCCGCCGTTGTCGAGAATCGAACGGGCCGGATATTGCCAGCGGTAAATTTCAGGATCCACGTAGGGCTTCAGAATCTCGATGGTGTCGTTGCTGGCTTCCGCCCAGAACAACTGCAGCGCGCTGATCACGCCCAGTTCCCGGAAACGGGGAAAATCCTCCGGCATCACGAACTGCTCGTGCGTCAGTGTATCCGGCAAACCGGAATTCCCGTTTGCCTGGCGTGCCGCGGCAATGCCATCCAGCGCGGCTTTCACTGCGCCATCGCCAATCGCGTGTACGTGAATGATCAAGCCTTGTTTGTCGGCTGCTATGCAAAGTTCGGCGAACTTGGCCGGATCAAACAAAAGCTCACCATTGCGCCCAGTATTCCGGTACGGCTTGCTGAGGTTGGCCGTTTGGGACGGATACTCCGCAACGCCATCGGCGAAAACTTTGATTCCCGTGATATGCAGGTGCGGCACATCCTTGTACTCCTCGCGCGTTTTCTGCACGCGCGCTAATTCGGCAGTCGGATCCTTTCCGAAAACCTGCGGAAAGGCCACGACTTCGGAGGTGAGTTCTCCATGGTCGGCCAGCATTTTGTAAGCCGATAAGACATAATCCGAAGCCAGTGGATCCAGCCACGCCGTGATGCCCAGGCTGTAGTTGTACTGCAAAGCGGCGCGGGCAGCGGCCAACAAACGATCCGGTGTTGGCGCAGGAAGCAATGGTTCAATCTTCTCCGTGCCCGCGTCGACCATGAAGCCGTTGGGCAGACCATTTTTGTCGATGCCGTAGTAACCACGCTGAGTGGGAGAAAGTGTCTTGAGGAAATCTGCAGTGATTCCGGCGCGCTCTAACAGCACTCGATTCGCCCACGCCGTGTGTCCATCCATGCCGCGCAGCAGAACTGGTTGCTTCGCGTAGGCGCCTGTGCTGAAGTCGGCATTCAGCACATCGAGATGAGACCAGAACGCCAGGGGCATCCCTTGAATTTCAACGATGTCGCCGCGCATACCTCTGCCAGTTTTCTTGGCATCAGCGACGAAGGGTGGAAGCTGCTTGAGCGAATCGACTTTTTCCGTCGCGTCGGCAGAAATGAGATTGAGGCCACCATCGATCGAGTGGCTGTGCGAGTCGATGAAACCGGGGAAAAGCGTTTTACCATGCAAATCGATCCGCTCGGCATTGTTCTCGGCGGCCGTGGCAACTTCAGGGAGAGTGCCTACGGCGAGAATCCTGTCTCTGCGAATGGCGATGGCTTCGGCATAGGAATTCTGGGGATCGGCCGTAAAAATCTTCGCGTTGAACAAAATCCGATCGCCCGAACTTTGCTGGGCCAAAAGAGAAGAGAACGATAAAAAAATAAGTACGACTGTTAGGACTACCCAAGTCCGGAAGATTTTCATGCCCACTCTTTTAAACTGAGAGCCCGCAAGATTCAAGTAGCCGCGGCGGGAGGTTGTGCGTTCCTCTGTGTTTCTCTGTGTTCTCCGTGGTAAGGAACCAACCACATAGGCCGCTGAATATCATCGGGGTCTTCACCCGCTCTAGCCCACTTGCCAAACCGTGTCTAGCACCGTGCCATCCACCCATTTCACAATCGCGACCGGGTGGTCCCCATGTTTGGGGCGAGCAGGCTTGCCGCCGCAAATACGCTCAACCTCAGCTTTTATGTCTTGAATCGGCCGGATCGGCAAGTTCGTGCCTTTCACCGCATCGATCAGGTCTTGGCGCCGAGGATTGATGGCAATTCCACGCTCCGTCGCCACCACATCGATCAGTTCGCCCGGCCCGGTAAGAGTCGTTACTTGATCCACAATGACCGGAATGCGATCGCGGAATGATGGCAAAGCAAGAATCGTGCAACCGGCAGCGAGACAGTTCTGCCATCCGCCAATGCCGTGGAGTAGGCGACCGTCGGAGTGTGTGACCACGTTGGCATTGAAGTTGACATCGACCTCGGTAGCGCCCAGGATCACGGCATCCACCATTGACGCGAAATTGCCCTTGCCGTGATAGTTGTACGAAGTGAAGGGAGACGTGGCGACGTGTCGCGGATCGCTGGCAATTGATCTCACCCCGTCCAAATCGAAAGTTTGTCCATCGAGAATGTAGTCGGTCAGGCCCTCTTGCAGCAATTCTACGAGATACTTCGTGGATCCTCCCCGAACGAACCTGGCTTTCACGCCGTCCTCTTTCATCATCCGGCGCAGGTAGTCGACAAACGCAAGGGCAATTCCCCCCGCGCCCGCCTGGAAAGAGAAGCCGTTTCGCATGATGCCGGTATCGCGCAGAAAGCGAGCGACAGATTCCGCGATGCGGAGGCGATCGGGAGAGCGTGTGATTTGGGTCGTGCCCGAAACAATCTTCGCCGGATCGCCGATGGAATCGACTTCAACGACATAATCCACGTTGTTGCCCTGAATTTGCCAGGGAATACATGGGAATGGAACGAGATTGTCGGTGACTACGATGACGTGGTCGGCATAGATGGAGTCGGCGAGGGCGAAGCCAAGCGATCCGCAGGCCGATCTTCCGTGCGAGCCATCACAGTTTCCAAAAGCGTCAGCCGTGGGCGCAGCAATCACAGCGATGTCGATGTGCACCTCGCCGTCTTGAATCGCTTGCCACCGTCCACCGTGGGAACGCAACACGCCCATGCCTCGCATCCTGCCTTGAGTGCAGTAATCCCCAAGCGGCCCATTCATGCTGCCTTCGATATGGTGAATGACGCCGCGTTCCATCAGTTCGATTGCGCCCTGCTGCGAAGGAAAAGACGCGCTGGGAAACCACAGGAGATCCTTGGCGGCAAGACGGCCTGCGGCTTGCAATGCCATGAGCGCGACCTTATCGCCATCCCGCAAATGGTGATGATTCGAAATCACCATGCCGTCGCGAAGGCCACACTTGCGCAGCGCAGTTTCCAGGTCAGGAACGCGCTTGTCACCATTTTTTGGATAGTCATTGCTGGAACGAATGGGCGGTGCGGCTTTGTTGCCGGTGGGCCGGTATTGCCCGATGCCAAAGTATGGTGTTTGGGATTTGCCGTTGGCGACGGTGGGAACCAGGCGCCCGGCAGCGTTCTCGATAAGTTCGACGGTTTCGATCATCAGCGTTCCACGTCTGAATGGACGGCTTCACCCGTCCGGCCTGGGCAAGATCCCGCACAGTTGCCCAGAATCCGTTCTGCGCGTTCCACCAGCCGGCGTGCACGCTCAACCACCGGCGGATCGATCATCTTCGATCCCAGGCTAACCACGCCTAATCCACGCTGCTGTGCGTCTTCGAAGGCAGCCACAATTTTGAGAGCTTTATCAATTTCCGCCTGCGATGGCGAAAATGCCTGGTGAATTACAGCGATCTGGCTGGGATGAATACAGCCCATGCCTTCGAAACCAAGACCACGTGAGTTCTCGCCCCAGCGGCGCAGTCCGTCCAGATCCGCCACATCGCCGTAAACCGAATCGATCGCCTGAACCCCGGCGGCTTTGGCTGCATTTACTAATCTCGAACGAGCGTACAAACTCTCGCGGCCCTCGGGAGTTTTCACAACGCCAAGGTCCGCGGTGTAATCTTCGAGGCCGATCGTCAGCGCGACCACGTTCGGACTGGCGGTCGCGATTGAAAAAGCATTCTCGATTCCGAGCGCAGATTCCAGGATCGGCATGATCCAGATTGGGCGTTCGATCGAGTGCTGCGCCTTGATTTCTGTAATCGTCCGATCCACTTCAATCACCTGCTCCGGCGTTTCCGTTTTCGGGAGCAGAATCAGATCGGGGCTTTCCGGGATTACTTCGGCCAGATCTTCAAATCCGAGCGGCAGCTGATTGATGCGAACCATGCGTTCGCATGAGCCAAAGTCGACGGCACGTAATGTATTCCGCACCAGAATTCGAGCAGCATCTTTTTCCGCGTGATGAACCGAGTCTTCGAGATCAAGAATGATCGCGTCGGGCGTGTGGAGGGCGGCATTGATGAAATATTTTGGCTCGGTTCCCGGCAGATAAAGGCGTGAGCGGCGCAGGTGGTCGCGGGCGGAGGGCGGCGGCAGCGGAACTTTCTCACACAGAAATCTCTTGCCATCCGCCAATCCGGCTCGTCTGGCGGCCGTTTCGATCCGGGCGGAGATGACAAAGGGAAGCGCGCCCGCATCGTGGATGCAAACTCGCGCATGCCTTACCTCAAGTGCTTCAAGCACCTCTCGAGTTTGCTGCAGAATTGAATCGCCGTAGCAGAAACTCACTCGCGACTCCAGCGCGATCTCAATTCCGCCGTCATCGCGTGGCTCGATCGCCACGTGCAGGTCGGAGCGAATGTCTTTCCCCCAGTGCCCCGCTTCTCCTAGCTTCGCCGAAATGTGAGTTGCCGTGCTCATACATGTTCAGGCGTGCGCCGCCTGCTCTCTTCCCAGTTTCGCCAAAATCGCATCCGTCATCTGGTTCGTTGACGCCGCTCCTTGGCTGATTGCTTTCGGTCCACCGGAGAGCCGCATCATGTCATACGTACGCACTTTGCCTTCCTGAACGACCGCAGCGATAGCTTTGCGGATGCGATCGGCCTTTACGTTCTCGCCGACGTGGTCGAGCATCATCGCCGCCGAGAGAATCATGGCGATCGGATTCACGATCGCGGGACTCAGTTCGGCATACTTCGGCGCTGAACCATGAGTCGGTTCGAAAACGGCCACTTGCTCTCCGATGTTGCCGGAAGCGGCAAAACCGAGCCCACCGACTAAACCGGCGAAGGCATCCGACAAAATATCTCCAAATAAATTCGAAGCAACGATTACGTTGTAGTCTTCCGGGTTCTTGTTCAGCCACATGAGCTGCGCGTCAATGTTGGTAGACCAGAGCGCGAGGCCAGGATAGTTCTTCACCACTTCCTTGGCGGTTTCTTCCATCATGCCGGAGGTTTCGCGCACCACATTCGGCTTCTCGCAGATGGTCACGCCTTTGAAGCCTCGCTTCTTGGCGTATTCGAACGCGGCGGTGATGATGCGGCGGGCTGCGGGCCGAGTGATGACGCGCACGCTGACGGCGAGATCGGCGCCGGGCACGTTGGCAAATGCGTTGAACTTCGTATGGCTGGCCAGCGCGCTGCGGACGTTCTCGGGAGGATTGGTCCATTCAATCCCCGCATACATCCCTTCGGTGTTCTGGCGAAAAACCGTGGTGTCAATTTGCGGTTCATCGAAGCCGACTGCTTTCTTGCGAATGTAATTCAGCGGGTTGCCCGCAAACCCGATGCACGGACGCATGCAGATATCCAGATTGAATTTCTGGCGCATGGTCACGATCGGGCTGTAATACACGTAGCCCTTGCCGCGCAGTTCCGGTCTCAATTCCTCCTGCGCTGCTTTGTTCGGCTTCGAGGTGATCGCGCCGAAGAGGCCGAGCTTGTGTTTCGCAAGCAGATCAATGGTGCGCTGCGGCAGCGCATTGCCTTCGTTGCGCCAACATTCCCAGCCGATGTCAGCCTGGATGTATTCGGCCTCAAAACCGACGGCTTCCAGTACGCGCAATGCCTCAGGCAATACTTGATTGCCAATCCCGTCGCCGGGCATCGTGACTACGGTGTGTTTTGCCATAAAGATTCCTCAAACCACTAACCAAAGAGGACGCCGAGTACGCTGAGGTTTACCGTGTTCTCTGTGTCCTC
>Ga0070731_10002223_pt1 | contig 18794 bp, 12 predicted proteins | sample Coa_R1_2_FD_66448 | JGI IMG/M metagenome (GOLD analysis project Ga0070731, IMG submission 66448) | Surface soil microbial communities from Centralia Pennsylvania, which are recovering from an underground coalmine fire - Coalmine... | ecosystem: Environmental > Terrestrial > Soil > Unclassified ... | reverse complement strand
GCGTACCCAGGGTCGGCTCGGAAGGGAAGGGCTTCTCCGGGGTGACGGAAGGGCCGGAAGCCGGGGCCGGCGGCGTCGCCGCGGGCGCCGGGATCTCGGGCGCCGTCGGAGTGGTCGGAATCGACGCCGGGACTGAGGGGCGAGGTGGGGACGAGCGAGCCTGAAGATTGGCCGGGACCGAACTGGAGTCGTGCCCGGAAAGGAAGAAAAGGGCGGCCAGCAGGCCGGCGGCCGCCAGTCCTGCCGCCCAGGCTCCCCAGGATGCCCCGGATGGAGGGCGCCGGCCATGGACTGCCGGACGCGCGGGGAGGGGGGCGGACAGCAGTCCCGCCCGGGCCTGTTCCAGGAGGGCTCCTTCCAGGCGGAAATAGGAATGGAGCAGCCGGCGCGCCTCTGCGGAGTCCCGGAGGGCCACGCCCAGCTCCCGCTCCTCCTCGGGAGTCAGCGAGCCCGCCTCCCAGAGGCGGCTGGCCAAGTCCGAAAGGCGGTCGGGAGTCATGACTTCGGACTCCCTTCCGCCATCAGGAGGCGGTTTTGAACGCAGTCGTGGAGGCTTCTGCGGATGCGGCTCAAGGTCTTCTGGATCGCCTGGGCCGACGACTCGAGAGCTTCGCCGATCTCTTCGAAGGACCGCTGCTTCTCGTAGCGCAATGTCATGATGCGCCGGGAGCGCGGGGGGAGCGATTTCAGGCATTGGACCAGGGCCTCCCGGTCCCTGGGCACCGCCGCAGGCTCCGCGGATCCCTCCTCCAGAGCCAGGGAGAGGCCTTCCATCAGTTCCGGGGCCATGGACAGACGGCGGGACTGGCTGCGCTCCCGGAGGTAATGAAGGGCCTGGCGCCGGACGATCTCCTTGGCCCAAGCGTGGAAGTCTCGGATGCGCTCCTGGGGTCCCTGCTCGAGAACGACCACCGCGACGTTCTGGAAAATCTCCTCGGCGGCCGCCAGGTCGCGGGTCATGGCCACGAGATAGCCCATGAACGGCGCCTGATGTCGGAGAAGTTGCTTGATCAGCGGTTCATCAGCCATGGGGGTTTCCTGCCTAATATGTACGGGTCGGGGCCGTTCCAGACATGAAAAAATGAAAGACCCCGAATTCCATCCGGGCTTCATTTTTCCGGTCTGAATTAGCGGGGTGGCGTACTTGGAGAGTGGATCCTTCGGGGTGGACCCGGAGGGCCAAACGGGCTCGAAACGAGGTGACCTTTGAACGCTGACCTGAAGGACATGTCGCGACGCGTGGCTCTGGTGGCCGGCGCGGTCCTCCTCCTGGGGGCGGCGAGCGCCGTCTATGCGGGCATTCCCAAGGGAGGCCAGAACACCGATCACGGTCCCTACGGGCTCCCGGCCCTCAAGAAGGTCGCGGAAGCCTGCTCCCTGTCGCACGATGAGGAACAGGCGGTGCTCCGGGTCTACAATGACTACAAGCACAAAGAACACGAGGAGATGCAGGCGAAGGACAAATCCGGAGCCTCCTCGGGCAAGCAGGATTGCATCAATGCCGTCAAGCAGGTCCTGACCCCGGACCAGCAGAAGAAGTTCGACGAGCTCCTGGGCGACGGCAAGAAGAAAAAGAAGACCTGATCTGAACGTTCGCGCGGAACGCGGGGCAGGAGCGGGCCCCGCGTTCCGCCGCTTCCCCACTTCTGTTCCCCACTCCTCCCCCCCTTCGGATTCACCGCATCCTGAGTTCCCCCGGTCGCCCGCGCCCCTTAAGAGTCGGGGCAAGGGTCGTGTTCCCGGCCCGGCTAAAGCTCCACGGTCGCCCGACGTTCCGAGTGCTTCCTGGGGGATTCCGGGATTGGGAAGGGCGGGAGTCCCCAGGATCGATCGCCGCGAGCCTCGGGGCGACCATCAGGCCCCGGTCTCGAGGGTCGCCCCGCGGCGGAGGAGGGGGCGTTCCTGCCCGTCGCTACTTCAGCAACTTGGAGACGAAGTCATCCAGCGCCGCGGTCGCGGGGTCGCCGGCAACGCCCAGGGTGTCGTTCAGCTTCGTGTGGTTCGTGTCCTTCGCGCCGAAGGCGATGACCGGGATGTCGGAGTCCTTGAGGACCGACGCCAGCCGCTTCGCCTGGGCCGTGGTATCGGGATGGTCGGCGACGTAGAGCAGCAGGAACGGCGGGATTCCCTTCCCCTTGGCGACGTGCGTCACGGCCGAGTAGTCCCGATGTTTGTCCGGATCATTGCCGAACTTTTCGCGATGCCCGAATTTCGCTTGAGGCTCGCCGTGCACGCGGCGGCGGGTCTCCGCGGTTTCGATGATCGCGGGGACGTCATAGGTGTCGCCGTCGACGGGCACGCAGCCCTTGAGAGCCGAGAAGGGCACCCCTTCGGCCTTGAGGTAGCGCTCGTCGGTGCACAGGAGCGCGGCGAGCTGCGCTCCGGCGGAGTGCCCCATGACGAAGATTCGGCGGGGATCGCCGCCATAGTCACCGATGTGCTGGTACACCCAGCCCAGGGATTTCGCGACGTCGCGGAAGATGGTTTCCATCTCCACCTGGGGCAGAAGGCGGTAGTTCGTCGAGACGAACACGAAACCCCGGTCCACGAACGCCTTGGGCTTCTCCTGCACGCTCGACTTATCCCCGGATTGCCAGCCGCCGCCGTGAATCCAGAAGACCACCGGCAGATTCTTGGCGTCCTTGGGGGCGTAAATGTCCAGGAGCTGGCGGTCGAGCGCCGGCGTGGCGTACGGGATGTCGCGTTTCGCGTCTTGGATCTGCTCGTCCGGCGCGAGGGCGAGCGCCGCGAGAAGGGCAAGGGAGAGGTTCATGAGCGTGCTCCCGGACCAATGGACCCGGCTCCCGCTCCAGGAGTCGCCGAGACGCCAGGGACGGCCGACCCTGGCGACCCGTTCCGTGTTCCGCGCGAAAGGCTCCCCCGGACGCGCGGCTCAGCCACTAAAACGGTTCCCGGCGACCCGGCGTTGGCGATTTCGCGCCGGCGGCCGTCGCGGGATCTTCCGGACCCGGAGGAATCGACTCTCCGAGAACTTCGGGCTTGGACGGGATAGACTTCCTTCAGGATTCTTCAGGGGAGGGAAGATGGGCACGAAAACCGGCCTGGGCATCACCCGCTCGCAGCTCGATGCCGGACGCAGGAAGATCGCCGCTTCGCTGAAGGAGGCGCGGCTCGACGATCTGTATCACCGCATCCCCTCGGAGATGTCCTCGCTGCTGGGCGCCGGAGGAATCCGCTTCTTCCTCCGCGATCCGCTGACCGAGGAGCTCTATACCCGGACCCCCGAGGGCTCGCGCCTCCGCGAAACGCGCGTGGCGGCCGACCCCTCGAGCGTCGTGGGCTACGCCGCGATCACCCGGAAGACCTCGTTCGCATGGAAGCGGGATCCCACCCTGGGCGAGAAGCGCTACGTCGTCGCGGTCCCGGTTCTGTCGGGCGGCGACCTGGCCGGCGTCATGGAACTCACGCACGGGGCGAAGGACGCCGTCGTTGACGAGGAGCGGCTCAAGATCTTCAACGAGCTCGCGCTTCTGGTGGGCAAGCGGCTCCAGGAGATTCTCTCCGAATCCGTGCGCGCCACGCCCTACGACTACCTCCTGGAAAGCGGGGGCATCACCCGCGACGGGCTCCGCAAGGCGCGCGAAGAGGCGGTCAAGCAGGGCCGCTCGGTGGAGCATATCCTGCTCACGCTTCATCGGGTCGACAAGGTCGCGCTGGGGCGGAGCCTCGCGGAACATTTCGAGTGTCCCTTCTCGCCTTCGCCCGCGGACCGGCCGGCCGCCGCGGATCTGCTCCGCCGCTTCTCGCCGGAATTCCTCCGGACGCATGCGGTCCTGCCCGTGGGATGGAAAGGCGACCGGGTCGAGGTCATCGTCGTGAATCCGCACAATCTGATGCTGGTCGACGACCTCAGCCGGCAGCTGGGCACGGAGCGGATCGCGCTCATCGTCGCGGTGCGCGAGGATATTCTGGCGGCGCTCGACCAGGTGCTGGCCCCCGTCGGGAGCCCCGCTCCGGCGGCGCGGACCGAGACGGCGGCGGAGGAGTCGGAGTGGGAGCCGCTCCTCGCGGAGGAGTCCGGCTACGACCTCGCCAAGGGACAGAACGCCCAGATCGACTCGAAGACCATCCGTCTGGTGAACGATGCCATCCAGGCGGCGGTGGACCGCGGCGCGTCGGACATCCATTTCGAGACGACGGCGACCGGAGGACTGGGGATCCGCTTCCGGGTGGACGGCATCTGCCACGACTACCTGCAGGTCCAGGAGGCCTGTGCTCGACCGGTCGTGTCCCGGCTGAAAATCATGGCTCAGCTCAACATCGCCGAGCACCGCCTTCCCCAGGACGGGAAAATCCGCCTGAAGGACAAGCGGGGCCGGAAGACCGATCTGCGCGTCGCGATTATGCCGACGACCGGGGGCTACGAAGACGTCGTCCTGCGCCTGCTCCCGGAGTACCAGGTGCTGAAGCTCGACCAGATCGGGATGGAACGCGAGAACCTGGAGCGCTTCCGAAAGGTGATCGAGCAGCCTCACGGGATCGTGCTCTGCGTCGGGCCGACGGGATCGGGGAAAACAACGACGCTGCACGCGGCGCTTTCCCACGTGAAGGGGCCGACGGTGAAGGTGTGGACGGCCGAGGACCCCATTGAAATCACCCAGGAGGGGATCCGGCAGGTTCAGATGCACGCGCAGATCGGGCTGACGTTCGAGCGCGCGCTGCGCGCCTTCCTGCGCTGCGACCCTGACGTCGTCATGATCGGCGAAATCCGGGACCGGGAGACGGCCGACGCCGCGGTCGAGGCGTCGTTGACCGGACACCTGGTGATGTCGACGCTCCACACGAACAGCGCGCCGGAGACGGTGACGAGGCTGCTGGAGATGGGGCTGGACTCCTTCACGTTTGGGAGCAGCCTGCTGGGAGTTCTGGCGCAGCGGCTGGTGCGCCGGCTCTGCGACCGCTGCTCGGAGTCCTATACCCCGGCGTCGGACGAGTTCCAGGAGCTGAAAGCCCAGTTCGGCGACCCTTCAAGATTCGACGCTCTCAAGGTGGATCGCAAGAAGCTGTCCCTCGTTCGCGGGAAGGGGTGCGAGGCCTGTTTCAACACCGGGTACCGGGGACGCGTCGGGATCCATGAGTTCCTGGTCGTGACCCCGGGGGTCCGGAAGTTGATCCAGCAGCAGTCGCAAGCGGAGGGGATCGAGAAGGCGGCCCGCGACGCGGGAATGCTGACGCTGAAGCAGGACGGGATCCGCAAAGTGCTCAAGGGGCAAACCGACCTGAAGGAAGTGCTATCGATCACGCTGGAAGAGAATCTCTAAGCGGCCGGGGTCGAAGGAACTCCGTCGCGGAGGGTGACGTTTGGCGCCAATCCCCTTGGAGTTGCCCGGTCCGTCGAGGAGGGAGTCCGCGCCGAGATTTGCTTAAGACCGTGGCGCCGCGCCCCCACTCAGTCGTCGCCCCCAAGCTGATCCGCGAGCTCCAGAAGGGTGTCGGCGGTCCAATGGAACCGAATCCCCGCAGGGCGTACGGGATTGTCCGGTCCCTGTTCCAACGGCCGGGCGATGAACGCCGTTTTCATCCCAAGCTCGGCCGCCGCCGAGAGGTCCAGGGGATGAGCGGCAACCATGAGGGTTTCCTCCGGCCTGCATCCGAGCGCCGCCGCCGATCTCAGATACACGGAAGGTTTGGGCTTGTAATCGCCCGCGACCTCGGCGCCCAGGATCGCATCCCACGTCCAGTGATTGTGCCGGGACAGATCGACGACCAGCGCAATGTTGCCGTTGGAGCACGGGGCGATCCGAAAGTTGCGGCGCAGCCGCGTCAGCCCCTCGCGGACGTCGGGCCAGGCATCCAGCCGGTGCCACGCCAACGTCAGGTGGTCCAGGGTTCGCTCGTCGAGAGCCCCGATGCCGAGGTCCTTCAATACCTTCTCCAGATTCCGGCGATGGATCTCATCCAGCAGGCGGAACGGCTCGCGTCCTGATCGGATGGGTTCGAGCGCGGGTTGATACTCCGCTCTCCAGGCATCGGCAAAGCCGTCCCAGGAAGGCGAGAATCCCAGGGGGGAGAGGATGTCCCGGGCCTGCCGGCTGATGGAAGTCCGCCAGTCGACAAGGGTCCCGAAGACATCGAACAGGAGCCCCAGGATGGCCATGCCGGTCTTCGCTCCGGGATTTCCAGCGACCTATTGGCCGGGACCGCCGGAGGCCCCGGATCCACCTCGAGCGCAGGCCGAGAGGAGCGCGATCGGCAGGAACCAGTACGGTCTCATCGGCAACCCTTCCTTACCGTCGAAGCATGAGCTATTACACCCTCAGGGCTCGAATCTCACTGCAGGCCGGATTCGGTCGCCGGACCCCGGCCGCCGGGATGGAAGATCGGGATCGCCCCCCTCTTTCAAAATGCAGATTCCCCGACAGGACGATGCGATCCTTCCGAACTGATCCTTGGGGATGCCCTTCATGAGCTTGCCGCGACGTCCGGTCGATGTCCTTGCACTTCTGGTTCTGCTGTCGGCGGCAGCGGGCGCTTCCGGAGGCGGCCCCTTGTCTCCTGAGTCGCAGGCGGTCTACGACACCACGGTCAAACCCTTTCTCCAAAGGCACTGCCTGAAGTGCCACGGCGAACAGAAGACGCTTTCGGGGCTGCGCCTGGACACCCTCGGCACCGACTTCCTCAGCGGAAAGACCGGGGACGTCTGGAGGGAGGTCTACGACCGCATCGGCAATCGCGCGATGCCGCCGAAAAAGGAGCCACGACCCGATGCGGCCGAGGCGTCGACGGTGACGGAGTGGATCATTCAAGAACTGCGCACCGCTGAGAAGAGGGCCAAGGGGATGGCCGGCCGCATCCCGACCCGGCGGCTGAACCGGACGGAATACGCCAACACCCTGCGGGATCTGTTCGGTCTCGAGGAGAACTTCGTCCGGGCCCTCGAGCAGGACTTGCCGATGGATGGCAAGGTGGACGGATTCGATCGAGGGGGAGCGGGGCTCTTCATCGACGGGGCGCAGATGGCCCGGTATCTGGAGACGGCCGACGTCGTCCTGGCGCGGGGCGTCTTCGCGGACAAGCCCAAGTGGACCAGCAGCGGGAAATCGTTCCCCTCCGAGAAGATCAATTGGAACCCGACGAAGTATCTGGGTCGCTACACGGATCTGGCCACCTACCCCGTGGGACATGCGTTACGGGACAAGGAGCAGGTGACGGTCCCCCTCGGGGCGAACTGGGCGAAGGTGACCCGGGGCGGGATGGAATTCGTCGGGACCGGATATCACGGCAGCGGCAGCATCGATTTTCACGGCGGCACCTGGCATTCCTGGAAAAGTCCCTGGTCCTCGGGAGACTTTGCGGACGGGTGGTACCGCCTGCGGTGCCGGGCCGGGGCCTTCAAGGGCACCGGGAAATACGCCGTCGACGAGGTCCGGGTGTGGCTGCAGTACAGCACGGGCACCCCGCTGGCCGCGAAGGAATCGATGGTGATTGATGCGCCGATGGACCAGCCCCGCGACTTCGAACTGATGATCTTCCTGCGGGCCGGAACCCCCGACCTGCCCAAATCCCTGAACCTGGGCTGGAACGGAGGTCCGAAGAACCTCGTCGTCTCGAGCCCCGCCTATCTCAAGCTGGAGAAGGAAGCGAGCAACCTGTATTACGCCAACGAGGCCATCTTCAAGAAGAAGCCCGCGGCCCCTCCGGCGGACCTGGAGGCGGCCAAGAAGAAGTTTGAGGACATGGCACAGCGGTACCGCAAGGGCATGCAGGAGGTGGAGGTCGCCTACGTGTTCAACCCGGAGGTCGATCTCGAAGCCATCCCGCGCCTGTGGATCGAGTGGCTGGAGATCGAGGGGCCGGTCGCGACCTGGCCCCCGCCGGGGCGAACGGACCTGTTTTTCGAAGGCGAGAGCCGGGCGGTCGACGAGGCGTACATCAGGGAGATTTTCACCCGCTTTTTGCCGCGGGCCTATCGTCGGACGGTCGAGCCCGGGGAGGTCGACGCCGTCGTCGCCTGGGTGCTGAAGGCGCAGGCGGCGAACCAGCTTTCCGGAACCGAAGCGGTACGGGAAGGCGTGAAGATGGTGCTCTGCTCGCCGGGCTTCCTCCTGCTTCAGGAGCCGGCGGGGCCGTCGGCGGCGCCGCGCCGGCTGTTCGACCACGAGTTGGCCTGCCGTCTGTCCTACTTCCTCTGGAGCACGATGCCGGATGCCGAGCTGGCGCATCTGGCAGCCGACCATCGGCTCCACGAGCCCAAGATCCTGGAGGCCCAGGTCCGGCGGATGATCGCCGACCCCAAGGCCATCGGCTTCGTTCGCAACTTCACCGGGCAGTGGTTGAGGATCCGGGACTTCTCTTCCGTCGTCACCGATCGGAACCAATACAAGTCCTACGACGACGACCTTCGCGAATCGTCCCGGCGCGAGCCGTTGGAGTTCTTCAAGGAAGTCCTGCTCCAGGACTTGTCGATCCTCAACTTCGTGGACAGCGACTTCCTGGTCATCGACGGTCGGCTCGCGGCCCATTACGGGATCGAGGGCGTCAGCGGCGGAACCTTCCGCAAGGTGTCCATTCGCCCGGAGCAGCGGCGGGGGGGCGTGCTGGGAATGGCGGGGATTCTCACGTTCCTCACGGATGGACTGAGGACCCTGCCCGTCCGGCGCGGAGCGTACGTCCTGGACACGCTGTGGAACGCGCCCCCGCCGCCCCCGCCCCCCAACGTGGGGGATCTGCCTCCGGTCGGCAAGGTCAAGACCGTTCGAGAGCGGCTGGAGCTTCATCGCCAGTCGGATAGTTGTGCGAGCTGCCATTCGAAGATCGACCCGTTCGGCATCGCCCTGGAGAACTACGATGCGATCGGCGCCTGGCGCGACCGGCAGAATGGCGAACGCTTCAACAACGACAAGAACGCTCCTCTGCTCGACGTCAGCGGCGCGCTGCCGACCGGCAGGGAATTCAAGACCGTCCAGGAATTCAAGCAGGCCCTGCTGGCGGAGCGGGAACGCTTTGTTCGCGGATTTGTGGAGAAGGTGCTGTCCTACGCGCTGGGGAGGCCAGTCGGAGCGGCGGATCGGGGGACGATCGATGAGATCATCGCGTCCATGACGCCCGCGGAGGGCCTGAACCAGGAGAAATACCGGATGCAGTCCCTGATCCAGGCGATCGTCGCCAGCCAGGCGTTCCAGATGAAATGAGCCGTTTTTATCCCGGACACCTTCAGTTGAGGGGCTCGACCATGGTGGATCCGCGCAAACAGTGGCAGCTGGACCGTCGGACGTTCCTGCGGTCCGCGGGCGTCTCCCTGGCGCTGCCGTGGCTGGAGGCCATGGGGCTGCGTTCGGGGTCCCTGTGCCATGCCGGAGAGATGACCCTGGCCGAGATTCCGCGCCGGGCCTACTTTTCGGTGTGGGGATTCTTCAACAATCGGAACGTCCCCAAGGAGACCGGAAAGAACTACACCCTTCCCGCACCGTTCGACGTCCTGAAGGACCACCAGAACGATTTCACGCTGTTTTCCGGGCTGCGCGTGTCGGACGGGAGCCATTCGGGCCCCGGGTCCTACCTGACCGGAATGAACGCCCCCGGCAACAACGTCCGGCTGATCTCGGTGGACCAGCAAATCGCCGAGTTCCACAAGGGGAAGACGCGCGTCCCGTCGCTCGTCCTGGGCATCAATCGCTCGACGGGCTTCGGCGGGCCCTACTGGACGGCCACGTCCTGGACCGCCTTCGGCACCCCGATCGCCGCGGAGGATCGTCCGGAAGCCGTCTTCAACCAGCTTTTCCGCGTCGACGATCCCAAGGCGCGGGCGGCCAAGGAGAATCAGCTCACCCGAAATTCCAGCATCCTGGATGAGGTGAGGGGGCAGGCTCGCCAGCTGGAGAAGACCCTCGGCAAGGACGACCGCGCCACGCTGGACCAGTACTTCACCTCCATTCGCGACGTCGAAGAGCGGATCCAGATGGAGCACGCGTGGATCGATCGGCCCAAGCCGGTCGTGGCCCCGATCGATTTCGGCAAGACCCCGCCCCGGAATCAGGCGGAAGCCAACGACGACGGCAGCGGCATGAGGCGCTACCTCCGGCTGTACTTCGACGTGATCGCGCTGGCCTTCCAGACGGACAGTACCCGCGTGGTCGCGCACAACCCGAAGGGGGAGAGCGGCCCCACCTTCAAGGACGCGACCCAGTGCCCTTACGATTACCACACCCTCTCCCATCACGGCGAAGATCCGGAGAAGCTCAACTTTTGGACGATGGTCGATCGCATCTACCTGGGGGAATGGGCCTACTTCCTGGGCAAGCTCAAGAGCATCAAGGAGGGCCAGGGCACGCTGCTCGACCACACGATGGCGTGCTGGGGGACCGTGCAGGGCGAGGCAGGGCACTCCTTGACCGATCTTCCTCTGATGCTCTGCGGCGGCGCCGGGCTGGGGATCAAGCATCAGGGGCACGTGGCCAAGAAAGGCGCCTGGATCGGCAGCGTCTGGGAGACGATGATCGATCGCATCGGGATGCCCCTTCCCGGGTCTCCCGAAAGGCCCTTCCAGGCGGGCCGGACGAGCGGCGTCATCAGCGAGGTCCTGTGAGTCTGGGTCCGAAGGGCTGAGATCCGCGCGGGGAGGGTGCTCGCGGATCGGGGCGGCTGAGCTCCCTCGACCGAGGGGGCGATCAGCTGATGTTCGAACCGTCAACGGAGAGAGGGTGAGTGCTCCATTGCGCCCGCCTCTTCGGCTCGAGATTCAGGGTTACTTCCCCGAGCCGGGGCCGGAGGCGTGGAGCGCCGCCACTTCCTGAGCCTCAAGCGCCCGATCGTAGAAGCGCAGATCGCACAGCGCTCCACGAACTGGATAGTCGTTCTCCCCCCCGTACTTTACCTTGCCGAGCGTCCACCGATCGGGCCCGAACTCCTGGGCGGGGGTCTCCTTGGCCCAGCTCTCCGACGCTTTGAGAAGCCCATCGACGAAAATTCGGTCCTGGCCCGCCCCGCGATCCACGACGCCCACGACGTGATACCAGGTGCCGGGCCCGGAGGTCTCCGCCCAGCTTCCGGCCGCCGTCCACTTTCCCCCCGCCAGCCAATGGATCAGGAGGAAATGTCCGCCCGCGATGTACACCAATCCTTCGCGGAAAGGACCCTTCATGACGAGCGCCGCCGCCCCGCCCCAGCTTTTTTCGTTGGGATCTTGCGGGAGGGTGTCGGGCTTGAACCAGATTGAGATCGTGTAGCTTCCTCCCTGAAGCCGATCCAGTTCGGGAGTGTTCGGGAGTTCGACGTGCGCCCCCGAGCCGTCAAGACGGACCGCGGACCCGGAGCGTCCCGCCGTCCAACCGGAGCTCCCCTTGAGGGAAGCCTTCAGTTTTCCCGACGTGTCCGCCGTGGTGACGCCGCTCCCCTCGGCGAGCGGCCAGCAGGCGACCATCCCTCCCGAGCCGGGTGGAACCACGACCGCGGGAGGCGCGGCCGCCTCGACCGCGCGCCGGACCTCGAGCTCGAGATCCGGATATCCCCAGCGTGCGATTCGGTCAACGAGCGCCTGAGCCTCGGCGGGAGCCCGTCGTTCCTGTGCCGCGATGGCCCTTTCGCGGAGCGGGGCCGCCGTCTGCATCGCGCCGTCGTAAAGTTCGCGAACTTTCCGATCGATCGGTCCCGTCCACTCCGGTAGGTCATGCCGTACCCGCGCCGCCTGATAAAGGTCGCTGGCCGCCTTGAATTCCTCCGCCGCAATCTTGGGACGCACCTGGATCTCGAGCTGAGCAAGCTCTCCCGCGAGGACCTCCCTCCGGCGCGCCGCGCAATCCGCAAGCTCCCTCTTCGCCTCTTCGAGCATGGACGTCTTGTCGGACGCCCGAGCGGCGCCCTCCCATGCCTTGATCTGCCCATCGAGGTCCTCCGGTCGGGCTTTGGCGTAATCGCGCGCTTTCTTGAACTCGCCCCGCGCCCCGGCCTCGCGCTGGGTCTCCTGGGCGGGCTCCCGAGAGGGAATTGGGGCGGAGGCGGGCAATTTTGCCGGGCGCTCCTTTGAGACAGGCGGAGACGTGTCGGGCGGCGTCGTTTTCCCCCCGGAGAAAACGAGGAGGAGAAGAACAATTACCGCGGCAGCGGCCCCCAGGCCGATGGCGAACATCGGCGCGCGGGCGTGTGGGGCAGTCCTCCCCTGGCCGACCGGGATGCGGGCGGTCGACTGTCGGCGAGCCGTCGGCGAGCTCGATTCGACGACGTTCTTCATTTTGCTTGTGGACCCGCCTTGGCGGTGTTGGGTGGCCTTGAACATCTGGGCGAGCAGCGCTTCGCGCTCCTTGGAAGACAGCGTTTGGAGGAGATCGGCCGCGCAGGAAGAGCAGCTGACGCGGTTCCCCACTTGGTAGGCCTGTCCCTTCGCGAACTCGGCCCCGACGATTCGCCGCTGGCACTGGTAGCAGTACAGAATCTCTTGCCCCATACAATATGTAATTATAACGCCAGGGGGGAGGATCGGAGGCGGCTATCGATTTCATCGCCAAGCCGTCACCCTGACTCCGCCCTGGAATTCGAGGGTCCGCTTTCCCCTCGATGGGGCTCGGGGAACAACAGCGCGCCGCTGCCCTAGGAGCTATCTCTTCAGCGACTCCAGGTACGCCAGGAGCGATGGCTCCTTCGTCCAAGTCCCTTTCTCAGGGGTCATCGGGGTCTTCCTGGAAAGGACCACACCACCGGTGTTCGCACTTCGATCGGGTTCGGCGAACGGAGTCGCCGTCGTGAAGCCTTGCGATCCCCATCACTGCCTCGGTCCGGCCACGTCGTAGCACAGCAGCACATCCTGATCTCGGACGTAGAGACGGCGGTTCGCGATGACCAAGTGGGGCCAAGCCTCACGGCGGCTGCGATCCGGTTGTTTGAATTGGCCTTTCAAGTGACAGCCCTCCGGCGTTGCTTCTACCAGGCTAATCATGCCTCCCTCGTCGCGGCAATACAGGCAGCCGTCGGCGTACAGGACCGAACATTTGCCGGGCCCGCGATCACTCCACCGCACTTCGCCCGTCATGTAGTCCAGACACGTCAGACTATTCAGCGAGGAGCCGTACACGACGCCGTTTACCAGGACCACACCCCCGTGGTAGTTCTTGAGGTCCTTGGTAAAGTAAATCTCTTTGGCCTCGAAGCCGTCGGCGGCGGGGTGAATGGAGATCGTCCCTCCTCCGTGCTCGTTGGTCATGAAGACCGTTTCGCCGGAAGTCACTACGGTCATGCAGTTGATGGCGGGATGGTCCTTTCGCCAGAGGAATTTGCCGTCGGTTGCGCGCACGGCGATCACCCCTTTCCCCGTAACGGTGACGTATTGCGCGACGCCTGCCGCCGTGAACTTGATGACCGAGGAATGAGCGGCCTGATCTCCCACCGGAGCCGCCCAAACGAGGGCCCCGGTCATTTTGTCGAGCGCGACCATGGTGGCTTCTTTCATGCCTGGGGTGCAGATCACCCAGGGGCCATCGACCAGGGGCGATTCGGAATATCCCTGATCGTGGATCTTGCCGCCGAAATCCTTGACGGAGTCGTGGCTCCAGAGGACATGGCCATCCTGGGTATCCATGCAGACCAGATCGCCGTTGATGCCCAGCGTATAAAGTCGGGTTCCGTCGACGCTGGGCGTCGCCCTCGGGCCGGGGTACCCGCCTCCGGTATGGCGAATGTCCCCGATCGCCGAGGACCAGACCAGTTTGCCGTCATGGGCCAAGTCCAAAGCGAGGACATTTTCTTTCCCGTCGCTGTTGCCCATGGTATAGAGCCGGTCGCCGACAATCGCCGGTCCACTCAGGCCTTCGCCCAGCCCTTTGGCCTTCCAGAGCAGCTTGGGCCCTTCGGCCGGCCAGGATTTCAGCAGGCCGGCTTCCTTGCAAAGGCTATCGCGGTGGGGGCCTCGCCACCCCGGCCAATCGTCGCCGGTGGCCGGGGCGATGGCCAGTGTCAAGACCGTGGCCGACACGAGAGCCCGAGGGAGGGTCGCTTTCATCCTGTTCATGGGGTTCCTTTCCCTTGGATCAGGGGGACTACTTCGTGGGGTCGTAGGACTTGCCTGGCGTGTAAGGGGGAAGCGACGGCTTGCCCAGGGCCTTCAGGATCGAATTGACGGCCGAGACGGACGGGATCACATAGGAGGTGTAAGCCCAGCGGTCTTCCTGGGTTTCCTTCTCCACCTTCTTCGCGAGGTCGAGCTTGTCGATCATGAGGCCGTAGAAATCGTTGAGAGAAATGCCTTCCTTGGCCGCAATTCCCGCGATCATCTTATTGAGCTCGACGACTTGGGCGTTCTTCGCCAGGTCTAGCTTTCCCTCCGGGTCGATGGCCGGGAGATTGTTGTCCCAGATCAGCTTCGCCTTGGGCGCATGTTTCCGCAGCATGGCGATGAACGCCCTGGACTGCTGCTCATAGACCTCTGGAGTGAGGGATCCCTTCAGCCACGCAGACAATCCCTTCTCGTTGAAGACGATGACATCAAACTCGACGCCCGCCATCATCTGGGCGGCATCCGCTTCACGAGTGGGTAGGCCGTGGATCATCCACCAGTAGAAATTGATGTTCCTGGCCTTCATCCACGGGTTCACGTTGCCGAGGATCCTGTCTTCGACCATGCCCCCGATGAGCAACACCTTCGGATTGGTCGCACCGGCATCGACGTACTGCTTGGCGCCCGGGGGCTTGGGCTTTGCGGGGGCCGGGTCGGCCGCGGCCTGGGCCACGCGCGCAGGCCTCCCGTGCCGCTCCAGGTTCCGCGGGAATTCCGCGGGGCCTTGGGGCTCCGAGAACATGGCCGCGATCGCCAGAATCATCAGCTTCGTGAGGGTCATGGATCATCCTCCTAGATCATTCAAAACAGTTCTTTGATCGCTTCGCCGTCGTCGATCGCCGGTACCGGCCGGCCGGCGTGATTCGGGAACTGAACATAGGGGTCGACGCCGAGCACCTGATAGAGCGTCGCGTGAAAGTCCTGCGGCGTGAGCGGACGATCGACCGGCGCTTCGCCCTTCGGGTCCGTGGAGCCGACAACCACGCCGCCTTTCACGCCGCCGCCGCCCATCACGACCGACATGGAGTTGCCCCAATGATCGCGGCCTGGCGTGCCCTGGCCACTGCCATCGTTCATGCGCGGAGTCCGGCTGAATTCCCCGAAGATCACCACGCAGACCTTCTCCAAGAGGCCCTTGGACGCGAGATCTTCAAAAAGGGTCGCCACCGCGGAGTCTAGTTTCGGGAGGTATTCCTCCATCCCTCCTTTCAGGTTCCAGTGGTGATCCCAGCCTGCCATGAGCACGGTCGTGAAGGTCACGCCCGCCTCGGCGAGCCGGCGAGCGAGGAGCGTGCTTTGACCCCAGGTATTGCGACCGTACCGGTCGCGCAGCGCTTCGCTCTCGCTCGAGAGGTCAAAGGCCCGGCGCACCTCGGCGCCGGTGACCAGCTCGTACGCCTTCTGTTCGAACGTGTCCATCGCATCGAACTGTCCCTTGGCATCCCCGGTGCGACGCAGGGTGTCCAGGTTGCGAAGGAGGCTTCGCCGGTCGTCGATTCGATCGATCGAGAGTCCCGGGGCGAGATCCAGGTTGCGGACTGCGAACTCCTTCTTATTGGGATCGCCTTCGGTCTCGAACGGATCGTAAGCCTGACCCAGATAGTGGGCGCCGAAGTAGCCCGGCCGCTGCCCGATACTGCTGGCCTGGGGAACGGAGACGTAGGGGGGCAGGCTGGGCCGCCGGGGACCGGTGACCCGGGTTGCGATCGAGCCGATCGAAGGATAGCGGCTGGGCCGGTCGCCGGCGTTCGGCCCCGGGCGACCCGTGAGCATCCGGTGGGCGGCACTGAAGTGCTCGCCATCGTTATGGGAGATCGAGCGGATGATCGAGAACTTGTCCGCGACCCGCGCCTGTCGGGGGAGGAGTTCCGTGATCTCCATGCCGGGCACATTCGTCCGGGCTGGCCGCCACATCCCGCGGTACTCGGCGGGCGCATGGGGTTTCATGTCGTACAGGTCCAAGTGGCTGGGACCCCCATCGAGCCAGATCAGAATGACCCGGGTATCCTTTCCCGCTCGGCCGGAGAGAGCGGACGCCTCTTTCAGCCGCGTCAGTTCCGGCAGGCCCAGGGACGCGACTCCGGCGACGCCGAGCTGGACGAAGCTGCGGCGGGAGATTCCCCGGCAAGGGGAGGGGCATGCGCCTGCGTCCACTCGAAGCATTGCGACTCTCTTTCCGGCGGTCGGGTCTACCGGCCGCTCATTTCCGGGCCATCCGTCCCCAATTAAGGGATAGGATTCGATGTAGTACAGTCGGGGTAGCGCTTGCTTCCCTCTCCTGTAGCCCGTCGCCGTTGGAGTGTCCCAAAGAAAATGATTACAGATACGAGTCTCGGAGGTCCGATCAAGGGATTTCCGGAGACCCAGGCGGGGCTGGTGTCGGGTCTCCGGAGCGCGGATCGGGAGGAACGCACCACCGCGTTTACGGCGTTTTGTGCAGGGTACTGGAAACCCATCTACAGTTATGTCCGCCTCGCCTGGGCCAAGGGGAATGAAGAGGCGAAGGATCTGACCCAGGCCTTTCTCTTGTGGCTCCTGGAAGGGGAGGCGCTGGATCGCTTCGAGTCCGAGCGCGGCAGTTTCCGGCGCTATCTCAAAGTCCTATTGCGGAGCTTCGTGGGTCATCAGGCGGCCGCCCTGGGCCGGCTCAAGCGCGGGGGCGGGACATTGACCCTCTCGCTGGATGCAGAAGCGCTGAGGATCGACGAATTCCTGTCGGAATCGCGCATCTCGGATCCGGAAGCCGCCTTCGAGCGGGCCTGGCGAGTGGAACTGGTCGATCAGGCCATCGATCGGGTCAAGTCCCGCTATGTAGAGCATGGCCAGGCGAGCGCCTTCGGGGTTTTTGAAGACTATGCCCTGGCGACCGCGGCGGAAAAGCCCACCTACGAGCAACTCGCGGAGCGCTACGGGTGGAGTGTGGACGCGGTGAGAAAGGGACTTTCCCAGGTGCGTCAGGACATTCGGCGCGAGATCCAGGTCGAACTGGTCAAGCTCACGGGAAGCGATCGGGAAGCCCAGGATGAGTGGAACGCCCTATTCGGAGCGTGAGGCGAGGGCGTCACGTCTTCTCAGGGACTTGGAGGAGGAGCGGGCGCGGGATTCTTCTCCCCCGGATCCCCCGTCGGTCCCGGCTCCAACCTCTGCCCCGCAGGCAGCGAAAGAGAGCACCCGGACGGCTGCGGAAGATCAGCTTCTGGGCGAGATCGCCCTGGAATGGAAGCTCCTGACCAGGGAGCAGCTCGAGGAATCCCGCCGCCTTCAGAACGGGGCGCGGGAGCAGCAGCGGATCCTCACGCTGGGAGAGACCTTTCTTCAGCACGGCTTTCTCAAGCCCGACGACCTCCTTCGCCTGCTCAAGGAGCAGAGCCGACGATCCGAAGGGCAGCCCGAGATTCGTCGCTATGAGGTTCGAACGCGGCTGGGAGAAGGCGCCACCGCGATCGTTTACAGCGCCTGGGACCGGACACTCTGTCGCCGGGTGGCGCTCAAGGTCTTGAGAGAAGGGTCCGGATGGAGCGATCTGCAGCGACAACGTTTCCAGCGCGAGGCCCAGGCGGCGGCAAGTCTGTCGCACCCGAACGTGGTCATCGTGCACGACGTAGGCGAAGCCCGGGGCCGTCCGTACCTCGTCATGGAGCTGGTGGAGGGCAAGCCCCTTTCCCAGATCTTCCAGGAGCAGAAGCTTCCGGACAGAGAGCTCCTCCAGCTTCTTGAGAAGGTCTGCCGCGGGGTGGCCGCGGCGCACGCGAAGGGAATCGTGCACCGGGACCTCAAGCCCGCGAACATCCTGGTGACCTCCTCCGGTGAACCCAAGGTGGGAGATTTCGGTCTTGCCCACCTGCTCGAATCTCCGGTTCAGCTGACCCGGACCGGCACGTCGCTGGGAACTCCTCTCTACATGTCCCCGGAACAGGTGAAGGGACAATCAAAGGACATCAGTCCCCGCACCGATGTCTATGGCTTGGGGGCCGTGATCTACGAGGCCGTCACCGGCCGCCCTCCCCATACGGGCGAGACCCTCCAGGAAATCTACACGAGGATTCTCCAAGAGGATCCGCCCCTCCCCGGCACCCTCCGCCCGAACGTATCCCGCGATGTCCAGACCATCGTGATGAAGGCCCTCGAGAAGAATCCTCTGGATCGATACTCCACGGCCGAAGCCCTGGCAGACGACCTGAAGCGCCATCTCGAGGGGGACGTCATCCAAGCGCGCCCGATCTCACGGGCCGGCCGGATCGGGCGCAAAGCCTTCAAGTACCGGGCGGTCCTGCTCCCGTCGGTTTCCGCCCTGCTCCTGGGCATCCTGCTCGTGGGATCCTGGTTCGTCCGGCGGGAGACAAAGAGCTATCCCATCGCTTCCCTGGAGAGCGTGCAAGGGGAGGTCGTCGTCACGAACGAGTCGGGGACGAGCCCCGCCCATGCCTCGCAACTTCTCTCCTCGGGTCATGGCCTGAAGACTGGAAAGGGGTCCAGCTGGGCCGTGCTGACCTTCGTCGACGGCAGCAGAGTCGAGATCGGTCCCGAAACGACGATCCAGAAGCTGGTGCAAAGGCATCCTTCAGACCAGGGTCCCGACAGCTTCGGGAACTATCTGTACTTGACCCGAGGATCTCTTCTTGCGGAGGTGGTTCGACAGCCCGAACATCGACCGATGATCCTCGCGTGCGCCCATGGAGAAGCCCAGGTACAGGAGGCCAAGATCCGGATGGCATCCGCGGTTAGCGTCCCGGCGACGACGCGACTGGAGGTGTTGGACGGAAGCGTACAGTTCGTCGAGCTCGATGGAACC
>Ga0070731_10002222_pt1 | contig 18794 bp, 13 predicted proteins | sample Coa_R1_2_FD_66448 | JGI IMG/M metagenome (GOLD analysis project Ga0070731, IMG submission 66448) | Surface soil microbial communities from Centralia Pennsylvania, which are recovering from an underground coalmine fire - Coalmine... | ecosystem: Environmental > Terrestrial > Soil > Unclassified ... | reverse complement strand
GAGCCGGCGCCGGTCCGGCCGGGCCGCAGGGGCCTCAGTCCGTACTCTGGGGACGCGCGGAGATCACGATCCATGGCGAGGACGTTTCGAACCTCACGATCCAAATGCAGCCGACCGTCGCGGTGTCAGGGGCCATCGTCTTCGAAGGCGGCTCGCCGCCTCCGTCCAATCTGGGCGGCATTCGCCTCAGACTGGCGCCCGAGCCCGAGACACCGGTGCCGTTCGGATCGTTTGTCGGCAGCGTGCTGGCAGATCGGTCGTTCAAGATTGCTTCGCTCGAACCGGCGCACTATCGACTGACGATTACGGTGCCGCCGCTTCTCAGCGGTTCAGCCGAATGGGTGGTGAAATCGGCAACTCTGGGCGGTAAGGACATTCTCGACGGCGCCATCGACGTCCGTTCGGGCGAGGATCTGACGGGCGCGGTCGTGACGCTGTCCGATCGTCACACGGATCTGAGCGGCACGCTCATCGATGCGGGCGGAAAGCCGACGCCGCAGTTCTATCTGCTGGCGTTCTCGACCAATCAGGCGCGCTGGACTCAGGACTCTCGCTGGATCAAACTCGTCCGCGCCGACGGCAAGGGCGGCTATCGCATCACCGGGCTGCCGGCCGGCGAGTACTACGTCGCCGCCATGACAGAGCTCGATCCATCGCAGGAATACGATCCCGCGTTTCTCGAGCAACTCGTGCCCGCGTCGCTCAAGATTGCGCTCGCCGACGGCGAGCCAAGAACTCAAACGCTGCGCGTCGGCGGCTAGTAGAAGCGCGCACATCGATGAACGATCGCCGTCCATCGATGTGCGCAGTACTGTCAGCCTCTATTTGCCCCTGCCCTTCGCGGGCGGCGCCGCCGGCGCGGGTGGCGGCGGCATCGGCATCGACGAGTTGTCGATGTCGTGCGCGACCTTCCACGATCCGTCGGCTTGCTTCTCGAGCAGCACGACGTAGTGTCCCTCGTCGCTCATCGTCGCGCCGCCGGCCTTCATCGTCATCGTGATCTTGTAGCGGCCGTAGTCGTGGCCCATCGTGCCGAACGTCATCGTCTCGTCCGGCATCAAGTCGAGCTTCGCCGTCATTTGATCGAACTGAGCCTTCTGCGCGGCGAGAATCGCGTCGTGTCCTGTGACAGTCGCCTCGTGGTTGCCGGACGACGTGCCGTTGGCCGTGTACGTGGCCGCGACGCCGGCGGCGTCGCCGCTGTTGAAGGCCGTCAAGAACGTCGTGCGCAGCGTGTTGACGGCCGCGATGTCGGCTGGTGCGTTCACCTCGGGCGCCGCCGGTCCGCAGGCAGCAAGCATCGCGGAGCCGGCGAGGGCAACCAATCCAAGCAGATGTTTCGTCATCGATACTCCTCCTGAGAATACGGGCGTCGCGGATGCTAACACAGGAGAGAATTGACCACCTGTGGCTGTTTGGAATCCGGCATCCTACGCGGCGGCGCCCAAGGACGTGAAAGTCACCAAGGCCGACATCGTCCGTATCGGACGATATCTGCTGCCGGCCTGGCGTCCGTCCGCGCTGATCATCCTGTGCATCGTCCTGACGTCGCTGCTCGGGCTCATTCCGCCGATCGTGATGCGTCAGATCATCGACGTGGCGATTCCGCATCGCGACGGCACGCAATTGAATTGGCTCGTCGCCGCGATGATCGCGGCGCCCGTCCTGTCGGGTCTGCTCGGCGTGTGGCAGAACTACCTGATCACCGTGATGGGCCAGGGCGTGATGTTCGACCTGCGGACGGAGATGTATCAGAAGCTCCTTCAGCAGTCGCTGCGGTTTTTCACGGACACGAAAGCGGGCCAGATCCTGTCGCGCGTCCAAAACGACGTCGGCGGCGTGCAGGGCGTGGTCAGCGGCACGCTCGTCGCGCTCGTCACCAACGTGTTCCTCGTGGTGACGACGATCGCGGTGATCGCGAAGATGGACTGGCGGCTCACGCTCGTCGCAGTCGGCATTCTGCCGTTTTTCATCCTGCCGACGCGCCGCGTCGGGCGCCTGCAGCAGAAACTGTCGAGCCAGACCCAGGAACGGCTCGCGGAACTGACGTCGTACATCCAGGAGACGCTGTCGGTGAGCGGATACCTGCTGACCCGGCTGTTCGGCGCGCAGCAGTACGAGGCGAAGCGATTCGCCGACAAAGCCGGATCGGTGCGCGATCTGCAAATTCAGCAGAGCATGCTCGGACGCTGGTTCTTCATGTTCCTGATGCTCTTTGTCACTGTCGGCCCGGCATTGATCTATCTCGTCGGAGGTCACGAGGTGATTGCCGGCCGCATCACGATCGGGACGATCGTCGCGTTCGTCTTCTTTCTCGGCCGGTTGTACGGACCTGCCAGCACTCTGGTCAACGTGCACGTCGAGATCATGAAGGCCGTCGCGCTCTTCCGCCGCATCTTCGAGTATCTCGATCTGAAACCGGAGATCGCCGAGCCGGCCAAGCCCGTGCGCCTGTCCGCGCCGCGCGGCGAGCTTCAGTTCGAAAGCGTCTCGATGGGATATCAGAAAGACATCTGGACCGTCGAAGACGTGTCGTTCCACGCGCGTCCCGGCCAGATGGTCGCACTCGTCGGCCCGAGCGGATCCGGCAAGACGACGATCACGTACCTGGCGAGTCGACTCTACGACCCCGGCCAGGGGCGCATCACGTTTGACGGCGTCGATCTGCGAGAGCTGTCACTCGCGGATCTTTCGAAGTGGGCTGCGAAGGTGACGCAGGAAGCGACCCTGTTCAATGCGACCGTGGACGAAAATCTGCGCTACGGCAAGCCGGACGCGACGCGCGACGACATCGAACGAGCGTGCCGGCTGGCGCAGATTCACGATGTGATCGCGGCGCTGCCGAAGGGGTACGACACGGTCGTCGGCGAGCGCGGATACAAGATGTCGGGCGGCGAGAAGCAGCGGCTGGCGCTGGCGCGGGTGATCCTGCGCGATCCCGTCCTGCTGATTCTCGACGAAGCGACGTCGTCGCTCGACTCGCGTTCCGAGGCGCTGATTCAGCAGGCCCTCGAAACGCTGCTCGCCGGCCGGACGAGCCTGGTCATCGCGCATCGGCTGAGCACGATTCTGCGCGCCGACCAGATTCTGGTCCTCGACAAAGGACACATCGTCGAACGCGGGACGCATGAGGAGTTGCTCGCGCGCGGCGGGTTGTACGCCAAACTGTACGACGAGCAATTCAGAGTCGCGAAACCCGCGACAGTGGGGTAGTCGCTCTTTGAGACCGCGTCCCTGGCGGGAACTCACGTTTGATCTTCATGCACTCGAGGTGACCGATCCGATGTCCATTGACAATCAACCTGCCCGAGCCATTGCGCAGCGGCTGCTCTCGCTCGCCGCCGTGGTGGCGGTCACGGCCGTCCTGACAGCGCAGACGCTCCCTTCACATCACCCCGAGGCCGAAGCTCAGGCGCTCGATCTCGCCAGGACGAGCATCGGCCTGCGCTCCGTCACCGGCCCGGGCAATCAAACGCGGCAAGTGGCTGATGTGTACAAGGCCGCGCTCGTCGCAGGCGGATTCGCCTCCGCGGACATCACGATCACACCGGTCGACGACACCGCGTATCTCATCGCGCGCTGGCCAGGCAGCGATCCTTCGCTCAAACCCCTCGTCCTTTCAGGCCACATGGATGTCGTCGAGGCCAAGCGCGCCGATTGGCAGCGCGATCCGTTCACGGCGGTCGTCGAAAACGGCTATCTCTTCGGCAGGGGCGCCAGCGACATGAAGACCGACGGCGCCATCGCGATCGCGTCGCTGATCGAGCTCAAACGCCAGCACTACATTCCTCGTCGCACCATCGTCATCGAGTTCTCCGGCGATGAGGAAACGACGATGAAGACCAGCGCGATGATTGCCGAGAAGCTTGCCAACGCGGATCTGGTGCTCAACATCGATGGCGGCGGCGGTGAGCTGGACGAGAAGACGGGCAAGCCGCTGTTCTTCACCTGGCAGGGCGCGGAGAAGACCTATGCCGACTTCGAGCTGACGGTCACCAACCCCGGAGGTCACTCGTCCGAGCCGCGCAAGGACAATGCCATCGACTCGCTGGCAGCGGCGCTTCTCAAGATCGCGCACTATCAGTTCAAACCCGAGCTGAACGATCTGACACGCGCGTATTTCAACGCCGCGGCCAAATACGAAGATCCAGTGCTCGGTGCCGCGATGAAAGCGTTCGCGGCCAATCCCGCGGATCCGGCAGCGATCGCGACACTCGCGGCCAAGCCCGACAAGATCGGTACGATCGGCACGACGTGCGTCGTGACGATGATCAACGGCGGACACGCACAGAACGCGCTGCCGCAGCGCGCCAGCGCCAACGTCAACTGCCGGATTTTTCCCGGTCATCCGCCCTCCGCGATCATCGCCGAGCTTCAACGAGTCGTCGCCGATCCGGCAGTCGCATTTAAGGACGTGACTGAGGGCTCGGTGCCGACCGACGCCTCGCCGATGCGGCCGGATTTTATCGCGGCGGTTACCGACGCGATGGCCGCCACGTATCCGGGCGTGCCGGTGTTTCCGAGCATGGCGTCCGGCGCCAGCGACAGCATGTGGTTCCGCTCGCACCACGTGGCGAGCTACGGCGCGAGTCCGACGTTCATGAAGCCGTCCGACGACTTCAGTCACGGTCTGAACGAGCGTTACCCGCTCGCGAACATCGCGCCGGGCATCAGCTACTACCTCCAGGTGTTGAAAACCCTCTCGAAGTGAGGCGTGGCGCCGGGGACGCCGACACAGGCCATAATCCCGCCATGACACGCTTGATCGCCCCGTGTGTTCTGCTCGCGCTGGCTGCCACCACCGCGGCGACGCAGCCCGCCTCGTTCGATCTCGTCCTGCGCCACGGACGCATCGTCGACGGCACGGGATCGCCGTGGTACCGGGGAGACGTCGCCCTGCGCGGCGACACGATCGCGCGCATCGCGCCGGTGATCGATGCAGCGGCCGCGCGCGTGATCGACGTCGCCGGGCAGGTCATCTCGCCAGGCTTCATCGACATCCACACGCACGCGCGCCGCGGCATCATGCAAGTGCCGACGGCGCCGAATTACATCCGGCAGGGCGTGACGACCGTGATGGAAGGTCCCGATGGATCGTCCCCCGTACCGCTCGCGCCGTTTCTCGCGCAGCTCGACGCGCTGAAGAAATCCATCAACATCGGCAGCTTTATCGGTCAGGGATCGGTGCGCGCCGCCGTCATCGGCAATGTCGATCGGAAGGCGACGCCGGAAGAGATCGCGAAGATGCAGACGCTCGTCGATCAGGGCATGCAAGACGGCGCGTTCGGTCTCAGCACCGGCCTCTTCTATGTGCCGGGCACGTTCACGCCGACTGCGGAGGTGATCGAACTCGCGAAAGTCGCCGGACGCTACGGCGGCATGCACGAGTCGCATCAGCGAGACGACGCGTCGAAAGTGATCGACAGCGTGAAAGAAACGATCGCGATCGGCGAGGGTGGGAATCTGGCGACGCACATCAGCCACGCCAAAGTCATCGGCGCTGCGAATTGGGGCCAGAGCGTCGAGATGCTGCGACTCGTGGAAGCGGCGCGAGCGCGCGGTGTCGACGTGACGCTCGATCAGTATCCCTATACGGCGTCGAGTACCAGCGTATCGGCGGCGCTGTTGCCGGCGTGGGCGCTGGAAGGCACTCGTCAGGCGCAGCTCGATCGGCTGCACGATCCCGCGACGCTCGCGAAGATCAAGGCCGAGAGCGCCGCCATGATTCGCGACGAGCGCGGCGGCGGCGATCCAAAGAACGTCCAGTTCGCCAGCTGCGCGTTCGACGCATCGCTCGCGGGAAAAACGCTCGCGGATCTTACGCGCCAGCGCGGCATGGATCCAACGATCGAGAACGCCGCCGAGGCGACGATGTGGCTCGCCGAGCAAGGTGGATGTCAGGGCATCTTTCACGCGATGGGCGACGACGATCTCGAGCGGATCTTGAAATATCCGGGCACGATGATCGGCTCGGACGGCGAGATTCCAGTGTTCGGCGTCGCCAATCCGCATCCACGCAGCTACGGCACGTTTGCGCGCGTGCTCGCGGTGTACGTGCACGACAAACATCTGCTGACGCTCGAAGACGCTATTCGGAAGATGACCGCGTTTCCGGCGGCGCGACTGAAGTTGACCGATCGCGGAGTGCTGAAGCCTGGACTGAGGGCCGATATCGCCGTCTTCGATCCCGATCGCGTGCGCGACAAGGCGACGTACACACAGCCGCATCAATACGCGGAAGGATTCTCGGTCGTCATCGTCAACGGCCAGGTCGTTTTCGAGAACGGCGCGATGACGGCGGCGCGCCCCGGCCGCGTGTTGTATGGACCGGGGAAGTGAGCGCGCGGCAGTCCGAGCCAGGCCGTGCGGGATCGCGATACACGTTCGTCACGGAATGGACTATTGACGCCCCCATCGCCGCCGTGTGGCAAGAGATCCACGACGTGCAGCAGTGGCCGTCCTGGTGGCGCGGCGTCGTCGACGTCGAGCTCGCTGAAGCCGGCGACGATGACGGCGTGGGATCCTATCGCCGGATGACGTGGAAGAGTCTGTTGCCCTACAAGCTTCGCTTCAACATGCGAACGACTCGCATCGAAGGGCCGAAGCAAATCGCCGAGCCGTCGAGCGCGCGTCCGTGGATCATCGACGGCGTCGCCGACGGCGAGCTCTGCGGCACCGGCAAATGGACGCTGACGCCGACGTCAGCGGGCACGCATCTTCGATATGACTGGACGGTCGACGCGACGAAGCCGTGGATGCGCGCGCTCGGACCGATCGCGCGTCCAGCCTTCGAATGGAATCACGACATCATCATGCGCTGGGGCCTCGAAGGCTTGCGGCGGCGTCTACGCCTCACGGCCTGAAGGCCGCCACGAGCAGCGCCGACAATTGGCGGCGTCGCGATCGACGCGTGTCGCAAGGATCGCCCCAATACAGCTTTTACTTCTTGATCCCTTTCTCGCGTATCGCCTTGAACTCATTGCCTGGTTTCCATTCCGGAAACTTATCCGCGTTCGCGACGCGGTATCCAACGGCCATCAGCAGTTTCGCCTCCTCGGCGTAGCCGCTCAGATCCCAATCCGGCCTCACTTCGTCTGACGGCGAGTGGTAGTCGTTTGCGGTGTATTCGTCTTTCTTCTGCTTGCCGAATCCAGCCGGCTTGCCGATGTAGTCGATTCCGGCGTCCGTGTCGAGCGCGGGCACGCCGACTTTCGCGAAGTTGAAGTGGTCGGAGCGATAGTAGAAGCCCTTCTCCGGCTCGGCGTCGGGCGTGAGCGTGCGTCCTTGCTCGGCGGCGGCGTCGCGCAAGTAGTCGTCGAGATCCGAGGCGCCCAGTCCGATCACGATCACATCCTTCGTGCGGCCCCACATCGGCAGGTCGGCGTCGGTGTTGATGTCGGCGAGGGTCTTGTCGAGCGGGTAGAGTGGATTTTGCGCGTAGTACTGCGATCCGAGCAGTCCCTGTTCTTCAGCCGTCACGGCGATGAAGAGCAGCGTTCGTTTCGGCGCGGGCGAGATGTGTTTGAGCTGCCGCGCAATTTCGAGCATGGCCGCGGTGCCTGACGCATTGTCGACCGCGCCGTTGTAGATCTTGTCGTGCTTCGGATCATCCGCCTTGGCCGGCCCGATGCCGAGATGATCCCAGTGCGCGCTGTAGATGACATACTCGTTTTTCAAAGTTGGATCGCTGCCGGTGATCTTGCCGATCACGTTCTGCGAGTCGATCGTGCGCATCTGTTGTTTGAGCGTGAACGATGCCGTCATGCCGAGCGGCACCGGCTTGAAGTCGCGCGTCGCGGCCTGCGCTTTCAGCGTGTCGTAGTCGAGCCCAGCCGCTTTGAGCAGCCGCGTCGCCGCATCGAGCGACATCCAGCTCTCGACCTTGGCGCGGTTCATGTTCTTGTTGGCGGGGATCAGATCGAAGCGCTCGCCGCCGAATCCCTGCACGACGGTCCACGGATACCCGGCGTAGGCCGTCTCGTGAATGATGATGCACGCTGCGGCGCCGAGCTCGGCCGCCTTCTCGTACTTGTAGGTCCATCGGCCGTACAGCGTCATACGCTTGCCGCCGAACATCGCGGGATCGAGCTGCGACGGGTCGGACGCCATCGGCACTTGCGGGTCGTTGACAAGCACGAGCAGCGTCTTGCCCTTGACATCCATGCCTTTGAAGTCGTCCCACTGATACTCGGGCGCCTGAACGCCGTAGCCCGCGAACACGATGTCGGAGTTGTCGAGCGCGACCGTGTCAGTGACCTGTTTGCTGAACGGCACGAACTCGTCGTTTACTTTGAACGTCAGCGTCTGCGCGCCTTTCTTCACGGTGAGCGGACCCGAGAACTCCGGTGTCAAACCGACCAGCGGCACTTTCTGCGTCCACGTTCCGTTCGGATTGCCGGGCTCGAGCCCCGATGCCGTCATCTGTCTGGTGATGTAGTCGACGGTGAGCTGCTCGCCGCTGGTGCCGGGCAGCCGACCCTCGAACTCGTCTGAAGACAATTTCCTGATGTCGGCCAGCGCCATTTCGGTGCTGATGTCGGGCATCTGCGCCACGGTCAGCGGGGCCTTCGGGGCGGTCACGCACGCTGCAGAGAACAAAATGGCGGCAAGAATCGAGCGGCGCAGGATCATGGCCGGTAATCTACCGTACGGCGTCGCGCTTCGGTGTACCATCCGTCGCCGTGGCATCGCGCGACAAGACCCACGCGCCGGTCGGAGCGGCTGCAACGGCCGGCCGGCCGTTCGTCGTTGCTCTCGGCGTCTTCGTCTGTTGGAAACTCCTGCTCGTCGTCGCCGGTTACTTCGCCCCCTACAAATTCCATCTCGGTTTGAACGATCCCTGGTCGCGCGTCGCGACCAGCGAGCTCTTGAAGCACACGTACAAGTTCGACGCGAAGTGGTACGGCGACATCGCGGCTGGCGGATATGCGTTCGACAAATCCGCGCCGGCGTTCTATCCGCTCTTTCCGCTGCTCGTCGCGACTTTCACCAGGATCACTCACGACGCCGTGATGGCGGCGTTCGTCATCAACGGCATCGCAGCATTGGCGGCGTTCTATCTGCTCTACCGGCTGGCGCTCGACTACCTCAAGCAGCCCGACGCCGCCGCGTACGCGCTGTTGCTGTTCGCGTTTTTTCCCACAGCCTACTTTCTTCACGTGATGTACAGCGAAGCCGTGTTCTGCGCCCTGACGCTGGGCGCGTTTGTCGCCGCGTCGAGGCGCCAATGGCTGCTGGCCAACGTCTGTGTCGCCTTGACGACGGCCACGCGATTGCCGGGACTGGTCGTCGGCGCCGGCATCCTGGTCAGTTACCTGCAGTCGATCGAATACAACCCGCGGAAGATCACTCGCTCGGCCTGTTGGTTTCTGCTCGCGCCGCTCGGGATTGTCGCCTACGCGATTCATCTCAAGATGGTTACCGGCGACGCGTTCGCGATGTTCAACGTCTACAAGTTTGAAGAGTGGGCGTACGAGCGTCTGAATCTCAACATTCCGTCAGCGGCGATTGCCGAAGCGCGCCTCATCGCCGGTCAACTCGTTCATCGTCCGGCCGGCTGGCAAGTGCGATTCTTCGATCACGTGTTGCCGTTCGCGTGTTGGCTCTGGCTCGGACTCTGCACGGTCTGGGGATTGATCAAGCGGATGCCCCACGGCTACGTCGTCTTGATGGCAGGCAGCTTCGCGCTGTTCGGCGCGCACACGGTATTTACGGCCACCGATCGTTACCTGATGGCCGTGTTTCCGGCGTTCCTGCTGGGTGCCGCGTGGCTGCAGTCACGGAGCGAATGGTTGCGGATGCTCGTGCTGGCCGGCTCAGCGATGGCGATGACGCTGCTATACGCGCTCTTCGTGAACGGGATCTGGACGGCCTAGGCTCTCGACCCGCCGATCATTCGCGACGGCGGCGCAACAATTGCTTTAACGTAACCACATGCTCTCTCGCATGCTCGTCGCGTGTGTCTTGGCGTTCGTCCAGACGTCTGCTCGTCCGTCGTTGTTCACCACGCCGCTTTCACTCGATCAAATGAAAAACAAGCAGGCGGTCGTCGAGACGGACGCCGGAACGTTTGTGATCCAACTGCTACCCGAGGCCGCGCCGAATCACGTCGGGCATTTCATGACGTTGGCGGCGGCCGGCGCCTACAGCGGCACGATCTTTCATCGAGTCATTCGCTACGGCATCATCCAGGGCGGCGATCCGCTCTCGAAAGATCCGTCGAAGATCGCCGACTACGGCAAAGGCGGATTGAACGAGCTGCGCGCGGAGTTCAATGCCGAGCCGATGACGGCCGGCGCCGTGGCGGCGGTTCTGGCGCCAGGCGCTCGCGACAGCGGCGGCGCGCAGTTTTTCGTGTGCGTCACGGATCAGGCGGCGCTGAACGGCCAGTACACGGTGTTCGGCCGCGTCGTCGAGGGCATCGACGTCGTCCAGCAGATCTCCGCCGTCGAGGCGGACGCGAACGGCATGCCGAAGACGCGGATCGCGATCAAATCAGTGACGATTCGCGACGCGCCGCCGCCGAAAGTCGAGGCGTTCGTCAACGACACCGCGGCGCAGTTGTCCGCGTACCGTGTGACGGTAGAGACGACGATGGGAGCCATCGAGCTGGAGATGCTGGCCGATCGCGCGCCCGAGACCGTGCGGAGTTTTCTGCGGCTGGCGGCCGCCGGCGCGTACGACGGCGTCGCGATTCATCGCGTCGTGCCGAACTTCGTGATTCAGACCGGCGCCATGGGCTATCGCGCGGCGCCGCTGACGCCGGCGCAGCAGAAGCTGGTCCACAATCTGCCACCGGAATTCAGCAACACGCCGAACGTGCCGGGCACCGTGTCGATGGCGCGCGGCGACGATCCCGGGAGCGGATCGACGTCCTTTTTCATCTGCACGGGCGAGTGTCACTCACTGGATGGACAGTACACAGTATTCGCCCGGGTCGTGAGGGGGATGGATGTTGTGACCGCGATCGGCAATGTTGCGGTGGACGGGGAAAAGCCCAAGGTGTCGCTGGCGGTGACGCGGATGACCGTGACGGCACATCGATGATCGATGATCGGTAATTGATGAACGAAGAATCGACGATTGGCAATCGATGATCGATCGGCAAACGGCAAACGGCAAACGGCAAACGGCAATCGGCAATCGGCAATCGGCAATCGGGAATCGGCAATCGACAATCGACAATCGGTAATCGGTAATCCGCAATCACGTGGTGCGCTCGGCTTGACGCTTCGGGCCGGCTGAGCGACCTGGCTTGGTCTCGCGATCTCGTGCGGTCTTGTGTGATGTCGTCAAGATCGCCACGAGCTCCCTTGCTTCCTCTAGCAATGGCCGCAGCGCCGCGGGGTTGGCCATTTGGCACGCTTTCATGTGCTCGAGCCAGAAAAACGACTCGTCGCACTCTTCGAGAGCCAAGCCGAGCTTCGCCGTGAACTCGGTGTGCGATCTGCCGCGGCCGGCGACTCGGTGATTGGCTGCTGTGGACGATGATGACCGCATGAGTTGTCGAGCAACATCTTGGGTCTCAATGGCGCCAAGCAGCGGTTCACAGAGTCGATGCACCTCTCTTGCAAACAGGGCCAGCCGGTCTCGTAGCTCTCCTGGAGTCATGCGCCCAAGAAGAGCAAGAATCGGGCCGAGTGCCCGGGTGGCTCCTCAGAGGGAGCGCCGCAGCGACGTCTTCTGCGGTTGCAGTTATTGCGACTGTCGGCGAGGCGAAGGATCGCAATAAATGCAACGTCGCTGCGGGCCACGCCGATTGTCGATTGGCCGATTAGCCGATTGCCGATTGCCCGATTGTCGATTACCCGATTGCCCGATTGCCGTTTACTGATCGATCCTCGATTGTCGATTGCCGATTCTTCGTTCATCAATTACCGATCATCGTTCATCGATTCGAAAGGAAGCCTCGCGGGCTCGTCCTCCCCTCGCGTTTCACCAAAATTGGTGACCCCAGCGCCGAGCAGACGCACGGGCCGTTTGCCGGCGTCGGTTTTCGCCAGCAACTGGACGGCGCGCTCTTGAATGGCATCCAGATTGTTGGTCGGCGCCCGCGTGTCGCTGCGCGTCACGGTGGTGAAATCCTCGTAGCGAACTTTGATAGTGACCGTCCGCGCGACGAGTCCTCGTGTCGCCAGCCACTCCGCGTTGTCGCGCGCCATCTCGGCGACTTCTTCGCGCATGCGATCGAGATCGGTCAGGTCGTGCGAGTACGTGCATTCGCTGGAGGATGACTTCGATGCGCGATTGGGCGTGACGGCGCGGTCGTCTTCGCCCCGCGCGAGCTGCAGCAGCCAGTCGGTCATGCTGCCGACGGCCTCGCGCAGCGTCGCCGGATCGGCGGCGCGAACGTCAATGAGGCGTTCGATCCCGCGGTCGCGCAGGCGCTTCGCCGTCACGGGTCCGACGCCCCAGAGCGCATCGACCGGCAGCTTCTGCAGAAACGACTCGATGCGATCGGGCGCCACGATCGTGAGGCCGTTCGGTTTTCGCCAGCCGGAGGCAATCTTTGCGAGAAACTTATTGGGCGCCACTCCGGCCGACGCCGTGAGCTGTGTCTCGGCGAGAATGAGTTCCTTGACCCGCTTCGCGACGTTCATGCCGAGCGGTTCGGACCAGACGTTCTCGGTCACGTCCAGATACGCCTCGTCGAGCGACAACGGCTCGACGAGCGGCGTGACACTCCGAAAGATTGCGAATATCTGCTGCGACACCGCGCGATATTTCTGAAAATCGGGCCGCACGATCTCGAGCTGCGGACAGAGCCGTACCGCGCGCGACATCGGAATCGCGGATCGCACGCCGAACACGCGCGCCTCGTAACTCGCCGCCGCGACCACGCCGCGCGACTCGGGCCGTCCGCCCACCGCGACCGGCTTTCCGCGCAGCTCCGGCCGATCGCGCTGCTCGACGGACGCATAAAACGCGTCCATGTCGACATGGATGATCCGTCGCATCGCGCCATAATGACACCGCGAGAGCCGAGCGTAGCGAGGCTCGAAGCGCGACAAGCAGCGCGGGGGTGGGGCCCCGCGCCACTGGAAAAAGCGGACCAGCGGAGCGAGGCCCGAAGCGCGACCAATAGCGCGGGGGTGGGGCCCCGCGCCGCTGGAAAAAGCGGACCAGCGGAGCGAGGCCCGAAGCGCGGGGGGGTGGGGCCCCGCGCCACTGGAAGACAGTGGACCGACTCGATGAGCGTCGCGCTAAGATTCAGGCAATGAAATCTCGATTCGCGGCGTCAGCCTTCACGCTCTTCGTTGGAACAGTCGCACTCGCCGCCGCGCACCAGACGCAGTCGCCGGCTCCGTACACGCCGTCTCCGATGGTCCTGCCGCAGGAAACGCATCTCAAACACCTGACGCAGCTGACCGACGGCGCCGAAAATGCCGAGGCCTATTTCTCGTTCGACGGTACACGCCTCACCTTTCAGAGCACGCGTGGCACCCACGGCTGCGATCAGATTTACACGATGAAGGTCGACGGCACCAATGTGCGCCCGATCAGCAAAGACCAGGGCCGGACGACGTGCAGCTTTTATTATCCGGACGGCAAACATCTGCTCTTCGCGTCCACGCGGCTCGGCGGGAACGCGTGTCCGCCGGTGCCCGACAAGAGCGAGGGCTACGTCTGGCCGATTTATGACACGTACGACATCTTTCGCGTCGATCCCGACGGATCGCACCCGGTCCGTCTGACCAGCACGCCCGGCTACGACGCAGAGGCCACCATCGCGAAAGACGGACGCGTCGTCTTCACCAGCGTCCGCGATGGCGACATGGATCTGTATTCGATGAACGGCGACGGCTCGGATGTCCGCCGCCTCACGAACTTGCCGGGCCCGGACGGCGGCGCATTCTTTTCCGCTGACGGGTCGCAGATCGTCTGGCGCGGCTACCATCCGCCGCCTGGACCAGATTTGGATCAGTACAAATCGCTGTTGACGAAAGCGCTCTGGAAGCCGACGCAGCTGCAAGTATTCGTCATGGATCGCGACGGCAGCCACGTGCGGCAGATCACGCACGAAGCCGGCGCCAACTGGGCGCCGTTCTTTTCACCCGACGGCAGGAAAATCATCTTCGCGTCGAACATGAAAGATCCGAAGGGACCGAACTTCGATCTGTATCTGATCAATGCCGACGGCACGGGCCTCGAGCAGATCACGTTCAGTGCGGATTTCGACGGCTTCCCGATGTTTTCGCCCGACGGCAAGAAAATCATCTTCGCGTCCGGACGGCACGCGACCAAAGAACACGAGATGAATTTGTTTATTGCCGACTGGGCCTGGTAAAGGAAGACCGCGAAGAAGGGCCAACGCGTTCGCTTCGTGCCCTTCGATGTTCTTCGCGATCTACCTCGTCTTCTCCCACAGTCTGAACCCGCCCTTGAACGCATTCGCGTTGTCGCCGAGTCTCGCGCCTTTCGGCAGCGTCTCGAGCTTCTTTGCATTTCCACCGCCCAGCACCACGTCGTCGGCGCCCAGTGCGGTGGCGAGACGGTCGACGATGTCTTCGACGCTCTTACGCCATTTTTTCTTGCCGCGCTTTTCGAGTCCGCGCACGCCGGCGTAGTCCTCGTAGGTGCGTCCCTTTTTGTAGGGCAGGTGCGCGAGCTCCATCGGTTCGATGACGCCGTCGACGATCATCGCGGCGCCCAGGCCGGTGCCGAGCCCGAGAAAGAGCATGTGTCCTTTCTTGTACGACCCGAGCGCCTGCATGGCGGCGTCGTTGATCACTTTGGCGGGACGTCCGAACGCGCGGCTGAAGTCGAATCCGACCCAGCCCGGCGCGAGGTTGTGCGGCTCGGTGACGGGCTTTCCGCGCACCACCGGACCGGGATAGCCGATCGAGACGACATCATATTTCCAGCCGCTGGTCGCCGCTTTGACCTTCGCCACCATCATCTTCGCCGACATGGCCGGACCTGACGGGATTTTGATCGGCGTCTTCTGTCCCGTCGCCAGAACTTTCACGTTGGTGCCGCCGACGTCGACCACGAGAATTTTCATGGCGGCATCTTACTACTCGGCGCCCGTCCGTCGAGTCTCGTACTAGAATTCTCCGATGGCCAAGCGGAAGACTCCAAAGAGCGGCTCGCTCTTTGACAAGATTGACGACGGCGCTGAGGTGATCGCGCGGCCGCCGGCCGGCGGCGACGAGCAGGTCGAGCTGCACACGGCCGCTGAAGAGCGATATCTCAATTACGCGCTGTCGGTGATCACCTCACGCGCGCTGCCCGACGTGCGCGACGGCCTCAAACCCGTGCAGCGCCGCATCCTCTTCACGATGTGGCAGCAGAACCTGACGGCCGACGCCAAGCATCGCAAGTGCGCGAAGGTCGTCGGCGACGTGATGGGCAATTACCATCCGCACGGCGACTCCGCGCTCTACGAGACGCTCGTGCGCATGGCGCAGCCCTTCTCGCTGCGCTATCCGCTCGTCGACGGATCGGGCAACTTCGGATCGCTCGACGGCGACAACGCCGCGGCGATGCGCTACACCGAGTGCAGACTGGCGCGCATCAGCGACGAGATGCTGACCGAGATCGATCAGGACACCGTGACGTTCCGGCCGAATTACGACGGCACGAAGGAAGAGCCCGTCGTCCTGCCGGCGCGGATTCCGAACCTGCTCGTCAACGGCGCGACCGGCATCGCCGTCGGCATGGCGACGAACATCCCGCCGCACAATCTCGGCGAGGTCTGCACCGCGCTCGTGAAGATGATCGACGCCGACATGGAGCTGGCCAGCGCGCAGCTCGGCAAGTACATCAAAGGTCCGGATTTCCCCACCGGCGGCATGATCATGAACACCGCCGCCGAAATCAAAGACATCTACAAGACCGGCTCGGGATCGATTCGCTTGCGCGCGACGTGGGAAGAAGGGCCGGCGCATCGCGGCGGCAAGACGATCTACATCACGAGCGTGCCGTACACGGTGAACAAGGCGACGCTGGTCGAGCGCATCGCCGACGTCGCGCTCTCGCGCAAGCTGCCGCACCTGGTCGATGTCAAGGATCTTTCGACGGACGACGTCCGCATCGCGCTCGAGTTGAAGGGCGACGCCGACAAGCGCATGGTGATGGCGTATCTCTATAAGCACACGCCGCTGCAGACGACGTTCCCGGTGAACTTGACGTGCCTCGTGCCGACCGAGAATCCGCTGGTCGGCAAGCCTGAGCGACTCGAGCTGCACGCGATTCTTTGGCAGTTCCTGCATTTCCGCCTCGAAGTCGTGCGCAGCCGGCTGAAGCACGAGCTCGAAGCGCTGAAGGCGCGCATCCACATCCTCGAAGGCTTCGAAACGGTCTTCGACGCGCTCGACGAGATTCTGAAGATCGTCCGCAAATCCGACGGCAAGGCGGATGCGGCGGCAAAGATCATCGCGCGATTCAAGCTCGACGCCGCGCAGACCGACGCGATTCTCGAACTGAAGATCTACCGCCTGGCGCGCCTCGAGATTCTCGTCATCCAGGAGGAGCTCGCGGCCAAGCGGAAGCGCGCGAAGGAAATCGGCGGTCTGCTGAAGCGAGACGATGACCTGTGGAAGATCGTGCGCTCGGAGATCGAGCTGGTCCACAAGACGTACGGCGACGCGCGCCGCACGCAGATGACCGGCGAAGCGCCCGACGAGGAATACACCGCCGACGACTTCATCATCGAAGAAGACAACGTCGTCATCATCACTCGCGACGGATGGGTGAAGCGCCAGAAGGAAGTGAAGGACATCGCGTCGACGCGGCTGCGCGAAGGCGACAGCGTGCTCGCAGTCATGCCCGGCAGCACACGCGCGACGGCGGTGTTCTTCAGCAACTTCGGCACGGCCTACACGGCGCGCATCATCGACATGCCGGCGTCGACCGGGTACGGCGAGCCGATTCAGAGCCTGTTCAAGCTGAAGGACGGCGAAAAAATCGTCGGCGCGCTGAGTCTGGACAAGCGTTTTGTCGGTGACATAGGACCTCGGAGGTCGATTTCACACGAGGGCTCGAAGAAATCGACCTCCGAGGTCGTGCCGGGCGACATTCCGCCCGTACACGCCGTCGCTGTCACGAGCGATGGCTACAGTCTGCGTTTCTCGCTCGAGCCGCTGGTCGAGGCGAGCACGCGCAGCGGCCGGCGATTCGCGCGTACCGGCGAGGGCGCCGAGGTTGTCGGCGTGCAGAAAATCACCGGTGGCGAGATCATGATCGCCGCCACGCGTCAGGCGCGCGCGATGCTGTGCAAGGTCGACGAAATCAATTTCCTCTCCGGGCCGGGGCGCGGCGTCATTCTCATCAAGCTGCAGAAAGACGACGACCGGCTGCTTGGATTCATCGCATCGACCGGCGATCGGGACTTGCTGACGGTCGAGACGACGCGCGGCGCCAATCAGACGATCAGCACGACGAAATACGAAGTCACCGGCCGCGGCGGCAAGGGACGGGAATTACTGCAGCGCGGCGAGTTCGTGCGCGTCGTGCCGGCGCCCGTCGAGATGCCGCCCGCATGACGCGCCTTCGCATAACATATGGAAGGTTTCCGGAGGGTCTGATGCGAGTGATAATCGGAGCAAGTGTCTTGACGGCCTGTCTCGTCGGAGCGATCGCGGTGCAGGCGCAGCAACAGGCGCCGCCTGCGGGTGGCGGCCAACGGCCCGGCGGCGCGGCGCCCCAGGCGCCAAAAAATCTTCAAGTCCTACCGAAGGACTGGACGATCCAGCAAGTGAGCGCGTTCATGCGGAACTTCACGGTGGGCCTCGGCGTGCAGTGCGCATATTGCCATGCGGGCACGCCGCAGGATCGCGCGCTCGACGACAAGAAAGAGAAACTGGTCGCGCGCAAGATGATCACGATGATGATGGCGATCAACGACACCTATCTGAAGGACGTCGGCGAGCCGATTGCGGCGGTCGCTCCGGCTGCACCCGGCGCGCCACCGGCCCCGCCGCCGATGAAGGTGACCTGCTACACGTGTCATCGCGGTACCACGAAGCCGCTGACGGCGCCGGCGCCGGGCGGCGGCGGCCACCAGACGAGGCTCCAGGCATCAGGCTCCAGGCTTCAGTAGAGACTTTCTCGCGACGTCCCGGTCGCATCACGATAGTCCTTCGCTCTACTGGTGCCTGTTGCCTGATGCCTGATGCCTGACAGGAGCCCTTCATGTCTATGATGCGCAGCGTCTTTCTCTGGGCGTCCACCAACGTGTGGCTGCGCGAGAAGGCGACGAAGAAAGCGTTTGTCCGCCGCTCGGTGAAGAAATTCATGCCGGGCGAGACGGTCGAGGACGCCATCGAAGCGGCGAAGGCGCTGAAGCCGTCCGGCATCGGCACCATCCTCACGCGGCTCGGCGAGAACATCACGCGCATCGAGGAGGCGGACGACGTCGAGGCGCACTACCTGCACGTGATCGATCTCGTCAAGAAGGCCGGGCTCGACGCGCAGATCTCGGTGAAGCCGACGCAGTTGGGATTCGATCAGGACGTCGAAGTTTGTTTCAAGAAGCTCGCGCAACTGAACGACGCCGCTGTCGCGGCCGGCAACTTTCTCTGGCTCGACATGGAGAGCTCGAAGTACGTCGACGGCACGATCGCGCTCTACAAGCGGCTGCGCGAGCGGACGCCGAAGATTGGGATTGCGATTCAAGCCTACCTGCATCGCACCGAAAAAGATCTCGAGCCGCTCGTCGCGATGGGATCGGCGATCCGGCTCGTCAAGGGCGCGTATCTCGAGCCGGCCAGCGTCGCGATGCCGAACAAGGCGGATGTCGACGCGAACTACTTCAAGCTCGCGTCGCGACTGCTCCAGCCGGATGCGACGTC
>Ga0070731_10002221_pt1 | contig 18799 bp, 16 predicted proteins | sample Coa_R1_2_FD_66448 | JGI IMG/M metagenome (GOLD analysis project Ga0070731, IMG submission 66448) | Surface soil microbial communities from Centralia Pennsylvania, which are recovering from an underground coalmine fire - Coalmine... | ecosystem: Environmental > Terrestrial > Soil > Unclassified ... | reverse complement strand
CTCGTCGCGGCCATCGCGCTCTGGACCGTCCGCGTCGAGGAGGAAGTCGCCGCCCTGTCCGAGGAGCCGTGGCGTGCCTCGGTCCTTTCGGGTGTGCGCCACATCTGGAAGACCGTGGAGCTCCGCCAGATCGTGGTCGCGTTCGGCGTCGCATCGCTCGTCTTCGGCACCATCGAGTCGGCAGCTTTCGCCGTCGTCGGCGAGGGACTGCACCGTCCGGCGAGCTTCCTCGGGACGCTGGTCGCCGTGCAGGGAGCCGGGGCGGTCGTCGCCGGCCTCACCTCGGGTCCCGCGACGCGCCGCTTCGGCGAGGGACAGACCGCTGCACTTGGCCTGTTCGCGTTCGCCGCGGGCGCGGGCCTCCTCGTCGACTCCAACCTCGCCGTCGTGATGGCCGGTGTGATCGCCATCGGTTTCAGCCTTCCGTGGCTGGTGGTCGGCGCGACCACTGCGTTGCAACGCCGAACTCCGCTCTCACTCCAGGGCAGGGTGTCCGCCGCATCCACACTGCTCATCGGCACCCCGCAGATCGTCTCCATCGCCACGGGCGCCGCCATCGTGAGCGTGCTTCCGTACCAGGTCGTGCTCGCGTCGATCTGCGTCGTGGTGGCGGCGTGTGGCGCGTACCTGGTGAGCCGGCGCGAGCAACGCGTCCAGCCGCTCGACGTCGCAACGAGCGACCTCGCCGGCCCCCCTGAGATGCCGACAGACGTGCTTCGGGCCGAGCGTGCCGAGGAGCATCGCACCGTGACGTGAACGGCTCCGGGTCCGCCGTGGCCAGCGCAGCCGTGGATCGAGTCTAGTGAATCAATTGATTTGACTTTTTCTACTGACTTAGTCAACATATGCCCATGGCACGGCACCTTCGTTCTCTCGGCGTCCGCACCCTCGGCGCGATCGCGCTCAGCGCATGCGTCGCCTTCGCGTCGGCCGCATGGGCAGTGGTACCTTCGGCGGGCGCGGCGGCAGGAAGCATCTCCCTCGTCGCCTACTCGACGCCGAAGCCCGCGTACGCGGTGCTGATCCAGCACTTCGCGGCAACGAGCGAGGGGCACGGGGTGACGTTCGCACAGTCCTTCGGCCCGTCGGGAACCGAGGCGACAGCCGTGGTGAGCGGTCTGCACGCCACAGTCGTCAACTTCTCGCTGGAGCCCGACATGGCGAAGCTCGTGAAGGCCGGCGACGTGTCCCCATCGTGGGACAAGGGACGGACGAAGGGCATCGTCACCGACTCGGTCGTCGCCTTCGTCGTGCGCAAGGGCAACCCGAAGCACGTCACCAAGTGGTCGGACCTCGTGAAGTCCGGCGTCGGCGTCATCACGCCGAACCCGTTCAGCTCGGGGAGCGCCCGCTGGAACCTCCTCGCCGCGTACGGCGCGGAGCGCGCCCTCAAGAAGAGCGGTGCTCAGGCGACGGCCTTCTTGGGCAAGCTCCTGAAGAACGCCGTCGCGCAGCCGTCGAGCGCATCGGAGGCGCTGCAGACCTTTCTTTCCGGTCAGGGCACAGTGCTCCTGGACTACGAGGACGACGCGCTCTACGCCAAACGACAAGGCGAGCCGATCACAGTGATCGTGCCGGCGCAGACGATCCTCATCCAGAACCCGATCGCCGTCACCACCAACGCGACGAACCCGGCGGCCGCAAAGGCGTTCGTCTCATACCTCGAATCTCCGGCCGGCCAGAGCGCCTGGGCGAAACAGGGGTACCGGCCCGTGCTCCCAAAGGTCGCGGCCCGCTTCCACTTCCCGAAGCCGAAGAACCTCTTCACCGTGCAGAGCCTGGGCGGTTGGACAAAGGTCGTGAAGTCGTTCTTCACACCCTCGACCGGCAGCGTCGCGAAGATCGAGACGAGTCTCGGAGTCTCTACTGCAAAGAGTTGAGGACGCGTTCGTCCGGCTTCCCCCCACCACGGCCGCTGGCCGCTCACCTGCGGTCGGCGCCCCGCGGCCGCGGGCGCTGCGCGTCGCGAAGCGGGTGGCCGGCCCCGGGCTCGCCGTCACCTACCTGAGCCTTCTCGTCCTCCTTCCTGTCGTCGCGGTCGTCGCCCACGCGTTCGGTGGCGGTGTCGCGTCGTTCTGGCGGGCGGTCACCGAGCCGGAGGGGCTCGCCGCCCTCGAGCTGACCGTGGTGTGTTCCCTGTGCGTCGCCGCGATCAACTCCGTCGCCGGCCTCGCCATCGCCTGGGTGCTCGTCCGCGACAGCTTCTTCGGGAAGCGCGCCCTCGGCGCGATCATCGACCTTCCGTTCGCGCTCCCGACGGTCGTCGCCGGGCTCACCCTCCTCAGCCTCTATGGACCCGAGAGCCCCTTCGGCGTCAATGCGGCCGACTCGCGCGTCGGGATCTGTGTCGCGCTCGGGTTCGTCACGCTCCCCTTCTGCGTTCGGTCGGTCCAGCCGGTCCTCGCCGAACTCGACAAGGAGACCGAGGAGGCGGCGGCGTCGCTGGGCGCGCGTCCAGCGGGCGTCTTCCGCCGGGTCGTCCTGCCGTCCCTCGCCCCTGCGATGCTCGCCGGGGCGGGTCTCGCCTTCGCGAGGGCCGTTGGAGAGTTCGGTTCGGTCGTGCTGATCTCGGGCAACTTGCCGTTCAAGACGGAGGTCGCGTCGTCCTGGATCTACAGCCTTTCCCAGTCGGGTCAGCTGCCCGCCGCCGCTGCCGTCTCGACGGTGCTGATCGCGATCGCGCTCGTACTCCTCCTCGCGATCGGCGCGCTCCGCAGGCATTTCGAGGTCGCGGAGGCCCGGTGAGGCGGCGCATCGTCCTACGCGGCGTCGTCCTCGTCTACGTGTCGCTGCTCGTGACGGTGCCGGTCGGCTCGGTTTTCTACCGCGCGTTCGACCGAGGTGTCGCAGCCGCGTGGGACGCGGTGACGTCGCCCCCGGGTCTGCACGCGCTGTGGCTCACCGTCATCGTCGCCGCGATCGCGGTTCCCCTCGACGCGGTCTTCGGGGTCGGGGTTGCGCTCATCGTCAGCCGTCACCGCTTCCCCGGTGTCTTCCTGCTCGACGCACTCGTCGACATTCCTCTCGCCCTCTCCCCGGTCGTCGTCGGGCTCTCGCTCGTCCTCGTCTACGGCGTGACCGGATGGTTCGGACGCACGCTCGCGGGATGGGGAATCCAGGTCATCTTCTCGCTTCCCGGGATCGTGATGGCCTGTGCGGCCGTCGCGTTGCCCTATGTGGTGCGAGAAGTGCTGCCGGTCCTCGAGGAGATCGGGACCGATCAGGAGCAGGCGGCCGCCACGCTCGGTGCCCGGCCGTTCACGGTGTTCCGACGCATCACGCTGCCGTCAATTCGCGCTGGCCTGGCCTACGGCGTCACGCTCACGACTGCCCGGGTGCTCGGCGAATTCGGCGCCGTCTCCATCGTGTCCGGGAACATCGAGGGCCGCACCCAGACCCTCACGTTGTTCATTCAGGACAGCATCAACAATCTCAATCCCGTCGGGGCCTACGCCGGATCGGTCCTCCTCGCCGTTCTCGCGTTCTGCGTCCTCGGGATTCTCGGGACCGACCCAAAGAAGAGGAGGTTGTCATGGCGATCAACATCTGCAACATCTCCAAGCAGTTTGGGAACATTGTTGCCCTCGATGGCGTCAGCCTCGGTGTCCCAGCAGGATCGCTGACGGCCCTCCTCGGCCCGAGCGGCGGAGGGAAGTCGACCTTGCTCCGCATCGTCGCCGGGCTCGAGGAGCCGGATGCGGGCACGGTCGAGGTCGATGGACGCGACATGACGAACGTGCCTGTCCGCGAGCGCGGGGTCGGGTTCTGCTTCCAGCACTACGCACCGTTCCGGCATCTCACCGTGCGACGGAACGTCGCGTTCGGGCTGGAAGTGCGCAAGCGTCCGAAACCCGAGGTCCGGCGCAGGGTGGACGAGTTGCTCGAGCTCGTCCGCATCGCACACGTCGCCGAGCGCTACCCGTCGCAGCTTTCTGGCGGCCAACGCCAGCGCATGGCACTTGCCCGAGCCCTTGCGATCGAGCCCAGCGTCCTTTTGCTCGACGAGCCGTTCGGTGCGCTCGACGCGCAGGTTCGTCAGCAGCTTCGCGGGTGGTTGAGGGAGCTGCACGAGAAGATCGCGGTGACGACGCTCTTCGTGACCCATGACCAGGAAGAGGCGATGGCGATCGCGGACCGCCTCGCCGTCATCAACAACGGCCGGCTCGAACAGGTCGGAAGCCCCGGAGACCTCTACGACCACCCGGCGAACGACTTCGTGCTCAGCTTCCTCGGGCCGGTCACCGAGTTCGACGGAGAGTTGGTGCGACCGCACGACCTCGTCGTGCACGGCGACGGGGATCGCCCGGTCTCGGCGCGTCCGGCCGTCGTCGAGCGCGTGACGCACCTCGGTTTCGAGGTCCGCGTCGACCTCCGCCTCGACCGGGGAGACGCGGCCTGGGCACAGCTGAGCCGTGGCCACGCGGCCGAGCTGTCGCTCTCGGCGGGCGACCGGGTGTGGGTCGCCCGCGCCGTCGAGCGTGCCGTCGTCGCGACGACTTCTGCCTGACACGCCCTGCCGCCGGGGCTGTCCTGCGCAGCGCCCCCCGGAAACTCACGGACTTCCGTACGGCGCCGATGGTTCGCCGTCGAGCAGTCGCTCGTACCCACCCCACTTCGCAGCCAGCCATCGGCTCTCCTCATGCGGCGAGCGGGACATGCGCGTGAAGGAGGCGATGTCCGAGAGCGTCCAGGCGAGGGAGAAGAACCGCAGCGCGGACGGTGTCGGCGCGGCTCCGGTCAGCCACCGGTAGCGGCCGAGGGCGCTTGGCGAGGCACCGAGCATCCAGACGTCCCGTTCGCAGGGTGCGAGGGCGACCGTGTCCCGGTCGATGATCCGCAACCCCGCGCACGACCAGATGAGGTTCCCGGGTGCGGCTCGCCGTGGGTGACGACCCATCGGATCTGCGAGGCCCGGACCCGTTCCGCCAGCCCGTCGAGCTCGGCAAGCCACGCCCGAACCTCCTCGACGCGTGCGGCGAGCGTCAGACGCGCGCGTTCGGCGAACGCTCCGGCGAGCCAGGGCCGATCAAGGTCACCGAGCGCGGCTTCGAGTGCCGGGCGGTCGGGACTGCGAGCAGGCGAGCCGGGATGCCGCCCGCATCCACGTCGGCCCCGTGCAGCGCCACCAGCGCGTCGACGAGCGGGCCGGCCGTGCGCTCATCCAACGAGTCTCCCGAGCTTCCCGCGGTTCCTTCGACGAAAGGAAAGACCGAGAGAGCGAATCGCCGGTCGAGACGCAGGAGGACCGAGTTCTCCAGGCTCCGGATCGCGCGGCTGCGGTCTCGAGGGCAGTGCGGTGGCGGATGTGCCACTGCTCGACGAGCTCAGGCGTTCGCGACTGCGAGCGCCCGATTCGGGAGCGGGCCGTCCCCGCATGCGTGAAGGCATGAGTCCCCGATGGCTCGGGTCACCCCCAACTGGAGCCTGAGATGGGACTCGAACCCATGACCTGCGCATTACGAATGCGCTGCTCTACCGACTGAGCTACCCAGGCAACGCCGCGGCCAGCAGGTGGACCAGGCGGACCGTGGACCGCCGGCTCGGGCCCTGCCATCGTACGCGAGTCCCGAAGTCCTGCGGACCCGACCCGTCGAGCTCGCGGACGATCAGGTAAAGCCTTTGGCCCCCTCGGAACCACCGGGCCGGAGATCAGAAGGCGAGCTCGAAGGCGTGACGGAGCGGGATCGCGCCGTCCCCGAGCTGACTCACCCCCGGCTTGGCCAGGCGGACGACGTCGCCGAACCCGCGGTGAAGGGCCACGATGTCCATCCCCCGTCGCTGGTAGAAGGCGAGGGCTTCGAGGTTGTCGTTGGTCGTGATGAGCCACAGCCGTGCGTCGTGTTCCTCGGCGATCGCCCTTGCAGCCATCAGGAGGGCGGAGCCGACGCCCCGCCCTTCACGAAAGGAATTGAGGGTCACGACTTCGCAGTTCCCGTCGTCCAGCCGATAGGTGCAGAGTCCGACGAGCTCGCCCTCTTCGACCGTGAGCAGACCCCGGAGCGTCGAGGGGTCGTAGACGCCAGAGATGCTCACGACCGGAAGTCCCCACTCCCCCTCGAGCACCGTCCGCACCGCCGCACGGTCGTCATCGGTCATCTGCCGGACGAGCACCGTTGCAGCCTCGCGCGGTAGCCCTGCCACGGGCCGACCGATCATGGCGCGGCACCCACCCGGGACGGGCCCTCCCTTCGTCCTGCCAAACTGGACGCCATGCCCTCGACGCGCGTGACGCGGCTCCGCGAGCTCCAGGTCGAGGACCGGGCGGCGCTCGATGACCTCATCGACGCCACGCTCATCGGGCACGTCGGCCTCGTCGTCGACGGCGGTCCGGTCGTCGTGCCGACGGCGATCGCGCGGGAGGGTGACACGTTGTTCGCCCACGGCTCGACCGGCTCGAAGTGGATGCGCGCGGTCTCCCTCGGGCCGCCCGCGTGCGTCGCGGTCACCTCCGTCGATGGCGTGATCGTCGCGCGCTCCACCTTCGAGTCGTCGCTTCGTTATCGGAGCGCGGTCGTGTTCGGTCGGTTCCGCCGATTGGAGGGACCCGACAAAGCGCGCGCGCTCGACAGGATCGCCGACAAGCTCATCCCGGGACGCAGAGCGGAGGTCCGCGAGCCGACGGAGTCCGAGCTCAACCGGACCATGGTGCTCGCGATGCCGATCGAGACGTGGTCGTTGAAGGTCTCGGCCGGATGGCCGGAAGACTCAGAGGCCGACGTCCTCGGGCCGGCATGGGCCGGAATCGTTCCCTTCCGGATGTGCGCGGAGGCTCCAGTCGCCGCCCCCGACCTCCGGGGCGACGTCCACGTTCCGCCGTCGGTGCTCACGCTGAGCAACGGTGCTCGCGACGGCAACGCTCCAGACCGCCACGGCTGACGAGCGCATGGCGAAGATCGAGCGCGCACGGAGCGCGCGCGGGCACACACACTCGCAAGCGGCGAGCAACATGGGCGTCTGGGCACCCGAACGACGGGTCCTGACGGTCGGCATCGCCCTCGCGGTGACCGTGGTCGCCTTCGAGGCGCTGTCCGTCGCCACCATCCTCCCGATCGTCAGCCGGCACCTGGGCGACCTCCGCTTGTACGGCTGGGTGTTCAGCGCCTTCCTGCTGGCGAGCCCGTTCGGCATCGTCGGAGCGGGAACGGTGTCGGACCGGGGCCGGCTGGGCCGGCCGATGGCCGCAGGTCTGGCCCTGTTCGCGGCCGGCCTCGTCGTCGGGGGCGCGGCTCCCGACATGCCCGTCCTCGTCGCGGGTCGCGCCATCCAGGGTCTCGGTGCGGGGGTCGTCCCGGCGGTCGCGTACGTCGCGATCTCGCGCGGCTACCCGAGCGCAGCCCGGCCGCGAATGTTCGCCGTCCTCTCGTCGGCCTGGGTGGTGCCCGGGCTGGTCGGCCCGGTGATCGCCGCGTTCGTGGCGACGACGGTCGGCTGGCGATGGGTCTTTCTCGGTCTCCTCCCGGTCGTGGCCGTGGCTGGGGTGCTCGCGGTCCTGGCCCTCCGGACGGTGCCACCACCGAGCCGTCCGAGACACACGCCGGTCCCCTATGTGGCGGTCACCGGTGTCGTCGCCGGCGGTGCGCTCGCTCTTGGGTGCCTGAGCGTGATCGACAAGGCGCCGGTCGCGGGCGTCGGCCTGGTCGCCGGGGCGGCGATACTCGCCCTGTCGCTCCGCCGGCTCGCCCCGACCGGCACGCTCGCCGGCGTCGCCGGACTCCCCGCGACCATCCTCAGCCGGGGGCTCATCACGTGCTGCTTCTTCGCCGGCGAGGCGTACGTCCCCTACGCGCTGACCTCGGTGCGGCACGCGCCGACGTCGCTGTCTGCGTACGCGCTCATGGCCTCGACGCTCGCGTGGACCGCGGGTTCGTGGACCCAGGCGCGCTTCGTCGCGCGCGTCGGGCCCCGACGGCTCGTGCGGAGCGGCGAGATCGTCACGCTTTGCGGCCTCGTCTTCATGGGCGTCACCCTGCTCCCCGCGTTGCCGGCCTGGGTCGGCATCGTCGCGTGGGGCGTGGGAGGTCTCGGGATGGGCCTCGCGTACGCACCGCTCTCGTTGACCACGCTCGACCGGAGCTCGGCGGGCGAGGAGGGGAGCTCGACCTCGGCCCTCCAGTTGTTCGACGTCCTCGGGCAGGCGATCGGGACGGGGGCCGCCGGAGCGCTCGTCGCGGCCTCCGTCTCGTCGCTCGGCCACCGGTTCGGGGTCGGGCTCGCGTTCATGCTGGCGGTCGCCGTGGGTCTTCTGGCGTTGCGCTTCAGCGTCCGCCTCCCGCGCCGGCTCCTGTCGGACGCCCAGGCCCACGAACGGTCGGCAGGAGCGGACCTCGTCGCCGACGCAGCGGTCGATCCCGCGACCTCCTGAACCTGGAGTTCGCCCGGCGACGCGCGAGCTGTAGTCGCGATCGGGCCGGCGACGTCGTCCGGAAGGTGACTTCGGGGTCTCGCGTAGGCTTCCTGGGATGTCGACCGGCCTGCAGATCCTTTCGGCCGGAGGAGGTGGACGGTGACCGAGCACGAATCGCACGCGGTCGATGGGGAGCGCATCCCCCAGAAACGGGTCCTCGTGACCGAGATCCCGGGGCCCCGCTCGAAGGAGCTCTCCGAGCGACGGAAGGCCGCCGTCGCGTCCGGCGTGAGCAGCGCCGCGCCGTTCTACGTCGCCGACGGCTTCGGCGCGATCGTGCGCGACGTCGACGGCAACTGCCTCATCGACCTCGGCTCGGGTATCGCCGTGACCTCCGTCGGACACGGCGTCCCCGCCGTCGTCGAGGCCGTCCGTGCGCAGGCGGCGCAGTTCACCCACAGCTGCTTCATGGTCGCCCCGTACGAGGGATACGTCGCCGTCTGCGAGCGGCTCGCCGAGCTCACCCCGGGAGATCACGAGAAACGCTCCGCGCTCTTCAACTCGGGCGCCGAGGCGGTCGAGAACGCCGTCAAGATCGCTCGGCACGCGACTGGCAGGGCGGCCGTCGCCGTGTTCGACCACGCGTACCACGGCCGCACCAACTTGACGATGGCGCTCACCGCCAAGGTGATGCCCTACAAACACCGCTTCGGGCCGTTCGCGCCTGAGGTCTACCGCGCGCCCATGTCCTACCCGTTGCGCGACCCCGAGGGGTTGACCGGGGAGCAGGCGGCGAAGCGGGCCATCGACGAGCTGTCCGTGCAGGTGGGGACGGCCAACCTGGCCTGCGTCGTGATCGAGCCGATCCAGGGTGAGGGGGGCTTCGTCGTCCCCGCGCCGGGCTTTCTGCCCGCGATCGCGACGTGGTGCAAAGAGAACGCCATCGTCCTCGTCGCCGACGAGATCCAGACCGGCTTCGGGAGGACGGGCGCGTGGTTCGCCTCCGAGCACGAAGGCGTCGTCCCCGACCTCGTCACGACGGCCAAGGGCATCGCGGCCGGGCTGCCGCTCGCGGCGGTGACCGGACGGGCTGAGCTGATGGACGCGGTGCATTCGGGCGGACTCGGCGGCACCTACGGCGGGAACCCCGTCGCGTGCGCCGCGGCGTTGGCCGCGATCGACACCATGCGCGAGCTCGACCTCCCGTCCGCCGCGAGGAGGATCGAGAACGCGGTCCGCCCACGCCTCGACGCGCTCCACAAGTCACACACCGCCGTCGCCGACGTCCGCGGCCGTGGTGCCATGCTCGCGATCGAGATCACGCGCCCCGGCACCCTCGAGCCTGACGCGGCGAGCGCGCAGAAGGTCCTCCAACGCTGCTACGCACAGGGCGTCATCGCCCTCACGTGCGGGACGTGGGGAAACGTCGTCCGCCTCCTGCCTCCTCTCGTGATCGGCGAGGCCCTGCTCGACGAAGGCCTGGACGTCTTCGAATCGGCCGTCGCGGACGTGCTCGGCTGAACGAGTCGCGTACGCGCCAACCGCGGCCACGCTCAGGGCGCCACGTGTCCAGGCCCAACCGATCTATCCCGGACGCATCGGTGATCCCGGTGCTGATCTATCCGGACGTGCGCGCGGCGGTCGCCTGGCTGTGCGACGCATTCGGCTTCGTCGAGCGCCTCAAGATCGGCGAGGACCACCGCTCGCAGCTCAGGTTCGGCGACGGCGCGCTCATCGTCGGCGACGTCCGGGGAGACCGCGTCCCGCCGCGTCCCGGAGAGGTCACGCACTCCGTCGTCGTGCGGGTCGACGACGTCCACGCGCACTGCGAGCGAGCGCGCGCCAAGGGTGCCACCATCCTCATGGAGCCCACCGACTTCGAGTACGGCGAGCGTCAGTACCACGCGGAGGATCCCTTCGGACATCAGTGGACGTTCAGCGAGACGCTCGACGACGTCGACCCCGCGGCGTGGGGTGGGGAGCTCGTGGGGGGCGGCTGACCGGCCGAACCGCCCGAAGCCGTCGAGACGGCTGGACGGATCGACGGGGTGCCGGGAGCTTCAGCCCGGGCCGAGGAGGACGGCGGGGTTCATGATCCGGTCGGGATCGAGCGCCTGCTTGATTGCGGCGAAGGCGTCGAGCTCGGCCTTCGAGCGGTTCAGATGGAGCCACCTGCTCTTGGCCGTACCGATCCCGTGCTCGGCGCTGATGCTCCCGCCGACCCCGGCGACCGCGCGGAACACGGCGTCGTCGACCGCGTCGTCGTGAGGCGGGACCCCCGTCACGTTCACGTGCACGTTGCCGTCGCCCACATGGCCGAAGACCCATACCGACGCCTCGGGACGCAGTGCCGCCACCTCGCGCGGCAGCCGGACGATCATGTCGGCCAGCGCGTCGAAGGGAAGCGTGACGTCGAGCTTGTGGGGCGCGCCGAGCGAGTTGATCGCCTCGGTGTGGGCCTCGCGGTACCGGAACAGCGCCGCGGCGCGCAGCGGGTCGGAGGCGACCGCGACCGCCTCCACGCCCGGAAGCGACGCGACGGCCTCTGCGAGGGCGTCGGTCGGGTCCGCCGCGCCGGACGCCTCGACCAGCAGGTAGGCCTCGTGAGGCTCGGGCAGCGGCGGCGGCGAGCCCGTCCCGCGGCAAACGAGCTCCACACCGCTTCGCACCATGAGCTCAGCCGCGGAGAGCTCGGGAAGCGAACGACGAAGCGCCAGCGCGGCGCCGACGGCGGCGGCCGGGTCGCGCATCCCGAGCATCGCGACCACCCGCGCGGGACTCGGCGGCACGAGGCGGACCCTGACCTTGGTGACGACGCCGAGCGTCCCCTCGCTCCCGCACAAGAGGGAGTGCAGCGCGTAGCCCGTATTGTCCTTCAACAGCCCACCGAGGTGCGACACGACACCCCCGGTCCCGAGCACCGCCTCGACGCCCAGAAGCTGCGCCCGCGTGTCGCCGTAGCGGAGCACGCGGAGGCCCCCGGCGTTGGTCGCCACGTTGCCTCCGATGGTCGCGCTGTCACGCCCGCCGAGGTCCACCCCGTACGCCCAACCCGCCTCCCGGGCGGCGGCCTGGACCGAGGCGAGCGTCGCGCCGGCCTCCGCGGTCAGCTGACCGGCGAGGGCGTCGGCCGGCCCGACGCCGCGCAGGCGCCGGAGGCTCAGGACGACCTCGCCGTGGAGTGGCACGCCTCCGCCCACCATCCCCGTGTTGCCGCCTTGCGGCACGATCGGCATGCCGCGGCGCCTGCAGACCGACACCACCCCGGCGACCTCCTCGGTCGAGCCGGGGCGGACGACCGCGGGCGTCGCGCCCGTGAAGCGGCCGGTCCAGTCGACCGCGTGGGACGCGGTGACCTCGGGATCGGTGACGACGTGGGCGGTACCGACCACCTCGGCCAGCTCCGCGACGAGCTCGGCGCTGACCGTGCGGGCGCTCGTCATGCGAAGCCCGACGCTACCGCCGCGCCCTCAGGGTTTGGCTTCCGCCGCGCCGGGGACGGGCTCACGGCGGCCGGCAGGGGTCGAGGGCGGCCAGAGGCGCCTGCGACTCCCCCGTCGCGATCAGGCTCGCGAGCAAGGAGCCGGTGAGCGGACCGAGCGTGACGCCCCACATCCCGTGGCCACCCGCGACGAAGACCCCCGGGGTCGCCGTCTCCCCGACGAGCGGGAGGCCGTCCGAGCTGAGTGGGCGCGCTGCGACCCACTCGTGGGCGCGGGCGGCGAGATCGATCCCCTCGACGAGCGGCGAGACGTCGCGAACCATGGTCTCGACGCGTCCACGGCGCGCCGGGGCGTCCGGCGAGCCGAATTCCATGATCCCGGCGAAGCGCGCGGCCGCCCCCTGGGGCGTGACCGCGATGCGCGGGACCGGGAAGTAGACGAGCCCTGAGAGCGGAGGGTCACACCGAGCGGTGAAGCTGTACCCGCGCCCGCCGTAGACGCGGACGTTCACGCCGTGCGGGCGGAGCAGCTCGGCCGCACGTGCGCCGGTCGCGACGACGACCGCATCGCCTTCCACCTCGGAGTCCTCGCCGCGCGCGACGACCACGTCGCCTCGTCGCTCGACGCTCGCGACCGCCCTCCCCTCCGTGATCCGGCCCCCACGCGACGTGACGGCGCGGACGAGCGCGTCGACGTAGCTCGCCGGAGTGAGGTAGTGCTGCCCCCGCACCCGTACGGCCATCGACACCCGTCCCGAGAGGTGCGGCTCCTTCGCCCGCGCCTCGTCACCGGTGAGCAGCTCCGCGTCGACCGGCTGGCCTGCGCCGACGATCGCGTCGAGCTCGTGAAGCATGCCTGCGCTCTCCTCCCGGCGCTCGAAGCAGGTGAGGACGTCGGCATCGACGAGATCGATCGCGACACCTCCGTCCCGCTGACGATCGAAGGCGTCCTCGACGTTCGCGTTGAGCTGGCGGAAGACGTCCATGGACCGGCGCCACCGAGCAGCGGTGCAGTGGCGGGCCAGCTCCACCATGAAGCGGAGCAGGCGGAGATCGGTCACCGAGAGGAGGCTGACCGGCGAGTGCGGTTTGAGCACCGCGCGCAGGCCGTAGCGGAGGATCGACGGCTCAGGCAACGGCACGCACAGGGCGGGCGAGACGTAACCCGCGTTCTGCCACGACGCGCCCGCGCCGGGCGCGCGTCGCTCGAGCACGTGCACGTCGACCCCGTGTTCCTGGAGCGACCACGCGCACGACAGCCCGACGGTGCCCGCCCCGACGACCACGACCCGCCGCGGCCGTTTCCCGGCGATCCCGTGCGCGCCGGACGGTGGGCGGGTGTCGGTCAATCCGCGAGTCGCCCGAGGCGGACGAAGAGCGACTCGAGGAGCAGGGATTCGTTCGCGTTGTGACGGAGCGCCTCACCGGCGGCTTCCGTGATCATGGCGACGGCCGCCGCGGCACCCGCGCCAGCGCCGGCACGTCCGGTCGCCGCCGTCCCGGATCCCGGCGAGGAGACCGTCTCGAGCAGGCGGTCCCGGTAGGCGCGGGCGAGCACGCCGAGCCCCGTGCGCAGCTCGTCGGTCCGCCAACGACGCTCCTCGCGGTGCTGGCGGTCGACCAGCTCCTTGCGACCGGGCACACCGCGCTCCCCCATGGCCCTGGCGCTCGTCTCGAGGTCCTCGAGCTCGTGCTCGTGCTCGGCCCGCAACGGCGCGAGGGCACGGTCGGTCGCCGCCAGGAGCTCCCGCGCGACCGACGCCGCCACGGCGCCGTCGCCGCCGAGGCGGGAGGGCACGGATCGCCACAGGGCGAGACGCTCGGCGAAGCCCCGGTCCTCGGCGAGGAGCCTCGCCCGTTCGACGTCGCCCCCTGCGCCTTCTCCGACCAGGCGTGCCCGCTCGGCGTCGACACCGCGCGAGACCAGCCATGCCTCGACCGCGCTGGGCGGGACCGGAGGGAACGGCACCTCCACGCAGCGGCTGGCGATCGTGACCAGTTCGGGTGGGACGTCCTCTGCCAGGAGGACGAACACCGTCGACGGCGGCGGCTCCTCCAGGGTCTTCAAGAGCGCGGGCGCGCTGAGAAGCGCCAGGTGCGCGTCGGCGACGACGAGGACCTGACGCGACGCTTCGAGCGGCCGGCGCAACGCAAGCGCACCGAGACGGCGCGCGTCGTCGACGCCGAGCGCGGCACCGGTGCGTTCCACCTCGACGAGGTCCGGGTGCGTACCGGCGAGCGTCCGCTGACAGACGTCACAGTCACCGCAGCCACCGCGGGGGCAGAGCAGGGCGGCCGCGAACGCTCTCGCTGCCGCGCGTGCACCGGCGCCCGCTTGGCCGAGGAGGAGATAGGCGTGGACCGGGCGGCGCGCCGCGACGCGGAGCGCGGCGACCGCACGTTCCTGCCCGACGACCCCCGCGAACAGCGACGCTGCCGGGAGGTCCCCCTCAGCGGCCCCGCTCACCCGCTGCCCGCGTCGCCGAACTCGACCCCGTCTGTCGCGGGCTCCCAGCCGAGCCTTTCGACGACGGCACCGAAGACGACCGCGGCCACCTCGTCCGCCGGACCGTCACCGTCGACGACGACCCAGTGCGAGGGATCGTCGGCGGCCAGGGCGAGGTACCCGTCGCGGACCCGCGAGAAGAACGCTTCGTCGAGCCCCTCGAGGCGGTCGGGGGCGGTCACTGCGAGCCGCGACCGGGCGACGCCGAGGGGGACGTCCACGAGGATCACGAGATCAGGCTCGGTCCCGTCCGTCGCCCATTCGACGACGGCGCGCAGTCCATCGACGCCGAGCCCGCGGCCGAATCCCTGGTACGCGAGCGTCGACCCCGAGAAGCGATCGGTCACGACCCACTGTCCTGCGCCGAGGACCGGGCGGATGACCTCTGTCACGTGTTGCGCGCGGTCGGCCGCCATGAGGAGCGCCTCCGCCCGCGGGCGCGCGTCTGGCGCGCCGGTGTCGAGCAGCGTCTCGCGGAGGCGCTCGCCGAGTGCCGTCGCACCGGGCTCGAAGGTCAGGACCGCACCGATCGTCTGCGCGAGCCTTCGCGCCTGCGTCGACTTGCCGGCCCCGTCGACGCCCTCGAGCGCGACGAGGCGCGCGACGTCGGGCGCGTTCATGTCGGCGGCGTCCCGGCCGGACCGCCCGAAGGGCTGGAGCCGTTCCCACCCGCGCGATCGCCGGTCGCCCCGTTACCGGAGACCTTGTGCGCCAGCGGATCGCCGGCGGTGACCTTCTTCCCCAGTGACTTCTTGGCCGTCGACTTCTTCGCGGTCGCCTTCTTCGACGCAGCCTTCGCCGGCGCTCGCTTCTTCGTCACAGCCTTCTTCGCCGCGGCTTTCTTCCCCGCCGTCTTCTTCGCTCCACCCGCCCGGCGACGCGTCCCGGGGCCGGCCGCCCGCCGGTCGGCGAGCAGTTCGGCGGCTCGCTCCAAGGTGACGCTGTGCGGGTCGTCCCCCTTGCGCAACGAGGCGTTCGTGGTCCCGTCCGTCACGTACGGGCCGAAGCGACCCTCCCTCACGACGACGGGCTGTCCCGTCTCGGGGTCGGGTCCGAGCTCGCGCAAGGGGCTCGCGGCCTGCCCGCGGCCGCGCCGCTGCTTGGGCTGCGCGAAGAGCGCCCGGGCCTCATCCAGGTTCACGGTGAGCAGCTGCGCTTCACTCGCGAGGCTCCGCGTGTCGCTGCCGCGCTTGAGGTACGGGCCGAACCGTCCGTTCGCCGCGACGATCTCCTCACCGGTCTCGGGGTCGACGCCGATGGTGCGGGGGAGCTGCAGCAGTTCGAGCGCCTGTTCGAGCGTGACCGTCGCCGGTGACATCGACGAGAAGAGCGAGGCGGTCCTCGGCTTGGCTGCGCCTTCGGTGGCTTCGCCCAGTTGCACGTACGGACCGAAGCGCCCCGCGCGGACGCGGACGTCGAGTCCGGTGGCAGGGTCGGTCCCGAGGGGACGGTCTTCGGAGGGCGCTGCCAGGAGCTCGGACGCCCGCTCGATGGTCAGCTCGTCGGGCGCGAGGTCCTCGGGGACGGGCGCCCGGTCGTCGCCGCGTTGGAGGTAGGGCCCGTACCGCCCGACACGCACGACGATGGGGCGGCCCTCCTCGTCATCGCCGATCGCGATGGAGTTGATCTCCCTGGCGTCGATCGCGCCGAGGTGCGTCGCGACCGCCTCCTTGAGCCCGATGCGCGCGGTCTCGGTGTCGCTCTCCGCGAAGCTCCCCGTCGCGTTGGCGTCTCCGGCGCGCCGGGCGCGCCCGGTGCCGGCCGCCCCGTCGCCGGTCGGCCGGTCCTCACCGAAATAGAAGCGCGTCAGCCACGGGAGCGACTCCTCCCGGCCGCTCGCGATCTCGTCGAGGTCGTCCTCCATGGCGGCGGTGAAGCCGTAGTCGACGAGGTCGGGAAAGTAGCGCTCGAGCAGCCCGACGACGGCGAACGCGGTGAAGCTCGGCACGAGCGCGCTGCCTTTCTTCCAGACGTAGCCCCGGTCGAGGATGGTCGCGATCACGCTCGCGTAGGTGGAAGGACGGCCGACACCGAGCTCCTCCATGGCCTTCACGAGCGACGCTTCGGTGTAGCGCGCCGGTGGCTGGGTGGCGTGGGGGCCGGGCTCCATGTCGAGGGCGTCGACGCGCTCGCCTTCTGCCAGACGTGGCAGGACGACCTCGCGGTCGGCGAGCTCGGCGTCCGGGTCGTCTTCGCCTTCGACGTACGCGCGCAGGAAGCCCGGGAACGCGATCACCCGCCCGCTCGCCGACATCTCGGCCTCGGTGCCCGGAAGCACCGGGGCGGTGTCGGGCATCGTGCCGACGAGCCTGACCTGCGCGCTCGTCCCGGTCGCGTCGGCCATCTGCGAGGCGACCGTCCGCTTCCAGATCAGCTCGTAGAGGCGCAGCTCGTCGCCGTGGAGCGCGCGCGACGCCTGGTCGGGGGTGCGGAAGACGTCACCGGCGGGCCGGATCGCCTCGTGCGCCTCCTGCGCGTTCTTCACCCGGCGCTCGTAGCGGCGGGGCTGCCGCGGGACGTAGTCGGCTCCGTACAGCGTGGTCGCCTGCGAGCGTGCGGCGGCGAGCGCCTCGTCGGAGAGGGTGGTCGAGTCCGTCCGCATGTAGGTGATCCAGCCCTGCTCGTAGAGGCGCTGCGCGACCTGCATCGCGCGTTGGGCGCTGAAGCGCAACTTCCGCCCCGCCTCCTGCTGGAGGGTCGACGTCATGAACGGCGGTGCAGGCGAGCGACGGAACGGTCTCTCGGTCACCGAGCGGACGGTGAACCGCCGGCCCGCGAGGCCGTCTGCGAGTGCGCGGGCGTCGGTCTCGCCGAGGAGCCGGACACGCTCGCCCCTCAGTTGCCCCGACTCGTCGAAGTCCCGCCCGGTCGCGACCGGGACGCGGTCGAGCGCGACGAGGGTCGCGGCGAAGCTCTGCGGTCCGGCCTCGGCGTCCGAGCGGATGCCCGCTGCGGAGCCGTTCCCGGCCCGGCCCGGCGCGCTGAACGTCCCCTCGAGCCCCCACCAGGTGGCGGACCGGAACCGCATGCGGGCCCGCTCGCGTTCGACGACCATCCGCGTCGCGACGCTCTGCACGCGCCCGGCCGAGAGCCGCGGCATGACCTTGCGCCAGAGCACAGGCGACACCTCGTAGCCGTAGAGGCGGTCGAGGATCCGTCGCGCCTCCTGGGCGTCGACGAGCCTGCGGTCGAGGTCGCGCCACTCCTCGACGGCGCGACGGATGGCCGCCGGCGTGATTTCGTGAAAGACCATGCGCTTCACCGGGACCCGAGGGGAGAGGACCTCGGTCAGGTGCCACGCGATGGACTCTCCCTCGCGGTCCTCGTCCGTCGCGAGGTAGAGCTCGTCGGCCTCCTTGAGGCGCCGCTTCAAGTTGGCGACGACCGACTTCTTCTCGGGGGAGACGATGTAGAGCGGCTTGAAACCGTTGTCGACGTCGACGCCGAGGCGCGCCCAGTCCTCCCCTTTGAGGGCGGCCGGCACCTCGTCGGCGCCGCGCGGGAGATCGCGCACGTGCCCGATCGAGGACTCGACGACGAAGTCCGGTCCGAGCATGGACGAGATCGTCCGTGCCTTGGCCGGCGACTCGACGATGACGAGGGCCCTCGGCATGTGGCCCCTGATCGGTCAGTCGGCGGCGCCGACCGGCGTGGTCGCCGTGGTCGACTCTTCCGCCTGCGTCGAATGGGCCGCCTGCACGGGAACGGCGCCCGCGGTCTGGGCGGGGAGTGCCACGTCCATGCCGGTGGCCCTTCGCTTCGAGAAGGCGATCGCCGCAAGGAGCACGACCAAGGCCGCGCCCGCGATGGCGAAGCGCGCGTCGTTGTGACGCAGCGAGATCACCGCGGGGAGGACGAGGAGCGACACCAGGTTCATCACCTTGATGAGCGGGTTCAGCGCGGGGCCGGCCGTGTCCTTGAACGGGTCGCCGACCGTGTCGCCGATGACCGCCGCCTTGTGGGCGTCGGAGCCCTTGCCGCCTTCGTGGCCGTCCTCGATGTACTTCTTGGCGTTGTCCCAGGCTCCCCCCGAGTTGGAGAGCGTGTTCGCCATGAGCTGCCCGGTGAGGATCGCCGCAGCGAGGAACGCTCCGAGGGCGAGGTAGTTGATCCCGAAGCCGACGATCACCGGGGCGAGGATGGCGAGAAGCGCCGGGGTCGCGAGCTCCCGCTGCGCGGCTGCGGTGCAGATCGAGATGACCCGGCCGTACTCGGGCTTCTCGGTGTAGTCCATGATCCCGGGGTGGTCCCGGAACTGGCGTCGCACCTCCTGAACGACGGTCCCCGCGGAGCGACCGACCGCCCGGATGGCGAGGGACGAGAACAAGAAGGCGATCGAGCCCCCGATGAGGAGCCCGATGAACGTCGTCGGGTTCGCGACGTTGACCTGGGTGAGCGGGTTGTGGAAGAGGGTCGTCGTCGGCAGGTGCAGCTGCGAGCCGACCGTCTCGACGAACGAGGCGAAGAGCGCCACCGCCGCGATCACCGCCGAACCGATCGCCACACC
>Ga0070731_10002219_pt1 | contig 18810 bp, 10 predicted proteins | sample Coa_R1_2_FD_66448 | JGI IMG/M metagenome (GOLD analysis project Ga0070731, IMG submission 66448) | Surface soil microbial communities from Centralia Pennsylvania, which are recovering from an underground coalmine fire - Coalmine... | ecosystem: Environmental > Terrestrial > Soil > Unclassified ... | reverse complement strand
AGCCGAAATCGATAGGCGCGCCGACCGTGCGGTGTCCGTCGATGTATAACACCGGCTCCTGCGTGTCTTTGTTGCCAAAGACAAACTGCAATTCACCACCTTGCCCGTTAAACGGCCGGTAGACTTCATGGAGCAAGTAGACCGGTTTGTCGACCAGTCGGTAGGCGGGCATCGTCTTCTCTAGGGAGACGTTCTCCGTGAGCGCACCCCCTTGCACCGTCTGTTCGATCACACGCATCGTGACCTGTTGCAACCACGGCGCTGGAGGGCCGTCAAACGACTGTTGCACGCCGGTGTAAGCCTGTCCAACCGTTGAATCGGAGAACGACGGATCCAAGTCGATCCATTGTCCGTTTCTTTGCGCCTGCACCCACGCGTGCTGCTCGATCTCTTTGACGATGTCGTCGTGTGAAGGCACGGATACTCCAGGCAAACGGTCGCCCAGCGCAGCCACCATTGCGTTGTAGTCGCGATGCGCCCGGTCGAAAATGCGACCGGTTAACGTGCCGGGTTGCGGCGAACTCGCGGGCGATGCTGCCGTTTCGAACATCCGCTGGAATAGCCGTTCGGCTTGCGGTTGCGGTAGCTGGCCCGTCACCAGCCGTACCGGAATCTTGTTCGATTGTAAGATCGCCGCCAGCAGCATCGCGCGATCGAGCGCGTTGCCGGCACGCGCGTGAAACGTGCCGTCCGCTCCCCGAAGGATGCCGCTGTACGATTCGAAGCCGATCTTGTCGCGAACGAACGCAAAGGCCGCGTCGGTCGTGGTGAGCTGTTGCTCCCGTACGCTGAGAACGTAATCGGCCCGATTCGCCGACTTCTCAGCCTGCTGCAGCTTGGCCGAAACCTCGCCGTCGCCGCTGGCCCCTGCCCTCGGCACGAGGATCGCATGCGCCGCGAATCCGACGATGACCGCTACGGCCGCGAGCAGCGATCCGATCTTCGGGCGCTCCCAGAGCAGGACGACGCAAAGCGCCGCGACCGCGGCCGCAGCGCCGAGGCAGAGCAACTCGATCACCGGCTCGTGCGACGCCAGATACGCCAAGTAGGCACCGACGAGTACGATCGCAATTCCGAGCAAACGCATCAACCACACGTTCATGAGATTCGACCTTTCACTGTAGTCGCACCAGCTCGACGCGACGGTTGAGCGCCTTGCCGCCGGCCGTCGTGTTCGGCGCAACGGGATGCGTCAGGCCGAATCCTGCGGCGACCAACCGCGACGCGGAGATCTTGTACCGTTTAACGAGGTCCGCAACCACGGCGTGCGCGCGGCGATCGCTCAGGTCGAGGTTGTATGCAGCGCCGCCGTCGCTGTCGGTGTATCCCTCAACGCGCATTCGCCACGAAGGATTCATCCGCAATACTTGCGCAATCTGCGCGATTGTCGCCTCGGATTGCGGCAGAATTGTGGCGCTGGCGACGTCGAAGTGAATCCCGTAGATGCGGACGCGACGCTGGTGCTGGAAGGCATGCGCGAGTGTCACCGATCCGTCGATGGTGATTGCGGCTTGGGCGTGCGCGTTGAAACTGCCGTCGGCGCTGACGGTAAAGGCGTGAACGCCGCTCCAGCCTTTCGGCAGCGAGATCGCTGCGGTCACGGCAATCGTCTGGCCGGATTGAATCGTCGCCATTGCCGGCGAGACGCTCGCTGCGTAGTGCGCGTCGCCGGCGATCGTCAGCGCGATGCGCTGATTGCTCGCGGATTTCGTGACGTAGGTGAGCGACATCGGCACCCGTACCGTCACCGCCGTTCCCGGCGCAAGACTGCGCTCTGCCGACGGATAGAGCGCGAGCGCCGACGCGACGCGCGCGTTGCACGGCAACGGCGCCGCAACGGGCTGCGCGTACTCGTAGCGAATCACGGCAAGCGCGGGTGGATCGCGCGATACGAGATCGTCGTGGTCGAAACCGTCATAGATGATGAGTCCGCGCCCGAAGCGCGCGTAGGCGTGAACCCAACCCGACGCCCCGGCGACGTTGCGCGCGAACATGTGGCCGCACCAGTGGGGATCGTCCGTCTGCATGATGTCGGCGTCACCGAGGTCTTGTTGCTGGGCGTGGACGTATGCGACCGTATTGATAAAATGTGCCGGGTCGCTGGGGCCCGATCCCAGCGTTGATGGGTCGGCGATTGACAGCACGTTGCCACGGGCCCCCCGGGCGCCCGTGGCGGCGGTCTTGAAATTGTACGGAATGAACGAGTAGTCCGAAGCAGTGCATCGGTCCGAATCTTTGATGATGAGTTTGTGTCCGGCGGCGACCCAGTTCAGCAAGAGTCGCTGCTGGGATGGCGTGAGATCGTTGGTCGCGGAGCAATCGTCGATCAGCATCGCAAACTGCGCGCGAGAGAGCATACGTTCGTCGAGCAGCATCGGGATCGCGCGATGAAAATGATAGCCCGGAAAGTACGACGGATCGATCTCCTCTTCTTCAAGTTGGCCGTTGCGCTCCAGTGCGAGCACCGTTGAGCCTTTGCCGGAGTCGCTCTCGTCGCAGGTTCCGCCCCGCCGCGTATCCCGCATGAGGATCATACCGCCGAACGTGTATACGTCGGGCGCGAATCCCACGAGCAGCTTGCCGTCGGCGGCAAGTTGCAGTCTCGCGCCCCTTGCACCCGTTACGATATTGTTGGAGACCACGGCGTGCCAGGCCGGAGACGTTTGATCGCACAGGAAGTGCGTGAAGAGGTCGCCGGTGACGAGCGTCCGCTGCGGACGCTCGTTGTACTTCCTCGGCAGCGCATCGGGAAGCGACCCTCGCACGTCCGGAAAGATCGCCTCACCGTCGCCGTTCGCGCTATCGGCGCCCGCCCAGGTGCCGACAAGCGAGCCTTGCTCGGGGGCCCCCGGCGCGCCGTAAGCGGCAAACTTGAAGATGAGCACCTGCGTGCCCGGCTTGCGTGTAAATGTCGCTCGCACGTAGCGAGCGTCGGCGTTCAACGTTAGCGCGTGGTCGGTGTTGCCGTCATCGCTCGGGATCGTAATCGTGCCGGCGTCGTGAAGGTCGCCGGGGGACGTCCCGGTCGCGACCGTTACGGTGACCGGGACCGTCGTGCGCAGCGTCGCCACGATGCTCGTCAGGTGCGCGACCGATGGCATTTCGAACTCGAACGTTAGCGGCTGCGCAAATTTCGGATCGATACCGTACAAATTCTCCATCGCCAGCGCGTTGCCGCCGGCGCCTCCGCCGATCGTCCAACGTCGAACGAACGCGCCGTTCTTGAAACTGAGCAGGTTCGTATCGGGCGTCGGGGTCGGGGCCGCCGTCGTCGCCGGTGTGGAGGTTGTTAGCGTCGGTGCGGCGGCCGGCGTCGCCGAAGCGACGGCGACCGCTGCACTAAGCATGGGCGAAGCCGAGGACGATTCGGTTGCGGCCGGCGATGCCGTCGCCGTTGCAACGATCGGCGGCGAGCCGTTCGTGAAGAACCGCGCCACCGCAATCGCGATCGCGATGGCCGCGATAACGCTGGCTGCAACGATTAGGCGCGTCCGCATTACATCGGGGGGCCGAAGTCGGGAACGCCGTTGTAGCGCGAATACGTAATAGTGGCCTCTTGCTCTCCTGCTCTTCCGTATTCGACGGCTTTGACCGGAAGACGGTTCACGATCCACAGGTCGTAGGAGATTCCGCCCGCGCCCTCCCAACCGGCAAGGTGATACTTATGCGCCGGAACGCCGCGGAGCACGTCCATCCCCCGGTCGCTGATGCGAGCGTTTCTGAGGACCTGCTGGTCGAATTCGGGGCCGCGCATCATCGCCATCTGCGTTTGAATTGGGTTCGCTCTGGGTGGCAGCGCCGTCCAGTGGCCTCCCATATTCACCCAATGGTTGTTACCAATGGCGATCATCTGCATTCCATTTTGCGACGAGACGACGTGCATCTTGTCCGGTTCGATCCAGTCGATCGATACGTCCATGCCGTTGCTCATCGTAATTTCTGCATGCACCGAGTGCAGCGCGCCATAAGCCGCGCGTACCTGTTCCAGATCGGCCAACGGATCAGCCGAAGCCCGGCCCATGCCGGCGGTGGCCAGGAGTAGGGCGAGTATCCAAAATTTCATCGTCGACCTCCTTACAGTCAGGAGGATCGTAGCAGCGCACCGTCCCCGGAGAGTCCCGCCCGGACTGCCCGTACGCTGGCGAGCGCCTCGAATGCGGCCCGCAGCTGCTCGTCGGCGATCGCGCCAAGTTGCGCGCGCACCAGCTCCTCGGCGCGGCGCATCGCTCGGGCAGCTTTCGCGGCATCGCCTTTCCAATGGTAGACGCGCGCAGCAGCCAAGAAGCAGTAGTGCGGCCAAACCGTGTTCTCGCCGGAACGGTCGGCTCGCGCCACGATGTCGTCTGCCGTCGTTACGGCCGCCGCGTCGCCCGCCTTCAGTTGCGCGAGCGCGAGATCGGCGAGCTCCTCGAACGTCGCCGACCTACCCAGTTGTTTTCGAATCGCGATCGCCTCGCGCATGTGGCCGAGCGCAGCTTCTAATTTTCCGAGCTCGCGCTCGGCATTGCCAAGGTTCGAGAGGGCTCCCGCTTCGATGATCTTGTTGCCGATCTCTCGCGCCCACTGGAGCGCTTGCGATCCAAGTGCCTCCGCCTCGTCCACATCCCCTTGCAGAAGCCGAACCATGCTTAAGTTGGTCAGGCACGCGGCACGGCCGCGCGGATCGTCGAGCGCCTCAAAGATCTCGATCGCGCCGGTAAGCGACGAACGCGCGTCGGCAAGCAGTCCGAGCTGCATCTGATTTCCGGTTTGGTTGAACGCGAGGTATGCCAGTTGGGAGCGGCAGCCGAGCTCGCGATAGATGTTCGCAGCATCGTCAAATTCGGCGCGCGCCTCTTCAAAACGTCCTAGGAACGCAAGCGCACTTCCGACGCGCGTGCCTGCCTCTGCCTCGCCCTCACGGTCGCCGACCTCGCGGAAGAGTGCTTGCGCCAACTTCGCTCGCTCGAGGCCGTCGAAGAATCTGCGGCGCATGATCGCGATTGCCACGTCGGCCATGGCGACGCGAGCCATCAGCGGCCGGTCTCCGCCGCGCTCCGCGCGTTCGTGCGCGGCCGCGAGCGCGGAGTCGACTCGATTCAACTCACCGCGGTTGACCGTAATCTCAGCCAGCAGGCAGAGCGACTCTACCTCTCCGGCGGCATCTTCAAGCGCGCGGTACGCCTCGACCGCCGACTCGGCTGCCTGGGCGGCTTCTTCATAGCGACTCCGAAGCAACAGGTTTCGCGCCACCGCACTCTCGGCGGCGGCATTACGCGCACGGTCGCCACGCGCGAGCGCATACGCGCAGTAGGCTTGCAGGCATTCCGCCTCCGCCGATAGATCGCGCTGCGCGTGCGCGAGACAGGCGTTGCGCCACAGGATGTCCGCGCGAGCATCCTCGCCGATTGCAAGACGTTCGAGCTGGTCGATCGTCGTACGTTGGGCCTCGCGGTTGCCGAGCCGGCCAAGAACGCGCTCGCGTAATCCCAGCAACGTGGATTGGAGCGAAGGATCTTGCGTGAGCTCGAACCCGCGCGCTGCGCTCGCAAGCGCTTCTTCGTTCGCAAAGAGCGCGAACGCGTGCTCTGCGCAGCGCAGGTACCAGTGCGCCGCGCGTCCCGATTCGGCCGCGCGGTCGTAGTGATACGCTAACGGCGCCGCGAACTCGTCGCGCTCACCAAAAAGCTTTTCGATCGCAAGCGCCGTCCGGCGATGCAGCTGCATCCTCCGCTGTTCCTCCACCTCTTCGTAGATTGCCGAGGCGATCAATTGATGTCCGAAGACGAAGGCGAACCGCACCCGTCCCACCTCGCGCAGCAGCCGGCGCTCGAGAAGCTCGCTGACCGCATCGAGCACAACATCTTCCGGAAGGCCCGAGACCTCGCGCAGTAAATCCACGTCGACTGACGCCCCGGCGACGCTTGCGATCTCGGCGACTTTTCGAGCCGGCTCGCCCATGCGGGCGGTTCGAGCCGCGATCATTGCCGAGAGCGTGGGCGAAGAAACATCGCCGCCTTCGGCTCGCTCTCGCAACAACTCGATTGCGAAGAGCGGGTTTCCGGCGGTGATCTCGTGCACCTCAACTCCGGTCGCGTCGGCACGGTCGGCAAGCTCCGGAAGGCTTCTCGCCAGCTCGCAAACCGAATCGGTAGAGAGCCCTCCCAGCGACATGTGACCGATGAGGTTTTCGCGCTGCAACTTCCGCCGCAGATGCCCGACGGCTCGCGCCTCATCGTGATCGCTGCGATACGTGGCGACGATAAGCGCCGGCATCGCCGCCGTCCGGCGCGCAAGATATTCGATCGCCGCGAGCGTCGCCTCGCCGGCCCACTGAATATCGTCCAGGACAAGCAATAGCGGGCGTTGGCGGGAGAGCCCGTGCAGCGTCGATGCTGACGCTTCGAGCAATCGCGAATGCTCGCGTGCCGCATCCAACACGGGAAGCGCTGTAAGGTCGCTCTGCCTCAACGAGAGCTCCGGCAGCAGGACGGAGAGTGCCGATAACCAGATCGGGCGGATATCCGCTGCCTCAAGGAACGGTAGCGCCTCGCGCAGCGCTTCTACGATTGATTGATACGGCGTCTCTTCGGGAGACGACGTTGTCCCGCGAAAGACGCGTCCGCCTTCCAACGTAGCGGTAAGTGCGAGCTCGCCGAGAAGCCGCGTCTTTCCTATTCCGGCCTCGCCGCTGACAAAAAGCACCTCGCCTCGCCCGCACGCCGCTCGGCGCCAAGCACCGGCGAGGCGATCGAGCTCGGACGAGCGGCCGACAAAGGGAACGCGGCTTGCAGCTTCCGGCGGAATCGACGGGACGCCGCCATCGGGTAATGCTTTGCCGTGCAGCATTAGCGTTCGCTGGGCGGTCGTCTCCGGCATGGCTTCAACGCTCATCTCGTCCATAAGACGCTGCGCGAACGCATCGATTTCGCGAATCGCTCCCGCCCGATCCCCGCTTTCATAGCGAACGGAGGCGAGTTGCCGCAGCACGTCTTCGCGCCAGGGGTCGTAGTTGAGGATGCGTGCGGCGTACGCGATCGCGCGGCCGAAATCGCGCTGATTCCTCGCGCGAATAAGGAGGCGCTCCATCGTCGAGATGAACTCGCGCCGCAGCCGCTCGCGGATAGGAAAGATCCAGTCGTCGTAGATCGCCGGAACGAGGTCACCATCGTAGAGTCCCATCGCGTCGGGCCAATGCGCCTCGTCCGCGCAGCAGCGCTCGAACTCGTCGACGTCGCACCACGTCTGCGCTTCGTCGTTCCAGCCAATCACATCGCCCTTGGCGACGATGTATGGCACCTTCGACGGCGGCAGCGCGCTGTTCGCTTGATAGAGGTGGCGCCTCAGCTTGCCACGGGCCTCTTCCTCCGTATCCTCGGGCCAGAGGGTGAAGGCAAGGGCGTCGCGAGTGATATGTGCGCCACGATGCAGCAACAGGAACGCGACAAGCGCGAGCGACCGCGGCCGGCTATGGAAGGGATACGCCTCGCCGCGCCAAGAGAACCGCGGCTGGCCCAGGAGGTGGATGCGAAGCTCGCCTCCGACGAGCGTTTCGCTCATGTGCAACCCCGCAACTGGTAAACAGCAAGACTACGCAGTGGCTGCCGAGGCAGCCTGCTGCGCGGGCACGGACGCTGCCGGGACGCCCGACCGCTATGCTGCCGACGTGGGGAACGCTGAGCGAGCGGAACACGTGTTTGTCGTTCGGATTTGGCATGAAGCAGGGCGGCAGGCGGATCCAACCTGGCGTGGCGCCGTGACGCTCGTTGCAACCGGCGAACTCTTCTATTTTACGGGGCTCGCCGATCTCACCGATTTCATTTCGAAGAGACTCTACGGCGACCTCGTAAAGAACATACGTCAAAACCGGCGGTGAGCCAACGCTGGCGCCCTGAGCCGGCGAACGGACGGGCTGCATCACAATAAGCGGGCATCCACGGCGTACTTCGCGCGTCTCACTACGGTATGTTGATCACGAATTTCCCTCGCGTGTGCTTTGCGGGATCGAGCAAATCAGCTAGTGCCTGCGGCGCTTTTGCCAGGTCATATCTGCCTCCAATTTCAACGCGCAGTTTGCCTTCTGCGGCGCGACGCGCGAGATCTTCCAAATCGCCGTCTTGCGCCGTCAGCTGAATGTAGTGAACGTTTACGTTTTTCCTGAATGCGTCTTGCCCAGGACCGCCAAGCGAAGAAACTAGCGTTCCAGATTCCCGCAATACTTCGGCATCGCGGAGCAGCGTCTCGCCCATATTGATGACGTCGAAGACGACGTCGATACCTTCGGGGTAGCGTTGAACCATTTGCGTTATGACATCGCCGCCGGCGTAATCGATGACCTCGTCGGCGCCAAGTTGCCGCAGATACTGTTCGTCTTCCGCCTTGCCCGTCGCGACGACGCGCACGCCTTCGGCTTTGGCCAACTGGGTTGCGAAAAGCCCAAGACCGCCGGTCGCGCCAATGATCAGCACGGTTTGACCCGTCTTCAGGTCAGCGGCTCGAACCATCGTGTTCGCGGTTAGTCCGGCTTCGGGAATCGCCGCTGCTCGATCAAAATCCAAAGCGGCCGGTTTTCGGGCTAGCTTCTTGTCACTTGCGGAGATCAAGGCGTACTGCGCGAACGCGCCGCGAGGGAATTGCGCGAGCACCGCGTCGCCCTTGCGCCAATTTCGGACGCCTTCTCCGATGTCGATTACCTCGCCGGCTCCATCCATTCCCGGAACGTATGGGAACTCGACGGGTACCCAATCTTTCACCATGCCGGTGATGATCTTTACATCGAACGGGTTGACCGCCGCCGCGTGCATTCTCACGAGCAAGAAATCGTCTTTGACCTTTGGAGTGTCGACATCGGCTAACCGAGCATTTTTCGGTGGGCCGTATTCGTCCACAACGATCGCTTTCATCGTTGAAACGGAAGTTTGTTGCATCTCGTTCCTCCCGGATTTGCAGAGTGAAGCTTTGGCGATAACTACGACGCGGCGGATTCGCCCATGGTTTCAAAACGACGGCAGGCATCCTTGCCTTTGCTCGCAGCAGCCGCACTTGACTGGCCTGGGCGTTTGTGTTCGGGAAAAGCGCTAGCGGAGTGGCACAGCGCCGGAGAGCACTTCCGCTCGACTCAATAGCGTTTGCGCACGACAATGATGCACTCGTCGCCGTCTTCGATCGCTTTGAAAAAGTAGCGACCGGCGAGCACTTAGAATCCGTGTAAGGAGTCGGCGCTCGGCCGTCGATTCAGAATTCGCCCGCCGAGTTACCGATCAGACTGCGAGTGCAACCGCTAGACGCAAATGTGCATCTAGCAGACCGTGACGAACATAATTCGCGAACAGCCACTGAAGACACCGTTTGGATTCTCGACGACCGCGTCTGAAGTCGTCGCTGGCGTCCGGCTCGAGGGAAAAATTGCGGTGGTTACCGGCGGCGCTGCAGGTATCGGCCTAGAGACGGCACGCGCACTGGCTACAGCCGGTGCTTCGGTCACGCTCGCAGTCCGAAGACCTTTCGAGGCCGAAGCCACGGCCACGAAACTACGCGAGTCGACGGGTAACGAAGCGATTCGCGTTGCTTCGCTCGACCTCTCCGATTTGACATCAGTCAGGCGATTTGTCGCGGATTGGGAAGGTCCGCTGCATATCCTCGTAAACAACGCCGGAATCATGGCGGTGCCAACGCTGGAACGGACGCCCGAGGGACGCGAGTTACAATTTGCGACGAACTTCCTAGGGCATTTCGCCCTGACAAGCGGTTTGTATAACGCGCTACGCAAGGCAAATGGTGCTCGCGTCGTTTGCGTATCCTCCAGTGGTCATATGCTGTCGCCCGTGATATGGGACGACGTCGACTTCAACTTTATCTCCTACGATTCACTCGTTGCTTACGGGCAGTCGAAGAGCGCGTGTGCGCTGCTTGCCGTCGCAATATCCCGGCGATGGGGCCAGGATGGCATTCTTGCAAATGCCCTCAACCCTGGAGCAATCCCGACGGGTCTGCAGAGGCACACCGGCGGTCTTAAGACTCCGCCCGAGCGACGCAAGACACCGGAGCAAGGCGCTGCCACGTCTGCCCTTCTTGCCGCTTCACCGCTGCTCGATGGCATCGGTGGACATTACTTCGAGGATTGTAACGTGGCTCCGACCGCAGCGAGGCGCCCGCAGAACTTTGGCGGCGGCGTCGCTCCTTACGCAATTAACCTGGCAAACGCAGTGCGATTGTGGGACATTGCCACGGAGATGGCATCGTGATCGACTGGATGATGCGGCTCAGCTGGCGATGATTAGCCGGGGCTCGCAACGTGGGACAGGCTGCCTTTCAGACATTCTTTATAGTTTTCGTCGACGTTCGTAGCATGAAGCCGCATTACGCCATTCTGGCCGCCGCCTTTTTTCTTACTGCCTGCCAAGGAGGCATGGGATCGCCCTCCACTTCTCAGGCGCCGACGACGGCGGCGTCTACCGCATTGAACGCGCGGCCTTCGGTAAGGCGAGCCCCCCATCGCGGATCTTGGATGGACCCCGATGCGAAGAAGAAGAAACTCTTATACGTTACCGATCCGATCAATTGGGATGTCGGAGTTTACGACTATCGCACCGGCAAACAGGTCGGGCAGCTCTCAACGGATCTAGACTATCCGCAGGGAATCTGCGCGGATAGGGACGGGAACGTTTGGATTGCCAACAGCGGCGCGTACAACATGGTGGAGTTCCCTCACGGCACCACTACGCCGATCGCGACGCTCGACGACAACAGCTACGAACCGGTGAGCTGTTCGGTGAATCCGACGAACGGCGACCTCGCGGTCGGCAACATCTTGTACTTCCGCGAGGGCCTCGAAGGAAACATCACCGTTTTCAAGGGGGCCGCCGGCACCGGAACGCTGTACGCAGACAACGCGTTCTATTCGTACTATTTCGTAGGTTACGACGACAAAGGAAATCTCTTCTTTGACGGCACCAACGCCCAGCCGGGCGAGAACGGTGAGTTCCAGTATGCGGAGCTACCGAGCGGAAGCAGCACCCCGCAGTCGATTATATTGACCGGCGGCTCGGTGAGTTTTCCGGGGGACGTTCAGTGGGACGGGCGCGAAATGACGGTCGGCGATCAGTCGAACGCCGTGATATATCAAACTTCGGGCGATAAAATCACCGGGGAGACGCCGCTGACGGGTTCGAGCGACGTCACGGGATTCGTCATCAAAGGAAAGACCGTGATTGGCGCCGACGGCGGTAACGACAGCGTCGAGTTCTTTCACTATCCCAAGGGCGGGAACGCGTACAAAGCGTGGACGGGACTGACAGAGCCGGCCGGCGTGGCAATCAGCGAGTAGGATTCAAATACAGAAGTTCGCCTATTAGGTGAGCTCAAAGCGCACGCTCGGGGCCCGAAGATCGCACGTCGGCGCTAGTCAGCACAGTCGCATTTAGGGTTTTTTTATAAATGGCAGACAGAATACTCGAATGAATCGCCTATTAATATTGCCGAGCTCCTGTCTTGTATTGCTTGCGCTCTGTGCGTGTGCCGGGACGACGACGCCGGCCGGAGGTGTTACTCCGGCCACCCATCTCGCCCACGTTACAACCATCGACGACAGCGGCGCACTCGGCCCCGTGCTGACGACCTCCGACGGCGGTCAGATTTTCGGCTTTGACATCAACTCAAACGGCAACGACGGCGTCCTCACTTCGGCCTCGAACGCTCAAATCTCCACGCAGACGTTCGACGAAACAACCGGCAAGATCACGAAAACCATCGGCGCGATCACGGGGAAGAAAGTCGTTAAAGGCGACGATTACGTTGCCGACGGCATCTTCGCCGGCGACGTCGGTCTGGTGGACTTTCAAAAGGCCGGGATACCCGGCCAGACGCCGACAAAAGACATTTACCGCCTCCTGAATCCGGTGACGAAGAACCGCCTCAACGGTAAGTGGATTCCACCGCTTAAACTCTTCAATGTCGTCGAGTGGGCTCCGAATCAAAGTACGGACACGAGCGTCGTCTTCGGGTACCAGCGCGAAGGCTCCGATCCGTTGGACCTCGTCGTCTCCGACGTCGGTAAGAATACGTTCGGTAAAGTGATCGGCTTGAGCGAGACCGACTTCTCACTCGGCACCCAGCCGCAGCTCGCGCAGGATACCGTCAACAATCTCGCGGTGATGGCTACCTCGCCGAGCTTCGGCGCGGCCGGTGGGCCGCCGCCGGTGATCTGGACGATTAACCTGAAGTCGGGCAAGATGACGCGGTTCTCCGGCGTCAACTGCCCCGGCTCGGTCGGGTGCGGCTACGCCAACGGCATCGGCTACGACTCGAGCACCGGCATTGCGTGCACGACCACCGAGCTCGATGCCGGTGTGGAATTCTACAACGTGGCCAAGCAGACGGGCATTCGCGTGCAGCTGCCTAACAGTGCGAGCCAACTCTCTGCAGGCGCCTTCGTTGCGAACGACGCGGTGCACGGGCTCTTTCTCGTCGCCCAACCCGTCTCGACCACGGGTTCGGGCAGCAGCATCCAGGTCTATAACGAGAGCGGAACGCTCGAAGAATCCATCAACGGCTTCAACTTCTCCGACGCCAGTACCGTCATTCCGCTGCGCATCTCCATCAACCCTACATCGCGGACCGGCTGGGTGAATGGGCCGCGGGCCGACCAACTCCAGGAGTTCTCTTACTAGGGATTTCCGAGGCCTTATGCCCCCCAACTAAAGGTCGCCGCAGGAGACGTAGTGCTGTAGATTCGCCGCGCTTTGATGGATATTGATTGCGTAATGGGCTTTCTTGAGCTGAGCGATCGTCACGCCGGGGACTGTCGTCACGGATACGCCGTTCTTGACGTTGTTTAGCGCCTTCCAGGGCGCAGGGTTGAGCTTTGCACAGGTGCCTTGATGAATGTGAGCAGGCTCCGAAGCGCCGGGCGGCTCGTTCTTTACTTGCAGCTTGACGCGCAGCCCGCCGGAGGTATCGTTCAAGAATGCCTGGCCGTTCTGTCCGGAAGCATTTTGGGCACCCAGATTGATGGTCATCGAATGCGCCGACATGGCATTATTGATGTGGTTCATCGTGTTCGTCGCGGCGAAAGCCTGCCCGGTGAGCAAGAGGGCGCCCGCGGACGCGATGAAGACGGATCGTAGTGGCAAGGTACATTCCTCCGAGAAAGATGGGAAGCGGATCTCCACTCTTTTACCCCAGGCTCTGACAGCAATAACTCCGTTAAAGACCTTTGTCTGCAAGATGCCAAAGAGGTTAGCGTGCAAGCGAAAATCGGTACTCAAAACGCCGCTTTGCGCGCGAGCTACTATTCTGGTTTACTAGACGGCGCGCGGCGTGCTCATCAGAGCTGACCAATAACGGGCGCTGCAAGTCGATCCAATACGAGGTCTGTCGCATCTGATTTTGCGATGCCAAATACGGGTAATAGCCTTCCGCTCAGTCTTATAGAAATGGGAGCATAGCTTATGGCAAAGAAGCGCGACAATATCGAAAAAGTTCGTTACGGTACCGAAGTCGTGTTGCGGGCAGCGGGAGGAGAAACGCACCAAATCGTCGCGCCCGACGTTCTCGCGCTTACGACGCAGCAGGGCACTCCGGTTGCGGATGACCAAAACTCGCTCAAGGTCGGAACCCGCGGGCCGACTCTTCTAGAAGATTTCCACTTCCGCGAGAAGATTTTCCACTTCGACCACGAGCGCATTCCGGAGCGCGTCGTTCACGCGCGGGGATTCGGCGCTCATGGCTTCTTCGAGAACTACGAGTCACTAGCCGCCATAACCAAAGCCGACCCGTTTCAGAAACCGAAGCAACGAACTCCGGCTTTCGTACGATTCTCCACAGTCGCCGGCAACAAGGGTTCGAGCGATCTCGCTCGCGACGTTCGCGGCTTTGCCGTAAAACTCTATACGCAGCAAGGGAACTGGGATATCGTCGGAAACAACATTCCCGTCTTTTTCATTCAAGATGCGATCAAATTCCCGGATATCATCCATTCAGCGAAACAGGAGCCCGATCGCGGTTTTCCACAGGCCCAAACCGCGCACGACAATTTCTGGGATTTCATCTCGCTTTCGCCCGAAAGCACGCATATGGCGATGTGGATCATGTCGGATCGGGCGATTCCGCGCTCATTTCGTTTTATGGAAGGTTTCGGCGTCCACACGTTCCGGCTCATCAACGCGCAGGGGAAGTCGACGTTCGTTAAATTCCACTGGAAACCCAAACTCGGTCTGCAATCGGTACTTTGGAACGAGGCGGTCAAGATCAACGGCGCCGATCCGGACTTTCACCGCCGCGACCTTTGGAACGCGCTCAACGCGGGCGACTACCCCGAGTGGGAGCTTGGCCTACAGCTTTTCGACGAAAACTTTGCAGAAGAGTTCGAGTTCGACGTACTGGATCCGACGAAGATCATTCCCGAGGAGGAGGTGCCGGTGCGAAGGGTCGGACGCCTCGTGCTCGACCGTCCCGTCGCTAATTTCTTCGCCGAAACCGAGCAGGTGGCGTTTTGCACGCAAAACATTATTCCCGGCATCGATTTCAGCAACGATCCGCTGCTGCAGGGGCGCAATTTTTCGTATCTCGACACGCAACTCAAACGGCTGGGAAGCCCAAACTTTACCTATCTCCCGATCAACGCTCCCAAGTGTCCGTTCCAGAACTTCCAACAAGACGGCCAGATGGCATTCGTGAATCCAACCGGCCGAGTAAATTACGAGCCGAACTCCTGGGGCGAAGCGGGAGGGCCGCGCGAAGATCCTGAGCACGGATTTCGCAGTTATCCGGCGGAAGAGGCGGAGACTCGCCAGCGCGCCCGTAGTGAAACGTTTGCAGACCATTTCAGCCAAGCGCGCCAGTTTTACGTCAGTCAGACGGAGATCGAGCAGCAACACATTGCCAACGCCTTTATTTTCGAACTCAGTAAAGTCGTGCGTGTCGAAATCCGGGCAAGAATGGTTTCTCAGCTGCTCAACGTTGACGACGAGCTGGCACGGAAAGTGGCCGATGGGTTGCGACTTCGCGAGATGCCGAAGCCGGCGCCGGCCGCGCGAGAACCCATTTCGGATCTTCCGCCTTCGGGGGCGCTGAGCATCGTTCGAAATGGGCCCAACGGGTTCGAGGGCCGCAAATTGGGTGTGTTACTAGCGGACGGCGTTGCATCGGACTTGCTCATCGCTATAGAAGCCGCTATTATCCGAGCGAAGGCAACCATGGAGCTCATCGCGCCGCAAGTCGGCGGCGTCATGACGAGCGATGGGCAATGGATTGAAGCGCAGCATCGCATAGACGGCGGTCCTTCCGTCCTCTACGATGCCGTTGCCTTACTGCTATCGGAACAGAGTGTCGGCGCCCTGTGCAACAATGCGGCGGCCGTCGACTTCGTCAGCGACGCGTACGCGCATTGCAAATACATCGCTTTTGTCGCCGGTGCATTGCCCCTACTGCAGCGTTGCAACATTCCCTATGACGACGAAGGCGTCATCGAGCTCAAGGCTCCTCGCGACGTCAAATCATTTCTCAAGTCATGCGGCGAGCTGCGCGTCTGGTCGCGGGAACCGAAAGTGCTTGCGCAGCCGACAGCTTCACCCGCGAAGCCCCAGACGAAACGAGCCCGTCGATGATAGGGGCTTCCTCGCGAGGCGCCGCTAAACTAGTGCGCGCACGCGGCACATAGGCCATACAGCGTCACCGAGTGCTGCTTGACCCGAAAACTCGGCGGCGCCAGCTTGCGGAGATTATCGAGGCAGCCCGCGACGTCAAAAGCGCGATCGCACTTCTCGCATTGAAAATGGTGGTGATGCCCTTTGTCCGATCGCTCGTATCGTGCGGGCTCTCCCGGTATCTCGACGGGTTCGATCCACCCTTCATCCAGAAGAGCTCCGACCGCGCGATAGACGGTCGCCACACCCAGCCCATTGACCCGTCTCGAAGCCGCTCTTAGCAACTCGTCGACGCTTAAAGGGCGCTCGGCGCTTGCCAAAACCGCACGTACGGCGTCCCGCTGCCTTGTTTTCCGGCTAACCTGAACTGCCACTGTTGTCCTCCGCCTCAAGGCCCGTCACGTTAGATCTTATTTTCAGACTAACTGCGCTCTGCCCCTGTCGGGTCACCTTGACTATTTGATAATGATACGCTAATCTCACTTGCGTGGGCAAGCTTTTTTTGGCCGGTTCGTGACTCCGGCGCCAAAAAGGAGCGCGTCGCCCGCTGCAACTCGAGAGGATCGGATGAACAACTTATTGCGGCGCTATGCCAACATTGCGCTGGTTGTCGGCGCCTTGGTTTTCTCGTGCGCCGCTCCGAGTTACGCAGTCAATGCTAGCGCTTTCCTGAGCGGAACGGTAACGAATAAGGGAGTTCCGGTCGCCGGCGCTCGAGTAAGCGCGTCCGGGAACAACCTCACGATGCATGTAACGACGAACGCGCGCGGGCACTTCTCGTTCCCGCCGCTTCCGCTCGGCACGTATGACGTCGGAGCACAGTACGGCGACCTGTACGGTGTCGTACGCGTCGACCTCGGAAGCGGGGGCGCCAACGTCGAGATCGTCTTAACGACCCTGAAGGAAATTCAGCACGTTGTCGTGAGCCGAGCACAAACGGACGTGATTCATGGAAGCGGCAGCGACGTCGTGGTGAATCAGGCGTACTTGACCCAGATGCCGTTCAATAACAGCTTCTCCGAAATGGAGATCCAGATGCCCGGCGCCGTGCGGGGCGCGAATGGCGTCGTGCACATCAACGGCGACCACGGGGTCATTAACTACATGCTCGATGGGGTTGCCTTGCCGCAAGAACTCAACCGGGACATCGGCGGCGAGATCAACCTCAACGATCTCTCCTTTATCGACCTTATTGAGGGTGCATATCCCGCGCAGTACGGCTTGCGTTTCGGCTCGGTATTCAACATGGCCACGCGGTCGGGTGCCGGCCCCCCGGGTCTCGACGGCTACGTGTCTGGGGGCTCGTACACAAACGCCCAATCGCAACTGGGCTATCACGCGCCGATCGGGACATCAGGCGGCTACGACATCGCCTTCAACGGGTATCAAACGACGCGAGGGCTCGATCCTCCGAATTTCAATTCACCCCATAACGATGCCAGTTCGGTGGGGCAGTTCGCGACGGCGACTCTGCCCTCGGGCGGAAATAACTTCACCAAGATCACCTTCGTCAATAGTTATAGCACGTTTCAGATCCCCAACGACGTCGCCAACGGGGAGCCGGCTTCGACCGATGATAATGAAACTCAGGACGACACTTTTCTAGCGGTTCAGTATCATCATCCGATTGGAGATACGGGACTGATTACGTTCGGGCCGGCATACAAGGCTTCGAAAATCCAAGACTTCGGCGATCCGGTCAATGATTGGACCTACGGCGAGGCCCTCAACGTCGAGCCGCCTCCCTACGGAAACGGCGGCACGTCGACCGATTGCGCGGATGCCGTCCAGACACAGAACTTCGGTCCAACGACCTGCGGCTATTCACTTGCAGACCAGCGGGCGGCGCTCGATTACATCATGCAAGGTGACTACGTGCAGACGTTTGGGCAGCACACCGTCGCAGCCGGCGTATCGTACGATCTCACTCGCGTATTGAAGTATTATGCGATCACGCTGCAGCCAAACAACTTTCTCGCCCCCATCCAAACCCCGAACACGCCTAACGCGCCGACGACGGTCGTCGACGACGCTCCAAACACCGGCAACACTTACCAGTCGTACCTCCAAGATAGCTGGCGTATGAGCAGCCTTTGGGAAGCGGACTACGGACTTCGCTACGATTTCTTCACGATCAAGTCGACCGGTTTTTCGCAGGGGTTCGGCGCCTTCAGCCCAAGGTTCAAGCTCACGCGATTCTTTGGCAAGCGCGCGAGTCTTTACGCCTACATCGGCCGCTTCTTCGAGCCATTCTCCTTTGAAAACGTCAGCCCCCAGGCCGCGTACCTTCTCAATCTTCCCTTACAGCCGACTTTGGCGCAGTTCGATCTCAAACCGGAGCGCGATACGCAGCTCGAATTCGGCGGCCACATACCGGTCGGCTCCGGCGATCTCGGTTTCCGAGTCTGGCAAAAGAACGCAAACGACCTCATTGACGACACCCAAGTCGGCCTTACCCTTCTCCATCAGGACATCAACTACGTGCTCGGGAGGTTGTCGCAAGAGGCTGTTAACTACGTTCAACCGCTGGAACGAAACGGCCGGGCCTATTTCTCTGTTGCGCACGTAGTCTCGCTCAACAAGGGTTGCGAAACTCAGTTGCTCGCGCCGTGCTTCGGATCTCCGACGGACTTCACGCCGGCGGATCACGAACAGAACTGGAGCATCGCCAGCGGCGTCCTGCTCGACGATAGGCACGGGGGCTGGTTTTCGCTCGACGGGGAATACGGAAGCGGCTTGTCGTCGGCGATCTGCCCTCCGGACACCCCCGGAAACTGCAAGATGACGCCCCACGTCATTTTCAATCTCGAAGAAGGCATCGCGATCGCACCAAAAACCGCACTAACGCTTGGCATCCAGAACGTGCTCAACGATCGTTACTTCGTGACGCTCTTAAACGCTCAGGGAAATCACTACGCGCCTCCGCGGATGTTTACTTTCGGCGTCAGGGTGCGGCCATAAGCTGAGGCGTGCATGTATTACAGCGATGCGTCCGACCTCGAGAATGACAACCAATGCGAAAAACGCCGGGTCTAGTAAAAGAACTGTTGCAGTTGGTTGAAGCCCGGGCCGAACGCCCACCCCATGCGTTTGCTGGGATTGATTGCCGGCGCCGGCTCTCCGAGCGCAAACTTGAATCCGGTAATCGTCTCGACTAGATTACCTTTCTCATCGTAGACGACGATCG
>Ga0070731_10002218_pt1 | contig 18820 bp, 19 predicted proteins | sample Coa_R1_2_FD_66448 | JGI IMG/M metagenome (GOLD analysis project Ga0070731, IMG submission 66448) | Surface soil microbial communities from Centralia Pennsylvania, which are recovering from an underground coalmine fire - Coalmine... | ecosystem: Environmental > Terrestrial > Soil > Unclassified ... | reverse complement strand
TTTCATCTCGAGATCGAGTTCAGCACTGGGGAACGGCGCATCTTCGACGCGCGCCCCTATCTCGAGAAAGGAGTGTTCCAGCGCCTGAAGGACCCGCAACTGTTCCGACAGGCGTTCGTCGCGTTCGACACCGTGTGCTGGCCAGGGCATCTCGACATCGCGCCCGAAACCCTGTACGACAAGTCGCGCGCCATCGAAGTCCGCGCGGTGCGGTAGCCACCGGGGCCACGCTTCCGCGTGGCCCAGCCTCTCGTCAATTGCGCGGTTTCGCGTCGGGCTTCGACGCAACGGCCGGCTTTGCCTCGCGTGCGGCCGTCTTGACGTTCGCGGGTGCGACCGTCACCTCGGACTTGAGCTTCTCGAAGCGGCGCGCGCCGATGCCTTTGACGTCCTTCAGCTCGTCGACCGACTTGAAGCCACCGTGCTGGGTGCGGTAGTCGAGAATCGCCTGTGCCTTGGCGGGACCAATGCCGGAAAGCGCGACGAGCTCCTCCTTGGTGGCGGTGTTGAGATTGAGCGCTGCGTCGGCGAGCGGCGCCGCGAGCGCAAGCGCGAATGCAAGCAACAAACGGATCATGGATAGCTCCTTCGTGGTCAAGGGAAGTTTCGCCGCGCGGCGAGGGCCTGGACGCCCATCGCTCGCACGAACGAGACCCGAGCTTACGAACGAGCTTCGCTTCCTGAAATCAGACTTTCGACGTAGCGCGCAACGCCTTCTTCGACCGGGAGCATCGGCCTTTCATACCGCGCCGCGCGAAGGCGCGTGAGGTCGGCCTGGGTGAAGCTCTGGTAGCGCCCGGCGAGCGCTTCCGGCATCGGGACGTACTCGATCGATCCCTCACCCATCAGGTCGTCGAGCGTACGGGGCGCTTCGCCCGCGCGTTTGCCGCATGCATTGATCGTCGCGCGCGCAACCGCATTGAACGTCGCCGCGTTGCCGGTGCCGACATTGAAGATGCCCGAGCGATCGGCATGCTCGTAGAAGTGCAGGTTCACGGCGACGACGTCGTCGACGTGGACGAAATCGCGTCGCTGCTCGCCGTTCGCGTAACCGCCCGATCCCTCGAACAATCGCACGCGGCGATCGCGCTCGTATTCGCCGAAGAAGTGATACGCGACCGATGCCATCCTGCCCTTGTGCGCTTCGCCCGGTCCGTAGACATTGAAGTAGCGAAAGCCCGCGATCTGCGCAGTGCGATCAGGCAGCGCACGCCGAACGTAGTCGTCGAACAACGCCTTCGAGTAGCCGTAAACGTTGAGCGGCGCTTCGTGCTCGCCTTCCTCGCGAAAGACGCTGCCCGCGCCGTACACGGCGGCGCTCGAGGCGTAGAGGAATGGAATGTCGTTGTCCTGGCAATGTGTGAGCAGCGCAACCGAATAGCGGTAGTTGTTGCGCATCACGTAGCGGCCATCGGTCGCGGTCGTATCCGAGCATGCGCCTTCGTGGAAGATCGTCGCGATGTCGTCGTCGAAATCGCCCTCCGCAACACGCACCATGAATTCGTCCTTGTCCAGATAGTCGGCGATGCGACAGCCGACGAGATTGCGAAACTTGTCACCCTGCGCGAGGTTGTCGACCGCGATGATGTCGGTCTCACCGCGCGCGTTCAGTCCCTTGACGATGTTCGAGCCGATGAATCCCGCGGCGCCTGTCACGACGACGTACACGATCGATCCTCCCTGTCCCGCGATCCGATTTTCAGCCCGAACCGTGCGCGTGCACGGCGAACGGCACGCGCGGCGCGACCGCGCACAGCAACTCGTACCCAACGGTATCCGCGGCATTCGCGACCTCGTCGACCGGCAGTCCCTGTCCCCACAGCACCACGTCGCTCCCGACCGTCGCATCGGGGAGCGACGACACGTCGACGGTGATCATGTCCATCGAAACACGGCCCGCCATCGGCGTCCGCTGTCCGCTCACGAGTACAGGCGTGCCGTTTGGCGCATGCCTCGGATAGCCGTCGGCGTAACCACATGCGACGATCCCGATGCGCGTCGTCCGCGTCGCGGTAAACGTGGCGCCGTAGCCAACGCTCGCACCGGCTTCGAGCGTCTGCACGCCGATCAGCTTCGAGCGCAACGTCATCACCGGCGACAGGCCAAGCTCGCGCGCGCTGCGATCGGCGAGCGGCGTCGCGCCGTAGAGCATGATGCCGGGACGAACGACCTCGCCGCCGGCCGCGCCATGGCGCACGATCGCGGCGGAATTCGCAAGCGTGCGCGGAAGCGTGAGCCCCTCGCATGCCGACTCGAAACGCGCGAGCGGCATCGCGATGCCTTCGGCATCATCGGCGCGCGCGAAATGCGTCATCAGAGTAAGCGACGCGACGTTTCGCGATTGCATAAGCCGCTCGGCGAACGCGCGCGCTTGCAAAGGCGCGATGCCGAGCCGGTTCATGCCCGTGTTGATCTTCAGGTAAACGTCGAGCGGATGCGAAAGCGTCGCGCGTTCGAGCATGGCAACCTGCTCGGCGCAATGCACGACGCTCGCAAGCGACTGCGTCGCCAAGGTCTCGAGCTCGGACTCCTCGAAGAATCCTTCGAGAAGGAGGATCGGCCGCCGCTCGCCCCGCTCGCGCAGGCGCGCCGCCGCGTCGAGTTCGATCAGCGCGAGCCCGTCGGCATCGGCGAGCGCGGGTAGCACGCGCATCAGCCCGTGTCCGTACGCGTCCGCCTTCACGACCGCGAACACGCGCGCGCCGCTCGCCTGCCGCCGCGCGCAGGCCAGGTTCGCCGCGAGCGCCGAAAGATCGATGTGCGCGACGAGCGGTCGGGCCATGCGCGATCGAACGGGAATGAAAGGGTGCCGCCGCTAGCGCGGGCGCTGCGCATCCGCCGGCATTGGGAAAGCGTATGCGATCATGGTATAAAGCGCCGGCCGCGCGTGTTCGCATTATAACAATCGAAAGCGACCGTCCTTGATTGCGAGGGGCCGCGGCCGGCGTCGACCATTGGATGAAACCCGGCTTCTACACGATCATCGCGGCGCAGTTCTTTTCGTCGCTCGCCGATCAGGCGTTGCTTGTCGCGGCAATCGCACTTCTGCGCGAGCTGCACGAACCGGCGTGGATGACGCCCGCACTGAAGCAGCTCTTCGTGCTGCCCTATGTCGTGCTCGCCCCGCTCTTCGGAGCCTTCGCCGATTCGATGCCGAAGGGCCGCGTGATGCTGATCACCAACGCCATCAAGATGATCGGTTGCGCGCTGATGCTGATCGATATGCCACCGCTCTTCGCGTACGCGGTCGTGGGCCTGGGTGCGGCTGCCTATTCGCCGGCCAAGTACGGCATCCTGACCGAGCTTCTGCCGCCCACGCAGCTCGTCGTTGCCAATAGCTGGATGGAAGGCACGACGGTCGCGTCGATCATTCTCGGCGTCCTGACGGGAGGCTTCCTGATCACGCCGCGCGTATCGGCTGCGCTGCTAGGCCTCGACTTTCCGCTGATCGACTTTCCGATCGATACGCCGCCCGACGCGGCGATCGCCGTCATCATCGGGATCTACTTCGTCGCGGCCGTGTTCAACTGGTTCATTCCGCATACGGGCGTCGATCACCGCGTCCCGAGCAAGAATCCGCTCTTCCTGCTGCGCGAGTTCTCGCACTGCGCGGCGCTCCTGTGGCGGGATCGGCTGGGACAGATCTCGCTTGCTACGACGATGCTGTTCTGGGGCGCCGGCGCGACGCTGCAACTGATCGTCATCGATTGGGCGGCGCATGCGCTGTCGCTCGATCTGTCGCACGCGTCGATGCTGCAGGGCGTTGCGATGTTCGGCGTCGTGATCGGCGTCATCGCTGCGGCGCGACTGGTGACGCTCCGCGAGTCGGTGAGGACGCTGCCGGTCGGCGCGCTGATGGGCATCATCGTCATGCTCATGGTGTTTGTCCACTACATCCCGACCGCGATGTTCCTGATGATCGCGATCGGCGCGTGCGCAGGCTTTTTCGTCGTGCCGATGAACGCACTGCTGCAACACCGCGGCCACGTGCTGATGGGCGCAGGACACTCGATTGCCGTGCAGAACTTCAACGAGAATATCGGCATCCTCATCATGGTCGGGCTCTACGCGATGATGGTGCGTGCGGGCCTGTCGGTCAGCACGGCCATCATCCTGTTCGGGCTGTTCGTGACGGCCACGATGCTGCTCGTCATCTGGCGCCATCGTGCGAATCAGCGCCAATACGACTCGCTGCATTTGATCGGAATGGACAAGCCGACCCAGGGCTTGTGATTCCTGCCTGCTGCTCTTACGCCACCTCGGCGTTCTCGAAAACGAAAAGATCGATTGGCTCGGTGACAGGCCAGATCGCGTTCGGGTCCGACAGCGACTGCTCCATCGCTTCCAGGCCCGATTCGAATTCGGCATCCGGCGTTGCGACCAGATCGGAGTTCACGCGACGGGCCATCTTGTCGAGATATTCCGGCTTCGACTCGGCGGACACATGATCGATGATCGTGTGTTGGCGAACGGCGAAACCACACTGCGCCGCCGTCTCGACCATCTCTTTCCGGAACGGCAGCTTGTCCAGGCTGTATGCGAGCGCCGACGGGAAGAAGCGCAGATACGAGACGCCATCGATCGCATCGCGCGTCGAGTTGCGCAGGCAAAGGAAGCCTCGCCGACGCAGCGTGCGGCGTATCTCGCGTACGACATCTCCCGCAGCGCGGAAATGGTGTTACGCCATCGAGATGAACGCCAGGTCGAATGCGCCGTCGCGGAGGGGAATCCGCTCGGCGTCGCAGCATACGAGGCGCACCCGGTCGCCCGCGTCGCGTTTGCGCCTCGCGCAGCATCGGCAGCGATCGATCGATACCGACGATCTCACACGAAAACGCGTCCGATAACGCCTGAAGGAAGCGCCAGGTGCCGCAGCCGACGTCGACAATCGAACGTATCTCCGAGCCGCCGATGGCGCCAAGGATTGCGTCCATCCATACTCGCGCCGCGCCCCGCGACATGCCTCGGCCCAGCGCGTATCGTCGCGCAAAGTCCGGCGCGTCGTAATGGCTCATTCAAGAACGCTGCCGCTTCACAGACGCGTCAAAGCACGACCGGCTTGTCGGGCAACTCGTTGACGACGGTTCCGGTGCGCGGAAACTGCGCGGCAAGAAGCGCGGAAATCTCGCCGATGCCGGCCACCACGCCTTCGACATAGCGGCCCTGTCGGAACGCCGATTCCATGCGCGAGCAGATCGCCTGCCACGCATCCTGGTCGACACGCCGATCGATGCCACGATCGGCGACGATCTCGACGCTGCGGTCGGCGAGAAGCAGATAGAGCAGGACGCCTGCATTCTCCTCGGTATCCCAGACGCGCAACAAGCCGAACACTTCGAGCGCGCGCTCGCGCGGCGTGAGCCCACGCATCACGCGTAGCGGCGGCAGCGCGCCCTCGACGGCGAAGCACACCTGGCCGCGATGTGTTTGCTCACCCGCCGCGATCGCGTGCTCGATCTTCGTGAGCGCTGCCGGCGGGAACGCGCGCCGGACCGACAAATGATCGATGACGGCATGGCGCAATACGCGATGCGCGTGTCGCATCGTCACCATCCTCCCGACGCGCCACCGCCACCAAAGCTTCCGCCGCCGCCGGAAAACCCACCGCCACCGCCTCCTCCCGAGAAGCCACCGCCAAAGCCACCGCCGCCCCATCCGCCGCCCATCGGGATCCACATGCCACCGCGGCGTCCGATGCCGCCGCCAAGGCCGCTACCCGCGCTGAACAACAACATCACGAGGAACGTGAGGAGGCCGACACCGACGCCGATCGCGATCGATCCGGCGATGAGCCATCCCGCGGCGCCGATCGCGCCACCACCCACCAGCGAGCCGAGCGTTCTACCCATGATCCGCGACAGGATGCCGCCGACGATCGGCACGCCGACAAAAAGAAAGATCAGCAGCGTGCCGAAATCGAAGCCGCCGTTGCCATGCCCGCGGGCCGGCGCTTTCGCAGGCAACGGCGCGCCGGTGCCCACCACCTGGATGATGCGATCGACGCCCGCATTGATGCCTTCGCCGAACTTGTTCTGACGAAAGAGCGGCGCGACCGTCTCGTCGATGATTCGATGCGACGTCACGTCGGTCAGCACGCCCTCGAGACCGTATCCGACTTCGATGCGCATCTTGCGATCGTTCTTGGCGATCAAAAAGATCGCACCGTTGTCCTGGCCCTTGCGTCCAATCTTCCAGGCTTCCGCGACGCGAATCGAATACGACTCGATCGGCTCGGGCTTGGTCGAAGGCACGATCAGCACGACGAGTTGATTGCCGCTCCGCTGCTCCCAATCGGCGAGCTTCGTTTCGAGCGCCTGCCGCTCGCTTGCCGAGAGTGTGTTGGTCTCGTCGGTGACACGCGCGGCGAGCTTGGGAATCGGCGCGAGCCCGCTCTTGTCGACGGTCCACGACGTGTCCTGTGCGAATGCGAATTGCGCGATGACAAGTGCAACCAGCACGAGCAGCGCCGCGTGCGCGTGCCGCCAGCGGCGCGCGCGCAAAGGCGCGATTGGCGCAATCATCTCGACAACGATCGCTCGCCCGTGCGATCGATCAACCGCGTCAGGACTTGGGCGCTGGCGCAGCCGCGGGCGCCGTTCCGGGTGCGGGCGCCCGTGACGTTCCGCCTGGTGCCGGCACGGTAGGTGGCGCGGGTGTTGCGCCTTTGCCGAAGTCGACCTTGGGCGGCGTGCTGATCGCGCTCTCGTCGGCCACGGTGAAGTTCGGCCTTATCGGCATCTTGAAGACCATCGCCGTCAGGTTGGTCGGAAAGCTTCGAACCGTGCTGTTGTATTCCTGGACGCTCTTGATGTAACGGTTGCGCGCGACCGCGATGCGGTTCTCGGTGCCTTCGAGCTGCGATTGAAGATCGCGAAAATTCTGGTCCGACTTGAGCTGCGGATAGTTCTCCGTGACGACGAGCAGCCGCGACAGCGCGCCCTGCAACTGATTCTGAGCCTGGATGAATTTCTGGAAAGCCTCGGGATTGTTGATGAGCTCGGGCGTGACCTGGATCGAGCCGACGCGCGCGCGCGCATTAGTCACCTCCGTCAGCACCGTTTGCTCCTGCTGCGCGTAGCCCTTCACCGTATTGACGAGGTTCGGCACGAGGTCGGCGCGGCGCTGGTACTGGTTCAGCACTTCCGACCACGCCGCCTTGACGCCTTCGTCCTGGCGTTGCAAGTCGTTGTAGCCGCATCCCTGAAGCGCCATGGTCATGACGGCCGCGAGCACGATGCAGAGCTTGCGCAACATGGTCCTCCTCCGGTCAAAGGTGGGGCGACTGCCTGCCGCCCCGGAATATGCGGCCTCAGGCCCGCGGACGCAAGGCAATGGCCTCGCGGAGCGTCCTTCGCGCGAACAGCAGGTCCTCCCAGGCCTTCGCCTTGTCGCCGGGGGTGCGCAGCAGGTAGGCCGGATGGTACGTGACGACCAGCGGCGTGCCGCGATAGCGGTGCACGCGGTTGCGAAGGCTCGCGACCGACGCATCGATTTCGAGCAGCGTACACGCGGCGCTTCTGCCGAGCGCGACGATCAGCGCCGGCGCGACGAGCTCGATCTGACGATCCAGATAGGGCCTGCATGCCGCGACCTCGAGCGACTCCGGCGTGCGATTGCCGGGCGGCCGGCACTTGAGCACGTTCGCGATGAAGACGCCGGCCTGGCGCGAGAGACCGAGCGCCGCGAGCATGTTGTCGAGCAACTGGCCGGCTGCGCCGACGAAGGGCTCGCCCTGTGCGTCCTCGTCCGCGCCGGGCGCTTCGCCGACGAGCATCCACGACGCATCGGCGGCGCCCACGCCGGCGACGGTGTGCTTTCGCGTCGTGCAAAGCCGGCATGCGCGGCATTGCGCGATGTCGGCAACCAGCGCGTCGAGCGTAAGCGATGAAATTCGTGCGCGGCGCGGATCGACGTCGCCCGACTCCGCCGACATGGGAACTGCTTCGGCCGGCGCGTCGCGTCGTTTCAGTCGCCAGATCGGCGCGAGCGCGAGCTCGCGCAGCACTTCTTCGCGCGAAATCATCACGTGCCGGGCTCGATCGTGTGCGCGCGCAAATCGCGACGCATGACGAGCGCATCCTCACGCGCGCCGCCGCGTCGATCGGGCGGATAATACCGCACCCTTCGCGCCACTGCGACGAAGCTCGCCCCTTCGTAGAGCGCGATCGCGCCGACGTTGCTCACGCGGACTTCGAGAAAGAGCTGCTCGGCGCCCAAACGCCGCGCGTCGTCGATGAACTGCGCAAGCAGCATGCGACCGAGGCCGTTGCGGCGTGTCTCGGGGACGACGGAAAGATTCAGGAGCTGCGCTTCGCCGGGACCGAGCATCAGCACGCCATAGGCAACGATGCGATCGCCGCAGACGCCCACGCGTGCGGAATAGCCTGCCGCGAGCGCATCGCGAAAGTTGCGCTCGCTCCATGGCGCGGCGTGGATGCGCGCTTCCAGCGTTGCCACGACGGGCAGGTCGTGCGCGGCGAGCGGACGCCAGCGGACTGGCGGAAGCGGAGCGGGCTTGGGCAGCGATGCCATGCGAAGCACACCGTCAGAGGCGAAGTCCGGCGGCGCGTTCGGCGCTCGTGAGCGCGACGCGATGGCGCACATAGAGCGGTTGCGCCTGTTCGGCGGGAACGCCGGCGCCGGCAAGCACGCGCGGCCACGCGCATTGCGCGATCGAATGCGCGTCGGGGATGAGCGATGGGTCGCAATCGGCGAGACCAAGCCGTCGCGCAAGCGCCGGATACGTGAAGAACGCATCGCCGGCACCGCAAAAGCCATCGAGGCCGTCCGCATCGATCTCGTCGGGCTTGCAGACGGCCGCTTCGCGAACGACGGCGAAGCCATTGTCCTTTCGCTCGTATGCCGCCACGTACACTTCGTGCATCCGGGCGTCGAGGCAGGCGAGCACGCGAAGCCATTCACGCTCGCGCCACGCGGCCTGCGCGAGCGCTTCGAGCGTCGACACGCCGAACACCGGCCGGTCGGAGCCGAACGCGAGTCCCTGCGCAATGCCGCACGCGATGCGAAGACCGGTGAACGATCCCGGGCCGGCGCCGTACGCGATGCCGTCGAGTTGCGCGAGCGATGTTTCGCCGCGTGCGAGAAGCTCGCCGATCGCCGGAAGGATGCGCGCGGACGACGCGTTAGCCGCGCATTCGCGCGTTTCCACGACGGTACGCCCGTCGAAAAGCGCGACCGACAACCATTGCGTCGACGTATCGAGCGCGAGGATTTGCATGCCTGCATTCTACCGGCGACGACCCACCTTCGGCGCGTACAATCCGCGCCGCTCGAGATGACGAACCTCGAAATCGAATCGCTCGACCAGGACGGCCGCGGCGTCGCGCACGCCGACGGCAAGGCGGTGTTCGTGGAGGGCGCGCTGCCCGGCGAACGGATTCAGGCGGAGATCATTCGACGCAAGCCGAGCTACGACATCGCGCGGGTCGTCGCGATCGAGCGGCCGAATGCTTCCCGCGTGGCGCCGCGCTGTCCGCATTTCGGCGTCTGCGGCGGCTGCACGTTGCAGCACGCGGACGACGCACTGCAGATTGCCGCCAGGCAACGTGCGCTCGAGGAGGCGCTCGCGCGAATCGGCAAGGTGCGCGCGGAAACGCTTCTGCCCGCGATCGCGGGGCCTGCATGGGGCTACCGCTACCGCGCGCGGCTCTCGGTGCGCGACGTGCCGAAGAAGGGCGGCGTCCTGATCGGATTCCACGAGCGCAAGTCGAGCTACGTCGCCGACATGCGCGAATGCCACGTGCTCCCTGCGAAGCTATCGGCGCTACTGCCGGCGATGCGAACGCTCGTCGAATCGCTGTCGATTCGCACGCGCTTGCCGCAGATCGAGGTTGCCGTCGGCGAGCGGCTTGCGCCCACAAGCACCGTCGCCCCGAACGAGCCGTCCGCAACGCGCCTCGTCCATGCGCTTGTGTTTCGCATCCTCGCGCCGCTTACCTTGTTGGACGAGGCCAGGCTCGTAGCCTTTGCCGACGCCCACGGCGTCGATGTGTGGCTGCAGGAAGGCGGCCCGGAGACGGCCAGGCCGTTCCACCCGAAGGGCGCGACGCTCGCCTATACGCTGCCGGAATTCGATGTCGCCATCCCGTTCGGGCCGACGGATTTCACGCAGGTGAATCCCTGGATCAATCGAGTCCTCGTGCGGCGCGCGCTGCAACTGCTCGATCCGCAACGGGGCGATCGCATCGCAGACTTCTTCTGCGGGCTCGGCAATTTCACGCTGCCGCTCGCGCGCCGGGCCGGCCATGTGATTGGCGTCGAGGGCAGCGAGAACCTCGTTGCGCGCGCCACGGCGAATGCAGCGCGAAACGGGCTTTCGAACAAAACGGCGTTCGTGCGGGCGAATTTGTTTGGCGATGTCGGCGAACTCATGGTCACGCTCGGTTCGCTCGATCGCGTGCTGATCGATCCGCCGCGCGAGGGCGCGATCGCGCTCGTCAAGGCGTTAGCGCGTGCCGACGATCCGCACGCGCCGAAGCGACTCGTCTACGTCTCGTGCAATCCTGCGACGCTTGCACGCGATGCCGCGGTGCTCGTGCACGAGCAGGGATACCGGCTGGCCGCGGCGGGCGTCGTCAACATGTTTCCGCATACGGCGCACGTCGAGTCCATCGCGATGTTCGGTTGAGTGAAGGTCAGAGAGAGACGGTGCTCGGACTCACTATACGGACTGCGCCATTTCGACCCGAGTATCGTCTCTGACCCTGCGGTCACTCTACGGACGCGGAGCGCCAGGCGCGCATTGGTCCGCGGCGTCAGCAAGATGAACACAGAGGGACGAGTCGCCCCGCCCCCTCGAGCTTGCGAAATCCTCCGCGCTTCAGTCCCGCTGGCCGGAGAACATGAGCAGGATGTTGAGCAGGCTCACGAAGATGTTGTAGACGTCGAGGAACAGGTTGAGCGTGGCGGTAATGTAGTTCGTCTCGCCGCCGCGAACGATGCCACTCACGTCGTGCAACAGGTACATCGAGAAGATCAGAACGGCGATCGCCGAGACCGTCACCGACAACGCGGGCACATGCAGGAAGAGATTGGCAAGCGACGCGACGATCAGCAGGATCAATCCCACAAACAGGAACTTGCCGAGGAACGAGAAGTCGCGCTTCGATACCGTGGCGATCGCCGCCATCGTAAAGAAGATCGCGGCCGTCATGCCGCCGGCCAAGCCGACCAACTGGCCGCCGTTGCGAAAGCCGATCGCGATCGACAGGATGGGTGCGAGCATCAATCCCGCGATGAACGTGAAGCCGAAAAGCGCCGGCACGCCCCAGGCGCTATTGCGAAGCGCCGTCACGCCGAAGAGCGCAGCCATCATCACGCCGAACATCAGCAGCGGCGCCATGATCGGCGAGGCGACGAACAAGCTGAGGAAGTTGAGCTGCATGCCGACCCACGCGCCGGCGACCGTCGGCAGCATCGATAGCGCGAGCAGCCAGTACGTGTTTCGAAGCACCCGGTTCTGACGCTCGGCGACGCTCGTTGCCGCGGACGTCGGCTCGGGTGTGAAGACCGTTTGCAACCTGGGATCCATGGAACCTCCAAACGGGCTCGGGGCCCGGGAACGAAACGAGACAGCGCGCCTAGACTAGCAGAAATCGGCGCCAGGAGCGCCTTCTCTCCCTCGACAAGGGCGCCGGAAACAAGATGCGCCCGGCCGGCCCGGAATCAAGCGATCTTGCGCACGAACCGCCAGACCATCTCGGTGATGCGCTCGCGATCGCGTTTGATCGTGGCCGGGGCGTCGAAGTCGCGCCCGAAGAGATAGCCGAACGTGTGGCGGTTCGCGATCCGGAACCATCCGAGCGCCGCGATCGCCATGTGGAGCTCGATCGGATCGATCCCTCGGCGGATCGTTCCGTCGCGACGCCCGCGCGCGAGCAGGTCGGCAATCGTATCGACGATCGATACATTCAGGCTGCGAATGCGATGCATCCTCCGAATGTGGCGTCCGCCCGACTGATTCTCCGCGATTACGAGTGCGACGAACTCGGGATGCGCCACGTAATAGTCCACGGTGAACGATACGAGCTCGCGTATCGCATCCCGAGCAGGCAGATGCCCGAGGTCGAGCTCCTTCTCGGCTTCGCGGATGCCGCGGTATGCATCCTCGATCACCGCCCGGTAGAGGCCTTCCTTGTCGCGGAAGTAGTAATAGATCATCGCGCGCGTCGTTCGCGTGCGACGCGCGATCGAATCGATCCGGGCGCCGTCCACGCCCCGCGCGGCGAACTCCGCTGTCGCGGCGCTCAGGATATCGGCGCGGCTTCCATCGGGGTCCTTGCGCTTGCGCATCGCGGCAACGCCTCGTCGCCTTGTCGCCATCACGGTCTCCTTCCCTGCTCCCTGCCCCGCAAACCGACGCTTTTGTCAATTCTGCTTGACATAATTGACATTTCTGTCAATCCTAACCCGACTCGTCGGTTCCACCCCGTTACGTCGCCAACAGGAGGTGCCATGAAACCAGCATTCGACCGCCGCTCCTTTCTTCGCGCGAGCGGAGGACTGATCGCTGCCGGCGCCCTGCCGCGCGCGCATGCGCAGGCCAAGCCGAAGATGCGCTTCTCGGCGGCCTTCACCGAGCAGGACCTGCGCGCCGATGCGTACAAGGCATTCGCCGCGGCGATGAAGAACGATTTCGATTTCGAGCCCTATTGGAACAATACGCTGTTCAAGCAGGGCACCGAGCTGGTAGCGCTGCAGCGCGGCAACGTCGAGATGGTGAACCTCGCGCCGCAGGACATCGCCAAGCAGCTTCCCGCGTGGTCGCTGATGACCTCCGCGTACCTTTTCCGCGATGCCGATCACATGCGCAAGACGTTCAAGAGCGACGTCGGCAAGCAGTTCATCAAGATGGCGCACGACGAGCTCGGCATTCAGATCATCACGCCGGTGTACTTTGGCGCACGCCACGTCAACCTGAAGCCCGAAAAGACGATTCACACCCCTGCCGATCTCGCCGGCATCAAGCTTCGGATGCCACCCGGCGAATTCTGGCAATTCCTGGGCGAGTCGATCGGCGTCAATCCCACGCCCGTCGCGTTTGCCGAGGTCTACACGGCGTTGCAAACCGGCGCGATCGATGGACAGGACAATCCGCTCCTGCTGTCGAAGCTCATGCGCTTTTATGAAGTGACGACGCAGTTCGTGCTGACGAGCCATGTCGTCGGCTACGACCTGATGACCGTCTCCAACAAGGCGTGGGATGCGATGCCGGCCGCCGAGCAGACACATTTCCAAGCAGCAGCCGACAAAGCCATCGACGATTACACGGCAAAGTTCAACGGTCAGGAGAAGGACGTCATCGAGTTCTTCAAGGGACAGGGCAAGAAGGTGTACACGCCTGACCTCGCGGCGTTTCGCACGTATGCGCAAAAGAAGTACGTCGACAAGTATGGGCACGACTGGCCGAAGGGCGCCCTCGAGCGCATCAACGCGCTTTGATTGTCGTTCCCGGCTGACGCGGCCGACCAACACCCGCGACCCGCGGCCATGATCTACCGGGCGGGACGGCGCTTCGCCGATCATGTCGCCGTCGGCCTGATGGCGACGATGTTCTCGTGCTTTCTTCTCCAGATCGCGTTTCGCTACGTGCTGGACCGCCCGCTCGGCTGGACCGAGGAAGTGACGGTGATCTGCTGGGTGTGGGTGGTGCTCTGGGTCGCGGCGTTCATCCTCACCGACGACGAGGAAGTCCGCTTCGACATCGTGTACGGAGCTGTCGATGCGCGTGTTCGCCGCGTCTTCACGATCATCACGAGCATTGCCGCGATCGTGTTGCTCCTGATCTCGCTGCCCGCTACGTGGCGCTACGTCGTGTTCATGAAGCGCGAGCACTCCGCGTACCTGCATATGCGCTTCGACTTCGTCTATTCGATCTACCTGCTGTTCGCCGTGGCGGCGATCGTTCGGCACGCGCGGCTTTTGCTGCGCGCGTTGCGGAGTTCGCGGCTCGCCGCGCCCGCGCTCGAGCCGGACATCCGATGACGGCGTCGCCGTTCACGTTGTGCATCGTCGGGCTCGTTGCGCTCGCCTCGCTCGGCCTGCCGATCGGGCTGTCGATGATCGCCGCCTCGATCCTGTATCTGTTCATGGCGAACCTCGATCCGGGCACCGCTGCAGAACAGATCCTGAACGGCCTGTACAGCAGCTACGTGCTGCTCGCCGTGCCGTTGTTCATTCTGGCGGCCGATCTGATGAATACGGGGAGCCTGACGGATCGGCTGCTCAAATTCTGTCTCGTGCTCGTCGGACGGTTTCGCGGCGGACTCGGCCATGTCAACGTCGTCTCGAACGTGATCTTCGCCGGGATGTCGGGCTCGGCGATCGCCGACGCGGTCGGCATTGGTCGCGTAATCATCGGCATGATGACGCGCGACGGGAAATATCCCATCGCGTATGCGGCCGCCATCACCGCCTCGGCCGCCATCATCGGCCCGATCATCCCGCCGTCGATTCCGATGGTCGTGTATGCGCTCGTCGCCGATACGTCGATCGGTTATCTCTTCCTCGGTGGCGTGGTTCCCGGATTGATGCTCGGCGTCGCATTCATGGTGATGAACTCGATCCTTGCGCGTCGGCGCCACTACCCGATCGAGGAAAAGGTGCCTCTGCGCGAAATCCCGCCGGTCGCCTGGAATGCCCTGCCGGCGCTGCTACTTCCCATCATCCTGCTGTTCGGCATTTACGGCGGCGTCATGACGCCGACCGAGGGAGCGGCTGCCGCTGCCGCGTATGCGCTGCTTGCCGCCGCGTTGATCTATCGCGCTCTGACGTTCCGACAGCTTTACGGCGTGCTGCTCGCGAGTGCGAAGGCGACAGCTTCAGTCGGCATGCTGATCGCCGGGGCACTCGCGTTCAACTACGTCGTTACGATCGAAAACATTCCGGCGTCGGTCGCGCATTTCATGGCGGCCTTTCATCTGTCGCCAGCAGCCTTCCTGCTGCTTGTGAATGGCATCCTGCTCGTGCTCGGCTGCCTGCTCGAAGGCACGACGATCCTGCTCGTCATCGTGCCGATCATGATTCCGACGGCGCGTGCGCTCGGGATCGACATGGTGTTCTTCGGCGTCATGGTCGTCCTCAACGTGATGATCGGGCTCCTCACACCGCCGTTCGGTCTACTGCTGTTCGTTGTCGCGAACATGACGAAGCAGCCGCTCGCCGTCATCGTGCGCGAATGCGTGCCGTTCATCGTCGCAGCGATCGTCGTGCTCGCGATCGTAACGTACGTACCGGCAACGATCCTGTGGCTGCCGCACGCATTCGGTTACAAGGGTTAGCTCGCGATCTCCATGTCGATCTACATCCTCAACGGACCGAATCTGAACCGGCTTGGCACGCGAGAGCCGTTGATCTATGGCACGTCGACGCTCGCCGACATCGAAGCTGCGTGTCGCGCCGACGCAGGCTCGATCGAAATCGTCTTTCGCCAATCCAACTCGGAAGGCCAGCTCGTCGATTGGATCCAGGAGGCGATTGATACCGCGCGCGGGATCGTCATCAATCCGGCGGGCTATTCGTTCACGTCGGTCGCGATTGTGGATGCACTGAAGATGTTCGATGGTCCCATCGTCGAGGTGCATCTCAGCAACATTCACCGGCGCGAGGCGATCTACCACCGCTCGCTCGTCTCGACAGTCGCGACCGGCGTCATCGCGGGTCTCGGGGTATCGGGCTATCGCATGGCGGTACGCGCGATCATCGAGCGGTCCACACGGGCGCGCGCATGATGAACGGCAAGACCAGTTACGGCGCAATGAACGCGTCGGCGCGACTCTGCCGTTAGGTGCAGCGGGCGGAGACGCTGTGTCGGCAGGACGCGCCTCATCGAGCGGCATTGCGTGATGGCGCGCAGTGTAAGCTTGCGAACGAATGGATGGGTGGCAGAGCGGTTGAATGCACCGGACTTGAAATCCGGCGATCGCGCAAGCGATTCGTGGGTTCGAATCCCACCCCATCCGCCACCCCAGATCGTATACGACGCACCCGTTGAGCATGCGCCAGCGCACCGTCCGGGGACGCTCGACCGCTGGGTCGCGCGAACGGGACGCGCGGCCGACGACCGACTGGATACCGTTTGCGCCCGTCGATTGCATGCTGCTGATCGCCCTGTTGTGCTCGGGTGCCGCTGCAGTGGGTCTGGAAGTAATCTGGCTTCGCATCGTGGGGCTCGCACTCGGTGCGGAGAGCTTCGGTATGCTGGGCGTGCTGGCGGGTTTCTTCGCCGGGCTCGCCATTGGCTCGGCGGCGTTGCATGCCCGCGTAGTCCGCACGCCGCGGCCGATCGGCCTATACGTCGGCGCCGAGCTGGCAATCACCATGTACGCGCTCGCGAGCCCGTGGTTCATGCCGGCGCTGACGCAATTCATTCCTCGCCTGCTCGGGCCCTGGGTCGGTGCGAATCAAAGCCTGGCCGCGCTCATACTGGACGTCGTCGTTGCTGGTGCCGTGCTCGTTCCCGCGACGTTCTGCATGGGGATCACGACGGTGGCGGCCGTGCAAGCGCTGCGTCGCGTGCGCGGAGCGTTTGTTCGGGATCGCAGCGTGGCTTTCGCCTACGCGGCAAATACCGCAGGCGCTACGATCGGAGTGCTGGCGTGCACCTACGGCTTGCTGCCGCGCTTTGGCACGACAGTGGGTTCGAGCGCCCTTGCTGCGCTGTCTTTGCTTGCCGCGGCGCTCGCTTTCACTTGGCAGAGACGTCGCGCCCCCGCGCGCATCGAGGAGCAGGCCGCTGCACGCCCTCCTGCCGGCGATCTCGAGCTTGCTACGCGCGCAATCACTTCGGTGCGCGCGGGCTATGGCTTGCTGTTCTGCACAGGTGCGGCGGGCATCGGTGTGGAAACCGTGGGCACCTATGTGCTCGCGGAAGTGTTCGAGAACACGGTGCACACGTTTGCGGACATCCTGGCCGTGTACCTGCTCGGAACCGCTCTCGGCGCGCGCGTCTATGCCTCCAACCGAATGCAACGACGCATTCGGAGTCCTGCAGAAGGTACGACCGTCCTGCTGTTCGCCTTGACGTGCACGGGCCTTCTGTGTGCCACCGTGCTGCGCTTTGCGCCGCAGCTGTTGGGCATACTCGCACCCACAGGCGCCTCGTACGTTGCGCGCATTGCTGCCGAAGCGTTCGTGGCCGCCATGGCGTTCCTGCCTGTTACGGTGTTCATGGGCGCCACCTACAGCCACGTGATGGGCGCCTACACGGCCCATGGGATCGGTTACGCGTCCGCATGGAACACGCTTGGGGCGGCCATCGCGCCATTCGTGTTCGGCCTGCTACTCGTTCCGGCGTTCGGCTATGGCGTTGCGTTCTTTGCCGCCATCTCCGTATATGCGTTCTGCTTCGTCCACCATGCAATCGTCAGGGGACATCACCGTCTTACGCCGGGCATCGCTGGGCTGGTATTCGGTGGTGCATTGGCGTTCTCCCCGCTCGTGCTCGTGCGATTTCCGCCAGGGATCCAAGTGCTCGCGCAGCGCACCGGATTGTATGGCGTAGTTTCAGTCTGGGAAGACTCGCAACCGGGGCTGGACGGCCTGCGCCGCGCGCTGCAGGTCGATCAAAGGCAGGTCATGGGCGGCCTACCCGGGTTCGTCACGGCGCGCATGGGACATCTCGCCATGCTCCTTGGCAACGAGCCACGCGAAGTGCTCTTTCTCGGCGTGGGCACGGGTCTTACGGCAGGCGCCGCGCTGGACTATGACGTCGCACACGTTACGGGCGTGGAGCTCGTCCCCGAGATGCTGGACATGCTGCACTGGTTCGCGCCGGAGAACAACGAGCTGCGTCGTGATCACCGCGTGACGTTGTTCGCGTCGGATGCGAGGCGATTCGTGCGGGGAACCGACAGGCGCTTCGACGCGATCGTTGCCGATCTCTACCACCCGAGCCGTGACGGCAGCGCATCTCTCTACACGATTGAGCACTTTCGCGCGATTCGCGATCGGCTCAACGAGCGCGGCGTATTCGTCCAATGGCTGCCGCTCAATCAGCTGCGCACCGAAGACCTGCGCACAATCATGCGCACCTTCCTGGAGGTCTACCCCCACGCGCATGCCGTGTTGGGCAACTACAGTGACAACGCGCGGCTTGCGCTCGTCGGCTGGCGTACTCGAGGAGCCGGTGCGCCGCGTCCGGGTCTCGACATCACAACGGTCGAGCGTGTGCTCGAGCATCGGACGGGGCCGCAGGTGTTCGATGGTTTGCGGGACGTGCTGGCGTCATACATGTTCGATGCTCCAACGATGCGTCGCTTTGCCGGAGACGCACCGCTCAACACCGACGTCAATCAGCGCTTCGCCTACGACGCGGCCAGCGCGGCGGTGCTCGGCGAATCCGGACATGCACACGAATCCCTGCGCGCCGTTCTTGCGTTTCGCCAGCCGTTTCCCGACGACTTCGTCATTTTGCCTGCGGGAGAAAGCGTTCCCGCGTTGCGGAAGCGGGTCGGTCCGTATGGCGACGCCGTGTCGCACTATATGCGCGCGGAAGTTGCACGCCTCGATATACCGGTCGCCTGGCCTGCCGCGGCGGTGGACGAGTACCTCGCCGCCTATCGAGCCGAGCCTGCATTCACGCTGGCTATCGGCAGGTTGATCGAGCTTGCCATCCGCGAGCCAGGACAAAGCCGCGCGCTTGTTGAACAATTGCTTGCGATCACGCCTAATCAGCCGGAGCTTCTGCGTCTTAGCGACCGACTCGCCGCAACCGATACAACGGAAGGCACACGCGCGCTACTCGCCCACTTTCTCGAAACCGGCGGGGACTAATGTTTCGGTCGTTGATTCAACGCTGGTA
>Ga0070731_10002217_pt1 | contig 18837 bp, 14 predicted proteins | sample Coa_R1_2_FD_66448 | JGI IMG/M metagenome (GOLD analysis project Ga0070731, IMG submission 66448) | Surface soil microbial communities from Centralia Pennsylvania, which are recovering from an underground coalmine fire - Coalmine... | ecosystem: Environmental > Terrestrial > Soil > Unclassified ... | reverse complement strand
ATGCCTGCCACGCGGCAGAATGCCGGCATAGGTTTCGTGGGCACCGGCAGGCCCGGCGTTGCAGGCGGCTTGTAGGTTCCAGCGGCAACGGACTTTGCCGACGTGATCGTCGCGTTCGTCAGCGTGAGATTCGCGAGGGATTCGCAAGATGTTTGAGCAGAAGCTGCTGCGGGAAGGAATGCTGCGATGAGTGCGAGGCAAACCGGTACCGCGATTCGAAAATTCACGGACTCCCCCTGTGCGAGAAGATTGACCGCGGAATGATTGCACGCAAAATCGAGGCGCGCAAGCATGCGCTTTCTCGAGAATGGGCCAGTTACGCCCTTTCGCCAATTACCAACTATAAAACCCGCCGACCGGCTCGCGGTTTAGGCTCATGGTACAATTCCGACATGAATGTGATCGTCAAGGATAGCGATATCTTAGGAGGAACTCCTGTCTTTCGTGGGACCCGAGTGCCGATCCAAACTCTATTCGACTATCTCGAAGGCGGCGAAACACTCGAAGAGTTTCTGAAGGGTTTTCCCACCGTCACGCGCGAATTGGCGGTCGCCGCCCTTGAAGAAGCGAAGGGCCTTTTGCTCGCCCGGTCGTAGATGCGCGTTCTGATCGACGAATGTATCGATGAGCGATTCAGGAACTATTTGCCAGGTCACGATTGCCAGACAGCGCGTCACGCTGGACTGGCAGGACTAAAGAACGGCGAGCTTCTTACGGCGGCGGAAGCCGCCCAATTCACTGTTTTCCTCACAACAGATCACGGTATCGAATATCAGCAAAATTTAGCTGGGAGAAATATCGCCATCATTATCTTCCACACGAAATCGAACCGTTTGAGAGATTTGTTACTGCACGTTCCCGCTTGCCTTGCGCAGATCGAAGCCGTTCGACCGGGTCAGATCATCAAAATCGAGGATTAGAGTAGCGTTAGCGAACCGCAGTGTACCAGGGTTGCGCACACCAGCACGTCGGAAGAGGCCACAAAGAGGTCTGTGCCTGAGTTGGCCCGGGGCTAACACCCTCTCGCAGGCTCAGCTTTCGCGGGTCTGAAGGTCCGCGCTTCCGGCCGGTTTGCTGGTGGCGCGGGCACTCTTGGATGTGGCTTACCGATTGCCTCAATTTCCCCAGCACAGGCAAGAGTGCCTGTGCCACGTGCTATCATTCGCGGCAAGGGAGAGAGCCATGCGCTGGTATTTCTACGTTGCTTACTTTTTCGGCGGAGCTTTCCTTGTCAATGCCGTTCCACACTTCGTCAGCGGCGTGTCCGGCCGCTCGTTTCCGAGTCCATTCGCTTCTCCGCCGGGCAAGGGAATGTCCTCTCCGATGGTGAATGTGCTCTGGGGCACGCTGAATGCGGTAGTGGGATATTTTCTTGTGTCCCATGTCGGGGAGTTCCATATCCGCAACATCTGCGACGTGCTCGTGTTGGGAGCTGGAGGTTTGTTGATGGCGGTCATGCTGGCTCGGGCTTTCGGGCCGCTCTATGCGAAGCAATAGCGGCAGGCTTCTTCTTTTCTAATCCGGATTTCAGCGGGAGGTAAGGATCATGGCAATACAGTCGCAAGCATTCAGCCCGAAGCATGAATCGCTTGTCGTTCGGCGAGCAACGGCAGCCGACGCCGAGGCGTGCGGAAGAATCTGCTACGAAGCGTTCGGCACTCTCTCCACTCGGCACAATTTCCCTAGCGATTTTCCGGCTCCAGAGATTCCTATGGCGGTGCTTTCGACGATGTTCTCGCATCCAGGATTTTTCTGCGTAGTCGCCGAATTGAATGGAAGGGTGATTGGAAGCAACTGCTTGGACGAGCGCGCGCCGATTGCGGGAGTTGGACCGATTACGGTTGATCCCAGCGAGCAGAATCGGGCCGCGGGCCGGCAACTAATGGAAGCGGTTATAGCGCGTGCGACTGAACGGAAGTTTGCGGGAATCCGGCTGGTGCAAGCGGCATATCACAATCGCTCGCTTTCGCTCTATGCAAAGCTTGGCTTCGTGGTTCGGGAACCGCTTGCTTGTATGCAGGGACCGGCGCTTCAGAAAAACCTGCCGGGCTATCGCGTCCGAGCTGCGCAGACGGGAGACCTGGCTGCATGCAACGACCTCTGTAAGCAAGTACACGGACACGACCGGGGAGGCGAATTGAATGACGCAATTCAACAGGGAACGGCCGTGGTCGCCGAGTCTGAAGGGCGTTTGAGCGCATACGCTTCGGGGATTGGCTTTTTCGGCTACGCGGTGGGCGAGAACAATGAAGGCTTGCAGGCATTGATTGCCGCCGCTAGCGAGTTGCGGGGGCCGGGGATTCTTGTCCCCACGCGCAACGCCGCACTGTTTCGCTGGTGCCTTGATAATGGATTACGCGTCGTCCAGCCAATGACGTTGATGACGATGGGCCTTTACAACGAGCCGGCTGGCGCATACCTGCCGTCCGTCCTGTTCTGAGGGGAGTCGCGGACATCTCCGAAACTGTTCGCCTAAACGCGCCGCATGAAGATGGATCTCGCCGCGGGCGTTTTCACACAGCGCCCTCCAACTAATGCAATGCGCCATCTCTGCGCCATATTGGATTGTGCTTGCCAGAAAACCGGTACATTGCCGCCTAACTGGCATCGGCACGCTGGCACTACGAGGTGGCGAATACCGTCCTATTCTGCAATCCCACATATAAATCAATAACTTCACTCGTTTTGCGGGATCGCCGAACTTTGGCCCACCTTCTGCAATCCCCGACGGTGAGTTGCCCTTATCGCTAGAGCTTGCAGTGCTAGCGAGCCATCGAGTCTTTGCTGCTCGCAGTTCATTTGGTTCGAGCAAAGGGAGTGGAGGCCGTCATGGTGACAATTTTGTTGATAGCCGCGTTCGTGCTGTTGGTCTTCTTGTGCCTCGTTGGGCCAGGCAGTCAGATCGGATCCAGCCACAATCGGTGAAGCGGGTCAATGACAGCCCCGGCGGCCGAAAGGCAGGTGGCGTCACCGGAGCCCGGTCTAACGCTTCGCCATGATTCGCCAGGAATTTGTCTGCAAGTCTTTGAAGCGTCAGCCAATCCAATGCATCCAAATATGCAGATGTAGTGACGGTCATTCGGCTTTGAGGGAGTGTGTTCTCTAGCAAACAAGTGAAGGATTCGAGAAGATGATTCCAAGTCCCGAAGCGCTTCCGCAGGCCCTAGAATCTTCACATGCAACACGGTACGAGGCGCTATTTCGCGTGTCGGAGGCTATTAACGCCTACCGCGATCCCAAGGAACTGTTTCATGCACTAGCTGATGAGCTGAGCAAGGTGGTCCGCTTCGATGGCCTCGGCGTTGTGCAATATGACGAAGCTGGCAAACGCACGAAATGGCACTTAGCCCAAAGGTGCAGGTGCCCAGAAGCCTCTTCGGCTGACATTCCTCCAGAAGAAGAGATGATCTTGTGGGTCCATCAGAACCGGGAATCGATCGTGATTTCTTCGGTGGACGACGAGATTCGTTTTCCCCCAGCAATGGACCAGCTCAGGAAATGCAGGATTCAATCGGGTTGTGTGCTGCCCCTCGCAACTGCCCACCGGCGTCTGGGATGCCTCATCATCGTCAGCGAGCAAACGAATGCTTACTCCGACGAGGAAGTCTCCTTTCTTTCTTTGGTAGCGAATCAAGTCGCGGTGGCGATGGACGATGCCTTGAATTTCGAGGCGTCGCACCTCGCAAACGCGCAGCTCGAACGCGAGAAGGGACGCCTTAAACTTCTTCTCGATCTCAGCAACAATATTGCTTCCAACTTGGATCTTCGTGGTCTGCTTCGAGCGATTTCGGCCAATGTGCGCCAAGTGATGCATTGCGACGTTGTGGGAGTGGGCTTGCCCGATCCAGAAACCAAGCAACTGCGGCTCCACGCTCTCGATTACCTGGCGAGCGCCGGAATTACGAAAGAGGAAGGGGCCGTCCTGGAAGAGGGGTCTCTCTTCCATAAAGTTCTCGAGAGCCGCGAGCCTCTTATGGTGAACAGCAGCGAACTGGCCCAACGCGACCGCCCGGCCCTCCCTGAAGAATTCCAGACGATTGTTGCCCTCCCGCTCATCAGCCGTAACCGCACGCTCGGATGTTTAGGGCTTGCGAGACTGAGAGAAGAGCCGTTCAGCCGCGCTGACATCGACTTTCTTCGCCAGCTCAGCACGCAAGTAGCGATCGCCGTGGATAATGCCTTGGCCTACGGTCAGATAGCCGCGCTGAAGGATAAGCTTGCTCAAGAAAAACTCTACCTAGAAGACGAAATCCGCACCGAAAGGCACTTTGAGGAAATCATCGGCAACAGCGCCTCACTTCGCCGCGTGCTAAAGGAAGTTGAAACTGTCGCCCCGACGGATTCCACCGTCCTCATCTATGGCGAGACAGGCACTGGCAAAGAATTGATTGCCCGGGCGATCCATAATCTCAGCAAGCGCCAGTCCCGTTCTTTCGTAAAACTCAACTGCGCCGCCATTCCAACCGGCCTTCTCGAAAGCGAACTTTTCGGGCACGAGAAAGGGGCGTTCACCGGCGCAATTGCGCAGCGCATAGGACGCTTCGAACTAGCCGATCAGGGCACTGTTTTCCTCGACGAGATCGGCGAAATTCCGCTCGAGTTGCAGCCGAAGCTTCTGCGCGTCCTTCAGGAGCGCGAGTTCGAGCGCCTGGGAAGCTCCCGAACTCTTCGCACTGACGCGCGCCTAATCGCCGCTACAAACCGCGATTTAGACGCCATGGTGAAGGATCAGAAATTCCGGGAAGACCTCTTCTATCGGCTCAACGTTTTCCCTGTTCACGTGCCGCCTCTGCGCGAGCGGCCGGAAGATATTCCGCTCCTCGTCCGTCATTTTGCCGATCAATTCGCGCGCCGCGCCAATAAAATCATTGAAACAATTCCGGCCGATACCATGAACGCCCTCTCTCGCTATCACTGGCCGGGCAACATCCGCGAACTGCAAAACGTTATCGAACGCGCCGTGATCGTATCAAGCGGTTCCGTGCTGCGAGTGCCCGTTGGCGACTTGAGGCAGCGCCCCCAGCCGCCAAAGGCTGAGACTGCAATCGAGACGCCGGGGCCCAAGAACATCAGAAGCGTCCTGGAGGAAGCCGAACGCAAGCAAATCATCGATGTTCTCCGAGAAACGAATTGGGTGGTAGCCGGCCCCAATGGCGCTGCCATCCGCCTCGGAATGAAACGCTCCACGCTCCAATTCCACATGCAAAAGCTCGGCATTTCCCGCAACGCTGTGTAGTTCACGCGGCATCACGTTTTCTTCCCGGTCCGTTCCTTAAAACGCATTCGTCGTACATCTTTGACGCTGCCAGGAAGTTGGTAGGCCGCCCGACCATTGGCATTGGCACCTCGTCGGCAGCGCGGCAAAGAAGATCCGCCCCTTACTATCCGCTTCATTTCCAGTAGTTTCCCTGCGGCAGGCCTTTCGAACGCAATGGTACGGCAAATGCAATTTCTCGGTGCGGTCGCAAATGAAAGTCACCTAAGGCCAAATGAATTTGTTACCGACGGAGGAAAGATGGCCATCTTCTTAGCTTCTGCTTCAAGCCTTGCAGTCGGATTCTACGTTTACGTTTTCTTTCAATTCGTGCGTGACGACTTCCGTGTTTCGCACCGCTTCAGCGGTCGCTCCAAATCTGCCGCGCAGCTTCGCGACTGCACTTCACATTGACCAACGAAAGAGATACCCCATGCTACGGATCACAATCGAGAACACACCGACCGAGCAGACCTGGATTCTTCAGGGGCGCATCGTCAGACCGTGGGCCGCAGAGCTTAAGTACTGCTGGAAAAAGTCCCACGCCGAACGCAACGGCCGAAAATGCATCGTGGATTTGAGCGAAGTCACTTTTATCGACGGAAACGGGGAGAGCATGCTTTCGAAAATGATGAACGAGGGCGCTGAGTTCGTTGTTCGTGGTCTGTACGCGAAACACATACTCGAAAGGCTGAAGGAAAACCTAAAGCGCCGGGCCAGCAAACTACCCGTCGGAGTTGCTCTACTGTTGCTCGTAGGATTGTTCGCTGGGTGTGCAAACCCGCAAGCGTCCACGGCGCCGGCACCACCGCCTGAAGTCGACGTCGTCAATGTTACGCAAAAAGAAGTTCCCATCTATGGCGATTGGGTAGCGACCCTCGATGGCTATGTAAACGCGCAGATCCAGCCTCAGGTCTCCGGCTACGTGGTGAAACAAGATTACCGGGAAGGTTCGATGGTTCGCAAAGGCGATGTCTTGTTCGAAATCGATCCGCGGCCTTTCCAAGCTGTCCTCGATCAAGCGAAAGGACAGCTTTCCCAAGCCATCGCCCAAGAAGGCCTCGCCGCGATCAACGTGAAACGCGATATTCCCGAAGCTGAAGCGCGTGCGATTCCGCAGAGCCAGCTCGACAATGACACGCAAGCAAAACTCGCGGCCGACGCGACGATTCAGGCGGATCAAGCTGCCGTGGAAACTGCTCAATTGAACTTGGGCTTCACAAAAGTCCGCTCGCTAGTGGATGGAATTGCAGGCACCGCGCAGATTCAAGTCGGCAACTTTGTTGGCCCTGGTTCCGTGCTTACGACCGTCTCGCAATTGAATCCTATCAAGGTTTATTTTTCCATCAGCGAACTCGAATACCTGCACATCGCCGACAAAATCAAGCCCGGCGCAGTCGGCGATCTGCTGCGAAGCAGCAAATCCGTTCCGCTGCAGCTCATTCTCGCCGATCAAAGCACCTACAAATACCCCGGAGAAGTGGTCTTCGCGGACCGACAAGTGAATTCGCAGACGGGAAGTATTCGTATAACCGGCGCATTTCCCAACCCCAACAACATTCTTCGGCCCGGGCAATTCGGACGCGTGCGCGCCGTCACCATGCTGCAAAAAAACGCCCTGCTAGTCCCCCAGCGTGCCGTCACCGAACTGCAGGGCACCTATCAGGTCGCCGTTGTTGGACAGGATAACAAGGTCGGCATCCACAACGTAAAAGTCGGCGACCGCGTAGGGTCGATGTGGGTGATTGATGAGGGGCTGAATCCAGGAGACCACGTGATCACAGAGGGCGTCGAGAAGGTCCGCGACGGCGTGACCGTTAACCCCAAACTCACCCAACCGGACTCGGAGGCCAGATAAGATGTCCAAATTCTTCATTAATCGTCCCATCGTCGCCATGGTGATCGCGGTCCTTATGGTCATCGTCGGACTCGTCTCCATGACCACTCTGCCTACCGCCCAATTTCCCGACATCGTGCCGCCGGAAATTCAGATTCAGGCAAATTATCCCGGCGCGGACGCGAAAACCCTGGAGCAATCAGTCGCTACTCCAATCGAGCAACAAGTTTCTGGCGTCGACAACATGAACTACATGTATTCGACGAACGCCAATAACGGGCAAACCACGATCACGGTCAATTTCGATGTAAAAACCGATCCCAATATCGATCAGGTGCTAACCGACCTGCGCGAATCGCAGGCAGTCTCTCAACTCCCAGCAGAGGTGAACACTGCGGGCGTCACTGTGCAGAAATCGCAGACTTCTCCGTTGATGCTGATCGATCTTTATTCTCCCAAGGGCACCTACGACAGCACATTCCTGGCGAACTACGCCTACATCAATCTAACCGATGAGCTGAACCGGGTCCCCGGCGTGGCCCGCGTCCAGGTTTTTGGCGCCGGGCAATATGCGATGCGCATCTGGGTGAAGCCGGACCAGCTGGCGAAGCTCAACGTCACCGTCCCGCAAATAGTTCAGGCGATCAACACGCAAAACACTGTAAACCCAGCGGGTCAGGTTGGCGGCGAGCCCGTTCCCAAAGGTCAGGAATTCACATACGCCGTCCGTGCCCAGGGACGCCTCGTCTCCGCTGATGAGTTCGGGGATATCGTCATACGCGCCAATCCCGATGGTTCGATCCTCCGTCTGAAAGACGTCGCGCGAATCGAACTCGGCGCGCAAACCTACGACCTAGCCGGCCGGTTCAACGGCAAGCCTTCGGCAATTCTGGCCATCTACCAGTTGCCCGGGTCGAATGCTGTCGCGGCCGCAAAAGGCGTCCGGCAGCGAATCGCCCAATTGAAACAGAGATTCCCGGCCGACCTGGATTATCAATTCGGTTTGGACACTACGCTGGCGGTCTCGGCCGGCATCAAGGAGATTGTCCGCACGCTGATTGAAGCGCTTTTGTTGGTTATTCTTGTCGTCTACATTTTCTTGCAAAACTGGCGCGCCACGTTGATTCCCCTCTTGGCCGTCCCGGTTTCGCTGATTGGCACCTTTGCTGTTTTTCCGCTGCTCGGTTTTTCGATCAACACGCTTTCCTTGTTTGGGCTCGTTCTCGCGATTGGGTTAGTCGTGGACGACGCGATCGTCGTCGTCGAGGCTGTGGAACGCCACATTGAAGAAGGTATGTCCCCACGCGACGCCGCCCTCAAAGCCATGCAAGAGGTTTCCGGCCCGGTCATTGCTATCGCGCTGATTCTCACGGCCGTGTTCGTTCCGACCGTATTCATTCCGGGAATCACTGGCAGGCTCTATCAGCAATTCGCGGTGACGATCGCAATCTCTGTAATTTTCTCCGCATTCAACGCCCTCACGCTAAGTCCGGCCCTTTCCGCTCTTCTGCTTAAGCCGCGAAAGCCTTCGCGCGGACCGCTGGCGCGTTTTTTCGCCCGGTTCAACCAACTCTTTGGGCGGGCTACGAATCGCTACGTGAAGTTCTCAGGCCTTCTGATCCGCAAATCGAGCTTTAGCCTCGTTTTCCTTGCGCTCGTCGCCGTGGTCGCCGTCTTCCTGGGGTCGAGGCTCCCCTCCTCATTCCTTCCCGATGAAGACCAGGGCTATGTCTTTGTTGGGCTGCAGTTGCCGACCGCGTCATCGTTGCAGCGCACGGAAGCCGCATCGCACGAGGTCGAGAACGCTATCCTGCATACGCCCGGCGTTGCAGGCTGCACGTCGGTGATTGGTTTCAGCCTGATCAGTCTTACACAAGACACCTATCACTCATTCTTCTTCGTAACGCTGAAGGATTGGGACGCACGGAAACGCCCCGAGGAACAGTATGCTGCCATCCAGAAAAGTCTCGCCGGATCGCTCTCGCGTGTTAAGGAAGGAATCGCATTTTCCTTTCCGCCTCCGGCGATTCTCGGAGTCGGGACCTCTGGTGGAGTCACTTTCATCCTCGAAGACCGCTCGGGCAGCAGCGATCCTGAATTCCTGGCGAACAACGTAAAGAAATTCGTCGCCGCCGCGAGCCGGCGCCCAGAGCTGGCCGGTTTGTTGCCCAGCTATTTCCCAAACGTACCGCAGGACTATGTGGACGTTGACCGCGCCAAGGTAGTGTCCGAAGGCGTAAACATCGGGGACGTCTACGAGACCATGCAGGCCTTCATGGGCGGCTACCTTGTGAACTACTTCAACCGCTTCGGCCGCCAGTGGCAAGTCTATGTGGAAGCTGATGGCGATTATCGAACCCGCGCCTCCAATATCGGGCAGTTCTATGTGACAAACGCCAGCGGAGGCAGTGTCCCGTTGAGCGCCGTGACCAACATCAAAAACATCAGCGGCCCGGAATTCACCATGCGGTACAACGAATACGAAGCGGCGCAAATCAACGCGGCGGCCGCCCCCGGATACAGTTCCGGCCAGGCCAGAGCCGCCCTCGAGCAAGTGTTCGCACAAACAATGCCTCGCGAAATGGGCTTTGACTACGAGGGCATGTCTTATCAGGAACAGCGGGCGTCGCAGGGTGTCTCGTCATCCACGATTTTTGGGCTCTCTCTGCTATTTGTTTTCTTAATACTCGCCGCGCAATACGAAAGCTGGTCGCTTCCATTCAGTGTTCTTCTGGGGACGCCGATTGCCGTCTTCGGCGCCTTCCTGACCCTGTGGCTGCGCCATTTCGAAAACGACGTATACGCGCAGATCGCCTTGGTGATGCTGATCGGGTTGGCTGCCAAGAACGCGATTCTGATTGTGGAGTTCGCCAAGTCGGAATACGAGTCCGGCAAGAGCATCACCGACGCCGCGCTAACGGGCGCTCGCATTCGTCTGCGGCCAATTCTGATGACCGCATTTGCGTTCATCCTCGGCAGCGCGCCGCTGTGGTTTGCTTCGGGGGCAGGAGCCTCCGCCCGCCGCATCATGGGCACCGCCGTGATCGGTGGGATGCTCGCGGCTTCGGTCATCGCCATTTTTCTCATCCCGGTCACATTTTCAGTTGTCGAGCGCCTAACGCTCCGCGCCAAGCAGTTTGCTAGCGCGAAAACACCGTCAGCCAGCGCGGAAGGGGAGGCTGTATGACGCGGTCCTCATATTCGTTCCTCACGCTAATCCTCGGGCTGTTTCTCGCGGGCTGCACAGTCGGTCCGCGGTACCAAAGGCCGGTGATCGATGTGCCGCAAGCCTACCGAGGCCCCATGGAGGAAGCTGCTCAACCCGCCCCGGAATCTCTCGGGGATGCGAGGTGGTGGACTGTCTTCCAAGATCCACAGCTGCAAGAATTGATTCGTGTTGCCTTGCAGCAGAACTTCGACGTGCGCATTGCTGCCACTCGCGTGCTTCAAGCGCAAGCGCAATTGGGCATCACTCGCGCCGACCAATTTCCATCGGTCAATGCCGGCGCCAACTACACCGCTCAGCGTCTTGCAAAGACTTCAAGCGTCCTTCCCGCCTTCGAAACGAATACCGGCGAGCTGGATTTGTCCGTTCTCTGGAATCTCGATTTCTGGGGAAAATACCGCAAGGCCACGGAAGCGGCTCGCGCCAACCTGCTCGCCAGCGAATGGGGACGCCGCGCCGTGCTGGATTCGGTGATCTCAGACGTCGCAACAGCTTATTTTCAGCTACGAGCGCTCGATCTGCAGCTCGTAATTTCGAAAGATACGCTCGAGTCGCGGCAGGATTCTCTGCGCCTGACTCAAGTGCTGGCGCGCAATGGCTCCTCCTCGGACCTCGATGTCCGCCAGGCCGAGCAGCTGGTTTACACTGCGTCGGAAACGATTCCCGATCTGGAGCGCCAGATTCAGCAGCAGGAAAATCTAATCAGCATTCTCCTCGGCAGGAATCCGGGTCCCATCGCTCGCGGCCTTCAAATCACAGAAGAACCAAAACCGCTGAGCGTTCCGCCGGGACTTCCCTCTGCACTTCTGGAGCGCCGTCCGGATATTCGAGAGGCCGAGGAAAATCTAGTAGCAGCGAATGCAGAAATCGGAGTGGCAAAGGCCGCCTATTTCCCCAGCATTTCATTGACTGGAACCGCAGGCTTCCAAAGCGACGCCCTCTCGCGGCTGTTTACGGGGCCTGCTAGTCTGTGGACCGCAGGGCCATCGTTGACGCAACCGATATTCGAAGGCGGAAGGCTCCGCTCCACCGTCAGACTCACTGAGGCTCAAAAGAAGCAGGAACTGCTAACCTACGAAAGCACGATCCAAGAAGCGTTTCGCGAAGTCTCCGACTCGCTCATCGCCTATCAAAAAGACCGCGAGTTTCGCGAGCAGCAGAACCTCTTGACCACGGCCGCGCAGGGAGCCGCGCGGCTCTCCGACATCCGTTACCGCGGCGGCACGGCGAGCTACCTCGAAGTGTTGACCAACGACACAAATTATTTCTCGGCCGAACTAAATCTCGTCCAGGCGCAGCTCAACGAGCGTCTCGCTCTCGTCCAGCTTTATCAGGCTCTCGGCGGCGGCTGGCAAGCGTAGGCATCGTGGCCGCAGTGTCCAGTTTGCGCTTACCTTTAATCGAGTAGCGCACACCGAACTGGAAGGAATTGCCATGAGCTGTGCCGTGTCTTGATCCTCGATAGATAAATACTGAGGGCTTTTGGAATTCAGCGGAGCTATCTGAGGGAATTGGCAACGGTACTGGTAACAATTGATCGAATTTAGCGATTTTATTCGGGCTTTTGCTAGTTTGGCTGGGAGGCCTGGACTCGAACCAGGATAATCAGATCCAGAATCTGATGTACTGCCAATTGTACGACCTCCCAGCTGGCGTACGATGTTGCGATTAGTTTATCACGGCTGGTTTTGGATTCTGAGCGGCTCGACGGCATGAAACTGAACGTCATCACCCTTGTGGCGGCCGTTTTGGAATTCGAGGATTGTTGGAGGAGGCCGCTTTTATTATGCCTATCAATTGGGCAAAGGTAAGAATTTCAGCTAAATACGAGTTGATAAGGCGTGACGGCTGAATGCCTACAGGATATCCCCCATTGCAGTTCGCGCTCTGGGTGATAGCGTTTCAGTTGGAGGTGAATCATGAAAATCATTTCGTTCGTTACAGGGCTCGGAGTGGGAGCGGCAGTCGCTATGCTGCTTACGCCGAAGTCAGGTGAGGAGATGCGAGAAATGATGTCCGAAAAAGCGGAAGACGGACGCCGCTACGCGAAGAGGCGCGTACGAGAATTAAGTGACGTTGCGAACGAAGTGGCCGATCGCGGCAGGGAAGTAATCGACCAGCAGAAGCAGGCCATTACTGCCGCTGTCCAAGTGGCCAAAGATACGTACGAGCGCGAATCACAGCCGAGAGTTTCCTAACTATGTAGCATACTCGCGACCCAGCCCCGCGAGATTCATCCTCTCAGCACGACCCCTGTGAGAATAGCCCACGCATTGTTGGAAATGTGCGCGAACAGCGACCGGCGCGTCCATTCGTCTATTTAGGACGGCCCTTGAAGCCTTGGGCGATCATTGGGATCGAGTAGACTTGGGCGGCATTGCCGATTTGGTTGCCGGAGGAATCGACGGCACCGCGGGCGAGGACGAAAAGAGTTTTTCTATTCACGCCGCCGAAGGAAACGCTGATCACTTCGCGAGGCGTGGGAATCAAACCGAGCCAAGTGCCGTCGGCACCGATGACCTGCACACCGGGACCGCTGGTGACGTAGATGCGTCCTTCGGAATCAGTGGTGCTGCCGTCGCCGGCGGTTTTGTCCTGGAGCTTGGCGAAATCCCGCTGATTGGTGAGTGAACCGTCAGGCTGAACGTCGAAAACGACGACGGTATTTCTGTTGGTCACGAAGAGCTTTTTTTCATCGGGACTGAGGATGATACCGTTGGTGAAAAGATTTTCACCGTATTTGGTGACCACGCCGGAAGGACTGGCGTAAAAAAGCCCACCCATGGTGAAGTACGCGCCGCCCTTTTTGTCAGCCGAAAGATCATTGAGGACGCCGCCGATGCAGTCCCACGACTGGCCCTGGAACTTGTCGGCGAGGAGCTGGTGCTTAGGCGAAAGCTCCCAGATGGCGGGATGCAAACCGCGCTCGACGATAAAGAGTTCGCCCTTCGCGTTCATGGAAAGGGAGCCGCCGGTATGCGTGTTCGTGAAGACAACGGAAGGCTTGCCATCAGGATCAAGTTTCACGACATCGGATTTATCGTTCTGCGCGATCAGCAGGCTGCCATCTTTCGTGCCAATGATGCCGTCGCCATTGTTGCCGGCGTCCTGCCAAAGAAATTTCCATTGCGCGCCTGCGGCGATGACGCCGGGAATTGCGGCTACGGTGACGTCACGCGGAGGGGGGCCGGATGCGGGGAAATGGATCGGAGGCATCTTGCGCGGCGGATTCTTGCAAGTGGCCAGAGCAGCGTCATAGCCAGGATCGGCATTGGCCTGGAGCGAGGGCGGAGGCGCGTTTGCGGGAGCGGGAGGCAAGGGCGGAGCCTGGCTTTGTCCGAATGTGGCGATCGCGGCTAGTAAGCTTAGAGCAATCGTTAGGGGCCCTTTCGATTCCATAAAGCCTCCCATGGATGAGGAAGAACGGTAGCAAGACTAAGCGCGGACGAGGCCTTCGTCAAGCAACTGTGACGGCGGGGGAAGAGAATCGTGATTACGTAGTCCGAGGATACAATTCAAATCTTACGAGAAGCACGGCAAAACCCGCAAGTAGTTGTTGGTGTAAAGAAAAATGGTCCAAGGTAGCTTTGCATACAATCCGGGGATCTGGCCGAATTGCCTTATGTCGCCGAAGCGGCGGAGCAAAGAGCGACGATGATGGAAACACGCTGGACCTGGATCTTTGGCGCTACAGCCGCCGAGATGATGGGGCTGCGACGAGGCGCTTGTCGCGCACCAGGAATTGCTGGTCGCGCCAGTGGATGCGCTGCGGGAAAAAGCTGGCGAGCCAGACGATGAATGCAAACGCGTCGCGTAGGGGGAGCGCCCAGAATTTGCGGCGCACCAGGCGGTCGCGCATTCCCCACGCGCCTACAACCCAGGCCATCGTTCCGCGTAGAAGCACGTAAGCAGCGACATACGTGGCGGCAATGGCCGCTGAAGGCGCCAAGATGGCCGCCAGGACAGTCCACGGCAAACCTTGCGTGAAAATCAGACCGAGATGTCCCCAGGGGCGCGAATAACGAATGCTGAGGTTCCAACGGACTTGATGGCGAAAAGCGGCGGGCAGCCTCTCGGAAGGATAGACGATTGAAACGGTAAATCTGCTGAGCTTGATGCGATGGCCGCGAACGGCGAGGCGATGGCCGAGTTCGTAATCGTCACAGAAATAGTCGGCTAACGATTCGAAACCGCCGATTTCGGCAAGGTGCTTTTTGGTGGTCGCCATCACGGCACCGAGCATGAAATCGAGCGACCGATTTCCGAGAAGCCACGAGACCAGCACTCCCGGCGCGAAGTCGGTGCTGTTGCCGAGAGCTTCGAGAGTGGCAGCGAAACATTCTTCGACCAAGCCGCGATAGAGACAGGTGACTCCGCCGAGCTTGTGGTCGGCAAAAGACGCGGCGATGGCCCGCAGAAAATTCGGTCCGACGCGGACGTCGCTATCGCTGACAACCAGGATTTCATGCTTGGCTTCCCGGGCCATACGCACCAGCTTATTGACTTTGTCGCTCGCGCCCAGAGGGTCGGAGCCAGTAAGCAGGCGAATCGAGCGCTCCGGGAAATCGCGGATCAGGTTTTCAATTACTCGGATCGCGGGATCGTCAGCATCGGACACACAAAAGAGGATTTCGAATTCGGAATAATGCTGACGGCAGAAGCTGGCGTAGTTCTCGTATGTTTCGCGGTCCAATCCGTAAATGGGCTTCAGGATGCTGACAGCCGGCGGGCGATCGGGCAGAGTGGCGGCTGGATCGAGACCAGCGCCGGGAAAGAATCGCCATGCGGCGAAAATGGCGAGCAGGTAGTAGGCGAAAGGCGCGAGAGAAAGAAGAAGAAAAACATCGCGAATCGCCGTCCAGGACATCGTTACGCAATCCTTCGCGCCACTATCCCTTGCCGATAAACACGAGCGCGACACCAACGCAGACCAGCAGAACGCCAAACCATCGCTGAGGGGTCACGCGCTCGTTGAGAAAAAATCGACCGCCGAGCGCGCCCGCCGCGTAGCTGAGGGCCGTCGATGGAAACACGAAGCTCACGTTGGCGAGCGACAGCATCCCCAGCAGCGCGAAAAACGCGACGGCCATCAGGGCAATTCCCATCCACATTCGGGGGAGCGCCATGGCGCGTCCAACCACACGTGCGATAGCGCCGGGTCGAAAGTTCGTGACTTCGCCTATCGTTTTCATCGCGCGGGAAACACAAAGCTCGCCACCAGTGCCAACGAAAACGATGAGGATATAGAGAACGGACTGAGTCACCACGAGTGGTGCTCCGGCGTTTGCGGGTGCGTGTGACCGACCACGAAAACTCCGGTGCAGATCACGGCAACCCCGAGCCAGCGAAGGGGCGAAATGGTCTCGCGCAGCGCGAAGTGCGCCAGCAGTGCGATCAGGACGTAGGATGCGGACGAAGCGGGTTGGACATAGCTATAGTCCGCCCAGGAAAGGACAAGAAGGTAAGCGACGAAATAGGCGAGGAGCAGTCCGATTCCAATCCAGACGTCGCCGGTGGTGAATGCCCGGAAGAAAAATTGAAAAAGATGGCCCGGCGCCCAACTGACCATCGCGGGAAGATGCTTCATGCCCTTGCCGAGAAACACGTCGCCGAGAGGGGCGACGGAAATCATGATGACGATCAGAGCGATGGTCTTGAGGTGGAGGCCCTGCGACGACGTCATGCGCCTTGCGACTCACCGACTCCAGAAGTCGCATCCATAGGCGGCATCGGTGGAACGGTGACGAGCGCCTTTTTGTCGACACCTTTGCGGGCGCGCGACACCTTGATGCGGTCGGCACGGAGCTTCATGAAATCCACAGCTTCATGATAGAGGCGCTTGCGCTCGTGTCCGTCCCAAAGAGCGTCCCGAACAATGCGCCAGGCGACCTTGGGCCGGAAATAGTAGCTGTCGTAAAAGCGGTTTACGGACTCGACCATGTATTCCTTGGAGAGGCCAGGATATTCGAGATGAGGAAGTTGGTGGCCGCCAATATCGGTGATGGCTTCGCCGGCCAGGAAGCCCTCGCGAGTTCCCTGATCGTACAGCTCGGTGCCGGGATAGGCGTGCGCCATGGAAACTTGAATTGTTTCGCAGTCGAGATCTTTCGCGAAATTGATGGTTTTCTCGATGGTTTCCTTCGTTTCGCCGGGAAGGCCGATGATGAAATCTCCGTGGACGCGAATGCCGACTTTTTTGCAGTTCTTCACGAAGTTGCGGCCCATCTCGAGCGTCTGGCCTTTTTTGATATTTTTCAAGATTTGGGCGTCACCGGATTCGAAGCCGACGATAAGGAGGCGGCAGCCGGCGTTGGCCATAGCCTTCAGCGTGTCGTAATCACCGTGCACGCGAGCTGTGCAGGACCATTGAAAGCCGACCGGCTCGAATTCTTTGCAGAGGGCCACAACGCGATCTTTGCGAATATTGAAGGTATCGTCGTCAAAGAAGAATTCCTTTGCTTGGGGGAACATCTTGTGCGCCTGCTTGAATTCGCGCGCGACGCTCTCGACGGACCGAGTGCGCCAGGCATGGCCTGAAAGCGTTTGCGGCCACAGACAGAATGTACACAAGGCCGGACAACCGCGTGCCGTGTAGAAGGAAACGAACGGGTGCAGCAGGAACGGGACGTTGTATTTCTCAATCGTCAAATTGTCCTTATACACGTCCGTGGCAAATGGCAGGGCATCAAGCTCTTCGGTTTGCATCAGCGGACGCGACGGATTATGGATGACCTTGCCGTCTTTTACGTAGCTGGCGTTGCCAATCTCCGAGACGGGCTTGCCCTGCGCAAACTCCACAACCGCATGATCAAATTCGCCGCGGACCACAAAGTCGAGGTCGGAGCTAGAGAGGAGGCTTTCCGCCGGCTTGATCTGCACGTGTGGACCGACGAAGGCGATTTTGATATCGGGCTTTTGTTCCTTCATAGCCCGAGCCATACGCAGATCGCTATGGAAACCCACGGTGGAGGTGAACAGCACAACGAACTCATAATCCTTTGAGGTATTCACAACCTCTGCCGGAGTAATGTGATGAGGGGGGCCATCGAGCAAACGGCTGCCGGGCAGCATCCCGGCCGGATAAGAGAGCCACACTGGGTACCAGTAGGACTCGATCTCCCGCGTGGCGGGCCAGCGAGAACCTGCCCCACCATCGAATTTCTCGAAGCTCGGTGGATTCAAAAAAAGCGTTTTCATTACCGACGGCATCGTTTCACCACCCTCAGGGCTGGAATGCAACCAGCTTAGGAAATCTACCCAATTCTACTCGATTTCAACGACATGCCCAATATTTCTGTGAATTTGTTGCTACGGAAGGACTTTTGCAAGTTGGCCGGTAGCCTCGAGCAAGGTGAGTTGCGCCTGTTGGCGAGCGAAATCGGCATCCAGAAAAGCGACCCATTTGTCGTTCTCATCCAGCCGAGCCTGCTCGATTTCCTGGAGGGTTATCCGGCCCTGATCAAACTTGGCTTGCTCGACCTGCACGGTTTCCTGCGCTAATTGGAGGTCCAGGCGGGCCACTTCGCGTGAGGCATCCAGTTCGCGTACGCTGCGGGCTTTTTGCTGAACGTCCACGCGAACTTCGTGGCGCTTGTTGCCAAGGTTGAGCTGGGCTTCAGCGAGCTGGGATTTCGCCAGAGCAACATTGGCGGAAGTCTTGGCCGCAAAAAGCGGAATGGTAACCTGCACGCCGACGTTGACATTGTTGCGCTCAAAGGTTTTGTAGAACTCGCCATAGTTGTTGAATTTGCTCAGAATATCGTATTGCCCGACCAACGCGACGCTGGGCCAGTAACTCAGACGAGCGCCCCGGAAAATGTCTTCGCGCGCCTTGCGTTCGTGCTCGGCTTCGGCGACGGTGCGGTCATTTTGCACGGCGAGGCTAACCATTTGCGATTCGGATTGGACGGCTGCCACATCAGTGGCCAGCTGCGCGGTAAATGCGGGGTCTTGGGCTTCAACCTGAAGAGACTGACTGTCTGGGATCCCGGTAAGGTCGCGGATCTGCTGGTCGAGCATTTCTTCACGGTCTTCCAACTTTACGAGGCGTTCCTGAATGCGAGCCAGCGCCAATTGGCTTCGCGTCCCCTCCATTGGTAATTCCTGATTCGCAGCGACTCTTTCGCGGACGACTTGAAGGATTTTTTCGCCGCTGGCTTGTTCGGAATGCATCAGATCGAGGGAATGCCGCACTTTGGCCAGCTCCAGGTACGCGGTTGCGGTGCGGACGGTGACAGCGTCGCGGATACGGTCAAGCTCGATCTTCTGGTTTTGGGCCCTTTCTTCCGCCGCGTGCTGTTGAGCTTTCAAGACCGGATCAAACACGCTTTGCGTGTAGTCCATCTCGAAGACGGCAGGGGCCTGACCTCCTGGCAAGGATGGAAAGCCGTGGGTATAGGCGGCACCGGAACCCGTGTACAGGTTAGGCAAGAACGCGGCCCGGTTTAGCCGCGCCTCGCCTACAGCCACGTTGTACTGCACCTGCGCGAGCTTCACGTCGCGGCTGTTTTGGAGCGCCAG
>Ga0070731_10002216_pt1 | contig 18841 bp, 21 predicted proteins | sample Coa_R1_2_FD_66448 | JGI IMG/M metagenome (GOLD analysis project Ga0070731, IMG submission 66448) | Surface soil microbial communities from Centralia Pennsylvania, which are recovering from an underground coalmine fire - Coalmine... | ecosystem: Environmental > Terrestrial > Soil > Unclassified ... | reverse complement strand
CAGGTACGCTTCATCGAGCAGACCTTTGGGATCGCCGCATAGCTGCAATTTCTCAGGATGCCGCAATACTCTACCCACGGAGTCCTGTTTGCGACACATCCGATCCAGCAATCGGCTCCGGAACGCGGAGCCACCGAGACGCGTGGCCGCCCACAAAGAAACCCGGCGAGGCGGTGAGCGGCGAAGGGCGAAGGCCGCCGCAACCCGAAAATGGCAGAAATGAGACGCTGCAAAGGCCTTCACCGACAACGTTTTATGATACTGCAAAAGATACTGCAAAAAGACAACTAGTTCGACATCGAGTTCGGCGCATTGAATTTGCGAGCTGATTCTTGCGGATTACCGCTGAGAGAGGGCGCGAAAACCTGCCAGCGGCAACTACCGTGCCATGTGCGCGAACGGTGGCGTGAACGTGGCCAACATGTGTGCGCTGTGACTGCGCTGTGACGTCGGCGGTCCGTGGCGGTGTTTCGGACCATCGCGGAATACCAACTGGACTGAAAACACAACTACTTAGACCCAACTGCACTGAACTGAACTGGCCGCGGTCGGGTTCGATTCCCGTTAGCGCTACCATGTTTTCATAGAGTTACGGGCGATGCGCTGTGACACGCTGTGACGCGCAACGGGCCAGGAAAGGTCTTCCCAGGCGCCGCTCCTTATTTGCCAGCCTGCCCGGCAAGAACCGTCATTTTTGGCGCACGCTCACCCATGTTGCGCCGGTCTCGCTCGCCGCATGAGCACTTGCCGCCGGCCCTCTGAGCTAGGTTCAGGAGCAAACTGTCTCCGACGACTCACCGACACTGCGGAGGTGGAAGCTGGGAGGACTTGAACTCGTTGATGCGGACTAAGGCCCGCTGAATTTCGCTGATCTCAGTCCTGGATTTTGCGTTCGTGGTGCGCCACAACGCGGCGGCACAGGGCCACAAATCATCGTGCGTGAGGTCGTTCTTGGCATCAATCGTCCGCCATGGACACACCCTAAAATCCGCCTCACAAAGACCATCGCCAACGTGATCAACACTCGTTGCTATAGCGCCCGATCAGCGACCATCGTGTAATGATCACGCCCCTGCGAATTTAGCACTGCGTGGTGAATCGCAGCCTAATAACCTTCACATGTTGCAGTTGTGTTGCCACGCGCACAATCACGATTGACTGGGCCGCCGCCCTGCCATGCAGCCAGTTTTCATAGTTCACTTGTGTGACCGTCGAATGCACCGGGCATATGCGCAGCAAGCACATCGGCGATTTCCCGGGATGGAAAGACTACGACAGCTACCAGAGGGCGTCTGAGCGATTACTGTGCGATCTTGCTCCGACACCGACTGCTAAGCCTTAGGCCGGCTCACCCGTTGGGTTTCGGGCGGGGCTGGCCGCGCCGCACCGGAAGCCCGGACTGGTTGAACCGGCCGTCTTGCTGTGGTTGAGTACAACGTGGGCCAAGTGTGGGCGAAAGGGCGGCCAAATTCCGTCGCGGGTAACCAGGCGCCATCAAATTACTGCCGAGGAGCCTGGCTGTTCCCGACACGCCCGCGGCGGGCGTCGGGCCACACGAAGAAAGTGAGAATCGTTCCTGGATGGCCGCTCTCGTCTCCGTAGTAGAAGTGGTAGCTGCCCGGATCGTCAAAGTTGACCGTGAATTTTGACCAGGCGCAGGCCGAGCAAGCGCGTATAGAAGTCGATGTTTCGATCGGCTTCACCAGCAATCGCGGTGACGTGGTGAATTCCAAGGATGCTCTTCGCCATGAAACTCACGACCTCCCTTCCCCGGACTGATCCTCCCGCAAGACGGAGTCGGCCATGGCCTTCGGGAGGCCGGTCGGGCCGCCGCAGTACGATTTGGTCGTTGCTGCCCGGTCTTTTCGGATCAACACACGGTCCATAGACGTATACCCCAGCGTCATCGCGAGCACGATGAGCGCGCCTGGGATTACCGGCGGGCTGGCGGCGGGAATGTCGAAATAACGGCAACCGGCGCCGATGAGAAAGCTCAACACAAAACCAATCACGATCTTCATAGTTTTCTCCGTTCTAAATTCGACTTGCATATGTCCGATCGCGGATCCCTCTCAATGTATGGAGACCTGTCACAGCATGCACCGCAACAACATGCGCGTAAGGAACGCGAGAACGGCGAAAGCGGCTAGCGAGAAACCGTAGATTGCAACGAACCACAAAATGCGATTCTGCCGAATGGTCATTCGCCCCACCCCTCCTCAGGTGTCCGGCCCCGGAAAATCCAATATGCAAAAGCGGAGTACCCGAGAACCACCGGGGTGACACACACGGCTCCGATCAATACGAATTGCTGGCTCACGGATGACGATGCGGCTTCCCAAAGTGAAACACGAAACGGTACGATGTCAGGGAAAACAATCAGCGCTATCCCTGCAAGGCAATCGACGAAGAGCAGCAGGCCGAAAACGAATGGCGCCACCGGCACGGTTTTCATGGGCACCAGCGCGAGCATTCCTGCGCAAACAGCAAACAACCCAACGAGACACGCAAGGGCGATCGGATGCGAACCCCATGCGGACCGAATGCCAGGCTGGATGTTAACGGCATAAATGCAGGCCGCACCGAAGAGTAGCGCGAACAGCGGCGAAGCGACGCGAAGGCCCCGAATCGCAAAGTGCTGTACGGACGCATTCGATTTCAGTATGAGCCAACCGGCTCCAAGGACGGTGTAGCCGGTAGCGAGCGCCACGCCGCTGATCAAGGGCAATGATTTGAAGACATCCAGAACGCTCCCGCTGAAACGCGTTCCGTCGATTCGGACGCCTTGCATGACGGCTCCCACGATGACACCCTGCATCAATGCAGCGACTAGTGAGCCAGCCGCGAATGCCATATCCCATTTACGCCGATGCTTGATGGTCTGCACGCGAAACTCAAATGAAACGCCGCGGAGGCCCAGTGAAAGCAACATAATGATCACTGGAACGTACAACGCCGGCAATAGAATCGAATATGCGGCCGGAAATGCTGCGAACAGTGTTATGGCGGCCATGATGATCCACGTCTCGTTACCATCCCACGTGGGGGTAATCGAATCGACCATATGGTCGCGCGAGTTCTTCGTCGGCTGGAGGAGAAGCAGAATTCCGACTCCTAAATCGAACCCGTCCAGCATCACATAGAGCGTAAGCGCGAATGTGACGAAAAGAGCGGAGAGCAGTGGAAGGTCCATTTTAGTCAACTCCAATCGTTATTCGTATTGGCTTGTCCAAAACATGCGGCCGAAAGGCGTTCTTCAGGGAGCCCGACGCTTCGGCATGCGGCGGGGCACCGGCTGGACCACGTCTGATAAGTCGAATTGTAAATGTCAGAAACGCTGTGATGAAAACGGCATAAATACAGATGAATCCAACCAAGCTTGAAAGTAATGTGGTAGCGGGAACGGGCGATATTGCGTCGGCCACTCTCAGAATTCCGTAGATGACCCACGGCTGGCGTCCGGTCTCCGCAACGTACCATCCCGCCAATGTCGCGATAACGCCCGAAGGCGTCATGAGGACCAGTACCCAGAGAAACCGTCGTGAACTGAAGAGCCTTCCGTTGAGCCGCAGCCAGAGCGATGCAACTCCTATCGCGAACATCACAATCGCCAGGCCATACATAATCCGAAACGCATAGAACACCATTCCCATTCGAGGCTGGCGATCGCGGGGCGTATTTTGCAGGCCTTCCACGCGCCCTCGCAGACTGTGCGTGAGCCAGATGCTCCCAAGGTACGGTATCCCCACAGCAAGCCGATTTCGCTGATTGGGTTGGTCAGGTACGATGATCCAGTAGTACGGCGCGGGAGACTGTGACTTCTTTTCCCAGAACCCTTCCGCGGCTTGCATCTTGGAGGGTTGATGTTTGAGCATGGTGCCGTAGACGAGGTCTCCGATGAAGACCTGACCGGCTATGAGCACTGTGGCAAATGCGGTTCCCAGAGCGACGGTCCTGCGTGCGAACTGCAAGTGCTTGCCCTTCAAAAGATACCAAGCGCCTACTCCCGCGACCAGAAAAGACGCTGTGAGATAGGCGGCAGTCACCATATGAGGCAATCGGTAGAGCCACGATGGGTTCACGATAACGTCACGCCAGCTCACAACGGTCAAACGACCATCATGAATGGCGACGCCACTTGGCGTCTGCATCCAACTATTTGCCGAGAGTATCCAGGAGGCTGAAATCAGTGTGCCGACCGCCACCATACACGTTGCAAAGAAGTGCAGCTTTGGGCCAACGCGGTGGAGACCAAAGAGCATAATTCCCAAAAACCCTGCCTCCAGAAAAAAGGCTGTCAAGACCTCGAGCGCGATCATTGGCCCTATCGCGGGCCCAGCCATCTCCGCAAAGCGAGCAAAGGCGAGACCAAACTCGAACGAGAGCACGATTCCCGTGACGACTCCAATCCCGAAGCCCATGGCAAATATGCTCAGCCAGAACTTGTATATTTGCAGGTACAAGGGATCTTTTGTTTTCAACCAAAGGGCTTCTATCACCGCTAGAAACGATGCAAGGCCGATTGACATCGTCGGGAAAATGATATGGAAGCTGACCGTAAAGGCGAATTGAATTCTGGCGAGAAGAGACGGATCGAGTTTCACATTAAACCCCCGCCGACTGGAAATCCGCGATAGATGGCGATGGCAGCGACTACAAAGATTACTAATCCCGTAATCGCGAATGGCTGACCGAAGACGCCGATAATAACGAAGAAGAAGATCGTACCTGCGAGTGCCGTGGCTGTGACGCCGGCGAGCCGTCGAAGATTCTTGCCGCTCCTCATGACCGCCTCGCGCGACGATCAGTGATGACGATCGGTATCATGACTTCTTGTCCTTTCCAGCTAGACAATGGGCTACGAGCGCGCACGCCGCTATCGCTGTCGAAGCGATGCCGAGCGTAAGCGATGCCGAGCGATGCAGGAGAAGGGCACCTGCGGCCGCACCCGCCAGCAGCGCTCCGACTGAGGCAGATCGTCTCTTCCATCGAGGGCTTTCTCCCCCAGCTAACACCGAGTCGGCTGCGAGCCCTGTGATGGTCAGAGTTAAAACGGTCGTGGTGAGGTCCGGCACCGCCAGCTTCCGAACTATGGCATTCCTTATTCCCATCGCGAGTCCTGTGCTGGCGATGACGCCGTAGACTGCTGCCGAGGTAAGCTGCTCGTATGGCGCGACAAAATTAAGCGCGATGCCCGCTGCCGCAAACAATAGCAGTGCTTCGGCCGCAAACGCCCGTGGAGCTGCAGCGATCGGAATTCGTCCGCCGATGACGGCGCCTAGGAGAAAATACAGCAGCGCCACGAGCGATCGAGATACAGACAGGCCTGGTGTACCAGCGAAAGCAAAACCCAACAGAACAATATTCCCGGTCATGTTTGCTGTGAACACGTGACCGAGAGCCAGGTAGCTCACAGCGTCCACAATTCCTGTTACGCCCGTCATAACCAAGAGGATCGGGGGTACCACACCGACGCTGGGAGGCTTCTTTTCGGTCAGTTCGCTCATACATGCGCCTCGTGCCTTCCACTTGGCGCCACTCTACTCTTAAGGGGATCATGAATGCCCCGCATGACGCCGGGTTGGTCTGGTATCGAAGAAATGAACAGAAGCCCACCCATCATGGCAACATTTTTTAAGAAGTTGATCAGTTGTCCCACGAAGACTGGAGTGTTTGCCGCGAGCCAAAACGCGTGCCCGACGAGTGTCGCCGGTACGAGAAATGCGAATAAAGCGAGGGCAGCGACACGTGGAAAGATCCCAAGGATGAGCGCGAGCCCCCCGAAGAGTTCAACGCTCCGCCCTACTAGCATTAGGTAGGGAACGAGGTTGGCTGGTGCACCACGCTCCGCCAACTCACGGGCAGCCTGCGTTTGGTCAATGACGCCGATCGCGTTCAATAAGAAAACCGTGGCGACCAAAATGCGCGCGATTATCATGCTGTAACGATGAAGTTGCATGAGAGAACCTCAGAATTTATATCCCAGCCAAAACTCCGTGTAGTTTATGTTCCGGCCTGGCGAAGCCTGTTTCAGAAACTCGCCGGCAAAAAATACTCCATAATCGGCCTGCAACCAGGCGTGGCGATCGATCTGCCATCGCACCTCCACACCCGGCCGGTAGCCGACAAACCGCGCGCGGCTGTCATCGGCCGGGACGAGCAGAAAACCCGGAACGGCATAGACGCCGTCAGTCAAGCTTTCCCGCCATTGCACAACCACGTCCGCCGAAATCGAAACGCCCCGTGGAAGGTTCGCCTTGACCCGCGGATGCACGTCGATGAAGTTGACTGGTCCGGGCCCGGTATCGGCCAGCACTCCGAAATAGTTGCCCATCGGAAATATCGGGCTGAAAGTGCCCAACGATCCGCTACGTGGATCGTCTCCGCTGGAGATATCCGCCTTCACGCTGACCCGTGGTTGCAGCGGCAATGTTAGAAAACTGTAGCCCGTATCGGATGCTACCGTCCACGCGCGTATGCCGCCCGTACCGAAACTGCCGAACTGCCATACGGCCTCGTAGTCGAAATCCCAATCGGATTCTTTCGTCGCCGGTGAACGCCAGAGACGCGCTGCCAGATTGTGCCGGGATTCCTGCGCTGTTCCGCGATTGTATGTGTAAGATTTTCTATCCAGTCCCAGGTAGTAGGCATCGAACGAGACTCGGCGCCGCCAGGGGCGCGTCGCGTAGACACCCCAGAATGCGGTCCGGTGATCGGGCACGTTGTTGAAAAAACCTGGCTTGTCCAGGTCCGGCCGAGCAGCCCACAGGTCAATTCGCCATGCGCCGGTCTGGCTCTTCAGTCTGGCTCCATCGAAACTTTGCCGTACATTGGGTCCTTCGCGAACGGAAACAAGCCGTCCGGAACCGTAATTGAATTCCTGACGGCCCACCTGCAGGACAACCCAGTGATCCCCTTCGCCGGTACCGAGTTCTACGAACGCTGCTTCGAAGTCCAGTTTCTTTTCGTCAATTGGGCGAGCTCCGCCGTTTCGGAACGACTCCAATCCGCTCTTGAGTTGCACGAACGCGCGGAAATGCTCTCCGAAACGCCAGTCTGTGTGCAGCATGTAGCGTTGGAGGAAGAAGGTGTTGGTGTAAGCCTGCTTGCCCCAGTTATCGTTGCCGACCCGCTCGAGGACCTCTCGTGCCTCGCCGCCGATCGTGAGGAACCAGCTTTCGCGCCCCAGTGGAATGTATTTCAAAGGATCCCAGATATCCTGCCGAAGCGACGGATCCTTCAGAAAGCTCCAATCTTCGTCTTCGCGCAATAGGCTGAAGGTGCGAACCGGCGCCGCAGAAGTCGCGGGCTGCTCCGTTTGCGCGTGCAGAGCGGTGATTGCAGCGGCCAGGGCGAGGATCGATGTGGCAACGGTTCGCACTTACTTGTCGGAAGCTGCGGAATGCATTTCAGCGATGTATCCGCCAGGAAACTGCACGATCGCCGAGTTCCGTCGATCGACTGAATACGGCCCGGCCAAAACCGAGACACCCGCGGCCCTCGCTTTCCCGAGGGTGTCGGCCAGATTCGCGACTTCATATCCAGTCATCTCACGGCCATACGGATAAGGCAGATGCCCATCGGTAACGAGCACTGCAATAGCGCCAAAGACCGAAGAAATCCGGATTCGGCGATAGGTGTCGGAGGCGCGGCCAATCTCCACGCCCGGCGCGTGGGCATTGTCGGAAACAACTTTCCCGTGTGAAAACGCGAGGAAGCTCTTAACGAACGCCGTCGCGCGTTCCGGGGAAACGTAGACGCGATTTTCCGGGACCGTTTGCAACACGGGGTACGAAGGCGGCGTGGTGTGCCAATAGAGCTGCATATTCACGCCCCCTGGCCACTGGATCACAGCGTCTTTACCGATCGGATCGTCGAACGGAGTGACGAGAAGATCCGCACCGTCGGCCTGCGCCGCCCGCACCGCCCCATCCAGGTTGGTCACAAGATAACCCGTCCGTTCGAGTCCGAACGGATACGGTACGGGCGTTTTGAATCCGAAGACCGACACGCTTCCCACGGGCGTCAGCACGAGCTGCGACATTGTCTTGCTCGGAGTCGGAGTCACCGTGAAGACTCCCTGCTTGGTCGTTGTCCCGCCGAAAGTGGCCACCAGGCTGGCCACGAACTTGTCGAAGTCTTCCGGCTGGACATAAACGTGAGTCGTGTCGTACTGCGCGCCAACGCCAAGGTTGGACTCCGAAGGCGTGGCGAATGCCGCCACCACCGAAAACAGGGCAATGGTGGTAATCAGGAATCGTTTCATATGCGTTTGATGCTCCTTTCTGAGCATTGGCTCGTGCTAAAAGGCCCAACAAAGGCAACCGAATCCCCTGCTCAATTGGTGATCGTGGTGCCGATGTTCGCCGCCATGCGCATGCTCCAGGGAGGAGCACGCGAGTGCCGGCGCTGTCGCCGGCTTAGAGTAGCCGCCATACGCCGCGACCGGAGACCATTCCGGCAGTACAGGCGGAAGCGGCGGCGCGAGTTCGGCGAACTCCTCGGCAGCGTACACCGCCTTACCGCCAACGATCGTCAGTACCGATTCGAGGTTTTTGATCTCCTCGTCGGCCACGGAAAAATAGTCGGCGGATAGCACCGCGATGTCCGCCAATTGCCCTGGCACGATCGACCCTTTTGATCCTTGTTCTGTGGAAAACCAACTGCTTCCCACGGTCCACAAGCGCAAAGCTTCCATACGATCCAGTCGGTGATCGGCGTCATACATCGACAGGCCACCGACCGTCTTGCCCGTCACCAGCCAATAGAGCGACACAAACGGGTTGTAGGTAGCGACGCGCGTGGCGTCGGTCCCCGCTCCCACAGGCAGTCCGGTCCGCAGCATCTCCTGTATCGGCGGAGTGCGCCTCGTTGCGGTGCTTCCGTACCGGTCGCGGAAATACTCGCCCTGAAATGCCATGCGGTCCTGAATCGCGATCCCGCCGCCCAGCGCCGCGACCCGATCCATGTTGCGCTGCGAGATGGTTTCCGCATGGTCGATGAACCAGTGCAACCCCTGAAGCGGAATCTCGCGGTCCACCTCCTCGTAGACGTTGAGCGCCCGCGTGATCGTCTCATCGTAGGTGGCGTGGACCCGGAAGGGCCAGCGGTTCTTCGCGAGCACGCTCACCACGGGCCTGAGCTCCTGCTCCATCACGCCAGGCATGTCGGGGCGCGGTTCAAGAAAGTCTTCGAAATCGGCGGCCGAAAAGACCAGCATCTCGCCGGCGCCGTTGTGCCGAAAGTAATCGTCGCCTTGCCGCGGGGTGAGCATGCCAGTCCAGGTCTGGAAGTCTGCGAGCTCGCCCTTGGGCTTCTGCGTGAACAGATTGTAAGCAATCCGGACGGTCAACTCGCCATTTTTGTGAAGTTGCTCGATCACCTGGTAATCCTCCGGATAGTTTTGAGAGCCCCCCCCGGCGTCGATCGCGCTGGTGATCCCCAGTCGGTTGAGCTCACGCATGAAGTGGCGGCTGGAGTTGACCTGGTATTCCGGCGGCAGCTTCGGGCCCTTCGCGAGTGTGGCATATAGGATCAGCGCGTTCGGCCTCGCGATGAGAATGCCGGTCGGATTACCTCCGGCATCTCGAACGATCTCCGCCCCCGGCGGATTGGGCGAGTCCTTGGTATAGCCGACTGCCCGGAGCGCGGCGCGGTTCAGAAGCGCCCGGTCATAGAGGTGAAGGATGAATACCGGCGTATCGGGCGCGGCCCGGTTCAGCTCGTCGAGCGTCGGCATCCGGCGCTCGGCGAACTGAAATTCAGACCACCCTCCGACCACTCGCACCCACTGCCCGGGCGGCGTCCTTTGCGCCTGCTCACGAAGCATCCGCAAGCCATCCGCGAGCGACGGAACGCCGTCCCAACGAAGCTCCAGGTTGTAATTGAGGCCGCCGCGAATCAGGTGAAGGTGCGAGTCATTTAGCCCCGGAATTACCGTGCGTTTGTTCAGGTCGATCAGTTTCGTCCGCTCGTCACGGAAGAGCATTACTTCCCGATCGCTCCCGATCGCGAGGAACTTGCCGTCCCGAATCGCCGCCGCCTCTACTACGGAACGGCGATCGTCCTGGGTTGCAATTTTACCGTTATGGAGAATCACGTCTGCTGTCTGTTGATTCATGGCATGCCTCCCGAAACTTATTTATGGGCCACCGCGGTCTGCGGGACCTCGTACTCCGGATAGAGAGTAGGCGCGGCGCCGTGCACCATTGTGTAGGCGTATTCCACCCCTACGCCGTACGCTCCGAAATGGTTCTTCGCAAGTTCCATCACGGCGTCGTAGGTGTCCCGCTGTGCCCAATCCCGCTGCCATTCGAGGATCGTAGAGAGGGCTGTCACGGGCTTGGCGCCCGCCTGCACTACCCTGCGCATCGCGTTATCGTGGGCCATCTGGCTCACATCGCCGCAGCAGTCTTCCACAACGTAAATCTCATAGCCGTCATGAATTGCCTGAATCGTGGGAAGCGCAACACAGGTTTCCGTCCAAAGCCCGCACAATACAAGCTTCTTTCGGCCGGTTTTCTCGACTGCGGCCACAAAGTTGCGGTCATCCCAGGAGTTCATGGACGAGCGCTCGATTGGCTCCCGACGGGGAAAGATCGTTTTGAGCTGCGGCCACATAAAGCCGCTGAACGACTTGGTCTCCACCGTTGACAGAATGGTCGGAACATCGAAAATCCTGGTGGCTTTCGCGAGCGCGACCACGTTGTTGATGATTGATTGGCGGTCAAAGTTCGAGACGCCAAACAACATCTGAGGCTGGTGATCAATGAATGCGACTACGCAGTTCTCAGGAGTCAGTAATCCTTTTTCGCTGCGCTTCGCGCGACCGTTATTTTGGGACATGAATAACTTCCTTTCTGAAATTGGGTTAACACTTTATACTGGCATCCGATTTCTCGACGTTACTCGGTGTCGGTACCGATTTGTGGTACAGCAGATGTCGTGCCAGTCGGAGCGACCATTGGCCCTTGATATCTGTACGCGGTTTGGCCGAAGAAGCCATACGGTGTCTGGACCAAATGTCGACAGTGGGTGTCGCGTGAGCGCCGTCTTACTCCTCTTTGGCGATGGGCTGCTCCCTTCTTATTCGGTAATGATTCACGCGTCTTGATCACCTTCCACTCGTGCTTACATCCCGATTCCGGACTGTTGGTTTGCACCGCGAAGAGAAACAACCGACGGAGGAACGTCAGAAATGAGCGTCAGACACCGGTTAACAAAAGCCGAAAACAGACGTCGTCGCTACAGATCTGATCGTCTTCGCCGAAAGCTCCGACAGGGAACGCGCGTCTGTTGAGAACGCGCGGTCGAAGAGGTCACGAGCATTTCGCACAGCCAACCGTTTCACTATTGTCGGCCGCGGATCTTTCAGCTTTCGACACTGCGAGCGCTAGCACGAAAGCCAAATCCGGAACGGCCGTCGGCTCCTCCTCGAGATCCGTCATCACGATGTCGTCGCTCAAATCGGCCGTTTATGAGCCCCCGCGGTTACCGCTAGTTATCCGCACTGAGACGCCATTTCGTGATTTGGCAGTTCCGTCTCAAGGAACCCTTGACTTCGCGCGATGCCCAATTTCCGCATCTTGGCAATGAGTGTACTCCTGGGTAAACCGAGTTTAGCCGCGGCGCCCCGCGGCCCTCCCACTACCCACTTTGTGTCCCGAAGTGTCGCTCGAATGTGAGCCCTTTCCGCGTCGAATAACGTCCGCCCAGAACTGCCTCCGCTGTCGCGGCGTTTTAGTTCGGCAATCAAGGAGCGAAGCGCGGCATCGGAATTCATAACAATTGCGCGCTCGACGAAGTTTTGGAGCTCGCGGACGTTCCCGGGCCAATCGTATCCCTGGAGAGCCAGCATGATCGTTTCCGGCAAGTTGTCAATGCGCTTGTGGTATCGTTCCGCAAATTGAGCAACGAAGTGTTCGACGAGAGCAGGGATATCGTCCTTGCGATCCCGTAAGGGCGGTAATTCGATCGGAAACACGCATAGGCGATAGTACAGGTCGGCGCGAAACTGCCGCTCATGAACCATTTGCTTCAGATTTCGGCTGGTTGCAGCGATCACTCGGACGTCGACTTGAGTGGTCCGTCCGCCGCCAAGGCGCTCGAATTGTTGTTCCTGCAGAACGCGTAGAAGTTTCGGCTGTAGTTCCCGCGATAGATCTCCGATTTCATCTAAGAAGAGAGTGCCGCGATCGGCGCATTGAAAACGTCCTACGGTTGCGGCAATGGCTCCTGTATAGGCGCCCTTTTCGTGTCCGAAAAGTTCACTTTCCAACAATGAGGCTGGGACCGCCGCACAGTTCAAAGCGACGAAGTTGTTGTGGCGGCGACAACTCCGATCATGAATGGCATGGGCCAGTACCTCTTTCCCCGTCCCTGTCTCTCCCCACAGAAGAACCGCACATCCCGCGTTGGCAACCGCGTCAATCTTTTCGAGAACAGCGCGAAAACTCGGGCTAGATCCGATGAATCCAGAGCAGGGCATCAATCCTCCTCAAAAAGTGGTGTCGTGGCAGCCGGTAGAATCCCATGGCGCTAAACGCTAGCGCCTGCTGCTCGCAGAAACGGTTCGGAATACAGATCGTTTAAGTCATTGGTCGAGATGCCGAGCTTGTGCATTTTGGATATCAGTGTCGTACGAGGCAAACCGAGCTTGGCAGCAGCTCCATTTCGTCCACCGACTACGCCTTTTACTTCACGAAGCGTTGCCAAAATATAAGCCCGGTCCGCATCGTCAAGTGTGTTTGGCCTTGCGGGAGAATCCTCGCCCATAAGTTCCGAAATCGGGGCCTCGAGTTCTTCACCTTTGGTCATGATGACACAGCGCTCGATGAAGTTCTGCAGTTCGCGAATATTACCCGCCCAAACCGACTCGGTCAGCGCGGCCATTGCCGCCGCAGGGATTCGGCTAATGGACTTTCCCTGCCGCTCGGCAAAAACGTTTACAAAATGGGACGCGAGAAGCGCGATGTCACTCCGCCGTTCCCGTAGCGGCGGAAGGGTGATTGGATATACGTTCAGCCGGTAATAAAGGTCGGGGCGAAATTTGTGCTCGGTAACCATCTGCCACAAATCGCGATTTGTGGCCGCAACGATGCGAACATCCACTCGCACTGTCTGATTGCTGCCAAGTCGCTCAAACTCCTGTTCTTGAATTGCGCGCAGTAATTTGGGTTGCAACTCCATAGGTAATTCACCAATTTCGTCGAGGAACAGGGTCCCTTTGTGCGCAGTCTCAAAGCGACCCGGTCTGGAAATCGAAGCTCCCGTGAATGCGCCCCGTTCGTGTCCGAACAATTCGCTCTCCAGTAACGTGGCGGGAATCGCGGCACAGTTGATCGCTACGAAATGCCGATTCCGCCGTTCACTGGCATTGTGAATCGCGCGCGCGATCACCTCCTTGCCCGTACCCGTTTCACCCTGAATGAGGACGGCACATTCCGCAGGTCCAACCATATCAACCTCTTGCAGTACCCGAGTAAACGAGGGACTGCATCCGATTAGTTTGGCATTCGGCATGATCCATCTCCTTGGCGTGATTAATGCGGAAGACACAGTACTCAAGGCTTGCGCCGTACACGCAATGTTGCTGTCTCAACGGTCTCCACCGTCAACGCCCTGCAAGTTCGCCGGAATCGCGTCCTTTCTTCCTGCCTTCAAGCCGATTATTTCCCGAATTCCTTTCCTCACGAACCCCTAATTAGTGGGAGCGCTGACCTCGCTCGAATGAGCGACTTGGGGCTACTACTTTGGGGGCCTCTCGATAAATTAAGGCCCGCGAAATGCGATGCGGCGCCTGCCGAAAAGGCGGGCGTCCACGGACCACGCACCTGGCCCGATCATCGCCAGCGTCAATCCGAGGACTGCTAAAGCAATGGGAACGGCCCCGCTCCCGTTGGCCGATAATGCAATCCACGCCTCAACGCCTGCCAACACCACTCCCACGATCGGGGTCCACAGGCCCACTATCAGTAGGAGTCCCGCGCACGCTGCGACGCTTTTCGTGACGGCAAACGCGCAAACCGGTGTCGCGCTGACGCAGACGAACTCAAAGTAAAGCAGCGCTGCACCTACGAGTAATCGCTGCAGCAAAAGGCCTACACCCGGCCAGCCGTCTGCAAATGTCGAAAACATCCGCTCCACACCAATCCCCTTTAAAGGTTAAGGAACTGCAACGCCGGGTCGAATCGTCCGAAAAGGTGAGCCTGATATCCGACTTTCGGGGATCTAAAGTTCGAAGATTTCACGCTGAAGGGCAATCGTCACGGCGTGAGTCCGATCATTCGCTTCCAGCTTGCCGAGGATATGTGTGATGTGGCTTTTCACGGTTTCCTCGGTCAGGGAAAGCTTGCCGGCGATCTGCTTGTTCGAGTTACCTTTGGCAACCAAACGAAGAATGTCGATTTCGCGTCCGGTCAATTCTTCTTCGGCGACGTGTTCGGCAAGTTCTGCTGCTACTTCAGGCGGCACGTACTTCCGGCCGGCGTGCACCGCGCGGATAGCATCGAGAAGCTCCCTGTGGATGTTGCCCTTCAGCAGATAGCCGCGCGCGCCGGCTTTGAGCGCGCGCGACACCTGGACGCCGGAGTATGTCGTGAGGACGATGATTCGGGCTTTTGGAAACTCGCTTCGAATGCCGATCATGGCCTCGATGCCGCCTATATCGGGCATCTGCAGATCCATGAGCGCAACGTCGGGCTGGTGCATCCGGAACTGCTGCATGGCGTCCCGCCCGGTAGAGGCGTGCGCGATAAGCTCCATGTCCGGTTGATCGTCGACCAACGAGGCGATGCCTTCCCTGAGAAGCGCATGGTCATCGGCGGCCAGAACCCGGATTTTCTTGGTATCGTTGCTCACGTGCCCGCTCTCCTTTGAAGAAGCAGTCGAAAAAACCACCGCTTGGGAGGCGTTCGGTAGGCGACCGCCGCGGGAATAGTCAACTGCGCTTCGGTGCCCCGTCCGGATTCGCTCCAAAAATCCAATCTTCCACCAATTTGTTTCGCGCGTTCGTTGATTCCCGCCAATCCCCAATGCCCATCACGGCCGCCTTCATTCAGGATTTGCGGATCGACGCCTTTGCCATTATCACGCACATACACGCGCAGCAAAAGACGCTCGAAGCGAAGTTCGGCTTCTATTTCGCTCGCCCGCGAATGCCTGAAGGCATTCCGCAGGAGTTCGTTTCCGATCCGGTAAACCTCATCCTGCAGCAAAGGGTTTAATTCGCTGTTTTCCCCTTGCACCACGACCCGGAAGCTTACGGGACTCTCGGTGGTTTCATGTGTACGTGCCAACTCCTGTCCGGTCACGCTCAGCAATTCCGCCAAATCACCCTGCGCTGCCGGTTGAGAGCGTAGCTGTTGTATGGCCCTTCGCCCTTCGGCAATCGATGCGGCCGTCATTTTGATCGCGGAATCCAATCTTTGAACGGCTTGCTGGGGGCGCGACCCAACGATGTTACGAGCTGCCTGCATTTGAACAAGCGAAGCCTGAAAGCTCTGCAGTAGCGTGTCGTGAAGCTCGCGAGCGATTCGCATTCGTTCCGTTACCCGCTGTTCTGTACCAAGCTCAATGAACCTTCTTGCTATGGACCAGCCAAACCATGCAGCGACGATGAACGAACAAAGCGCCGTAGACGGCACGAGAATGAAGATTCTCTGCTGAATCGCCCGCATTTGCTCGACTGCCTGCGCTAGTTCCCGGTTAGCTTGTCGGTCAACGCTGTCTACCAATATTCCTGTCTGCGTTTCGATTGGCTCTAACTGGTTGCCCAGTCGAAGTTGCACCACCTCCCAGTCGCCTGCTCGCGCCAACCCCGTGATGGCGTCAAGCTGCGTCGGCAGAATGCTTTCAATCGCTTCGAGAGTGGGCCAAAATGCCGGATCGACGGGGGATACTGCTTGCAGACTGGAGAGTGCATACCTGGTTTGTCGCGTTTGTTCATAAACAGCCTTGCGCAACGGCCCCGCTTCAGCCACCAGTCGCTCGGAATCTCTCGAACGCACTAAATCATCCAAGCTCTGGTGAAAGGACAAGAGGTTGACCTGAAGCTGTAGAACCACAATCGCTTGCTGAACCGCCCCCGTCAAACGATCTGTTTGCCTCCGCACCCGGCTGAATTGCCAGAGGACCAGCCCGTTGCCTCCTAAGATCAGGGCGATTAGCAAGGCGAACCTGACCATAAGGCGCGTTCCGATGTTGAACTGGCCGGTATGCGAGAGCGCCATTCCGGTCCAGTCTAACAGCGGTGCGCCACTCGATCCCTCGTTAAGGCCTGCGAGCACGATACCCCGTCATTTTGATCAGCTGCTTCTCCAAATCAGCAGCTGCTTCTCGCGTGCGCTTCTGGCCTGTGAGCACCGAGTACACCGCGGCGGTATAGGCCGCGCTTATCTTCCGGTAGTCTCTGCCGGTTTCAATTGCAGGCCGGTTGACCAGAGTGCTCCCGCTTTGCAGGGTTTGCCCAATTCGCCTACCGGGACCCGAGGCCGACGATACGATCTCTACCCTGGGCTGGTCTGCTAAAGGTAGATCCGGTCCCCCGGACTGCATTTGTGCGCGAATCAGAAACAGAAGAAACTCGACCGCTTCTTGACGGTGGGCCGAATGCGCGGAAACCGCCAGGCCAAAGCCGCCTAAAGTAGCGGCCGAACCGGCCGGCCCGGCAGGCAGATTGGTAAGGCCGCTCTTTACGACCGACCGCTTCGTTCGCCAATAGGTTTGACGCGTCCCATCGCTGCGAGAGATTCTTTTTCCCAGCCATAAACGGTTAAAAGCAGCTTGTCCGGAATCAAAGACGTTCAGGGAATCGCGTTCCAGGTACGCCACCACGCCGGGCGGCGATATCCTGCCGATCCAGTGCCGTGCCCGGTCCCATGCGCGCGCTGTGGCCGGATTATTCACACTGATGGTCCGGTCACTTTCAATGATCCTCCCTCCGCCCTCGGAGGCTTGCCATTCCAAGGCATTGCAGGCCAACGCCTCAGCCTCGGCTCCTTGCCAAACATAGCCCCAGAAGTTTTTGTTGCCTTTGGCCCGCTCGCCCGCTTGAATTCGCCCGGCCATGCTCTCAAGTTCGTCCCACGTGCCCGGAGGGTGGGAATAGCCGTACTCACGAAGGAGGTCGCTGCGAAACTCCAAAGCCCCGACATTGACCTGATAGGGGATCGCGATGATTTTTCCACTAACCGAGTAGCTGGTCAGTAGCTGCGGCTCTAGGGACGAAATTTCCGCCGCAGCATAGGGCCGCAGGTCAATCAGATCGGGCTCGACAACCGCGGAATATATCAGGTCAACATGCACGACATCGGCGCCGGCACTACCCAGCTTCAGGAGATTGAGATGGAGGTCCAGGACGTCCTGAGTTTTTTCCGGCTGGGGAATATCTCGGATGCGGATGCCTGTTTCTTGAGTGAATTGGCGTTCGAGCGCTACGTTTTTGGCGATCTCATCAGGCTCGGACCACCACCCGTGGGGAAAGTTCAACGTGACGGGTTCCTGCGCGCGCCGTCCGCAAGACCCAAGAAGGATCGCTAGAAATAGAATTCCTGCCGTCAAACATCCCGCGTTTGAAGGCCAGGAAGTGCAAGCTAAGTTCGGTTTCCCCACAGGACATGAGGCCACCTCCGTGGTGTAAACGTTCTGAGTGCAACCCTTGTTTTGAGACATGGACTTGTCGTGCCACCTTCGTAGCTGCCACCTTCCCTAGTAGTCGGAAAGCGCGGATCATCGACGAGAAGTTCCGGTCATTCCGGGGGCCGGCCTCCTCATGTAGTCTTGCCGGCGCTTTCTCTCGCTCAGCGCCATCCGGCGACCGCCAAAGATGCAGACTGGAAAGCAACTGCCATGCCAGCAACCAAAGCGGAGCTACGTATCAGATAAGAAATGACTTCACATTCTCAACGGAACAGCAGGCGTGGTTGGTGTCGTTACTGTCAAACTCTCGTTGACACCCAACGTGCAAAACGATCGCAGCAACCGCGGATTGCGCCGCGGGGTGCTGTCCAGGCATCCTGGTTTGTGGTATTAATCTCTTCGGTTGAGCGGGCGCAGGCGCATCCGAATAACGATAGGAACGGCAGTGGCTCCATTTCGGCGTGTACCAATGGAAGTCATTATGAGGCTGTCCTTCGCATCAGTGAAGCGCTTTCCGCACCCGCGAGACTGAAGGCCCGACGCGAATCCTTGGAACGATTGAACGAATTCCTCGCTTTCGTTCAGTTCTACATCATTCTCTACAAAGAGAATTCGACCGAAATCAAGTGGTCATTGATCGGGTCTGATAAGAATCTCATCGGTGCGGATGCATGGGAACAACAGCGCTGCCGACGAGTGTGCCAAGAAACAGCGGGTGGAAAATCGCGGGTGTACTCACCGAGGCGAAGGGGCGAGTTGGCGGCGCGGATGGGTGTGGATCGGACAACGCCCATGGCTCGGATGAAGAAGTCTGGAATAGATCCCCACGACAACGTTTGATGTTCGGTCAGGGTTAAACTGTCAATCCACATTGACAGTTTTGACCCGCCGCACATCCACGTCAATTTCACATTGATAATAAAGTAGTTAAGGAAAATCCGTTTGGTACATACGCTGCTGCTTGCCTGAGGATAGGTCTGGCATGTTGAGGATCACGGTGGTCGACGACCGGCGCCGGCGCCGGTTGGTGGTGGAGGGCAGACTCATCGAACCTTGGGCCGCCGAGCTCACCAGCGCCTACGAGACCGCGAAGACAGATCTTGGAGCGCGCGAACTCATCGTCGATCTAAGGAGCCTGAGTGCGATGGGTTCGGAAGGAGAGGCCGTATTGCTGCAGTTGATGCGTGACAAGGCCAGATTCCTC
>Ga0070731_10002215_pt1 | contig 18848 bp, 18 predicted proteins | sample Coa_R1_2_FD_66448 | JGI IMG/M metagenome (GOLD analysis project Ga0070731, IMG submission 66448) | Surface soil microbial communities from Centralia Pennsylvania, which are recovering from an underground coalmine fire - Coalmine... | ecosystem: Environmental > Terrestrial > Soil > Unclassified ... | reverse complement strand
AAGATAATTGAGAGAAAACCGACGACGCTCACCCAGCTCGTTCGCAATCCGCGCCACGAATGGCGGGTGTGGAGATGCATGTACGCAAGGTAGATGATCCAGGAGAAAAGCGCCGCCGTCTCCTTGGGGTCCCATTGCCAGTACGCGCCCCACGCTTCCTTGGCCCACATGGCACCGGTAATGATGCCGATGGAGATGAGCGGCAAACCGATAGCGACCGCGCGGTAGACGATGACGTCGAGCTGCGCCAAGCTGGGCAGCGCGCCGAGCCACCGTGCGACCAAAGTATTACCGTCCGCGCCGGCCCGACTACGCTCCGCGTAGTATTTCATGAGGTAGATGCACGAGAAGACGAAGGCGACCAGGAAGGCTGCGTACGACGAGACGACGATGGGAACGTGAATCTTCGCCCAGTACGATTGCAGCGACGGTACCGGCGGCATCGTGCCTTCGTACCACGTGACGCCGTATGCGAGAAAGATCGCTGCAAGTGCAAGTACGAATCCGCCCGCGAACCAGAGCCGATATCGAAACGCGAAGCCGATATAGATTGCGACCGACATTGCGGTGAAGAGCGAGAGCGAGCCGTACAGATTCAGCAGCGGCCAAATATGCGTTAGTTCCCATCGCGCGAAGAGCTGTGCGAACTGCGCGACGCAGCCGAGGATCGCCAAGGGGATTCCCACATCGCGCAACCACGGCGTTCGGACGAAAAAGTAGCCGAGCAGGGCGAGCGCGCCAAGAGTGTAGGCGCAGAGTGCGACGGCGATCAGGAGTTCATCGAGGGGCATGTTGGACGACCTCTAGTGCCGAGCATAGCATGAAGCGCGTAAACTCCTTCTTGGAAAGGTCGTAGCCGGCGCCAATTAAGTCGCCTCAGGCCCTAACGATTTCATAACGCGTCCGAACTCGTTGGCGAATACGTCGTAACCCTTGACGGTCGTTGCGGCGGCTCCGACGCGACAGCGCTGCGGCGCCATCTCGTCGACGCGCACGTAAAGGCGTGCGGGAAGAAAATAGAACGAAATAATAAGGCCGGCGAGCAATACCAAGGCGCCGATGCCGACGAGTGCGACGCCGGGATCGTACCGGTATTGAAAGCCGCTGTAGATTACGTAACGCTGAGGTTTTAGGCGCCAGCCGTTGCCGAGGTCGACCGATGAATGGAGCGGTACGAGCGCATCGCCCAACGGATTTCCTGCGTCTGAAACGGCGAGCACGACGGCCGGATCGTTGACGCGCGGATCGGCGGTCGGCATGCCGCTTTGCTTGTCGACGGTCGGCACGAAGCGTTCGTAGAGCAGGCTGCGCTGCGTGCCGGGGACGTCGAATGAGTCTCCTTCGAGCAGGGTACGGCTCGAAATCGCCGGATCGAGTCGCCCGTTGTGCGTCACTAGAAAACGCATGCCGAAGCCGTAGCTTGCCTGATAATACAGCGTTCCGTCCACGTCGATCGGGTGATTCACGCGCACGGTGAGCCGTTTGGGAATCCCGCTTTTGCCAGTCACCGTTACTCGCGAGACGTAGTCGATCGGCTGATAGACCATGCCGCTCTTCGTCATGATCGGGGCGATTTTGTAGGAAAAATCCTCGAGCCGAAGCAGCGCGCGCGTCCGAGGAACCTCGAGTGTTTGTCCCGTCAAGACGGCCAGCTCGCCCGAAAAGCCGCGGGCCCAGTACAACGTCGTGCCGGCTGCAATGATGACGAATCCCGCGTGCGCGACGAGCACGCCGCGCCGGGCCCAGTTGTGCTTGTCGGCAAAGCTCCATTCGACGCCGCCGAAGAGACGCTCGCGAATTTGCCAGCCCCGCGCGCGCAGCGTCTGCGCGACGCGAGCGCGCACGTGTTCCGGCTCGCCGTGCGTTTCAAACGTCGCGTGCAGCGGAATCTTGTCGATGCTCACGGGACGTAAGGGCGGAAGGCGCGCCGGAATGACGCGCTTGAACGTGCAGACCCCCAGCGAGAGCAAGATTAGGCCGATGATACCGACGTACCACGGCGAGTGATAGACATTATCAAAATTCAGACGCAGGAGCGCCCGCGCGATCGGAGCGGCGTAGCTTTGAAAGTAGAGGCTCGGATCTTGGCCTTGCTCGACGACGACGCCGATCAACGTCAATACGCCCCAGATGAGAAAGAGCGAAACTGCGAAAAAGACGCTACCGAACGTGCGAACGAATTCGCTATAGATCTGACGGGCGGTCACTATGTGCTGCGTAAGGGTTGCCAACGCCGCTGGAGCGGCAAGATAATCCAAATCGAAATTTCGTAGAGCGCATACATCGGAAGCGCCAGCAGCGCCATCGTCAGCGGGTTGCCGTCGGGTGCCGCGATGCCCCCCGCAACGAAGAACGCAAAGAGCGCGTGGCGCCGGTAATGCATCAGCGACGACGCGCTGACGATGCCGAGGCGGGCCAGCCCAACCAGTACTACGGGTGTCTGAAAGATTAGTGCAAAGAGCAAAAAAAGCACCAGAACGAAGTTCAGCGTCGAAGCGACGCCGAACGTCGGCGTTGCGACCGCATTGGTGATATGGAGCAAAGCCGCAACGACGCGCGGAATGACAACGAAGTGCGCGAAGGCAATTCCCATTGCGGCGAGCACGAGCGACGGCAAAATGAACGCGTAGACCATGCGGCGAGTTCGCGGATGGATCGCCGGCACGACGAAGAGCCATAGTTGCTGGAGCAACAACGGCAGCCCGATCACGATCGCGCCTACTATCGAAAACTTGAACTCGGTGAAGATGACGTCTGCAGGGCCGAACGCGTGAAGTTGGATGCCGTTGAAATATTCGCGCATCATCCAGCGAATGACAATTTGCGACGGCCAAAAGAGTACCACGGCGATCGCCGCGACCGTTGCCAACGAGATCAAGAGACGGTTACGGAGCTCCCGCAGGTGCTCCGTAAAGGGCATCTCCTTCTGATCCCATCCTTCGGAGTCTATCCCGAGCGACGTCGAGGGACTTAGGACAGGCTCCGATGGCGCCGGGGGAGTTAGGATGAGGGCGTGCCTTTGCCCGGCGTCGGCGGCGGTATCGACTCGCCGCCGATCGTCCCCGCTTCGACGTTGCTCATGACGTCGCTCTGCTGCGCGGCTGCCCGCTGGCGGGCCTCTTCCCGCGCTCGCGCCGCGGCTTCATCGGCCTCCGCCTGCCCGACGAGGAATTCTTTCTTCGCTTGACCTGCACTACGCGCAAGTTTCGGCAGCTTATCCGCTCCGAAGAGCAGCGCACCGACGATAAGGATGCCGATAATGATCGGCGCGTCGATGATCGCGAGAAGCGGATGAATCGTCATGATCGTAGAGCCTCCGTAAGTCGTATCAACTCCCTCTTCGCCGGGCCGGCCGCAATCGGCTCCAACGCATCGCGGGCTCGCTCGACGAAGCCGGCGATCTCTACTTGGGTCGCCTCCAGGCCGCCTTCGCGCGCGATTCCGTCTACGATGGACGGAATCGCCTCGTTCGCCCCGCTCTGGTAGAATTGCCGCACCTCCGCGCGAAAGCTGCCGTTCCCCGACGCCAGCGCCGCAATCAACGGTATGGTCGTCTTGCGTTCGGTGAGATCGTTTCCGGCGGGCTTGCCGAGCGAACGTTCGTCGGCGACCATGTCGAGCAAATCATCTCTCATCTGAAACGCGATGCCGAAGGCCTCGCCGAACTGACGCAGCGCGCCGATTTCCGACGCATCGCCGCCGCCCATGATTGCGCCGCATTGTGCCGACGCGGCAAAGAGCGACGCGGTCTTCTTGCGCGCGATCTCGACGTAGGTTTCCAGCGGCAGATCGAGATTGCCAAGCGCTTGGAGCTGGAGCACTTCGCCGTCGCAGATATCCGCCAACGTCGCCGAGAGCACGTTCGGAATCGGATGCGGATAGTCGAGCGTCACGTTCTTGAAGATCCACGCAAAGAGATAATCGCCCGCTAAGACGCTGACGCGATTGCCGTAGTCGACCGCGGTCGCATTGACGCCCCGCCGCGTTGCCGCATTATCGACGACGTCATCGTGAATCAACGTCGCGACGTGAATCAGCTCCATGTACGCCGCGAGGTGAAGATGCGCGGCGGCGTTGCCGCCGCAGGCCTCTGCGGCGAGCAGCGTGACGCGCGGCCGAAGCCGTTTGCCGCCGGCCGCCAGCATTCGTTTGACGGCTTCGGTGATGATCCGATTGTCGGTTGTGAACGTCGCCGCGAAGAAGCGTTCGACCAGTGCGTGGAGGTCGTCGAATGTACGGACCGCGTTCACCCTGGGTCTTCCTTTGTTCCGTAATGGACGGCGATCGCGCCGCCCATCAGCGGCAGGTAACCGGCGCGAGCGAATCCCGCGCGAGTAAAACGGTCGCGCAGGTCCGGCGCGTTAGGGTGGTGGGTGAGCGAGTTCGGCAAATACGAGTACGCGGCGCGCGAGCCGCCGACGACGCCGCCGAGCAACGGCACCACGCCGTAGAAATAGAGATCGAAGAGCCGCTTATAGATGCGGTTCGGTGCCTTCGTGACGTCCAGACTCACAAAGCGCGCGCCCGGACGCAAAACGCGGAGGATCTCGCGCAGCGTCGCGTCGACGTCCACCACGTTACGCAGGGAAAAGCCCATCGTCACGCCGTCGAAGGCGTCGTCGTCAAAGGGCATCGCCATGACGTCGCCTTCGACGAACGACGCCGTGCCGCGCGCCTGCTTCGCGCGACGCTGCGCGCGTTGCAGCATCGGTTCGCAAAAGTCGATGCCGACGACGTCGAGCGTCGGGTCGCTGCGCAGAAGCCCGAAGACGAGGTCGCCGGTTCCGCAACAGCAGTCGAGTATCCGCCCGCCGTGCGGGGCTTCGAGCAGCCGAATCGCGCGCCGCCGCCACCGCTCGTCCAAACCGCCGGTGAGAACGCGATTCGCGAGATCGTAGCGCGGCGCGATGCGCGCGAACATTTCGCGGACGAACGTCCCTTTATCGGCGGTAAGGTTGTGCGTCGGAGCCGAAGTCATGAGTTTGCCAGGCTTCCCCCACTAGCGGGCAGCGGCCTTCGTCGTGATGAAAGCCGCACATGCTCCAACTGAGCTCGCTTCGAGAAGCAATCGCGAGCGTCGAATATGCGAAAGACGTCTCCGTCGCGGCATACACGTTGCACGGAGCGCTGTTGCAGGCGCTCGAAGGCGCCGCTCGGCACGGCGCGCACGTCGTCGTGCAACTCGAAGGCCAACCGTATGACCGCGGAAAGCGCCGTTTGGCTCGTGAAAATGCTCGCCTCGTACACGAACTGCGCGCCGCCGGCGCGGACGCGAGACTGGCACCGCTGATTCACGCTAAAAGCATGAGCGTCGACGGGACGCTCTATCTGGACGGTAAGAATTGGCACGCGAGCGACGTTATCTTGCGCGAGGACGATGCCGTTGAGGCGGCGGCGATCCCGATGGACAAACACGATGCGCTTGCGCTCGAAGCGGAGATGCTCGCGTCCGCGAAATCCTCGGATGCCCCCATCGTAGAAAGCGAATCGTTCGGGCTCGGCAACGCGACTTATTTTGCATTGCAGGAACTGGCGCGAAGCGGTGCCGCTCCGCGGCTGCTCGTCAGCAAAGGCGACTTGCGCGGCAACGCTCGCGAACGCAGTGCGCTCGAGCATTTGGCCGCTCGAGGCGTTCGAGTTCGCGTTTGTACGGATAGCGAAAAGTTGGCTGTGGCCGGTAATCGCGCGTGGCTCGGCTCGGCGAATGCAACCTACGCCGACGGCAAGTTTGCTATGTCCGATTGGGGCGTGTGCAGTGCGAATCCGGCGATCGTCGATACCGCGCGCGTGCGCCTCGAGTCGGAATGGCGGAGCGCGAAAGAACTGTAACGAAACAAGAACGGTGCTTCCGGCAGCGCTCGTTGGGATTTGGGCCGCGACAGAGTCCCCACGGCCGCTCGTTGACCGGTGGATACCTCCCCTCAGCGAAACGCTGCACTACTTTCTCGTCGTGACGCAACGACCGGACGGCACAATCAGCGCTTTCGTTCGCAACCCTGAGATGAACGCGGGCGTCGCACTAGGAACGCGGACGATCAGCGTTGCGGGTGAGAAGCTAGTCTTGCGGGTGCCGGAACGGCCCGACGTTGACGCATCGTTCTCCGGGAGTGCCCTGACGATTCATGGATTCCCGGCGCCGAGCGCCGCCACGACGTTTCATCGTGCCACCCAGGCCGAGCTGCGTTGGTACTACCCGAGCGCGGTCGTGCAATGGACCTATCGGGAGCCCTCGAGCCTAAACGACGGTTGGGCCGTCGGGACGCTGGCATCGGCCGGATTGCGCGAAGCCGCGCTCGCGCCAGCGCTGCAGAGCATCGTGGCGCTGCGGTCGCCGGAGTTACGGTCGCCCTATATTCAGAGCCTCGCAATCGCTCGGCACGGCCGGCTCGTACTCGACGAATACTTCTACGGATTCACGCCCGATACGCCGCACGACGTGCGTTCGGCGGGGAAGAGCGTCACGACTCTGCTGGTCGGGCGTGCGATCGAGGAGACGCACGCACTGACGCTCCAAACGCCCGTGCTTTCGTATCTTCCGCAATACCTTCCGGTTGCAAACGACGACGCGCGCAAGCGCCGCATCACCGTAGCAAACCTCATGACGATGTCGTCGGGCCTTGCATGTGACGACAATGACGACAACTCACCCGGCAACGAAGACACGATGCAATCGCAGACCGCGCAGCCGGACTGGTACAAATACACCCTCGATTTGCCGATGGCATACGATCCGGGGGCGAAAGCGATCTACTGCACCGCAGGAATCAATTTGCTCGGCGCAATCATCGCCAAGGCGACCGATGCGGCACTAACGCAGTATTTCTACGACCGGTTTGCCGCACCGATGGATTTCGGAAGCTACGCGATGTGGCTGATGCCGCCACCGGTCAGCGCGGCGTACATGGGAGGCGGCGACCACTTTCGTCCGCGCGATTTCTTGAAGTTCGGCCAGCTTTTCTTAAACGGCGGATCGTGGCAGGGGCGCTCGATCGTCGACGCGCGTTGGCTGCGAGAGTCGGCCGTCCCACGAACCGTTATGAACCCCGATGTACCGGGCGGCGGCGACCGTTACGGATACGGTTGGCATCTCTCGACGCTTTCGATCGCGGGGAAATCGTACGAGGTCATCAATGCCGGCGGCAACGGCGGACAAATCTTGGCCGTCGTTCCAGCGCTCGACATGGCGGTAATGATTACCGCCGGAAACTACAATCAGTATCCGATCTGGCGCGCATTCCTACCGCAAGTCGTCGGAGCGGCGATTCGCGCCGCGCAATAATTACAAGTCGAAGAGCGTTCTAGCGTTATGATCCGTGGCGGCGATTAAATCTTCGAGCCGCATGCCCAGCAGCTCGGCGAGCTTGGCCGCGGTATGCGCGACGAACGACGGCTCGTTGCGTTTTCCTCGCATCGGTACGGGCGCGAGATACGGACAATCGGTTTCGAGCACGAGCTTCCCGGCGCCGACGCTCGTGACGGCATCGCGCAGGCCGGTCGCGTTGGGGAAGGTGAGGACGCCCCCGATTCCAAGGTAGAGATCGAACTCGCCGATGAAGGTGCGCGCTTCGTCGGTTGTGCCGGTGAAGCAGTGAACGACGCCGCGCATGCCGCCGGCCCATTCCTCGCGCAGGATCGCACAGAAATCGTCAAATGCATCGCGATGGTGGAAGACCACGGGCAGCCGCAGTTCGCGCGCGAGCCGAATCTGGGCGCGTAGGACCGCCGCTTGACGATCGCGCGGACTGTGGTCGTAGTAATAGTCGAGGCCCGTCTCGCCGATCGCGATGACTCCAGGTTTGTCGAGCAGCGCGCGCAGCTCCGCGTCGATGTCGGCTGGAGCATTCTTTGCCTCGTGCGGGTGGATTCCGACGGCAACGCAGATTTCGTAGGGCTCAGCGATTGCAATCGCCCTGCTGCTGTCGGCGATGTTCTCGCCAATCGTCACCATCGCGCTCACTCCCGCATCGCGGGCCCGAGCAACGACCGCGTCGCGGTCCGCGTCGTACTGCGCGTCGTGAACGTGGCAATGGGTGTCGATCACGTCGTCGCGACGGACTCGAACTCGACCTTTGGAAAGAGTGGCGCCGCAAGCGCCGTTTGCGTAACGGGCGCAAACCCTCCCCATGCGTGCAGCGCTGTCGACCAGTCGTCGTCGATACGGCCCGGCGAGCCGAGCTGCTGCCACATTTCGCTCGTGCGCTCGGGCATGAAAGGATGCAGCATCATAGCCAGCCAGCGCAATCCCTCGCACAGATCGTAGAGCACGGCATTGAGCTCGTCGGTGCGATTCGCCTTGTGCAGCTCCCATGGCTTGCGCTCGTCGATCGCCCGATTGAGGGCGGTCACGAGTTCCCAAACGCCTTCGAGCGCTTCGCGGAAGCGCAGATCGAGGATACGCTCGCGCACGACGACCGGCAGAGGCTCAAATCGCTGCGCAAGTTCGCCGCGCTGTGTGCCCGGCTGCGGAACGATTCCGTCCCGATACCGTTGGAGCATTGAGAGCGTACGCTGCAAGAGATTTCCGAGGTCGTTTGCCAGGTCGCTGTTGCGGCGCTGGGCGATTTTCTCTTCAGAATACGAAAAGTCGCTGCCGAACGGCGCCTCGCGCAGGAGAAAATAGCGCATCGCGTCGGCGCCGAACCGATCGGCGAGCGCAAACGGGTCCACAGCGTTGTCGAGGCTCTTGCTCATCTTCTGCCCGTCCACCGTGATCCAGCCGTGTGCAAAGACTAGTTCCGGCGCCGCTTCACCGAGCGCCCAGAGGATTGCAGGCCAAATGATCGTGTGAAAGCGCGCGATCTCTTTGCCCACCAGCTGCGTCTGGGCCGGCCAATACCGATGGAAGCGCGAGTCGTCCTCGCTCCAGCCGATGGCGGTGATGTAGTTGAGCAGAGCGTCGAGCCAAACGTAGATTACGCCGCCCTCCGGTATCGGAACGCCCCAGTCGAAGCTCGTGCGAGAGATCGAAAGATCCTCGAGGCCTTCGCGCAAGATCGCCATCATCTCGTTGTAGACGCTGCGCGGCTGCACCCATCCGGGATTGCGCTCGAAGTGATCGATTAAACGGGCGCGATACGCCGAGAGCCGGAAAAACCAGTCCTCTTCGGAGATCCACTGGACTTCACGCCCGCACGTCGGACAGCGCCCGTCGACCAATTTCGATTCCAGCCAAAAGGTTTCGTCCGACACGCAGTACCAGCCCTCGTACTTGCCGAGATAGACGTCACCGCGGTCGCGTAACCGTTCGAAAACGCGCAGGACCTTCTCGACGTGCCGCTGTTCCGTCGTGCGGATGAAGTCGTCGTACTCGACGTGATAGGCTGCGAAGAGCGCCTTCCAGCGCGGAACGAGCTCGTCGCACCATTCTTGCGGTGTCTTACCGGCCGCTGCGGCCGCATTCGCGACCTTTTGTCCGTGTTCGTCCGTTCCCGTCAAGAAAAACGTCGGTCGAAAGGTGCGCGCCGTCCGCGCCAGCACGTCGGCGACGATCGTCGTGTAGGCGTGACCGATATGGGGATTGCCGCTGATGTAGTAGATCGGCGTCGTAACGTAATAGGCGCGTTCCATATCGTGTTACCGTTGCTTAATCGAAGTTTTCCGGCGCGCCTTCCGCGCCGCGGCGCGCGTGTAGAGTTGCTGGCGGTCGCCGAAACCTCGTGCCGCCAAGAGTTTGGCGACTTCCCTAACCCGGTGTCCGTCCTCCAGTAGCGCATCGATGGCCGCAGTCGTCGCTTCGCGCGCCGGCGGCGCCGCGGCTTGTAGGTCGTGCGGCCCGACCGCAAAAGCGACTTCGCCCCGCACGGGATCGGTCAACCGCTCCATCACTTCGTGCGGAGTCCCGGTCAGCTGCTCTTCGTGCAGTTTGGTGTACTCTCGCACCAGGAACACGGGCGCGCGCGGCGCGACCGCGGCAAGATCGGCAAGCGCGGCGCGAACACGCCGCGGCGACTCGTACCAGATCGTGGTGGTATCGGGGCGCAACGACCGGCGGAAGTGCTCCCGTCGCGCCGTGCTCGTTCGCGGCGGAAAGCCTTCGAACGTGAATCGCCGCAGTGGAAAGCCGGAGAGCACCGCAACGCCCGTTGCGGCGCTTCCTCCCGGCAAGACTTCAACTGCGATGCCGTGCGTGCGCGCCGCTGCGATCAGCTCGCTACCGGGATCCGAGATACCCGGCATGCCCGCGTCGGCCGTGACCGCGACGAGCGCGTTGCGCGCGCGTTCCACGATTGCCGCCGTGGCGCCGCGAGCGTTCTGCTCGCGATAACTCCAGATCTCGCGTCCCGGTAATCCCAGCGCACGCAGCAATTTTCGGGCGACGCGGGTATCTTCGGCGACGATGAGCTGGGCGTCGCGCAGCACGTCCAAGCCGCGCAACGTTACGTCGCGCAGGTTGCCGAGCGGCGTGGGTACGAAGACCAGCGGCATGGCGCGAAACTTCGACGTCGAGCACCTTCCTCCGGGAGCAAAGCTCGAACTCTACATATCGCCGAGCTGCCCCTACTGCCGCAGCGCAATGGCGTACTACGATTCGACCGGCACGCCGTATACGAAGTACGACGCGCAGAACGATCGCCGCGCTCGCGAGAGAATGTTCGCTTACAGCAAGGGAGATCCGACGGTTCCGGTGATCGTCGTGAACGGCGACTACGTGCAATCGGGATGGGGCTCGCCGCCGCGCGGTTGAACGGTTCACTAAGAATGCGCCGGTCGGCGCGAAATGATGCGAGGACGCGGGAGCGAAGAAGCTTGGAAGCTCCTCGTTGCTTACGGAGGCATCTTCGAGAATGGACCGTACTTCGGCAGCCACTGCAAGCGCCGTCGCGGCGTTTGCCTTCATTTACATCATCGTCATCTGTGCGGTGGTCGCGTTCACACTCTGGGTCTACTGGCGCATCTTCGCCAAGGCCGGATATAACGGAGCGCTCTCGCTGCTCAACCTGGTTCCCGGGATCGGGCCGCTGATCTGCATGCTGATTCTCGGCTTCGGACGCTGGCCGATTGAAGATCAGCTTGCGGCATTGCAGGGCGGTGCGGTTGCACCGACGATGCCTCCGCCGGCGGCGCCGGGTACGTCGGTCATGCCGACGGCATAGCGTCCTAAGCGTCACCTTCCCACAGCGCGGCAATCCACGCTTCGACGTCTTCGGAGCGCGACGGCAAGCTCGCGGAGAGATTCTCCGGACCCGCGCCGGTGACGGCTATGTCGTCTTCGATTCGAGCCCCGATACCCCGGAAGCGCTCTGGAACCGTCGCATCGTCGGGTTGGAAGTAGCAGCCCGGCTCGACCGTCAGCACCATGCCTTCGCGCAGCGTACCGTACCGGTATTCGCTGCTTCGTGCTTCCGCGCAGTCGTGCACGTCGAGTCCAAGCATGTGGCTAACGCCATGCAGGGTGTAGCGGCGATGGTAGAGCCGATCCGGATCGAGCGCCTCGTCGAGCGACGCCTTTATGATCCCGAGGTCGATCAGGCCTTGCGCCAGCACGCGAACCGCTCGCCGATGCGGCTCCAAGAAATCGTTTCCGGCAACGGCGGCTTCGATTCCGGCGCGCTGTGCTTCCCAGACGAGATCGTAAACGGCGCGTTGCTCTCCCGAGTAGCTGCCTGAAACGGGCAGCGTGCGGGTGATGTCGGCAGTATACAGCGAGTCACACTCGACGCCGGCGTCCAATAAAAGAAGCTCGCCGGGGCGCAGCGGGCCGTCGTTACGCGTCCAGTGCAGCGTGCAGGCATGCTCCGCAGCCGCGGCAATCGTGAGGTATCCGACGTCGTTGCCGTCGGTGCGGGCGCGGCCCCAAAACGCTGCCTCGATCGCGCGCTCGCTCGTTGCGGTTCGCATCACGCGAATGACGTCTTCAAACGCGCGTTTGGAGATCGCGCAGGCTTTGCGCAGCTCTTCCAGCTCGTACTCATCCTTGACCAGCCGCGCTTCCGACAAGTACGTTGCCAGCTCCGCGTCGGACTCGCGCAACTCGAACTGGCGGTCGACGTCGTCGTCGTGGCCGCGCAGCACTCGAACGGGATACTTTGCCGCGTTGAGCTGCTCGAGATATTCCGGCACCGCTTGCATCGGACGGCACTCGTCGACGCCGTAATAGGCCCGGCTCTCGTCGACTCCGCGATGGCGTCCGACCCAGAGCTCGCCGTAAACGCGATCGGTAAAGAATTCGCGAGTACCGCGGTTATGCGCGGGAACGAAGAGGAGGCTGCGATGCTCCGCGCCTTCCGGCTCGAGAACGAGGAGCGCGCCTGGTTCGCCGCCGCCCACGAGATACGCAAAATCGCTCGACGGACGAAAGCGGAAAAACGTATCGTTGGCTCGGACGCGCTCGCGCCCGGCCGGAATCACGAGGTACGTGCCCGGGTAGGCTTTGCTCAAGGCTTCGCGCCGTTGTGCGAAACGATTCGATTCGGGGTGGACCGTACGGTCGATCGGACGATCGATCCAGTTCTCCGTCATGAATTCGACGAGGGCAGCAGGGGGCTCGAAGTCGTGGCTTGCCGTCCTCGGCTCGGCCGGGACGTCGGCGATTCGTTCAGACATGGTTCGACCAAGATTCGCTGAAGCGTCGAGGGGTCATGCCGGAGCCGATTCGCGCCACCGACACGCTTGCCAACGAACGGACGTACTTAGCGTACGTCCGCACGGCGCTGGCCTTCATCGCCTTCGGCTTCGTCATCGCGCGTTTTTCGCTCTTTGCGCGCGAATTTTCGACGATGATGCATCATTCGGACGTAGAGCCTGGATTCTCCACGACGTTCGGCACCGGGATGGCGATCTTCGGCATTTTCGTCGCGCTGCTGGGCGCGTGGCGCTACGCGCGAACCGATCGCTTTCTGCGCGAGGGGCGCGTCTCGACGTTATCGGGCCTTGCGGGCTATTTGATCTCGCTCTTTGTCGTCGCGGTCGGCGCCGTTGTCGCCTTCTCGCTCGTTTCGTATCGCTAGCTGTCCTTCGAGACGCGCGCCTCAGGATGACAACTCGAGTGAAAAATCCATGGCTGGAGCGCTGTGCGTCAGTGCGCCGACGCTGATGACGTCCACGCCGGTGCGCGCGATTTCCGCCACGTTCTGATCCGTGACGCCGCCGCTCGCTTCGGTAACGACGCGGCGGTCGACGATCCGTACCGCTTCTTCGAGTTGCGACGCCGTCATGTTGTCGAGCAAGACGGCATCGATCGGTTGTTCGAGCGCTTCGCGCAGCTGCTCGAAGTTCTCAACCTCGACTTCGATCTTGATCGTGTGACCGGCGCGAGCGCGGGTCGCCGCAATCGCGGCACGCACCGAGCCCGCCAGCGCCAAATGGTTGTCTTTGATCAGTATCGCGTCGTCGAGCCCGAAGCGGTGATTCGCGCCGCCCCCGCAGGCGACGGCGTATCGCTCGAGCGCGCGCAGTCCGGGCGTCGTCTTACGCGTATCGGCGATTCTTGCATTCGTGCCCGCGACGAGATCCACCAGCTTGCGCGTCGCCGTCGCGATTCCTGAGAGGCGAGCCAAGATATTCAACGCCGTCCGTTCGCCGCTGAGAATCGCGCGCGCGCGCCCGTCGATCTGCGCGACATCGCCACCGTTTTCGACGCGCTCGCCTTCGCCGATACGCGCGGCGATCGCCACGTTCGCGTCGAGCAAACGAAAAGCCAAGGCCGCAAATGGCAATCCCGCGACGATCCCCGGGCGTCGCGCGACGATTCGAGCCGTAGCGCACCGCGCAGGATCGACGATCGCATCGGTCGTCAAGTCCCCGCCGCGGCCGAGGTCCTCGAGGAGCGCGGCGCGGACGACCGACTCGGCGATAAGCTCAGGCGACGCTGCGTAGCCGCGTAAAGGAGCGTTTTGCAAAAGCTTCATTCGTCTGCGGATAGTCGCTTCGATAGTGACTGCCGCGGCTCTCCCGGCGCGCCAACGCCGCTTCGGCGATCAGGCGACCCACGACCAGGAGGCTGCGAAGCTCGTCACGGCTGTCGCCGAATTCGGCGCTGAGCTCGTCGAGGCGTGCGAGCGCCGCGCGCAGCGCGGCTCCGTCGCGTACGAGGCCCACGTTCGAATACATCACGTTGCGGATGTCGCTCAGCGCCTGCGCAGCCGTGGTCCGCGGATCGCGCCGGCTGGGCGTGGAGGCTGCAACGGGCCGAGCGTCGCGTGCGAAAAGGTTCGAATCGCGATGCGCATTTGCAATATCGACGGCGGCGCGCGAGCCGTAGACAAGCGCTTCGAGCAGTGAATTACTTGCAAGCCGATTGGCGCCGTGCACTCCCGAAGCGCTCGTTTCCCCGCAGGCCCAAAGATTTTCTAACGACGTGCGGCCCCACTCGTCGACCGCGATCCCGCCCATAAGGTAATGCGCCGCCGGTGCAACCGGAATGTTTTGCACGCGCGGGTCGATGCCGGCATCCATGCAGAAGCCGAAGACGGTTGGAAACGCCTCCGGAAACCGCGCGCCGATTGCGTCGCGAGCATCGAGCCCGACGGTTCGCCCGCGCTGGAGCTGTTCGAAGATTGCGCGCGCGACGACGTCGCGCGGCGCGAGTTCGGCATCGCGATGAATCGAAAGCATGAAGCGCTCGCCGAGATCGTTGACGAGCGTTGCGCCTTCGCCGCGAACCGCTTCTGTGACCAGCGGCATAGGGTCGCGGCCGATCGCAAGTGCGGTTGGATGGAACTGAACGAACTCCATATCGGCGAGCAACGCGCCTGCGCGCGCGGCCATGGCGATCCCGTCACCTGTCGCTTCGACCGGATTGGTGGTATAGCGGTAGAGCCGTCCGATGCCGCCGGTGGCGAGCACGACGGCGCCCGTGCGGAACTCCAGCGCCGCGCCGTTCGCAATCGCAGAGACGCCGCAGACGCGCTCGCTTTTGAGAACCAAATCGAGCGCGGTGACATCTTCGATGACCTCAATCGACGGATGTACGCGCACGGCTTCGATCAGTGTCTTGAGAATCTCGTGGCCGGTCGCATCGCCGCCGGCTTTCACGATGCGGCGGCGCTGATGCGCGGCCTCACGCCCCAGCGCAAGCTCGCCGCCTTCGGTGCGGTCGAACGCCGCGCCAAGCGCAAGCAGCTCTTCAACCTGCGCCGGAGCGTCCCGCGTGAGAATCTCGACGATCTTGCGATCGCTGATGCCCGCGCCGGCCAGCTGCGTGTCGATGGCGTGCAGGCGCGGCGAGTCGTCCTTGCCGATCGCCGCCGCGATGCCGCCCTGCGCCCAATCCGTCGCCGCGCCTTTGCCCAAGCGCGTCTTGCAGAGTACGGTTACGCGTGCCGGTTGCAGCTTCAACGCGGCAATCAAACCGGCGATGCCGGCACCGACGACGATGACGTCGCTGCGGGTGCTCATGGTTCCGCGCTAATCCCGCGGACGGCTGTAGGCTAGCATCCGGTCGACGGCGCGGCGCGCGCGCTCCGCAACCTCCGCCGGTACGGTGACTTCGTACTCCATCGCCTCCAAGCTATGGAGGATTTTGGGAAGCGTGTTGCGCTTCATGTGCGGGCAAAGATTGCACGGACGCACGAATTCGACGTTTGGATAGCGCCCCGACACGTTATCCGCCATCGAACACTCGGTCATTAATAAAATGCGCGGCGCACTTCGCGCGCCGCTTTGGCGCTCCGCTCCGCTTCCGGCACCATGCGCCGGAACGTCGCTGCGCGCCCCCATCCCTATTTCGCGGGACGGGCCCGCATTTGCGATGCTGCCGACGTATTCGGTCATGCCCTGCGTCGAGCCGACGAAATCCGCTTCGCTCAGCACGTCGGGCGGACACTCGGGATGCGCGATCACGATCAGCGACGGATCACCTTCGCGGAACCGGCGGATATCTTTGCCGGTGAAGCGCTCGTGAACTTCGCAGTGCCCCTTCCACGCGATGATTTCGACGTTGGTCTTAGACGCCACGTACTTCGCGAGATACTCGTCGGGAAGAAAGATTACGCGCGGTGCACCGAGCGCCTCGACGATCTGCACGGCGTTTCCACTGGTGACACAGATGTCGGATTCCGCCTTCACCTCGGCCGACGTATTGACGTACGTGACGACGGGCGTATCGGGATATCTTTCGCGCAGCAAGCGGACGTCCGCGGCCGTGATCGACGCCGCCAGTGAGCAGCCGGCCTTCAAATCCGGCACTAAAACGATTTTGGACGGATTGACGAGCTTCGCGGTTTCGGCCATAAAGTGCACGCCGCAGAGAACGATGACGTCCGCGTCGGTCTTTGCGGCTTGCATCGCAAGAGCAAGCGAGTCGCCAACGATATCGGCAACCGTGTAGAAGATTTCGGGCACCTGATAGTTATGGGCCAGAATGACGGCGTTGCGCTCAGCTTTCAAGCGGTTGATCGCGGCAACGTAGGGAGCGTGCAAGGGCCACTCGACGCGAGGGATAACGTTCTCCACGCGCGCGAAGATCGGGTCCGTCTCAGCTGCGACGCTTGCCGTGTAGGGTAATTCGATGACGCCCATGAGCTTGGTGGGAGTGGTGCGGCCTTGTGTGGCGCTTCTCCCTTTTTCTAATACCGCTCGCAGCCGCGTTCGTATGCATCTCGGGCCAGTCGGCGCCGGCGAGGCGGGAACTCGGTGCCTGCATCGTGGAAGCCTTTCGCCGCGCCGGTCGACGCCCGAGCAAGGTTAGGTTCGGTGACGCGAGGGGTACGAGGCGCCTACGTCGTTCATACTAAGTCAAAAGGAGGCACTGCAGTGAATCGATGGTTTGTCGGCATTGTGCTCGCAGCCGCCGGCATCGCTGGAGCGGGCAGCGTCGTGGCCTCGGCTCAGCCGATGCCCTCGATGTCGCCCATGATGTCCCCCATGCCGTCCATGTCGCCGTCGGCGGCACCGCCAAGTGTGGCGGCGGCACAACCGGTGATGACACCGTCGCCGATGATGTCGCCGATGGTATCGCCGTCACCGTCGCCCGAAAACACGATGCAGCCGTAGCATTTACGGCTATTTCCGCCGCTTCGTGTCGATAAAGCTGTGGGTAACCAAAATTTCTTGTGGAACCCTTGTGGACTCGACGTTTAACTTCTTGAAAGCCGCTTCTAGCATTTGCTAGCATGCAAATACTTCGCCCAATGACGAAGCGCGGAACGTACCGGACCGCGACCGGAGGCACGTAGACGATCCGTCGTCAAAAGCGACAATCCGAGTGAGTCCGCTCGAAAAACCGGATCGACACGTCGGTGGAGGCTCCAACGGCTTCAAACAGGCGAGAATGATCGGCGGTACAGCAAAGCCCGGAGCGTATATCGCTGCGGGCTTTGTAATTTTGCGTGCAGAAGAGGCCATTGCATGGATTCGCGCGCCGAGCTCACGCTACGAGGATTCTTCTTGGGCGCCGCGATCACGCTGGTCTTCACCGCTGCAAACGTGTACCTAGGCTTGAAAGTGGGGCTGACCTTTGCCTCATCAATTCCCGCGGCGGTGATCTCCATGGCCGTCCTGCGCGCGTTCCGCAACGCCACCATCTACGAAAACAACATCGTTCAGACCATTGCCTCCGCCGCAGGGACGCTCTCGGCGATCATCTTCGTGCTGCCCGGACTCGTCATGGTGGGATGGTGGAGCGGCTTTCCATTCGTGCAGTCGTTTGCGATCTGTGCGATCGGCGGCGTTCTGGGAGTCATGTACAGCGTGCCGCTGCGGCGCGCGCTCGTGACCGGCTCCGACCTGCCGTATCCCGAGGGTGTTGCGGCGGCCGAGGTGCTCAGAGTCGGTACCGCGTCGCGCTCCGGTGCGGAGCGCAACGAGACCGGGCTCATCGCATTGCTGTGCGGAACGCTCGCTTCCGCGGCGTTCGCTGCGGTCGTTGCAACGCGGATCTTTGCCGGGGAGCTCGCCGCTTATTTTCGCGCCGGTTCGGCCGCAACCGGAGGGGCGTTTTCGTTCTCACTCGCACTCGTCGGTGCCGGGCAGCTGATTGGTATCACCGTCGGCACCGCAATCTTTGTGGGCCTCTTCATCGCGTGGGGCGTTGCGACGCCGCTGCTTACCGCACTCCATCCGGCCGCCGGCGCAGCCGTCGACGTCGCGACGGCCGTGTGGGCGCATCAAGTTCGGTTCGTCGGTGCCGGCGCGATCGGCGTTGCCGCGCTCTGGTCTCTCGGCCGTCTTGTGCGTCCGGTTACGCTCGGGGTCAGCTCGGCACTTGCTGCATCGCGCCGCCGCAAAGAATCTCCCGAGGAGCTGCCGCGAACCGAGCGCGACTTGCCGATCGGAATCGTTGGTCTCGTCAGCGTTCTATGCCTCGCACCGCTTGCGGTTTTGTTGTGGTCCTTTCTGCGCGGAGGCGTGCTGGCGTCCATCGCCGTTCCGATGACCGTGGCCGCAGTCGCGTACGTTGTCGTGGCTGGTTTCTTCGTTGCGGCCGCCTGCGGTTATATGGCGGGACTGATCGGATCTTCGAATAGTCCGGTTTCGGGCTTGGCGATTCTCTCGGTGATCGGTGCGGCGCTGATCGTGTTGGCCGTCGGTAAGGGCCTCGTGCACGTCGCTGCGCTCCCGATGATCGCGTACGCGCTGCTGGTCACCGCGGTGTTGCTCTGTGTCGCGACGATTTCGAACGACAATTTACAGGATTTAAAGACGGGCCAGCTTGTCGACGCCACGCCGTGGCGTCAGCAAGTCGCGCTCGTGTTCGGCGTCGCGGTCGGGGCGCTCGTAATTCCGCCGATTCTCGATCTGCTCAACCACGCGTACGGTTTCGGCGGCGTCAAGGGTCTGCCGGCGCCCCAGGCCACGCTGATCTCGGCGCTCGCCAAAGGCGTGATCGGCGGTCAGCTGGACTGGCACCTGATCGAAATCGGTGCGCTCGTTGGAGCATCGATCGTCGTGGTCGACGAGATGTTGCGCCG
>Ga0070731_10002214_pt1 | contig 18849 bp, 13 predicted proteins | sample Coa_R1_2_FD_66448 | JGI IMG/M metagenome (GOLD analysis project Ga0070731, IMG submission 66448) | Surface soil microbial communities from Centralia Pennsylvania, which are recovering from an underground coalmine fire - Coalmine... | ecosystem: Environmental > Terrestrial > Soil > Unclassified ... | reverse complement strand
GATCCAAGCGGCCTGTAGTCCGAAGCGGATGGTTTGCCAGAGGTCGCGCCTCGTCTCGTCGGGCAAGCCGATCATCAGATTGGCTTTGATGTTGATGCCGAGGCGCTTCGCGATCCGCATCGACTCGAGGACGCGCTCTGGGTGAACCTTCTTCTTGATCACTTTGAGGGTGCGCGGCGATCCCGATTCCGGCGCGTAGGTCAGATTGCGACAGCCGCTACGCCAAAGGGCGCTCAGAACCTCGGCGTCGAGGGCCTCCGAACGCGTCCCGCTGGGAAGTTGGAACGTGATGCGCACGCGGCGGAGTTCGAGCTCGGCACACAGAGCGAGAATCCAGTTGCGATCGATGAAGGCGGTCAGGTCCTCGAAGTCGACGTTGGCGATATGATAGCGCTCGACGTAGTCGGCGATTTCATCCACGAGGTCGGAGACCGAGCGCATGTAGTACCTCGTGGTCCACATGTCTGGACTGGAGCAGAACGTACACCGGTACGGGCAGCCGCGCGTCGCCAGCATCGGGATCGACCGTCCACGATTGACGCCGTGTCCGAAACCGTTGGCCAGGTACGTCTCGAGCGGAAAGAGGTGCCAGGCCGGGCGTGGAATCTCGTCGACGTTGCGCACGCGGGCGCGGTGCGCGGTGCGGTGCGGTGCGCCGTCGCGCCGATAGGCGATACCGGCGATGTCGTCGAGCGAGCCGATGCCGGCGATCCATGCGGCAATGTCGACCGCGGTTTCCTCACCTTCGCCGAGCACGCACAGGGTCACCTCCGGCGAGGTTTCAAGCAGCGGCTGCCACATCGCGGTCGGGTGTTCGCCGCCGACGAAGATCGGAACCTGGGGGAACTCGGTGCGCAGCGCTCGGGCGAGCGCTGCGACGTGCGGCCACTGTTGGGAGAACATCACCGATAGGCCGATGCCCTCGGTGTTGCGCGGGGTCCGGGCGACGATCTCCTCGATCGTCAACCCCTGCGCGACCAGGCGCGGGTGCGCGCTCGGGTAGCGGTTCAGCGGGGCCTCGCCCAACGCATCGATCACGGCCACCTCGTGGTGCGCGTGCTCGAGCGCGGCAGCGATGTAGGCGGGACCCAGCGGGGGAACGATGGCGGCGCTATAGGCGTGGAGCGACGACACGGCGGGAGGCCGAATCAGAGTGATGTGCACCGGCCGCCCTGCGCGTGCATCGGAGCCGCGCGTACGAGGCGCCGTCGCCGCATCGGACATCGCAACGGTACCCTACCACGCCGCGCTGTCGCGCTGTCAACGAACTATCGCGCGAACCGGCATCGTTGAAAGCGGTCGCCGGGGTGACCGACCCCACGAGACGCCCTCCGAAGCTCATCACGGTGATGGGTGCACCGCATCGGCCGCTCGACGATCCACACGTGCTCGTCGCGAAAGGGCGGTCACGACGGGAGATCGGTCGGCGACGTCCACTGCCGGTGCCCGCTTCGGGCCGCCCTTTTGCGGTCTCTCCCGCGGTCCAGCAAATGAACCGGGCGGCTCGAGGGCACCGCCGTCACGCGGTACGGTCACGGCACCACGACCCTCAGGACGTTTGCCTTGGACAAGACATCGGGACGTGGCTCGGGGTTCCCTTTGGGATTTGCACACGCCTCGACTATGAGATGGCAGCTCGGCGTCGGGTGTTACGATGGCCGTGTGCGAGTCCGAGACGTTCAACGAGACGAGAGGTACCTTGGCGCGATCTGTCGATGGGTGCCCCTGGCGAGTGACAATGGTGATGCCCGCCTTCAACGAAGGCGAGGTGATCCGCCACGTCGTAACTCGGAGCCGGGCGGCGCTGCGCGAGCTTACCGGCGACTTCGAGATCATCGTCGTGGACGACGGCAGCAGCGACGATACCGGGCGGATCCTCGACGAGCTGGTGGACGAACAAGTACGGGTGATCCACTTCGCCAAGCATCGCGGGTACGGATGCGCATTGCAGGCCGGTATCGAAGTGGCCGTGCATCCACTGGTGGTCTTCATGGACAGCGATGATCAGTTCGACCCGCTCGACTTGCGGCATCTTCTTCCTCTCTCGGCGGAAGCGGATGTGATCGTCGGATACCGCGCCGTCCGCCGCGATGGCGCACTCCGCCGCCTCGCGTCGCGCCTTTACAATTTCGCCGTGAGCCAAGTCCTTGGCTTGGTGTTCCGCGACGTGAACTGTGCCTTCAAGCTGTTCCGCCGCGATGTGTTGTTCGGCTTGCGTCTGTCGTCGGAAGGTTACGCGATCAGTGCAGAGATGCTGGCGCGCACCCAGCGAGCCGGTTATCGGCTCCGCGAGGTGCCGGTCAGCCACCATCCGCGGCGCACTGGGCGGTCGAAGGTGAGGTTGTCCGACATCCCGCGCGCGCTCGCGCATATCCTCGCGCTCCGCAGGGTGCTACCCAACCAGAAGCCGGACCTCCGGGTGTCGCTCTGATGGCGGGTGCGGTAATCGGAAGAGCGCGCGCGGGGCGGCCCGAATTTGCGTTGAGTCTGGCTCGGCTGCAGTGGTAGCAGTACGCTGGCGCGTTCGCCCACTGACGTGACGGGTATACTGGTTTGCAAGCGCGCGACATGATGATCGTTCTCCACAGATCGTCGGCTGTTCGGCCGCGAGCCGAAACACCCCACTGAGCGCGAATCGACCGAGCGAGCCACGTGCCTCGAGAGCCAACGCGGGAAAGCTTTCGCGGCCCGGCTTCCACTCTCGGTAGTCATCCGCTGCGAGCGCTCGACATCGTCCTCGGCATCGTTCTGATCGCGCTTTTGACGGTTCCTAATGTTCGCTTCGTCCTTCGGGTGTGGGGCACCATCTTATTCGCCGCCGCTCAGGCATTCGTTCGATTGGCTCGTATCGACCCTGCTGGTGCCCTGCCAACCGCCGGGCTGGCGATCGCTCGATTGGGCTTGGCTTCGATTCCATCGATCTTGCTGATCTACACCAGCCCTTTTTATCGGCGCCTTTGGCTGATTCCGGTCGTTGGCATGCTCATCGTCTTCACCTCGATCGTATCGCTCACGGCGTGCGCCTCTCTCGACCGCTGGCTTCTTCTGATTCTCACTATTGCTCTAGCCGCGATCCTAATCCGCTTTCGAATCCTTCGTTGGGCGATCATCCTTCCCTACCTCGTCCTTTCGGAGGTGGTACCCCGCCACGGATTGCTCTTCTTGTCGCAGGTGGGGACTGATCGCCCTGCCTATCGCCGTGAGCTCCTAAAGGAGTGCGCACGCCGCGAAGGAACTCGGCCTCTCAACATCCGCGCCGATCTCCTGATGCCATACAACGGGATCACTCTGTGGAACGACGAACTCGCCCTCCTCACCGGCGAGGGCCCGCAAGATGGCGGAATGCATGATCATACCGGGGGGCGTCCGGCCGGCTCGTGGTGGTTGCGACGCACGAATGGCATCTACCAATTCGATACCCCATCCCACGCGACCGGGAACCTCTGGCGTGGATGCATACTCGATCAAGCGATCTGGATGGCCAGAGCCAATCACATCGTCGGCGCCAAGGTGCTGTCGACCAGCCCAGTACTGGAGGAGAAAACCGTCATCGTTCCGGTTCCCGCAGATGATATGGACTTTGGGGACACCGCGTGCAGTCCTGAACGCGATCGTCTTTACGTTGGCGAGGGTACCGCTGGCGGACTCTGGGAGCTCGCTCCCGATGGGAGCGTTGCACAACGCCATCCTATCGGCGGCGTCGTAATCATGCCCAAGCGCCGCTTTGACGGCAAGATCGTTATGACTAACACGGGGGGCCTCATCGTATTCGATCCCCAAGAAAGCCGAGTGATCGAGCGCGAGCCGGCCGGCTTTTTCGTTTCCGGGCTTGATCTGTGCCAGAGTGACGGCAGCGTGGTGTTGGCCGACGTATCTGGGCGAATTCGCATCTTCAAGCTGGACGCCTCTCAGAGGTACCAATTCAGCTGGGGGCTCTCTCTGTTCGCTCCACGACGAGTGGCGTTCTCGCCTGACTGCTCGCATATTGCCGCGACTTCCGCCGACGACCACCGCGTGTTTCTGGTCGACGGGGACGCTCGCCGCTTGTCCCAAACTTTCTACGCAGGTCCGGCGCTACGCGAGGTTGCCGCCACGGGCCCGCGCGAGTTTTCGGTAACCGATGTCTGTTCAATCACCACCTACAAATGGTGAATGCGCACGCTGCTTCGTGAATTACTCAGCGCTCGTGAGCTCAGACAGATCCGATTAGCCAGCGAACCCGCCGATCGTCGCTATCGTGCAGACCCGCCCGTACCGGCGTCTGCGAGAACGGCTGGGGTAGGAGTGGCCATGGTCCGCACGGAGAACGGCTCGCGTAGACAGGCACGCTGTCGTCCCCCGGACCGCCCTGGCAGTAGGCGGACAGAGTCTCGAACGAAGGCGGCGCGCATCCGATTTCGGGCCGCGAACTCTACAACGCGCTTTTCAGGCAGCAACGAGCAGAGTGGCGACGGCGATTTCGCTTTCGACGCACGCCAGGCGCGCCGATGCAGTAGTGCAAGCCGGTGCCGAAGGCGACGTTGTCGGTCTGATCGCGGCTGATGTTGAACAGCTCCGGGTCGGAGAAGACGTCGGGATCGTGCAGGGCGGCCGACAGCAGCGGAAAGACCATCCGTCCCGGGGCTATACCGCCGTATCTCCTCGCGCCTTCGCCGACAGCTCGACCACGCGGAGCCATGACGGCCTCGGGTTCGCGATCGTTCGACATCTCGTCGCAGATGCATGCTCGCAGCGTGGGCGCCGAGAGCGAGGGGGGCTGCGACGCGATGTTCGCCGTCCGTCTCCCGGGGCCTCGCGGATGGCCGTTCGCCCGAAGCATTGGAGGTCGACCCGAACGGCTCGCCGCTCTGAGCCTCGCGATGGCGTGCGGGTGCTGGTCGTCGACCAGAGCCGATGCCTACGAGATGGTGGCGAAGCTGCTCCTCAGCTCCCACGCGTGGGAGGCGCTCGATGCCCTGGTACGCGGACATCGGCATGGCGGGCGCAGAAGTTACCAAGCTCTTGCGCGAAGCACGGGCCCGCGCCTCGTGCCAACCGCGATCCCATCCGCGTCTTGGCGATCACCGCCTACGCCCGTGCCGACAACCAAGGGGACGGCGCATACTTCGGGAACCGTTCGAGCCGCCGGAGCGCTGCCCGTCGTCGCGACGGTACGGGGCGGGAGTGGTGATGGATGGGCGGGCGAGCGTTGATCAAACCCACCAGGCGAGCACCCTTACGGGCTCGCTGGTTCCTTCCCCGGTGACTGTCGCAAATTAACACTTCGACCTGTCCCTTCCCATCACCGGTTCGACTACCGGGCCCCGACGCTGAAACTCGCGCTACTTCTCCCTTTCCGATTGACGATTTCCCGGACGGCGCGGTAGGCATCGGTCTCACAATGAGCGCACCGACCGGGGGGAACGACCGGCGAGGGGAGGGTCCTGATGCCCGGCTTTCCGTCAGGTCACCCGTGACGGCGACTATGCCCTTCCCGGAACGCTAGAGAGCGAAAGGACCCCAGCGTGGCTCACGTGGTCCTCCTCCGGCCTCCAGCGATCTCGTCGCTACATGCTTACAGCATCGGTCTAGTTCCGCCCCTCGGTCCAGCGTACATCGCGGCGGCGCTCGAAGCCGGTGGCCACCGTGTGACAGTGATCGACGCGCTAGGCGAGGCGCCGTTCAACGTGCACCCCGCGGCGCATCCCGCCTTGCTCGCGCACGGTTTGACGATTGAAGAGATCGTGAAGCGCATACCGCCCGACGCGCAGGCGCTGGGGATCTCGGTCATGTTCTCGCAGCAATGGCCACACGTGGACGTGATGATCCGTGCGATTGCTGCGGCACATCCGCGACTGACGGTATTCGTCGGCGGCGAGCATGCGACGGCCGGTTGGGAGTGGCTGTTGGACAGCTGCGAGTATGTAGCCCTGTGTGTTCTCGGCGAGGGAGAGGAGACGGCGATTGCCGTCGCGGACTGGGTCGACGGTCGCGGTACACTAGACGACATCGGTGGGATTGCCCTCCGCCGTGAAGGCAAAGCAAGAAAGACCGAGCGACGATCGCGGATCAGTCGATTGGAGCGGATTCCGCTTCCCGCGTGGCAACACTTCCCGGTCGAGAACTACCTCTCGATGGGGCTGAACCATGGGGTCAGCATCGGGCGCTCCATGCCCATTCTGGCTACGCGCGGGTGCCCTTACGCTTGCACGTTCTGCTCCAGCCCGGAGATGTGGACGCGGACTTACGCCGAGCGGCCCGTCATCGAAGTAGTCGACGAAATCGAGTTTTATGTCCGGAACTATCGGATTACGAACATCGACTTCGAAGATCTGACGATGATCATTCGGCGCGAATGGATTCTCGAGTTCTGCCGCGAGCTGCGCGCGCGACAACTGAACATCACGTTTCAGCTGCCGACAGGCACGCGCTCCGAAGCGTTAGACGAGCACGTCCTTCTCGCGCTGCGCGACGCCGGTTGCAAGAACATCACGTATGCCCCGGAATCGGGCTCGCCGACGACGCTGGTGACGATCAAGAAGATGGTACATCTCGATCGCATGGTCGCCTCGATGGAGACGGCGAAGAGGATCGGCTTGACCGTGCGCGTCAATGTGATCATCGGGTTCCCGGAGGAGTCGCGTCGAGAACTCTGGCAGACGCTCAAATTTTGCGCGCAACTTGCACTGATGGGCATCGAAGACATCCCGCTCTTTCCGTTCACCCCATACCCCGGTACGGAGCTATTCGAGGATCTCAAAGGCGAGGGGCGATTGCCCCTCATGAGTAACAATTACCTCGCTCAGCTTGGGTATCAAGACTTCACGACGACGAAATCTTACAACCGATGGATGTCATCCGCCGAATTGAACGCGTATCGTGTCGTGGGAATGGCGATGTTCATCGTTATCGGTTACGTTTGGCGCCCGTGGCGTCTGCTTCGTACCGCTCGGAATCTGCTGCGCGGCCGCAGTGAGACCGCCCTCGAGCAGCGGCTACTGGAGGCAGTCCGCCGGCGTGCGTTCAGCAGGGGAAGCGTCGCGGAGGCCTGAGGCAGGGCGGTTCCATGGCATTTGTCGTTCTCATCGCTCCCCTTGAAACGAATCCCCAAGTCGAGACCGTCAGTTCGAAGGTGCGTATGCCGCGGTACGGCACGTTGAGTGTCGCGTCGCATCTGAAACACGCTGGTCATGCAGTTCGTGTATTCGACGAGTTTGTCGGTGCGCGCGTCGACTGGAACGTGGTGGCCGAAGCGGACTTCGTCTGCTTCGGGGTGATGTCGTTCTGCTCGCTGCGGGCGTACGCGATGGCGGCTCGTGCGCGCGAGATGGGGAAGACCGTCATCTTCGGCGGTGCGCATCCATCGGTCCTGCCGGACGAGTCGCTCGAACACGCCGATTTCGCAATTCGGAATGAGGGTGAGGCGACGCTCTTGGAGCTGCTCTCGACGTTCGGGACCCACCAGCCCCTAGGAAGCATTGCTGGCATGAGCTGGCGGGACCCGACCGGGAAAGTGATTCACAACCCGGATCGGCCTTTCATGGCCGATCTCACAGTGCCGATGGATCTCAGCGTCATGCCTGAGTACCGGCCGTGGCCCGTGCTCTCCACCATGAGCGATGCCATCGCGCGCGGGTTTCTGCGGTTCCCGCTGCCCGTCGTCCAGGCCACGCGCGGATGCCCGTTCCGCTGCACGTTTTGCTTCGTGAAGAACGAGCTCGGAACGAAATACCGAAAGCGTCCCATCGATCTGATTTTGTATGAGATCGGCGAATACCGACGGCTGTTCAAAAGCCCATGGCTTCTCTTCGTCGACAATGACCTGACGCTTGACGAAGATTTCTCGCTGGAACTGTTCAGCCGCATCTACGAACGGTTCGGCGACCGCTTTCGTCCGTGGCTGTTTTCTCGGCTGAGCGTCTCACAAAGCCCCGAGCTCCTCGCGCTCCTGAATCGATTCGAGCATGTGGTCCTCGGACTCGGCATCGAATCGATCGATGATTCCGAGCTGCGCCGGATGAATAAGCGACAGACGGTACAACAAATCGAAGATTCGCTCAGGATCGTCCACCGCTACCCTAATCTACACGTCAATGGGCAGCTCTTATTTGGCGGGGATTATGAGACACCGGGCACGGTACGAAAAGCCTTCGATCTCGGGATGCGTCACAGCCTTTATAATCTTGGGATGGCCATAAAGTACGACTTTCCGCGCCGCTCGACGGTACTCGGCCAGGAGCAGTGTGTCGCTGATAACGAGTTCATTCATCGCGACTGGCGGTTCTTCGGAGGGAACTTCGTGATCCATTTCCCGGCGCGCATGCGACCGAGCGAGCTGCAGCGCACGATGTTGGAAACGTTCAACCGATACTACGACGCGCGGGACAATTTCCGTCAGCTTCAGTCCACGCGACCGACGGTACTGCGCTACATCGAGTACCTGGAGCACGCCGAGCAGGGCTTCTATGACCGTCACGGTCAACGAATCGACGCACACCTCGAGGGACGCATTCCGGAAGACTTGCCACGCTATGTCGAGATCGAGCCGTCACGATCAGCGCGGTACGTGGAGGCGGCGCGCTATGTCGCCGGGAACGCCACCCGCAGAGCGGCGTGGAGCATGGCGTGGGCGAAGGTGCGGTCGATGCCCCATCCGGCTGCTCCCGCCCTCCGGCTCGCGGATGCGAGCAGCGCGTCCTGAGCTCGTTCGGTCGTCCGACGGACGCCAGCGTGGGCGTGCGGTTTGGGTTCAGCGGGCTGCGGGACGCCATTGTCTCGGCGCGTCTTGACGGTCAAACCGCTGTTCTGTTAAGCGCCGCGCAAGCCGGGCTCTATGGCACCGGCTGTTGGAGGCGACGATCTCCCGGACCGGGGGGAGTGCACGCGCTGGATCACGGGTGGCTTAAGATGTTCAACCGCGCCGGAGACAAGACCCTCTGCTGGGTGTGATCGGGCGTCATGCGAGGCACATGCGCAATGGCGGGACCCGAAACGCGCGTCGCACTCTTGTGTCTCGATCCATTGGCCGATCAAACAGGAACCTTTCGCCCATTCAACTACAGCGTGCGTAAGGTTCAGGCTGCGGTCATCGCGAATTCGTCATTGAGAGCGCGGGTTGAGGTTTTCGATTCCGGCTCGAAAGATGCCGCAGAATTCGTCGACCGTATCGAGAAGTTCGATCCCGACGTCATCGGTGTCTCAGCCTACGTCTGGTCGTTTCCAACGTTCATCGAAGTGGCGCGCCAGCTCAAGGCGAGACGACCGGAGCGGACGGTCATCTTCGGGGGCCCATCCGCGCGAACCGAAATGTTCGACCTGCTCCCTTTCCGGGATGGTACCCGAGTCGTTGACGCTCTCGTCCTTGGCGAGGGCGAGGATATTTTTCAGGAGATTCTGGCGCTCCGCGATCGAAGTCGCGAAAAACTGTCCGCCCTTCGAGGCCTAGCGGTCTCGAAAGGGGACTCGTGGTATCTCACTCCAGAACATTCGCAACCGGTTCTCGACGGCCTCGCATCGCCCTTCCAGCTCGGATTGGTACCGTCGGGGAAGACCGCCCACCTCGAAACCTTCCGAGGGTGTCCGCTCTCGTGCAAGTTTTGTCAGTGGGGCGACTTGAAAAAGACCAACCGCATCTTCTCGATCGAATATCTCGTGCGCGAGCTGCGCGCATTCCAGGATCTGGGAATGAACGGGGCAATGATCGTCGACGCCGCACTCAACCTGAATGCGCGCGCCTTTCGCAACCTGCGAGCGGCAGAGCGCGAGGCCCGTTTCTTTCGCACCGCAACGCTGAACGCCGAAATCTATCCGCAGTACATGACGAACGATCACCTCGAGTTCATCGCTGAGATCGGAGGCGGAGCCGACCTCGGCCTCGGGCTCCAGTCCTATGATCGCGACGTCCTCGGGAATGTCGACCGGCCTTTCGATGCCGACCGCTTCGAACGAGTCGTCAAGGACGTTCTCGCCATCGCGCCGAATACCGCCGTCGAAATCATCGTGGGGCTACCAGGAGACAGCCCCGACTCTTTTCGGCGGACGTTCGACCGGGCGATGCGTCTCGGCGCGAGCGTCCATGTATTCCGCTGCCTGGTGTTGCCCAATGCGCTCATGTCGAGGTCCCCGGCGTCGTTTGCAATGGTCTACGACCCCATGACCCTTCGCATGGAGTCGTGCCTCGGATGGAAACCCGGCGAGATCGATGCGATGTCGAGCGAGCTCGGCGACCTGGTCCACGCAAGCGACGGGGCCTGGCAGCACAACGACGACAACGGCTGGTACTTTCCCTCAAACTCTGAAAGGTCGAGACGGCTCGGAATGGATGTGCGGCACTCGGAGGCATGATGCGCGCGGGCCGACGTATCGCCTTACTCTGTCGCGACACCGATCGGCTCGACGATCCCAGCTTCGTGCCATTCAATTACGCGGCGCGCCGAATCCAGGCTGCCGTCGTTGGAGACCCTGCACTCGACGACGCCGAGGTCCGCGTATTCGAAGGTCGCCAACGAACTCCCGAGGAGCTCGCCATCGAAGTCGAAGCGTTCGATCCGGACGTCATCGGTGCGTCGACGTATTTGTGGTCATTCTCGAACCTGCTCGAAACCTGCACTCTTTTGAAGACGAGCTCGCCGGACCGCACCATCGTGTTCGGCGGTCCCTCCGCTCGCCCGGCGATGTTCGATCTCGAACCGTTCCACGAGCAATCCAGTGCAGTCGATGCCGTCGTCACCCGCGAGGGGGAATTCGCGTTTCGGAGTATTGTCGGGCTAGGCGACCGGTCGCGTGATTCATTGCGGTCGGTGCCAGGCGTCACCACCCGCCACGAGGGGGTCGGTTGGACTATTCCGAGTCCTGTCCCCGACTTCGATCTGGACCTGATCGCGTCTCCCTATCAGCTCGATCTGGCACCTCACGGCTGCACGGCGCATCTCGAGACCTTCCGAGGTTGCCCGCTCAATTGTTCGTTCTGTGAGTGGGGAGTGGCTGACCGTGCGAGCCGTGTTCTGAGTGTAGATTACCTAGTACGAGAGCTCACGGCATTTCGGCGGGCTTCCGCGAATGGCGCGTTCGTGGTCGATGCCGCGCCCAACCTCAATGCTCGCGCCTTCCGCAATCTGAGGGCTGCCGAAGAGCAGGTCGGATTCTTCAAGGAAGCACCCCTGACGTGCGAGCTTTATCCGACTCATATTCGGCAGGACTTGCTGGACTTCCTCGCCTCGTGCCGCGTTCATCACGTTGGTATTGGAGTCCAGTCTTTCAACGAGGACGTGCTGCGCTACGTGCAACGGCCATCCGACACGCGTCGAACGATCGACGCCGTGCACGCTGTCGCCGATGTCGTCCCTTGCTTCATCGAGCTGATCTTCGGCCTCCCGGGCGACACGCCCGACTCGTTCTTTGCCACCATCGACAGAGCGCTCGATTTGCCCTGTAACACCGTCGTTCATCATTGCTTGGTCCTGCCGGATGGTTTCATGACTCGTGCGCCCGCGGGCGCTGACATGCAGTTCGAGCCCCACACCTTGCGTATGACGTCATGCCGTGGCTGGTCGCCTGCCGATCTGGAGAAAGCAATGGCGCGGCTTGATGAGCTGGCCGGCGCGACCGATGGGCGCTACAATAACTATTCGTGGCGGTTGACCCCCCGAGGCGGCGGAAAGCGATTCGACGTCCCGTACGCGATGGGCCCTGAACGTGTCATACCTGAACGTGTCGTAGTTGATATCCGGCCGGAAGATCAGGGTGGCGAAGAACCGCAGGAACTCTGTCCGGTGGTGCCGTTCGACCAGGAGTCTTTCGAAATGTTGTCCCGCGCCGTTGCCGAGGACACTGGCAACCTATTCGAAGTCACATGCGCATGGCGCGAAGCAGCACAGATCGGTGTCGTACTCGAAACTCCGCAGGGAACCCTCATCATCGATGTAAAGCCGAGCGATGCGACTACCTCCTACCGCATTCTCGCAGGTCTCGCGTTCAGCTACCGCGTTCCTGAATGGGGAATGCCCGACCGGAAGTTCATGGCACACGTCGACCGGGCCATGGCAGGCATCGCCCGCAGCCTGCCACAGAACGAGCTTCAGCTCAGCCGTACTGGCAGCGAAGACATTTTGCGGAGTAGCGGGTCGTTGACGAAGGTCGGCTCACCGGCGAGCGAGAGCCTGGGATAGCGGCGAAGCAAAGTTCCTAGCGCGACGTCGCCCTGCAGGCGCGCCAGCGCGGCACCGATGCAGTGGTGCGGGCCGATGCCGAAGGCTATGTTCGGCATCGGATCGCGGCGTATGTCGAACCGATCGGGGTCGGTGAACACCTCCGGGTCGCGCAGCGCCGCCGGTAGCAGCGGAAAAACCATCTGCCCTTTGGTGATGGTGACACCGCGAATCTCGACCTCTTGCAGGGCGAAGCGCGCGACCCCGTTCTTGCCGAAGCTATCGTAGCGCAGGATCTCGTCGATGGCCGTGCGCATCAGCGCCGGCTCGCTTCGCAACAGCTCCAGCTGATCGGGATTCCGCAGCAGGCTGAGCACTCCGAAGCAGACCAGATGGATCGAGGTCTCGGTGCCAGCCGTGATCAGTCCGATCACCAGCTCGAGGATGTCGTCATCGCTCAGTCGGTCGTCATGCTCGCGGGCGGTCACGAGTGAGCTGAGCACGTCGGGACCAGGTTGTTTGCGGCGCTCGTTGATCAAGCGGCACAGCAAGGCGAGGCCGTCATCGAACGGCGCGAGCAGACGCTCGCGCTCTTCGTTGCCGATTCCCGGTCGCGCGGTGTCGCTGACGCTCTCGCCGAATCGATGGAAGAGGTCAGCGTCCGAGCTCGGCACACCGAGCATCGCGCCGATCGCTCGCACCGGAATTGCCTTGGCGAAATCGCCTTCGAGGTTGAATACCGCGCACTCGTCGACATCCGCGAGAGTGTCGTCGACGATCGCCTGCACTTCGCCGCGGATACGCTCCAGCGCCCGCGGCGTGAACGCCTTGCCGGCAAGCTTGCGGACCCGAGTGTGATCGGCAGGAGGGAGGGTGAACAGCGCACGTGCGGTCAAGCGCTCGAACTCCGAGGTGTCGGTCTGCGAACGAATCTGGGCGTGCTCCCACTGCTGCACATCGAGGCTGAAGCGGTTGTCGCGCAGAATCGCAACTACGTCGGGGTAGCGGCTGAAGATCCACGCTTTGCCTTCTGACCAATAGTAGGCAGGAGCGCGCTCACGCAGGAGACGGTACGTCGGGTACGGATTGCGAATGTACTCCGGATCGGCCGGATCAAACCGGATCGCTGCCGGCGAACTCGAATCGAGGTCGACCACCTTCCGATTGTAAGTTCGCCGGTCAACTTCGAGCAAGCCGTGATGTCGGGTGCTGCGACCGTCTGGGCTCTTCGCGAGCTCCGAGACTTCCGACTCGCCGGCGTCGGACCGGACCTTCTCCGACGCGGGCGGGGGCGGGGAGTGGGCGCGCATGACCGTCCGGCGAAACGAGCTAGTCCAGGCACGCCCCACCGCCCCGGCCGGCGTGCGACCCGACGTGGCGCACCAACAATTCCATTGACATCGCGGATCGAATGCTGCCCTAATCCGGCCCGGGGCGCGCAGGGGATGCTCGACCATCAATCCGACCCGGCTCCCGGAGGGACCCGAGAACGGGGGCGCCGGGTTGTGCCGGCCATCTACACGCGGCCTCACGGCGACGTGGTGCTAGCGGTGCTTCCGCCTTACCTGTCACTGCCGTGGCTCGGCGCGGGAATTCCGCTCATCTCCGCTCTGCTCGAGCAGGCGGGAATGCTGACCCGGGTCGTGCGCTTCCTCGATGATCCTTACGACTCGCCGCGCGAGGTGGTCGACCGGGCGACTCTCATGCACTGGTCCGACGCTCCGATCGATGAACGTGCGGCGCGCATGCGCGAGGTCGCGGACCGCAACCCGGACTTCTTCGAGCTCATCCTCTCGCGCCTCCTGGCCAGCTCGGAGCGGGTCTTCGGCTTCTCGGTCTGGCGCATCAACGCCGACGTCGTCCTCGAGATCACGCGGCGGCTCAAGGAGCGGCGCCCCGACGCCTACATCATGCTCGGCGGTCCCGAGGCGTCCGAGGCGCCCGACGACCTGCGGCGCGACTGGGTCGACGTAATCGTCACCGGCGCCGCCGAAGGCGTGGTGTGTGACGTTGCCAGCGCGCTGCTCGGCGGCCACCCGGCCGAGGCCGCGTTGTGGGAGAACGTCTGGATCAATCCTCGCCACGCCGACGGCCTGATACGGGAACGCAAGCGGCCGCAGACCACGCCCATCCCGCGCATCGACTACACCCGCCTGGTGCCGCTCCACCTCGGCGATCCCTCGCCCGAGATCCCGATGCTTCTCAACGTCGGCTGCCCGTTCCGCTGCAGCTTCTGCGTCAACACGACGCTCTATCCGGAGCTGGAGTGGGGTAGCCCGGAACGTCTGATCGACGAGATGCTCGAGGTCGCGCGTGTCTGGAAGGAGTCGTTCGAGGACGGTGCCGCGCCGCCCTACCAGATCATGATGTGCGACGCGGCACTCAACGGTCAGCCGGGGCAATTCAACCAGCTCTGCGAGCAGATGATCGCCGCCGACTGGCCCCAGCGTCCGGAGAAGGTGCGCGGCTATTTCATCATCGACGTGCGCATCACCGAGCAGAGCGTGCGGTTGGCCGTCGCGGCGGGGTTCAAGGAGGGCATCTTCGGGCTCGAGACCGCGACGCCGCGGCTGCGCCGGATCGTCAAGAAGCCCGGCAGCAAGGAGCAGGTGGCGCGCGCGCTGCAGACGCTGCGCGACGCCGGTGAGGGGAAGTTCAGGCTGTCGTGCGGCATCATCGTCGGATGGCCGGACGAGACCGAGGAAGAATTCTACGAAACGGTCGAATTCTGCGATTGGGCGATCGCGCTCGGCGTCATCACCTCGTTGACGGTGCACCCGCTGTTCCGCACCCCTGCGGCGATGGGGGACACGCTGCTCGGCGATGCCGAGGGCGACGCGCGCGGCCTGCGCTGGCGAAAGCCAACGGCCGCGGGCTCGGTGGGGATTCGCGCCCGACGCTTCTTCCACGTCTTCGAGCACTTTCACCGCATCATCCGGATCGAGTCGTCGTTGCCGACGAACATCGCCGCGCAGATCATGTTCGATCAGGCGCCGGCCGGGTTCTGGCAGCGCTGGGTCGATGAACACGGCTACGGCACGGAGGCCGCCACGCCGCGCGAGATCGCGGCCCAATCGCGCCCCGCCCAAGGTCCCGCACAACCCGCGGCGGCAAAGCCCGCCGCACAGGTCGCGGCGCCGGCGTCGGCGCCCACGCCGTTCGTCGCCGAGATCGAACGCCGCCTGGTTCCGGGGCTGACGCGTGCGGTCGGCGATCGGTGGCGCATCGAGACCATCTCCGACGTTCGCGGGCGGACAGAGGCGGCGGCCATGCGCTTCGTTTCGGCCTTCGATGACCGGGCGATGACACTGCTGATCGAGGCCCGCAACGAGGAGCGCCAGGCCTACGCGCGCACCGAACGGTACAACCTCAGCTATCTTTCGGAGATCGCCGGCATGCCGGCCACGTTCGACAAGGGGCTGATGGACCTGTTGGTCAGTGCCGTGACCGCCAACGAGCAGCATCTTCCTTCTCTGCCGTCCTCGCATCTCGAGGCGTCGGAGCTGGCTCGCCCGCACGCGGCAGGAGGATGATGCGGTGACGCCGCCGCTCGGTCCGGCCCGCGTTCGTCGCCGCTGATCGGCTGAGCGTTCGAGCCCGAATGAGAACCTCCGACGTTGCGTCTCTGGCGCCGGACGCGATGAACTGGACGCCGCTCGTCTGCGAAGCATTCACGCCGGCAGGCATAGAGACCCTGTTGGCGCGGGCCGTTCCGTACGTCCATGTGCCTCGCTTCCTCGCTCCCGCATGGTGCGAGGAAGTGGTGCGCCGTTTCAACGCGGTGCTCGATACCCTGACCGATCGCCGCTCGCTGGTCATGGGACCGGCGGTGGTCGATGCGCTGGCTCGGCCGGTGGAGATGTTCGTCGACGCGGTCGATCAGGAGGCGTACTTCACCTACGCGGCGGAGGATGCACCGCGGGTTCGCGCCCTCTTTCACGGCGGTGAGGATCCGCTCGAGAAGATGCGGAGCATCTGGCGCGCGGCCGGCTGGCACGAGGTGCCGGCGGTCGAGGACGAGCATCGCCGTTACCACCCGGACGCGGTCTGGGGACTGCGCAAGGCGGCGGCGCCGCCGCATATCGACGCGTACGAGCGCGACCGGCCGCTGGCCCTCTCGCGCTTCGAACGCCACCTCAACTACAACGTGTATCTGCAGAGCCCCGACGCGGGCGGCCGTTTCGTGGTCTACCAGCGCCTCGCTCCTCCTGCGACCGGGCCGGGCCGGGTCGAGGCGCTCCTCGACCGCGCCGAGCTCGCGGGCACCACACGCATCGAGCACACGCCGGCGCCCGGCGACCTGGTCATCTTCGACGCCATGCTGTACCACGAAGTGACTGCCGTGGACGGCATGCACCGCGCGCGCATCCAGGAGCACTCGAACATTCTGGTCGACCCGCAGAGCCGCGAGTTTCTGCTGTTTGCCTAATGTTTTGTTGACAGACGAGAGCGCGTTCGGGTAGGCCCAACCTGCTCCGGCCGACGGCCCATCTACTCACCCGGGCCGCGCAAGGGGGTCGAAGAACCGACATGTCGGGGGTCCAGCAGGAGAAGATGGAAGCAACCGAAGAACCACTTGCGCAGGCGACATTCGAGGACCTGTTCGCGAGCTGGGGATTCGAGCGGGGCACCGTGGTGAGCGGTTGGACGTGTACCGGACTTGCGAATCCCGACCAGCACGGGACCGCCAAGATCAGCTTCGCGCGCGGCGACGACACGTTCGAATTGCGCCTTCGGCTCGCCGGCGACGAGCCATATCTGGTGCAGCTCGGCCGCGTCGCGTTTTCGCACGGCAAGGTTTCGTCGGATGAGGTCTCGTCGGAAGCGAGCGATGTCCTGGTCGTGCTCGCCGAGTGGCTGCACCGCCACGAAAGGGGCGCCGACATCGCCCGGTCGCTCGCGGCGGGCTCGGCGCAGGAGGCGAACCGGGCGCCATCCGCGCAGAAGGTCGTTCCGCCCGCGCCGTCTGACCCGGAGGCTTCCGAAGGCGCAGCCGCGGGACAACCGTACGTGGTGGTGCACGATGCGCCGCCCCTCGATCCCGCGAAGCGCGCGCCGGACGACCGGCCCGTGCTCCAGTTCCATTTCATCGACTATGCCGATCTGGTGAAGTTCCCGGACGCGCTGCGCGAGATCTACCGCGGAGAGCGCGGCGGGCTCGTCATTCGCGGCGTCTATTCGAAGGACGAGATGGCGTGCGTGGTCGAGCGCCTCGAAGTCGCTCAGACCGATTTTCCGGTGATGAATTTCCCTTCGAGTCAGCGCTCGTACCTTCTCGGTCTCTGTCTCGAAGGCGGCGATCCGACGCTGCGGGAGTACCTGGATGTGGCAGCGCGTTTTCGCGAGCAGGCGGGCCGGCTCTACGAGGGAATGATCCCTTTCGAGGAACGGGTGGAGACAGTGTTCCGAGCCCTGGCGGGAGGGCGCAAGGTCGAGCTGGCGCGTTTTCGCGACGGCCGCGCCTTCACGCCGGCGACGATCCGTGTGCTGCCGGTCGGCGGGCAGCTGGCTACCCACTGCGGCAACGAAATGTACAACCGCCCTTCGTACGAGTACCTCAACAGCTTTGTCGACAAGACGGACCAGATCAGCTTCTTCCTCACGTTGCAGGGGGCGGAAGAGGGCGGTGGCCTGATCATCTACTCCCTGAAGTGGGCGGAGATCGGCCCCGATCACATCCTTCCGGACAACCGCTCCAACGTCGGCCCCCTGCTCGGCGAATCGGAGTGGATGGAGGTGCGCCCGGAAGCGGGCGACCTCCTCATCTTCGACGGCGGTCGCTGGCTGCACCGGGTCGATTGGGTGCGCGGCAAGCGGACGCGCTGGACGATGGGCGGCTTCATGCAGTTCGATCGCGCTGGGGAGCGGCTGCTGTATTTTGCCTGAGCGCAGCTGGGCCGCGCTCGTCGCCGACCGCTTCGAGAGCGGCCATATCGACGCGTTGTTGCGAGAGGACGCGGCGTTCGTCCTGATCCGCGGTCTACTGTCCGCTGAGTGGTGCGCCGAGATCTCGCGCCGCTTCGTCGAGTTCATCGACGGCAATCCAGAGCATCACGTCTGGATGCGGACGAACTTCGTCGACACGGTCGTGATGCCGATGAACATGTTCATGCGTCCCGACGACGGTTCCGCTCCACCCGACATGGCCTCCTATTTTGCCCGCGTCGAGCATGACCGATCGCGCCTCCGTCTCATGTATGCCAGCGGCGACGATCCCTATGATCTGGTGAGTACGTTCTGGCGCGATACCGGCTGGACCGAGCTGCCGGCCATGGAAGACGGCCGGCGCTATCACACGGATACCCTGTGGGGCATCACCAGCCCGGCGTTCGCGCCGCCGCACGTCGACACCTACCACCAGGAAACGCCGTGCAGCCTGTCGCGTTTTCCGCGCCGTTTCAGCTGCAACACCTTCATCCAGAAGCCGAAAGGCGGCGGCAATTTCCGTGTCTACCGTCTGCGCCAGAAGGAGGGTGAGTTTCGCCGTGAGGCGCCGCCACCGTGTGCGGAGTACGAGATCGAGCCTGGCGACCTGCTGATCTTCGACGCCGGCCATTATCATGACGTCCGGCCGGTCGTGGGCGATCGGCACCGTCTGTTCAGCCACATGGCGGTGCTTCTCGACCCCGATACGCGGGAATACTCGATCATCGCCTGAGCCAGCCGGGGTTCCGACTCAGCGTGCTCGTACGTCGGGCGTCCGTCCCGTCCTCAAGCCGCGGTA
>Ga0070731_10002213_pt1 | contig 18852 bp, 19 predicted proteins | sample Coa_R1_2_FD_66448 | JGI IMG/M metagenome (GOLD analysis project Ga0070731, IMG submission 66448) | Surface soil microbial communities from Centralia Pennsylvania, which are recovering from an underground coalmine fire - Coalmine... | ecosystem: Environmental > Terrestrial > Soil > Unclassified ... | reverse complement strand
GACGCATACTCACTCGTGGAAGATGAACACCCACCGATATGCCCTTCGTGCGGCGTAACGAATGCGAAGAGTTGGGCGAGCTCGACTAGCACCAGATCGAACGCCACCTCGGACAGCCCTCACCAACACTGGCGCAAGTCAGGTTCCCGCCGCCTGAGCAAACGCCAGCGGCATGAGAGCGTCATACCGGCACGCTCGCGCAGCCGAGGCACGCCGCCATTCGGGCTTCTGCTGTCTAGGTGTGGGCTGCTTCGTCGCTCGAGAGGGAGTCGCGCGTCACTGTCTGGTTCTCGCGTTCGCCTTCTTCCCGGATCTCTGTCAGCGCGATGAGCCCCGCGGCCAAGCCGCCGAGCTCGGTCGGTGAGAGTCGGCGTGAGAGCTCGTCGTCGACGGTTTCCACCGCGGTCCGAACCGCCTTTGCAGCCGCCCGGCCGCGGTCGGTGAGAACGACCTCCATGCGACGACGGTCGTCGGGATTGACGTGCCGTTCGAGGTAGCCTCGCAGGACGAGTATGTCGATCAGCTGGCTCGCCGACTGTTTAGAGACGCCGAGCTGTGTGACCAGATCGCTCAGCGATCCGCCACGGTTCGCCATGCCGCCGAGCACGTACGGTCCGTTTTGCGGCAGGTCGTCGAACCCGGTCGCGGCTAGCTCACGTCGAACTGCGTTGCCATAGGCGCCGCGGGCTGCCCGGAGCAGTGCGGGGAGGATCACTTCTTGGGCGGCCACGCGGCATGACCTTATCGTCCAAGAACCAGACCGTCAAGGAAACTGACTATCTGATCCGTCGACGCCAGCTGGCAGGCACCGGAACGAGACCTCGCCTCATCGGAGAGATGATCTTCCGAGTACCTCCAGAAGACCAGGCGTCTCGCCGAACAACGCGGCTTCATGGTGCAAACGCCCACGCCACCATCAGCGGGAGCTCTTCTCGCCAGAACGCGTCGCCGTGCGACCCGACGCGCTCGGTCATGACGACCTCCGCGCCTGCGCTGCGCAGCGCGCTCGCCCACCGCACCGCGTTTTCGAGGAAGAACGGCTCCAACGTTCCGGCGACGAGGTACGTGCGCGGAAGCCGACTCGGCATCGCACCAGGCGGTCGGTAACCACCGCCCGGCGAAGCGCAGAAGACCGCACCGTAGAGGTCCGGGTGGCGAAGCCCCATGGCGAGCGCCAGCTCTCCGCTCGCAGACACACCGAACACCGCGGTGCGCTTGGCAGGCAACGCGACGCCGAAGCGCGATTGCACCCATCGGCGGACTTCCTCGACGAAGAACTGCTCGTGGGCAACGAACCGGTGTGGTTCGAACCCTGGTGAGTATTCCCGGAGCCGCAGCGTCTCGTCGTCCAGCCGGTGTGCACCGACGATCATCGTCGGTGGTATGTCGGCCGCCTCCAAGAGGCTGCCCCACTGCGAGATCAACTGGCCGTCACCCGCAAACACGATTCCCTCGGGCGGATCCGGCGGGATGTAGACCGTCACCGGCCGACCATCGTCGTACTCGAACGCCTCGGTGACCAACTGTCCCGCGATGGACGTCATCGTCGTTACCTCCCTGTCAATCCCAGCGGCCGCGCCGGCTCGGCGCATTCGTGGACACTGGCCAAGGCAGCGCCCCTCACGCCTGATGTGCTCCGGCGCTCGTACAGGTAGATGGCGGGCGTGAGCTTACTCTTGCCCGACTATGTCGACCGAGATCTCTACCGCCGGGATCGTTCCTCTGTTTTCAAGCCAGTGTGTGGTGTTCCTATCCTCGGGCCAGCCCACTCCCGGCCCGTAGTCCGCAGCGACTCCATTTCGATGGTCAGTGATCGTTCCTTGCAGGATGTAGACGATGCCTGGTCTGCCTTTATGGTCGTGAATCGGGCCGAAGACTCCTCCAGGCTCGATCGTCACCATTCGCATTCGAAGCTGGCGCCCTGCCATGCCCTCGAGCTCAGGGCCAAGGTCAACGGTTGCAAGCAACTCCGTCCTAACACCCTTCGTCTCAGGTGCCGCCTGTTCGTTGCTCATCGTGCACTCCTTTCCGTGCATTCCCGGGACCAACGTTCGACCCAACCTGGATTCTCGCGATCGTGGGCTTCTTCCTTGTCGGGACTGCCTTCGCCGTCGGCGCAGCTGCAAGCACGAGACGCAAGGTTCGAGCTGCGGGGGGAAGCCCGAAGATCCGAGAAGCCGTCCTGGCTCGGGGGTCATTCCGGAACGCTGTCCAGCCTGTTGTCCTCCCGCCGGGCTCAGCAAACTCGCTCTCGCGCGCGATTGAAGCCTTGGTACGGAACGCGTCCTCCTACTGGCGGGGTTCACGGGCTCAGGTTCGGGGAGATGCGTGGCGCGCGATAGTGAGGTACCAGCCGGCACCCGCAAGGTTCAGCGCCCCGACAACCAGGAAGAAGGCGGTCCAACCGTAGGCGCCGTACGCGAGGCACACGACGCCGGCGACGGCCGCGACACCGCCACCGAAAGCGCGCGTAATCCCGAAGACACGGAGATGGCGGTATTCCCATGGCGAAATCACACGTTGCATGCCGGGTCGCGGGGGAGATGCCCACCACCTGCGCAGGCGTTTCGCAGCGTTGTTGTCGTTGGGTACGTTCACGAGAGTCGCCTCCTGCGGATTGTGCTGCAAGTAAAGCCGCTCAACCAGGCCATCGGGCAGACCCGAGACTGGACCCCTGCGTGAAACCGGACGTCGGGTTCGCGGTCAGACCTGTTCTCGTCGCCGTCGGGTTGAAGTGCGCGCTGGAGCTTGCCGTCGCAGGCCGATACGGCTGGCACCGCGACGAGCTCTACTACGCCGTCGCCGGGCTGCACCTTCAGGGCGGGTACGTCGAGTTTCCACCGGTGACGGCGCTGCTCGCGGCGCTGGCGCGAGAGCTGTTCGGCTGGTCGCTGGTCGGTCTTCGCGCGTTCACGATCCTCGCAAGCGCGGGAACGGTGGTTGTCGGGGCCCTCGTCGCCCGCGAGCTCGGGGCTACGCGCCGTGCGCAAACGCTCGCGGCGGTCATGATCGGGTTCTCGCCGGGGATGTTGGGAACGAACCTGTTGTTCCAGCCGGTCGCGTTCGACCAGCTGGCGACGATGGTGGTTCTCTGGCTCGCGCTGCGGCTCGCCCTCGGGCGCGGCTCGTGGCCGTTGCTCGGCGTCGCGGCCGGCGTCGGGCTGGAGACGAAGTACACGATCGCGGTCGTCCTCGTCCTGCTGATCGGGACGTTCCTCGTCTGGCGTCGCGACGTCTTGCGGTCGTCGGGCTTCCCGCTGGCGGTTGCGATCGCGGCCGTCTTGCTCATCCCGAACATTGTCTGGGAGGCGGGGCATGGTTGGACGAGCGTGCACTGGTTTCTCAACCCGCCGCCGAGCGGGAGTGACGAGACGAGGCCGCAGTTCATCGTCAACGTGGTCCTGCTCACGCTGGTGGCGTTTCCGGTCGTCGTCGCGGGAGTCGTCTCGCTCGTCCGCAACCGAGCGCTGCGTCCGCTCAGCTGGACCGTCGTCGGCACCGTCGTCGCGTACTTCGTGCTCGGAGGGAAGTCGTACTACGCGCTGCCGGTGTTGCTGTTCGCGCTTGCCGCCGGTGCGATCTCGCTCGATCGCTGGGCGACGCGTCGCCGTCTCCTAGTGGCCGGCGCTGTGTTCGGCGCGGTCGGCGTCGTGTCCCTGCCGCTCGCGCTGCCGGTGCTGCCGCTGCACACAGCCGTCCGTCACGGAGTCGTCAAGGCGCGCAGCGACTACCAGTCGGAGGTCGGCTGGTCCGCATATGTGCGCCTGGTGGAGCGGCATGCGACGGGCGCAGACGTGATCGTGGCAGATAACTACGGCGAGGCTGGAGCGCTCGAGTTGTTCGGCCGCGGGCTGCCACCGGTTGCGTCGGCGGATGTGACCATGCGCTACTGGAGACCGCAAGTGACGGGGCGGCAGGCGCTCGTGATCGGCTACTCCCGCGATGCCGCCGGGTTCTGCAACGGCTACCGGGTCGTTGCGCGCATCTCTGCGGCCGACGACAGCGATGAGGGCGGCGAGCCGATCGCACGCTGCACGTTGCACGGCACACTCGCCGAGGCCTGGCCGAGTATCGTCGCGACCCAGGAGAACTGAAGCTCGTGGCGCAAATGCGACGGTACCGTCCGGGGTGTGGAAAGGCCATCGGACGAGCTCGACAGATACCTGGATCAGGTGCTCGTCGGGGGCCGCGAGCGCGCGGAGATCGTGCTTTGTGACCACGACGCTTCCTGGCCGGCTCGTTTCGAGGCCGAGCGGCAGCGACTCAGCGCTGCGATCGGCGCCGACGCGGTCGCGATCGAGCACATCGGGTCGACCGCGGTTCCCGGGCTCGCCGCCAAGCCGATCATCGACATCCTCGTCACCGTCGACGCGGTCGAACCGGACGACGGGTTTCGCGGGAGGTTGGAGGCCGCCGGGTACGTGCTCCGGGTCCGCGAACCCGAACACCGGATGTTTCGCACTGCGGCCCGAGACGTCCACGTGCACGTCTGGGCAGCCGAACACGAGGCTGTGGCCCGCTATCTCGTCTTTCGCGACTGGCTCCGGCACGACGCCGCTGACCGGGCGTTGTACGAGCGACGCAAGCGAGAGCTCGCAACTCGCGTCTGGTCGGACATGAACCACTACGCCGACGCGAAGTCGGACGTCATCGTTCCGATCGTCGAACGAGGCATGTCGGCGGCCCGTCGGCGGCTCGGGCCATGGGCCTCGCCGTCGCCGGGTTAGAACTCCGAGACCGAGCTTCGGGCTCGGAGCTGGTCGCGTTGTCAACCGCCGGCACCGAGGCCGGCTCCGAAGGAGGCTTACTCGCGGGACGGGGTCGCAAAACCGGCGAGCTGGAGACGTGCGCTGAGAAGTACGCTCTTTTGCCGGCAACGACGTCGGTTGCCGCATCGACTTGCCGCTCAAGCGAGGCGCTAGAACGGGAGCGCCGCCGCCGCTGCGTGCGCGACGTCGATGAGCGGCTGCACGGCGAAGAACGAGCCGACGCTCACGGCAAGGCAGGCCGCGACGCCGGCGCCGAGCATGAGGTCGCGCGGCGGCGAGCCGCCCGCGGGCGCGAGCTGCAGCTCGGCGCTGTCGCGCATGAACATCGCCCGCACGACGGCGAGGTAGTAGGCGGCCGACACGATCGTGCCGGCGACGCCGACGACGATCAGCCACCACCAGCCGTGCCGGTACGCCGCGGCGAAGGCATAGAACTTGCCGACGAAGCCGCCTGTGAGCGGGAAGCCGAGGAAGCCGAACATGAACGTCGCCATCGCGACGCCGAAGAAGGGCCGCTCCCACGCGAAGCCGGCGAGGTTGTCGAGTGTGACCGGCACGCCGAGCTCTCGCTCGCGCGCGGCGACGATCGCAAACGCGCCGAGCGAGAGCGCGCAGTACGGGATCAGGTAGTAGACGAGCGCACGGCCCCCGAGCGCGTTCGCTGCGGCGATCGGGATCATCATGAAGCCCGCGTGCGAGACCGACGAGTATGCCAGCAGCCGCTTGACGTTCCGCTGCGCGAGCGCGGCGATGTTGCCGATCGCGAGCGATGCGCAGGCGATGCCGGCGATCGCCCACGTCCACAGCCGCTGCTCGCCCGAGAACGCTGTTACGAGCACGCGGTAGGTGACCATCAGCGCCGCGACCTTCGTCGCCGACGACATGAACGCGGTCACCGGCGTCGGCGCGCCCTGGTAGGCGTCCGGTGTCCACATGTGGAACGGCGCGGCCGACGACTTGAACGCGAGCCCGACGATCACCATCGCGAGCCCGACTACGAGCAACGGGTCGTGTGCGTGACCGGCCGTGGCGATCTTGTCGAAGTCGAGCTGCCCGCTCGCGCCGTACACGAGCGCCGACCCGAAGAGCAGCGTCGCGGAGCCGACCGCGCCGACGATCAGGTACTTGAGGCCCGCCTCGAGCGATCCGACCAGGTCGTAGTCGATCGCGCAGAGGACGTAGAGCGAGATCGAGAACCACTCGAGGCCGAGGAAGAGCGTCATCAGGTTCGACGCCGAGACGAAGAAGATCATCCCGGCGCCCGCAGATGCCAGCAGCGCGTAGTACTCGCCGACGTGCAGCTCGCGCCAGCGCTCGCCGTACGAGACGAGCACCGCGATGACGCCGCAACCCGCGATCAGCACCGCCCCGACCGCCGACCAGCGGTCGCGGAACATGGCGTCGGCGATGATCGGCTTCCCGTGCGGGCTCTTGTCTGCGAGCAGCACTGCAAGCACGAACGCGGCCACGTAGCCGGAAGCGCAGACGAGAGCCGACGAGGGCTTGCGGATTCGCCGAGGCACGAGCACCGCCATCAGGAGCAGTAGCCCGAGGGCCGCCAGCAGCGCGAGCGTCGGCGAGAGCGCGAACCAGTCGATGTGCGGCTTGTGGATCACCGGCCCACCGGAGCGGCGGCTGCCAGCTCGTTCACGCCGCCGGGCGTCTCGACAAGCGCGCTCGTGATCGAGCTCGCGGATGCCTTGCCGAACGCGTGGCCGCTGATCGCCGCCGGCCACGCCGAGAGACCGACGAGGAGCGCGACGAGTGGCACCACGACCGCGAGCTCGCCCGCCCGCAGGTCGAGCGCGGCGTCGGAGACCGCCGGGCCGACGCGCTCGTGCAGCACGGCCGAGACCAGCCGCAGCGTGTACATCGCGGCGAGCACGATCGCGCCCGCGCCGATCACCGCGTAGACCCAGAAGTGCTGGAAGAGGCCGGCGAGAATCAGGAACTCGCCCGCGAACGCCGTCGAGAGCGGCACAGCGAGCGCCATCACGCCGGCCGTCAGCATGATCGTCGCGAGCAGCGGCCGCCCGCGCGCCATCCCGCCGAGCAGCGCGAGCTCGCCGGTGGCGGCTCGCCGCTCGATCATCCCGGCGAGCAGGAAGAGCGTCGCCGAGATCAGCCCGTGGTTCACCATCTGCAGCACGGCGCCGTCGAGGCCGAGGTCGTTCGTCGCGAAGATCCCGAGCGTGATCAGCCCCATCTGTGCGAGCGAGGAGTACGCGATCACACCGCGGATATCGGGCGCGCGGAACGCGAGCAGCGACCCGTAGACGAGCCCGATCGTCGCGAGGATGAGGATCGGGATGCGCGTGTCGTGCGTGGGCCCGGGGAACTTCGTCACCGCGATTCGCAAGAAGCCGTAGGCCGCCGCCTTCGAGACCACGCCCGAGAGGACGGCGGAGACCTCCGGCGGCGCCTCTCGGTATGCGTCGGGCAGCCAGCCGTGGAACGGGAACAGCGGCGCCTTGACGGCGAACGCGACGGCGAAGCCGAGGAAGAGCCACTCGTTCGAGCTCGGGCCGAGCTTCGTCAGGTCGAACGTTCCCTGTTGGAGCCCGTAGACGATGATCGCCGCGAGCATCAGCAGCGAGCCGGCGACGGTGTAGACCACGAACTTCAGCGTCGCGCCGAGCCGGCCGGCGCCGCCCCAGACGCCGATCAGGACGTAGAGCGGGATCAGCATCGCCTCGAAGAACGCGTAGAAGACGAGCAGGTCCTGCGCCGTGAACACGCCGACGACCGCGCCGGTCAGGAACAGCATCAGGCCGAAGTACGCGCGCGCGCGCTCGCGGCCGGCCCACCAGGCGTACGCGATCGCGGCGGCGCTGACGATCGTCGTCAGGCCGACGAGCCAGAGCGAGAACGCGAACTGGCCGACGTGGTAGCTGACGCCGAGGTCGCGGAACCACGCCTGCTGCTGCTCGAACTGGAGCGTCGAGCGGCCGAACTGGAAGCGGTCGACTGAGAGGATCCAGAAGCCGACCTCGACGAGCGAGACGAGCGTCGCGAGCGACCCCGCCCAGTAGCGGTCGAGCGGCAGCAGCCAGATCGCAAGCGCGCCGGCGACGGGCAGGAAGATCAGGATCGTGGTCAGCCAGTGATTCATCGGGTGGTCAGGAAGACGACGGCGAGGACGGCGAGGCCGCCGGCGAGGGCGAGCGCGTAGGAGCGGACGAGCCCGTTCTGGAGCCGGCCGGCCAGGCGCGAGCCGAGCCCGAAGCCGACCGAGACCTCGCGGATCGAGCCCGCGATCAGCGGCCGCTCGACGTAGCGGGCAAGCGCCTCACTCAGCAGCACGGCCGGCCGGTAGAAGAGTACGTCGTACGCCTCGTCCCAGTAGAACTTGTGCTCGGCGACCGGGGCCAGCCTGCGGAGGACCGGAGAGACCTCAGCTGCCTTGGCGACGTAGAGCTGGTGCGCGACCGCGATCCCGGCGAGCCCGAAGAAGACCGCGCAGATGGAGGCCACGAGCTCCTGCGTGTTCGACGCGACGGCGAACGGCGGCGCGACCGGTGCGAGCCACGTCGAGAGCGGATGCCAGAACGGCGAGAACTGGAGGAAGCCGCCGACCGCCGAGAGGACCGTGAGCGCGCCGACGGTCCAGACCATGGAGAACGGGCCTTCGGACGTGCCGTGCAGGTGGAGGTGCTCGCGTGCGAACTCGGACGGCTCGCCGTGGAAGACGACGAAGTAGAGGCGGAAGGCGTAGACGCCGGTGAGAAACACGCCGATCAGGGCGCACATCGCCAGCACGACCCCGAATGCGCCGCGGCTGAGCAGCGCCGCGACGATCGAGTCCTTCGAGAAGAAGCCCGCGAACGGCGGCACGCCGACGAGCGCGAGCGAGCCGATCAGGAACGCAGTACGCGTGCGCGGCATCATGCGGCCGATGCCGCCCATGCGGCGGATGTCCTGCTCGCCGGTGAGCGCGTGGATGACGAGGCCTGCGGCGAGGAAGAGCAGCGCCTTGAAGAACGCGTGCGTCATCAGGTGGAACATCCCGTTGGCGTACGCTCCGCCCGCCGCGCCGACGAACATGTAGCCGATCTGCGACATCGTCGAGTACGCGATCACGCGCTTGATGTCGGTCTGCACGAGCGCGATCAGCCCGGCCATCAGGAGCGTGGCGCCGCCGAGACCGGCCGCGAGGTCCTCGACCTTCAGCGCGTGCTCGAACAGCGGGTGCGTGCGCACGATCAGGTAGACGCCGGCCGTGACCATCGTGGCGGCGTGGATCAGCGCGCTCACCGGAGTCGGGCCCTCCATCGCGTCCGGCAACCAGGTGTGCAGCGGGATCTGCGCCGACTTGGCGACCGCGCCGCCGAGGAGCCCGAGCGCGATCAGCGTCGCCGCCGTGCCGCCGGTGGGCGCGTTCGCGAACGCGCCTGCGAAGTCGAGGTGACCGGTGTGCTCGATCAGCAGGAAGAGCGCGATCGCGAACGTCGCGTCGCCGAACGCGTTCATCACGAACGCCTTCTTCGCCGCCGCGATCGCGGACGACCGCTCCTGGTAGAAGCCGATCAGCAGGTAGCTCGAGAGGCCGACCATGCCCCAGCCGGCGAGCAGCAGCAGCAGGTTCGCCGTCTGGACGAGCAGCAGCATCGAGAAGACGAAGAGGGACATGTAGGCGAAGAAGCGCCGCTCCTCGTCCTCGCCGTCCATGTAGCCGACCGAGTAGGCGATGATCAGCGAGCCGACGCCGGTAACGATCAGCATCATCATCACGCTGAGCTGGTCGTTCAACAGCGTGAGGCCGAAGTGGTACGGGCCGGCGGCGAGCCACGTCCAGGAGGTCGTCTGGTTCGCGAGACGCTCGCTCGGGGACTGCGAGAGGAGCCTGGCGAAGACGACGATCGCAGCGGCGAACGCGCCCATCGTCGTCAGCGTCGAGACGTAGGCGGCGCCGCGGCGCGAGATGCGCGTGCCCGCGAGCGTGATCACGAGCGCAGCTGCGAGCGGCAAGCCGAGGCAAAACCACGCGGCGGAGCTCATCCGCGCAACGTCCTGAGCTTGTCGACGTCAAGCTCGAGGTGTCGGCGGCTCATCGCCACGATCAGCCCGAGTCCGACGACGACCTCGGACGCGGCGATTGCCATCACGGCGACCGCGAACACCTGGCCGTCCTCGTGGCCGAGCCGGCGCGCGAACGCGATCAGCGCGAGGTTCGCACCGTTGAGCATGATCTCGACCGAGAGCAGGATGATCAGCGGGCTGCGGCGGAGCAGCACGCCGAGCGCGCCGATCGCGAACAACGTCACGGCAAGCGCGAGGTACCAACTGATATCAGGCCCGTGCATCGGCCTCGCCTGCCCGTGCGTGATGGCCGAGCACGACGCCGCCGACCGCGGCGACGAGCAACACGATCGACGTGACCTCGAACGCGAGCAGGTGGTCGGTGAGGAAGAGCCGGCCGATGTTCGCGGGCGAGCCGAACGAGCGAGTGATCTGGTGCGAGCGCGTCAGCTCGCCGCCGGTCGTGAGCCCGATCGCGACGATCACCTCAACGAGGATCGCGCCGGCCGCAAGTACAGTGCCGACCGCCTGCCACGACGGGCCGCCGGCCCAGGGCGCCTCCTCGGTCTTGTCCCCGAGGTAGGCGATCACGAACAGGAACATCACCATCACCGCGCCGCCGTAGACGAGCACCTGAGCAGCGGCCACGAATTCCCCCCCGAGGAGCAAATAGAGCACGGCGAGCGATGCGAGGTTCCCGATCAGCGCGAGCGCCGAGAAGAAGGGGTTGCGGAAACTGACGACCCCGAGCGCGCTGGCCAGGCAGGCAAACGCTGCGACGACCCACACGCACCAGACGAGGACGTTCGCTGCCAATTACGAGTGGGTTCTGTAGTAAGGCAACGGCGTGTCGTAAAGAGCAGGGTCGGCCACAGGCACACGCTTGATCGGCGGCGCGAGCAGCATGTCCTTCGTGTAGATGAGGTCGTCGCGGTTGTACTCGGAGATCTCGAACTCGTTCCCAAGCGTGATCGCATCGAACGGACACGCGAGCTCGCAGTAGCCGCAGAAGATGCAGCGGCTCATGTTGATCTCGTAGATGCGCGCGTACCGCTCACCGGGTGAGACGCGGTTGTCGGGGGTGTTCTCGGCGGCGACGACCCGGATGCAGTCGGCCGGGCACGCTGCGGCGCAGAGCGAGCAGCCGACGCATTTCTCGAGCCCGTTCGCGTGCTTCCAGAGCCGGTGCCGGCCGCGAAAACGCGGGTAGATCGGGCGCTTGTACTCCGGGTACTGCTGCGTGATCGGCTTCTTGAAGACCTGCTTCAACGTGACGCCGAAGCCCTTGAAGGTGTTGGGAACGAGGACGCTCATCTCAGATCCAGACGACCAGGGCCGCCGTGACGACGGCGTTGAGCGTTGCGACCGGCAGCAGCACCTTCCAGCCGAACCGCATCAGCTGGTCGTAGCGAAGGCGCGGCTGTGACGCACGCAGCCAGATGAAGATGTTGACGATGATCGCCAGCTTGAGGATGAACCAGATCGGCCCGAACTTGTCGAGCGAGTGCACCCACGGGAAGTGCCAGCCGTCGAAGAAGAGCGTCACCATCAGCGACGAAAGCACGATCATGTTGATGTACTCCGCCGTCTGGAAGAGCCCCCAGCGCATGCCTGAATACTCCGTGTGGTAGCCGGCTACGAGCTCGGTGTCGGCCTCCGGCAGGTCGAACGGCGGCCGCGAGGTCTCGGCGATCCCGCCGAGCATGAACACCGCAAGCCCGACGAACTGCGGCAGGAAGAACCACACCGTCGCCTGCTGCTTCTCGACGATGTCGACGAGGTTGAGCGACCGCCCCATCAGCACGACGCCGAGCACCGAGAGCGCGAGCGAGACTTCGTACGAGACGAGCTGCGCGCAGGTGCGCATCGAGCCGAGCAGCGAGTACTTCGAGTCCGAGGACCAGCCGCCGACGATGAAGCCGTAGATCCCGATCGAGCCGAGCGCGAAGATCAGCAGCAGCGAGATCGGCACGTTCACGACCGCGCCCTGGATGTAGTACCCGTCGATCGTCCAGCCCCGGCCGAAGGGGATGACGCTGAACGCGAGCAGCGCCGTCGCACACGAGACGACGGGCGCGGCGATGTAGGGGATCTCGACGACCGAGGCGGGCGCGAACGCCTCTTTGCGCACGAGCTTGATCAGGTCGGCGATCGGCTGCAGAAGGCCGAACGGGCCGGCGCGGTTCGGGCCGTAGCGGAGCTGCATCCGTCCGAGCGCCTTCCGCTCGAGCCAGGTCGTGTATGCGAACGCGACCATGACCAGGTTGACGACGAGAAACGACTCGATCACCGCGATCCACCACACCTCGTGCGGGTCCGTCACGAGTTGCCTCCTGCTGGATAACGCCACTGCGGGTCGAGATCACTTGTCAGCATGAGGTGACCCACCAAATCAGGCGCGGCGCGCGTCACTTGCGCACCTCGACGGCGGCGTGAAGGCCCGCGGCGTCAGGCTCGGCAACGCGGACGGTGCCGGGTGTCAGGTCGTGCGCGATGCGGACGCGGAGCGCGACGCTCGTGCCGTTCGAGCTGACGCGCACCGTGTCGCCGGTGAAGACGCCGCGCGTGAGTGCATCCGCCCGCGCCAGCTCGATCTCGCCGGACGGCTGCTGGAAACGCAGCTCGGGCGTCCGCTCGACCGCCGGTCCGGAGAAGAGCGGGCGGTAGGTCAGGAGCCGCAACCCCTCGCCTTGTAACGACTTGTTACTTGCCGGTTCGGCGCTGGGGGGCGGCGCCGCGGCCGTCCGGGCCGGCAGTTGGGCCTGCTCCCCGATCTCGCCGAAGCCGATGCCGCCGTAACAGACCGCGGAGATCTCGGCGAATACGTTGGAGGCGTGGGGCGAGAGCTCGAGACCGAAGCGCTCGGCGAGCTTCGCGATCCAGGCGAGCTCGTCCGGGCACGGAGCGAAGACCGCGCGTCGCTGCCGCTGAAGCCGGCCTTCGAGGTTGACGGTCGTGCCGTCGCGCTCGAGGAAGCTCGTCCCCGGGAAGACGAGGTCGGCGATGCCGGCGAAGGACTCGGAGTACATGCCGATTCCGAGCACGCTGCCTGCGCGCTTCGCGAGATCGCGCACGCCCGGGTCGAGCGCCGCAACGTCGCCCGAGACGACGAGTAGGCGCGGCTCAGCGTCGTCAGGCTCGCCCTCGGCGGCGGCGCTCCACGCATCGGCGACACCGCGGCCGTTCGGCGTGCACGGCAGGTAGTAGACCGCCGAGGCGCCGCAGCGCTGCGCGCACCAGGCGGCGCGGTCGGCGTCGTCGGTGACGACGACCGAGCCTTCGGCCGGCGCATCGGGTAGCTCGCGCAGGATCCGCGCACCGTTCCGACGCGCCGCTTTGATCCAGAGTTCGACGACCGGCGCACGCTGCTCGACCGGCTCGTCGCAGAGGACGACGACGGTCTTCGCGTCGCGGATTGCCGACAGTGGCGCGCGCAGCGCGTCAAGTCCGTCCGGGATCTCCTCCGGCAGAACGGCGGCGTGCGCACCGAGCGCGCCGCGCAGCAGCTTGCCGAGGGCGAACGCCTGCTCAACTGTCTCCGTGCCGGAAAGTGCGGTCACGGTGGCGACGCCCGCCGCGCGAAGCATCCGCGCCGCCTCGTCGAGTCCGTCGTCCCACGACAGCGGCTCGAAGCCGTTGCTCGTGCGGCGTAGCGGATCGGCGATCCGGTCGGACGCCCGCAGGTGGCCGAATGCGAACCGCCCCTTGTCGCACAGCCAGCCCTGGTCGACCTCGGGGTGATTGCGCGAGAGGATGCGCTTCACGTTGCCCTCGCGCGTCGTCACGCTGATGTTGCAGCCGACCGGACAGTGGCCGCAGATGCTGGGAACGTTCTGGATCTCCCACGGCCGCGCTTCGAAGCGGTACTGCGTGGAGGTGAGCGCGCCGACGGGGCAGAGCTCGATCACGTTGCCGGAGAACGGCGCGCGGTACGGCTCGTCCTCGAAGGTGGCGATCATCGAGAGCGAGCCGCGATTGACGGCGACGAGCTGGCCGTCCTCGGCCACCGACTCGGAGAAGCGCGTGCACCGGTAGCAGAGAATGCAGCGCTCGCGGTCGAGGGCGATCGTCGGCGAGATCGGGATCGGCTTCTCGAATGTGCGCTTCGGGAACTCCATGCGCGTGTTGCCGGGTCCGTAGCGGAAAGTCAGGTCCTGTAGCGGGCACTCGCCGCCCTTGTCGCAGACCGGGCAGTCGAGCGGATGGTTGACGAGGATGAACTCGAGTGTCGAGTTCTGCGCGTCGCGCGCGATCTCGGACGTCAGCGCGGTCTTGATCTCCATCCCGTCGGCCGCGGTGAGCGTGCACGCGGCCTGCGGCTTGGGCGGCCCGGGAGCGACCTCGCAGAGGCACATACGACAAGCGCCCACCGGCGGTCCGAGCCGCGGCTCGTAGCAGAAGACGGGAATCTCGATCCCGCCGTAGAGCGCAGCCTCGACGAGCCCGAGCCCCTTGGGTACCTGGATCGGCAAACCGTCGATCGTGAGGTTTACGAGCTCGGCGCTCACGCCGTCTCACCTCCGTCCCGGCGGCTGCCACCGGACAGGTCGCGAAAACGCCTGCACGGTGCAGGGCAGTGGACGATTTGTTCCACTTTTTCCTGAGCGGCTGCCGCCGGACAGGTCCAGAACGGCGACTGGCTCATCCCGGCACCTCGGCGACGGGCTGGTGAGCGTGCGCGTCGCTCGGCGCGACGATGCCTTCGAGCGTCGACTCGCCGCCGAAGGGGCAGCCGCCCTGCTCGAGGTGCGCCTCGAACTCCGGACGCCAGTGCTGCAGGTAGCTACGCACCGGGTAGACGGCGAAGTCGCCGAGCGCGCACAGTGAGCGGCCGAGGATCCGGTCGCCGACGTTCGCGAGCAACTCGATGTCGGCGTACGACGCTGAGCCGTCTTCGATTCGCTCGAGCAGTTGCACCATCCAGCGCGTCCCCTCGCGGCAGGGCGTGCACTTCCCGCACGACTCGTGCAGGTAGAACTTCGTCGAGCGGATCGCGAGCTGCACCATGCAGCAGCGGTCGTCGACCACGATCAGCGACGCGGCGCCGAAGAACGTGCCGACTGCCGCCAGCGAGTCGTAGTCGAGCGGCGTGTCGAGCTCCGCCGGCGTTAGCGCGGGCACCGATGAGCCACCCGGGATCACCGCCTTCAGCTCGCGGCCGTCGGCGATGCCGCCCGCCCAGTCGTAGATCAGCTCGCGCATCGGTGTCCCAAGCTCGAGCTCGTAGTTGCCCGGACGGACGACGTTGCCGGAGATCGAGAAGATCGCGGTGCCGGGCGCACTCTCGACGCCGATCTTGGCGAACTCCGCCGCGCCCATCGAGATGATCGTCGGCAGCGTCGCGATCGTACAGACGTTGTTGATCTGGGTCGGCGCCGAGTAGAGGCCCTGGATCGGCGGGAACGGGGGCCGCGGCCGCGGCTGCCCGCGGCGTCCCTCGAGCGAATCCAACAAGGCGGTCTCTTCGCCGCAGATGTACGCGCCGGCGCCGCGATGCACGACGACCCGGACGTCGCCGAACAACCCGGCGTCGCGTGCCTCGTCGACCGCCGCCGCGAGGATCTCGTACTCGGCCAGGTACTCACCGCGGATGTAGATGAAGACGTCCACCGACTCGATCGCGCGCGCTGCGATCAGGCAGCCCTCGATCAGCCGGTGCGGCACGCGCGCCATCACCTCGCGGTCCTTGAACGCCCCCGGTTCCGACTCGTCGGCGTTGACGACGAGGTACTTCGGCCTCGGGCTCGCGCGGTCGATCAGCGAGGCCTTGCGGCCGATCGGGAACCCGGCCCCGCCGCGCCCGCGCAGATTCGCCGCCTGGAGCTCGGCGATCAGCTCGTCCGACGTCATCCCGGCGGCCCGCACGGCAGCCTCGTAGCCGCCGATCGCGCGGTAGTCCGCGAGCTGCGTCAGGTCGCGTTCTCCAGCACCCGCCAGGAGCAGACTACGGGCCGGCACAGAGCTCCCTCACGATCGCCGGCACGTCCTCTACCCCTACGTCCTGGCGGTACCGATGGTCAACGACGACGACCGGCGCGTAGCCGCAACCACCCAGACACTCGACGGCGCGAAACGTCACGTTGCCATCGTCGGTCGTCGCGCCCGGAGCGATGCCGAGCTCATCCTCGAACGCGTCGACGACCCGCTGCGCGCCGACGAGCGCACACGAGATGTTGGTGCAGACCTCGACGAGGTGCCGGCCGATCGGCGCGAGATGGAACATGTCGTAGAACGAGGCGACCGCATGGCAGTAGTTCGGCGTGAGATCCATCGCGTCGGCCACCTCGCGGATCGCCGCCGGCGAAAGGAAGCCATACTGCTCCTGCGCGAGCCGCAACGCCGGCAGCACAGCCGACCGCGACCCCTCGGGATAGCGCGCGCGCAGATCCTGGATCGGCTCGTACAGACTCACCGGCCGACCTCAAGGGCGGGTCGCGGACGCACTGCGAGGTGCCGCGAGCACGGGCTTCGCCCGTGCTCGCCCACAACGAGCCGGAGAGTGTCGGAAGGGGGGCTCAGGGGGGAAACCGGAGGTTTCCCCTCGCGAGCGGCAGCGATGCTCATCGATCCACTTCGCCCATGACGGTGTCGAGCGAGCCGACGATCGCGATCATGTCGGCGACGTACGCGCTACGCATGCACGTCGCCGTCGCCTCGAGCGCGACGAACGACGGCGCGCGGAACTTCACGCGCCACGGCTTCGGCCCGCCGTCGGAGACGACGTAGCACCCGCTCTCGCCGCGCGGGGACTCGATCGTCACGTAGACCTCGCCCTCGGGGACGCGGTAGCCCTCGGTGACGATCTTGAAGTGGTGAATGAGCGACTCCATCGAGGTGTGAAGCTCCTCGCGTGGCGGCAGCACGACCTTGCGGTCGTCCGCGATCCACGGCTCGCCCTGCATTCCCTCGAGCACGTCGTTGCACTGGCGGACGATCCGCGTCGACTCGCGCAGCTCGTCGATGTGCACTCGATACCGCGCGTAGACGTCCCCGTCGGCGTACACCGGTACGTCGAAGTCGACGGCGTCGTAGACGAGGTAGGGCTGCACCTTGCGCAGGTCCCAGTCGACGCCGGATGCCCGCAGCACCGGGCCCGACTGTCCGAGTGCGATCGCGTCCGCGCGCGACAAGAGGCCGACCCCCTGCGTGCGCTCGAGCCAGATCTTGTTGCGTGACAGCATCCGCTCGTAGTCGTCGACCGCCTTCGGCATCCAGTCGCAGAACGCGCGGCACTGCGCGTAGAAACCGGGCGGGATGTCCTCCGCGAGCCCGCCGGCCTGGAAGTAGCGCGTGTGCATGCGCGCACCGGCGACCATCTCCGAGAGGTCGACCACCATCTCGCGCTCGCGGAAGCAGTACCAGAACATCGAGATCGCCCCCAGCTCGAGCGCCGCAGTGCCGAGCCAGATCAGATGTGAGTGGATCCGATTCAGCTCGCACAAGAGCGTGCGCATGTACGCGGCCTTCGGCGGCACCTCGAGCCCGAGCAGCCTCTCGATCGCGAGCACGAAGACGAGCTCGTTGTTCTGGTAGGAGAGATAATCGATTCGTTCCGGGTACGTGATCGCCTTCCACCACGTCTTCTGCTCCATGTTCTTCTCGAAGCCGGTGTGCAGGTAGCCGATCGCCGCCTCGAGTCCGACGACCTCCTCGCCGTAGAGGTCGACGATCAGGCGGAGGACGCCGTGCGTGGACGGATGGTTCGGCCCGAAGTTGACCTCGAGCACGTCGCCGGTCGCCTGGATCTCCTCGGGGACCTGCAGCAACGTCGGCACGGGTTGCGGGATGCGCGAGCCTTCGTAGATTGGCGCGGCGGTGCGCTCGGGTGCGATCGCCATCTACTCGGCCTCCGAGAAGCGCACAGGTTCGCCGCCGATCGGGTAGTCCTTGCGGAGCGGATGCCCCTCCCAGTCGTCGTCCATCAGGATCCGCTTCAGGTTCGGATGCCCGGAGACGGGGATGCCCATCATGTCCCACGCCTCGCGCTCGTGCCAGTCGGCGGTCGGCCAGACCTCGATCACGCTCGGCACCGCCTCGCCGTCGTCGAGCCAGACCTGCACGCGCACGCGCCGCGGCGGCGTCTCGATCGCGAGCAGGTGGTAGTTCATGGCGAAGCGCTTCGGCTTCGGCGCCGGCACCTTCTGGTAGCCGGCCGTGCTGGGGCGGTTGAGGTCGCGGCCCCACGCGTTGCCGATGTAGCCGGACGGCCCGGCGCTGCCCCAGCCGAGATAGTCGGCCGCCGAGACGTCGGAGAGGAAGTCGAAGCCGTCCTCGTCGCGCAGGTGCAGGCAGGCTTCGACCAGTCGGGCGGGATCGACGACGAGCGTCGTCTCGCCGTGCGCCTCGTTCGTCTCGACGACTCCGGGCACGCCCTCGTAGCTCATGATGCAACCGGCCGAAGCTCGTATGCAGGCGGCACGCCGGCCTGCACCGCTTCGTGCAGCCGCAGGATGCCTTCCATCAGCTGCTCCGGCCGCGGCGGACAGCCCGGTACGTAGATGTCGACCGGGACGATCTTGTCGACCGACTGCAGAATCGTGTAGTTGTTGAACATCCCGCCCGAGCTCGCGCACGCGCCCATCGCGATCACCCACTTCGGCTCGAGCATCTGGTCGTAGATCTGGCGCAGCGGGGGCGCCATCTTGTGCGCCACGCGGCCGGACACGATCAGCAGGTCGGCCTGGCGGGGCGACGAGCGGAACGCCTCCATTCCGAAGCGCGCGATGTCGTAGCGCGAGGAGACGATCGCCATCATCTCCATCGCGCAGCAGGCGAGCCCGAACGTGTCGGGCCACATCGACTTCGAGTGCGCCCACGCGACCGCCTTGCCGAGAGTCGTCAGCCCGACCCGCTGCTCGAGGTTGTCGACTTCGGTCTCGAACTTGCCGGGCCCCTTCGTCGGCCAGAGCACCCGCTCCGATTTGAGCCCGAGGTCGCGGAGCGGCTTGTCTACCGCCACTCGAGCGCTCCCTTCCGCCAGATGTACACGTAGGCGATCGCAAGCACGACGAGGAAGACCGCGAACTCGGCAAAGCCGAACCACGCGAGCTCGTGAAGGATCACA